>WBZP01001963.1_pt1 | contig 24340 bp, 23 predicted proteins | sample 5204301 | NCBI WGS metagenome assembly WBZP01 (sample SAMN12412401, study PRJNA552823) | activated sludge metagenome | isolation source: activated sludge from nitrification reactor of wastewater treatment plant... | place: USA: Pennsylvania | collected 2017 | reverse complement strand
GAGTGCTGCAGCAGCATCAAGGCAAGCAGCGGGTCGAGACCTGTAGCGGTGACGGGGGCCCCGCCCGTAGATGACGCCACCAGCGAGCGCAAAAGCCGGGTCAAGCGAATCGCCTCACCGGCCAGTTCGACCCGCACCACATCGGGTCCAGACCCGGGTGCATAACCAGCGGTGAAGGCGAGATAGGCGATCGTCCCTAGGACCGCCACCCGGCTCGCGAGTCGCTCTGGCGCGGGCAGCGCGAAGGACACCCCAGCCACGGCGAGCTTCTTGCGGGCGCGGGTGAGCCGGGCCGCCATGGTTGGCTCGGCCACCAGGAAGAGCCGCGCGAGGTCGGCCGTCGAGACGCCAAGGACCATCCGCAACGTGAGCGCGGCGGCGGCCTCAGGCGCGAGCGCGGGGTGGGCGCATAGGAAGGCCAGCCGCAGCCGCTCATCGGCAAGCTCGCAAGGTGCATCACCAGGATCGGCCATCGCGCGGTGAGCCTCATCCTGGGTGCGGGCATCGACGATGAGGAGCGGCACTGTGCGAGCGGCGACGGCCTCGGCGCGCAGCCGGTCGAGTGCTCGGCGGCGGGCGGAGGTGAGCAGCCAGGCCGCCGGATTGGTGGGTATGCCGTCCGCCCGCCAGCTGCGCGCGGCCGCCTCGAAGGCGTCGGCGAGCGCATCCTCGGCCAGATCGAGCCGGCGGAACCGGCCGACGAGCAGGGCCAACAATCGGCCCCACTCCTCGCGCCAGATCCGCTCCAACTCAGTCGAGGTGTCCACTGCTCAGTCGGGCAAGTCCACGGTGATACAGGGGCGAATCTCGAGGCTGTAGCCGTCCGGCAGGATCTCGCACCACCCGGTAACGGTGTCGAGATCGGGCGCCTCGACCAGATAGAAGCCGCCGATCCTCTCGGCCGTTTCGGCGAAAGGGCCATCCGTCAGGACGGGCTTGCCGGCAACGTGCCTCATCGTGGTCGCAGTATCAGGTCCCGCGAGGGCCTCCCCGCCGAGGATTGCGGAGCCGACGGTGTCGTGGAAGCGGCCATGGTCGGCCATCCACCGCTGCTGCTGCTCGGGGCTGGCTTTGGACCAGCCGTCGGGCGGATAGGCAATGAGGATCAGGTATTTCATGACGGGCTCTCTGCAGGTTCTCTGGTGGTATCGGTGGTATCGGTGGTCTCGGTCGTCTCGGCGGTCTCGCGGAGCTCGACCGTTTCACCGGCCATGACCAGGTCGGCGCAGATGTCGAGAAGGTCTGCTCGATCGTCTGACTCAATGAGATAGAAGCCGGTGATCTGCTCGGCGGTCTCCGCGAAGGGGCCATCGGTGATGAGCGTGCCTTCGCCGGAGGGTGACCGTCGCACGACCGTGGCCTCCCGAGAGTGCGTGAGCTCGGCGCCGCCCACAATCTGATGCCCGCGGGCTTGCAGTTGTCGAGCGAACTCGGCGTGTGCGGCATACCCCTGCTTGCGCTCCTCGGGCGTGGCTGCTGCCCAGGCGTTTTCGTCGCCTGGCAGAAAGATCACATAGGTGGCCATGTCAGCCCGCCTGATCAGAGGGGTTGTCGTCCTCGCTGGCCAGGGCGCGTAACTCGATGAAGTCACCGCTGCTCGCCAATTGCGCACAGCAGCGAACCAGCCCGTCCGGATCGTCGCTATCGATGAGATAGAAGCCAGCGATCTGCTCCACGGATTCTGTGAACGGGCCCTCGGTGATCGTCGTGCCGCCCCGTCCGTCGGGGCGCAGCGAAATGGCTCGGGCCGAGGGGGTCAGGGGACCGGCCGCGACAACCGTGTGGCCACCCCCTGCCAGCTCGCGGTTGAAGCGATCGTGTGCACGCATGCCTTTCTCGTGTTCCTCGGGTGGCAGCGCCGCCCACTGCGCCTCGGGGGCGGGCAATAGGACCAGGTAGCGGGTCATGGTTCTCCTTCCGTCGCCGGGCCCGGAGGGCTCGGTCAGCAGGATGACGGACGAGGTAGGGCCAGATCGACAATCGTCCGCCATAAATTCAACCTCGCCACTGCGGTACGTGCTCGGAGAACGGGTCCTCAATCGCGCGAAGCACTTCGGGAAGGCCATCGCGCACTTCCCGGGCGATCTGGACGAACTGGCGCACGAGGGGAGACTCGTCACCTCGGCGCCAGGCCAGTGCGGTTTCCACGGGCGGCACGTCATCGATGGGGACGAAGCGCACACCGGCGTGGGGTGTGAACCGGGCGGCGCAGGCGGCGGTGATGCTGATGGCGCGTCCGGTCGCCACGATCTCCAGTTCCTCGGCGTGCGATGTCGTCTCGATCGGCGGCGTGCCTACGGCTGTCCGGTGATCGACGAGGGTCCAGAAGGCCCGGTAGGCCGCATCGTCCGTGCGCCCAATCGTCAACGTTTCGTTGGCGATCTCGGCGGCCGATATCCGCTCACGGCTAGCTAGGCGGTGGTTCGCGGCGACAACAGCGACCCGGGGTTCGGTGAAATAGACCTCCCAGTCCAGGCCGGGATGGGACACCGGCAGCTGGACCACGGCGAGGTCTGACTCCCGGGAGGCGAGCCCGGCGGTCGCGTCGACGAAGCTGTACTCCTGCATCCGCAGATCCGCGTTGGGAAAGGTGCGCGAGAACTGGCGCAGGACCGGTGTGGTGAGTTCAAGCATCGCGAGGGTATAGAACCCGAGCGCGAGCGAACCGCTGCCGCCCAGGCCAATATTGCGCACCGATCGCACGCCGTCATCCAATGCCGAGAGCGTGGAGCGGCAGACGGCGAGGAACTCGCGATCGACGGACAGATTGCGGCGCGCCAGTCATTCCGAGCGCAAGGAGTCGTTCATGACCTCGTCCAGCCTCGACCACGAGCGCGTCATCATCCGTCGCGGCGAGCGCTCGGGCGTGCCCGTGATCGTCGCCGTCCACTCAAACCCGCGTCGGCTCAGCCGTCGGTGGCTGCCGCATGTGGGCATATGCCGATTGGCGCGACGGGCTCGCCGATGCGCTGCGCCTGTCCGCGGCCATGTCTGTGAAGTACGCGGCCGCGGGGATCGAGCACGGCGGCGGCAAGTCGGACCAAGTCCGCGGCTACGAGGGAGTCAAACTCGCCAATGTTGAGCGCTACCGCGCCCAACTTGCCGAGGCCATCGCGAAGCACACCGTGACCAACGTGGCCTGAGAATGGCTAGGTGGTCGCGGTACAGGTCGGGGTCTGCGGCAGGGCAGCCGAACTCTCCGTGAGGGCGTCCATCATGGCGGCGACAGCCGGGACACGCATCAGGTCCGGTGTCGTCACGGCCACGATCGAGCGCCGCGAAGCAGGAGTCATCGGTAGGGCGACCACCTGCGCGTGGTGAACCGTGCGCAAGATGAGATCAGGGATGAGCGCCACCCCCAGGCTCTCGCTGACCAGGCCCATCACGGCCACGTAGTCCTCAGTCTCATAGGCCACGTGCGGGGCGAACCCAGCGCTCTGGCATAGCTGCACCAGGTGACCGCGACAGCGCGGGCAGCCCGCCACCCAGGTCTCTTCAGTGAGGTCCTTGAGGGCGACCCGGGACTCATGGGCCACGCGATGGTCCTGGCTGACGGCTAGGCGGACCTCATCGTCGAGCAGATGGGTGGTGACGAAGCCATCGAGCGACTCTTCGCCGCGGCCCACATCGGTGCCTTCATAACTGAAGGCCACCGCCAGGTCGCAGTCCCCGGAGCGCAGCGCGGCCAGACTCTCCGGGGGCTCGGCCTCGGTGAACGTAATGGTGACATCGGGGAAGCGTGACTTGAGCAGGGCCAGAGCGCGCGGCACCAGAGTGGCTGAGGCGGAGGGGAATGCCATCAGCCGGACTCGACCGGAGCGCAAGCCCGCGATGGCTGCGACCTCCTCCTCGGCGGCGTCCAGCGCACCCAGCACAGTGGCCGCGTGCCGAGCCAAGATCACGCCGGCTTCGGTCAAGTGCACCGCGCGACCACGCTTTTCGACCAATGCCGTACCCAATCGCTGCTCCAAGCGGCGGACCATCTGGGAGATGGCTGGCTGGGTGTAGCCGAGCGAGGCGGCCGCGGCGGTGTAGGAACCCTCAGTGTCGATCGCCCGAATTACGCGCAGGGCAGGGGCGTCAATCATGCCGACATCCTATAACGTGAGGTTATGCCGCACGCCCCTTCTGACGATCTGCGTCGACTGATCGGCATTCTGCAGCAGGCGCCGGGCGCGCTGGTCCTGACCGGAGCGGGCATGTCTACGGACAGCGGCATACCGGACTATCGGGGCCCTGACGGGACTCGGCGGGTGACACCGATGCAGCATGGGGAGTTCGTTGGCTCCTCGTCGGCCAGGCAACGGTATTGGGCGCGTTCCTTCGTGGGCTGGGGGCGTTTCGCCGCCGCAGAGCCGAATGCCGGGCATCGTGCGGTAGCCGCTCTTCAACGCAGCGGCGCGCTGGGAGAGGTGATCACTCAGAATGTCGACGGTCTGCACCAACGAGCGGGGTCGCGCAAGGTCGTCGAATTGCATGGCTCGCTTGCCGAGGTTACCTGCCTCGCCTGCGGCGCCAGAGTTGACCGAGACCTGCTCCAGGCGCAGATGACCGACGACAACCCGGGCTTCGCCGAGCGGGCCGAGTCGGCGTCCAGCGATGGTTCGCGGGTGAGCAGCCAGATTCGCCCGGATGGCGACGTCCTGCTGGCCGAGCGCGCGGTCCTGGACTTCGTCACCCCGCGCTGCCGCGCATGTGGAGAGGACCGTCTCAAGCCAGATGTGGTCTTCTTCGGTGGATCGGTGCCCAAGGATCGCGTCGATCGCTGTATGGCGCTGACGGATCAGGCTCCAGCGCTGCTCGTGCTGGGCTCATCGTTGGCGGTGATGAGCGGGTTTCGCTTCGTGCGGCGGGCCAGCGCACAGGGAATTCCCGTGCTCATCGTCACGCGGGGGAGCACCCGAGGCGACGACCTGGCGACCGTGCGGATCGACGCCGAATTGGCGCCCACCCTGAGCGCACTCGCGGTGGCGCTTGGGGAGTAACCTCTCGGGCCATGGGAGCACTGGGCACCGGTCCGTTCGAGAACGACGATGCGATGGACTTCCTGGATGATCTGCAGGACTTGCCTGGGGCTGAGCGCGGTCACCGCGTTCTGCAGGCTCTCGATGGGGTCCTCCTGGCGCGGGGCTTCGTGGACGCCCCGCGGATGTGCGAAGCCGTAGCGGCAGCGGCAGCCGTGGGCGCGAGTCTGCAGCCGCAGTCGGCTGCGGGTGAGAGCGGACTGCCCGGTTGGTTGGCCCGGGAACCCCTCTTCTTGACCGAAGAAGTGCTTGAGAAGTCACGTCAAGTACTGCGTCGGGCGGTGCGCTCCCGCGAGGGCGAGTGGTGGGAGCTGTGGGAGGAAGCCGGGCTGGTCCAGGACGTTGATACGGCGTGCCAGCGAGCCTTGTCCTGGCTTGGCGACCGGGACGACTGAGGCCAGTTGACGATTGAGGTCAGTCGGCGACGGACTCTCAGACGCGCCGCAGGACTGCCGTGACCTTGCCCAGGATGGTGGCGTGGTCGCCGTCAATGGGGTCGAATGCCGGGTTGTGCGGCATCAGCCACACCTTGCCGTCGCGACGCCGGAAGGTCTTGACCGTGGCTTCGTTGTCCAACATGGCCGCGACGATGTCGCCATTGTCCGCGGTGGGCTGCTGCCGCACCACAACCCAGTCGCCGTCGCAGATGGCCGCGTCGATCATCGAGTCACCCACGACCTTGAGCAAGAAGAGCGGTCCCTCTCCGACAATCTGTCGGGGGAGGGGGAAGACGTCCTCGACGACTTCCTCGGCGGTGATCGGCACGCCTGCGGCGATCCGTCCGAGCACGGGAACGTAGGACGCCTCTGGACGCGCATCACCCATGCCGGTCACGTCGATGTCATCGTCGGGGATGACCGGCTCCGGGTGCTTGCGGTACCCGGGGGAGCCCTCAGCGCGGTCGGGCGAGAGAATCTCCATGGCCCGCGGGCTCTTGGGGTCACGTCGGATGAAGCCCTTGCGCTCCAAGGCGACCAACTGGTGGGCCACGGAACTCGCCGAGGTCAGCCCCACGGCCTCGCCAATCTCGCGCAGGCTCGGTGGGTAGCCGCGGCGGTCGATGGAGTTGCGGATGACCTCAAGGATGCGGCGCTGCCGGACCGTGGGGGTGCGCAAACTGTCGTCATCGCGTAGGGGTAGCGCGGTCACGGCGGCATCGTCCGGCGGGTCGACCCACTGCTCGGTCCCATAGGTCGACGGGGTCGCGTTCGCTCGATCGGTGGGCTTCCGTGGGCTCATAGCTCCCTCGCTGGGCTAGGTCCGAGTGGACTGTCGGTGGCCTCTGATTGGCTTCCCGGCATGGCACCAGAGTACGGATCCTCGGCACTGAGATCAAACATGTGTTCGAGGCGTGTCTTGTGCCAATTCGAACAGCCGTGCTATACATTCGAACAGACGTCCATCGTACATTCGTCCGATTACCGCAGTCAGGAGAGCATCATGAGCGCCATCGTCTGGGATCCGCAGGACACCGTGGCAACCGTGACCCGTCCGCAGTTGCGACTGGTCCAGGGCGGTCGCGCCGACAGCGCACGGATGCACCTGAGCCGTCGTGCCCTCGCCGGCTGGGCGGCTGTGTTGGCGGCGGTCATCCTATGGGGTGGCACCCAGGCGGGCGCCGGGACGCAAGAGAGTCGCGTGGTCTCTGTCCACCCGGGGCAGACGCTCAGCCACATCGCGGCGGCCGAGTTGCCCGACTTGCCTGTGCGCGATGCCGTGATCCTTATTCAGCAGGCCAACGGTCTGGACGGCTCTGGTGTGAGCGCCGGCACAGAGTTGATCATCCCGGCTCACTAGATACCCCCGCGGTAGCGGTCCCTCGACCCGACCCTGCCTCGCGGACGCCGAAGGGCGCCTCACACTCTGGTGAGGCGCCCTTCGTGCATGCGGTGATCATCCGTTTGGGCACATCTGCCGGTCGGGCAGGTGATCCACGCCCGTTTTGCCGGTATCAGTGCACTGATCCAGACATCCTGACTGCCATGAGGATCGCTCACCGACGCCGGACGGCCCGGCGCTCACACCATCCGCTGGTGGGGCATGATGCCCTGGGCCGATGGCAGTGGAGTTGCGGCTGCGGAGCTGGCGGTCGGAGCGGCTCATCGGGCACAGACTGGCATTGGGCGCTTACCGCCGCCTTAGTGCATCAGTCGCATATGCCCGGAGACTAGGCTCCCTCGCGGTCGTCGGCCCCTGAGGCCGATCGGGGTAGAGGTCTCTGGTCGGAGCCGACCAGAACGCAACGCGTATGCCGTCCACCGGAGCGGGGTGGGCGGCATACGCTTTCCCGCCCCCGCAGGTGCCAACCCCGGAGTGGCTGGCCGTCCGAAAAATATGTCCGCGAGTTTCGTCATGTCGCTTGCATGCTGCCCGCTCCTGGGCTTAGATGGACACTACATCTAGTGGTTACACCAATGTAGTTTGTCCACATGTAGTCAACATGTGGAGGGGGTTACCCACAGATCATCCCCAGGTTTATCCCCCGATTCGTCCACAGGCCTGACGGCCCGCGCCCATGCGAAAGGAGTCGCCGTGCACTGCCCCTTCTGCCGTCACAGTGACTCCCGGGTCATTGATTCGCGGGCCACGGACGACGGCGCGAACATCCGCCGCCGCCGCCAATGCCCGCAATGTGGTCGCCGGTTCACCACGGTCGAGACAGCCAGCCTGTCGGTGGTCAAGCGTTCGGGTACGACCGAGCCGTTCAGCCGGGCCAAGGTGCTCTCGGGCGTCCGCAAGGCGTGTCAGGGTCGGCCGGTCACCGAGGACGATCTGGCTCGCCTCGCGCAGCAGGTCGAGGAGAGTGTGCGCGCCCAGGGGAGCGCCGAAATTGACGCGCATGAGGTTGGCCTTGCGGTTCTGGAGCCCCTTCGCGAGCTAGACGAGGTCGCCTACCTGCGCTTCGCCAGCGTCTACCAAGCCTTTGATTCGCTGGAGGACTTCGAGTCCGCCATCACCCTGATCCGCGCCGAGCGGGAGGCCACGGCCACCGAGCCCACCCCTCGCACGGCGATCCACGACCACGGTATGCCGCTCGCGCCGACGTAGCCGAGCGGCATACCGGGCCACTGTCAGTGGCTCTTGCTACACCTAGATCACCCGCCAGTTGTTGATGCATGACCCGGCTTTCGCCGGAGGAGAGAGGACGACCAGATGACTGAGACCACGAGCGCACGTTCCGGCGCGCGCAAGGGACCCCGCGGCAAGGGTGTCCGGGTCGAGCGGATCTTCACGACACCGGGCGTGCACCCCTATGACGAGGTGTCCTGGGAGAAGCGCGACGTTGTCCAGCAGAACTGGAAAACGGGGGAGACGATCTTCGACCAGCGCGGGGTGGAGTTCCCCGAGTTCTGGTCGGTCAACGCCAGCACCATCGTGACCACGAAGTACTTCCGTGGGGCGGTGGGCACGCCCGAGCGCGAGTTCAGCCTGCGTCAACTGATTGACCGCGTCGTCCTCACCTATGTCAAGGCGGGCAAGGATTACAGCTACTTCGGTTCCGATGAGGACGCCCAGATCTTTGAGCACGAGCTCACCTACGCGCTCTTGCACCAGGTCTTCTCGTTCAACTCTCCGGTGTGGTTCAACGTGGGCACGCCCAGCCCGCAGCAGGTCTCGGCGTGCTTCATCCTCTCCGTCGATGACTCGATGGACAGCATCCTGAACTGGTACAAGGAGGAGGGCTTCATCTTCAAGGGCGGCTCCGGCGCCGGCTTGAACCTCTCCCGTATCCGTTCGTCCAAGGAGTTGTTGTCGTCCGGTGGGACGGCCAGCGGGCCGGTGTCCTTCATGCGCGGCGCGGATGCCTCGGCCGGCACGATCAAGTCCGGTGGCGCCACCCGCCGAGCGGCCAAGATGGTCGTGCTCGATGTCGACCACCCCGACATTGAGGAGTTCGTCGAGACCAAGGCGCGCGAGGAGGACAAGATCCGCGCGCTGCGCGATGCCGGCTTCGACATGGACCTGGGCGGCAAGGACATCGTCAGCGTCCAGTACCAGAACGCCAACAACTCGGTCCGCGTGACCGACGAGTTCATGCGTGCGGTCGAGGAGGGCAAGGAGTTCGGCCTGCGCTCGCGCAAGGACGGCAGCGTCATCGAGACCGTCGACGCCCGTGAGCTCATGGGCAAGATCGCCACCGCGGCCTGGGAGTGCGCGGACCCGGGCATCCAGTACGACGACACGATCAACGACTGGCACACCAACCCCGAGACCGGCCGGATCACCGCGTCCAACCCGTGCTCGGAGTACATGTCGCTGGACAACTCCTCGTGCAACCTGGCCAGCCTGAACCTGCTGAAGTTCCTGCGCGAAGACGACACCTTCGACGCCGTGACCTTCGCCAAGGTCGTCGAGCTGGTCATCACGGCGATGGACATCTCGATCTGCTTCGCCGATTTCCCGACCGAGTCGATTGGCAAGACCACCATCGACTACCGCCAGCTCGGCATCGGGTACGCCAACCTCGGCGCCCTGCTGATGGCCACCGGCCATGGCTACGACTCCGATGGAGGTCGCGCACTGGCCGCGACGATCACCAGCCTGCTCACCGGTGCGGCCTACCGTCGCTCCGCCGAGTTGGCCGGGATCGTCGGCCCGTATGCCGGGTACGCCCGCAACGCCGATGCGCACAAGCGCGTCATGCGCAAGCACGCCGCCGCGAATGACGCGATCCGGACCGTGACGACCATGGACAAGGACATTCACCGCGAGGCCAGCAAGGCCTGGAATGACGTGGTGACCCTCGGCGAGAAGAATGGCTACCGCAACGCGCAGGCCTCGGTGCTCGCGCCGACCGGGACCATCGGCTTCATGATGGACTGCGACACCACCGGCATCGAGCCGGACTTCTCGCTGGTGAAGTTCAAGAAGCTGGTCGGTGGCGGCTCGATGCAGATCGTCAACCTCACCATCCCGCGCGCTCTGCGCAAGCTGGGCTACACCGAGGAGACCGTCGAGGCGATCGTCGAGTACATCGCCGACAAGGGTCACGTCGTGGACGCTCCCGGCCTCAAGCCGGAGCACTACGAGATCTTCGACACCGCGATGGGTGCCCGGGCGATCTCGCCGATGGGCCACGTGCGGATGATGGCCGCGGTCCAGCCCTTCCTCTCGGGTGCGATCTCCAAGACGGTGAACCTGCCGGAGAGCGCGTCCGTCGAGGAGATCGAGGACGTCTACGTTCAGGGCTGGAAGTTGGGCCTGAAGGCTCTCGCGGTCTATCGCGACAACTGCAAGGTCGGTCAGCCGCTCTCCGATGGTGGTTCCACCGCCAAGGACGCGGCCGCGGACAAGGTCAGCGCTGCGGCGGACGCCAAGGTGGTCGAAAAGGTCGTCTACCGGCCCACCCGCGAGCGGCTGCCCAAGCGCCGGGTCTCGCAGACCACCTCGTTCACGGTGGGCGGCGCCGAGGGTTACCTCACTGCCGGCACCTACGACGATGGGCGCCTGGGCGAGGTCTTCCTCAAGTTCGGCAAGCAGGGGTCGACCCTGGCAGGCGTCATGGACGCCTTCTCGATCGTCACCTCGGTGGCCTTGCAGTACGGCGTGCCGCTGGAGACCTTTGTCGAGAAGTTCACCAACATGCGCTTTGAGCCTGCTGGCATGACCGACGACCCGGACGTGCGGATGGCCCAGTCCCTCATGGACTACGTCTTCCGTCGCCTGGCGCTGGACTATGTCGACTTCGACACCCGGTCCTTCTACGGCATTCACACCGCCGAAGAGCGTGCCCGCCAGCTCGACACCGGCTCCTACGCACCGGTGGACACGCAGGACCAAGAGGCCCTGGAGGAGGAGATCGAGTCGCTCTCCACCGGCATCGGCGCTCAGGCCCCCAAGAAGACTGCGGAGGCCAAGCAGGCCGCGCCGGCTCCGACCGACGAAGCCGTCAAGCTTGATGCTTCTCAGATCCACTCCGGTGCGGGCGCGGCATCGGCTCGCGAGGTTTCCTCCGAGATTCACTCCTCGGCCGACCTGCTCGCTCGCTTTGGCGACAAGAAGGCTGCCGACGCTCCGATGTGCATGACCTGTGGCACCAAGATGCGTCCCGCCGGCTCGTGTTATGTCTGCGAGGGCTGCGGAAGCACCTCCGGCTGCAGCTAAAAGCGAGCCATATTCAACGGATGCAACGTTGGGGCCGCTCGTCCAGCGGGCGGCCCCAACATCTCGTGACGAGGTTACAGTCGATCGAGCCCTGTTCAACCGAAGTAACTTGCGGGGCCATTCACGCCCTAGCCGCGATGGGAGAGTAATCATGACCGACAAGAAGGTTGTATTCGTCGCGTTCGCGATCGAAGACGAGAGGATGCGGGACCTCTTCAAGGGACAATCCCTGCACCCGCGCCACCCCTACGAGTTCATCGACATGTCGGTCAAGAAGCCGTACGACACTGAGTGGAAAGAAAAGGTCCGCACCCGGATTCGCCGCTCCGACGGAATTGTGGCTTTGGTCAGTAAGAACTCGCTCACGTCATCTGGTCAGAAGTGGGAGATCCAGTGCGCCAAGGAGGAGGGGAAGAAGATCCGAGGCATCTGGATCTACTCCAATGACCGGACTGCGCTGGCGGGCGTCCAAACCGTCGAATGGACCGACGCTAACGTGGCGAATTTCATCGACTCGCTCTGAGCTATGCGTAAGGCACTCATCGTGGGGATCGACTACTACGAGTCGATAGTATCGCTGCACGGAGCAGCCAATGACGCGCACAATGTCAAGGGGGTCCTGGACCGGCACGCCGACGGGACCACGAACTTCACTCAGCCCAAGTTGCTTGTGGCGACGAGCGAGGATAGTGCCGTGTCGCGAACCGAGTTGCGCGAATCCGTCCAGGAACTGTTTCGGGACAAGGCCGACATCGCGCTGTTCTACTTCTCGGGCCACGGCTATATCGACAGCACGGGCGGATTCCTGTGCCCTAGCGACTGTGCTGACGGCCATGACGGACTCGCCCTCAGCGATGTGATGACGTTGGCCAGTCAGTCCCCGGCGGAGAACAAGGTCATCATCCTCGACTGCTGCCACAGCGGAGGAGCGGGGAACAATCCGATTTCTCCCGCGTTTGCCGAGATCAAGGACGGCGTGACGATTCTCACCGCGTCAACGGCGAAACAGTATTCACTGGAATCGAATGGTTCTGGGGTGTTCACCAACCTCCTCGTGGATGCTCTCAGCGGTGCCGCGGCTAACCTGGTTGGTGAGGTTACGCCGGGCAGTGTGTACGCACATGTCGATCAATCGCTAGGGCCTTGGGCCCAGCGGCCGGTCTTCAAGACCAACGTTGAGCGCTTCGTTTCACTGCGAAAGGCAGAAGCTCCGATCGCATTGACAGCTTTGCAGAGGCTGACCGAGCTGTTTCAGGACCCGGCGTTGGAACTCCCGTTGGATCCGTCCTACGAGCCCGAGCGTAATGGGAGCGAGCCCCCGGGCACTCCGCTGCCGGATCCCCTGAAGAACGCAGATTTCGCGATCTTGCAGGAACTCGCAAAGGTCAACCTCGTACGGCCCGTTGGGGAGAAGCACATGTGGCACGCAGCGATGAACTCAAAGGCTTGCGAACTGACCGTCCTTGGTCAGCATTACTGGGGACTAGTCAACCAAGAGCTCATCTAATGTCCGAGAGCGACAGGATCCGACAGGTCCTCGAGAGCAAGAGGATCCTCGATCGGCTCGCCTCGATCGAGCACGAGCGATGGGCCCACTGGCAACGCTACGTCCATGCCCACTGCCAACGACGTGACGATGGGTCCCTCGTCATCCCACCAGATCTTGTCGCAAGGTGGGAGCGGCAGATCGAGACGCCGTTTGTCAACCTCCCGGAGGGAGAACAGGAGAGCGATCGCGAACAGGTCCAGCGATACCTGCCAGTCGTCATCAGAGCACTGGAGGACTGGCAGGCCCTGGACAGCTAGCGAGAGCAGGGGCGCGACGCTTGGCCCGCAGGCCTTGGGTGATCCATCCGCATCAATGATGCATATAATGCAACAGTGACGAACGTTGTTGCGGGACGATTCCCCGGGGTTGCCCCTTCTGTGGATCCCGAGCGCATCGTCTTCGACGCGATGCAGGAAGGGTGGGCCGCTCAACAGAGGTCGCGGCAGTTGAAGGCCTCGACGATCGAGGGCCGGCTGGCTGTCGTGAGGCGCTTCGCGGAGTACACCAACCAGTACCCATGGCAGTGGACAGCAACCGAGTTCGAAGCCTTCGTCACCAGCCTGGTCGGGGCTCGACCGACGACGATCCGCGGCTACCAAGCAGCCTTGCGAATCTTCCTGGAGTACGTCACGAGCGCGGACTACGAGTGGGTAAGCCGATGCAAGGACGAGTTCGGGTCTGCCCCGACCCAGGTCGTCACCGAGTGGAACAGCTACCACCACACCACGCCTTACGAAGGCGACCCCGGACGCCGCCCACTCACCTACGACGAGGTTCAGGCACTATTCGACGCCGCTGACGGTCTCGTGGAGAGCATTCGTTGCCGAGGCCGGAAAGGCGCGATCGCCGCGCAGCGTGACGCCATCGTCCTCAAGGTGGTGTATGCCTTTGGGCTTCGACGCCGCGAGCTCTGGGGCCTTGACCTCGCCGATCTCCACGGCAACCCCAAGGTGCCCGAGTACGGCAAGGCGGGCTGTCTGTTCGTGAGATGGGGCAAGAGTTCGCGTGGCGGTCCTCCGAAGCGTCGATCCGTATTGCTGGTGCCGGAGATGGACTGGGTCGTTGCCTCGGTGCGGCAGTGGATCGATGAACTGAGACCGATGTTCGGGCCGACGGGCCACCCTGCGCTGTTCCTCTCCGAGCGAGCTGGACGTCTCTCTCTGAGGTCGATCAACCGAGCGTTCAACGACGCCCGCGAGGAAGCGGGCCTGCCCGGAGAACTGGACTTGCACTCGCTCCGCCACTCCTACGTGACCCACCTGATCGAGTTCGACTACCCGGAACGCTTCGTTCAGGACCAGGTAGGCCACCAATACGCCTCCACCACAGCGGTCTACGCCGGCGTCTCAGACGATTACCGGCATCGGCTGCTTCAGCGCGTCATCGACCGGGACCGACACCGATGGGAGATCACTCATGATCCGCAAGATGGGCTATGACTGGCACTTGCGCCAGCTCATGGCAACGCATGGCATGTTCCAAACGAGCGACCTGCTTCCACTCCTCGAGGAGCGAGGCATTCATCTATCACGGGAGCAGGTCTACCGGCTGGTGACCCAGCCGCCGCAGCGGCTGTCCATGGACACCCTCGCAGCGCTGTGCGACATCCTCGGGTGTGGGCCGGGAGACCTCATCAGCGTGTCGGTGGTGAATCGGGAGGTTGCCAAGACCGGCACGACGGCAGCTCGTGAGCAACCTCCCGTTCGACGCACGACAATCCGGCGGCCCAAGGGTCTATGACGTGCTCTCCTGGCCGACTGATCCACGGCTGGTCGAGGCGATCTGTCGGTTGCTGGACAACCCCGACGTCCGGGACTCTGTTGCCGAGATTCTCGGTGGGCTCAACCTGTACCCCAAGGTCCAAGCCAAGTTGCTCAGCTACTTGGACAGCCACCCCGATGCTCTGGTGTCAGGACGATCGGACGGCCCTGCAAGTCGCCTGCGCCTTCTCAAGGCCCTTGCCGAGACACACCCAGGGCTCGTCGTCCCAGCCAAGTGCTCGGGTTGCGGGCGTCAAGTGGTTCTCAACCGCTGGGGCGCCAACGGCGACCGAGTCTGCGGCACCTGCTATCTCGCCAATCGGCTTGTCCCCTGCGGGCGTTGCGGCCGCATCAGGCCAGTCGGCGGCCGCCACTCCACGGATGGCCTGGTCTGCACGGCGTGCATCAGGCATGATCCGGCGCGTCGCCAGGAATGCTCCCTCTGCGGCCGGGTCAACCCCGTAGCAGCCCGAACTCCAGGTGGCGAGCCCCTGTGCCAGACCTGCCGACCGCGGGAGAGCTTCGTCTGCCTGAGTTGCGGGCGCACGCACACGGTGAAGAGCCTCAACGTCGCCGGTGGTGCCTTGTGCTGGGCCTGCTACAAGCGTCACCACAAGCAGGCGTGTTCTGACTGCGGTCGAGAGCACGCGCAGGTCCCCCGGCGGGGACCACGGGGGGAGCGACTATGCGACCGATGCTGGGACCCGAGACCGGTCTCTTGCCGGGACTGTGGCAAGGGCACGTCGCCCAAAGTCAGGCGGGTCAATGGCGGGCATCTCTGTTACGCCTGCTACGTCCTCAGTCGCCCGCAACGACCCTGCGGGGCGTGCGGTCGTACCTCGCCCGTGTGGGCCGAGCTTCCCCTCGGACCTGTGTGCAGCGCCTGCTACCAACAGATCCGCACCAAGCCTCACCCTTGCTTTCAGTGCGGCGAGAGTAGACCCCTGGTCGGGATCGCCAGCGGTGATCGCCGGATCTGCGGTGCATGCGCGGGCCAACGACGCCCGTGGACCTGCCACGCCTGCGGTGTCCTCGCTGCTCCCTACTCTCGTGGACGATGTCCGAGGTGCACCGCTCAGGAAGAACTGATGTCTGTGATCTCACGCGACGGTGATGTGGTTGAGAGCCTCAGACCGCTGCTGGACTACTTCGACATCGAGAACCGCCCCATGACCGCGATTGGCTGGACGCGCAGCCGATCCGCGGCCATCCTTCGCGAACTCCTCAACGGCAAAGGTCTGAGCCACGAGGCGCTCGATGCCGAGAACAACACCGCAGCCGCCAACTTCCTTCGAGCACTTCTCATGTTCACCGGAGTCTTGCCAGGTCGTGCATCGGAACTAGACGACACCCTTGAGTGGCTGACCCAGCGACTTGGCGCCGTACAGCCCCAGCACCAGACGATCGTTCGACGGTACGCGATGTGGCACGTACTGCGACGGGCGAAGGGGCGCCCTCACCGCCCGGCAACTCGTCATCACGCACGCGAACGTCTCCTCCTCGCCCTACGCCTTCTGTCGTGGCTGGAAGCCGAAGGGCATGGGCTCCAAGAGTTGTCGCAGTCGGGGTTCGACCGTTGGCTCGCCAATGGACCGCCGGCTCGCGTGGAGATCCGTGACTTCATCAGCTGGGCCCATCGCCAAGGCTTGGTGGACGAGCTGCGGGTACCGCTGCGGCGACATAGCCAGCCATCGGAGTTCCTCCCCACGGATCGGCGCTGGGAGACGCTTCACCGGTGCATCGTCGACTCCTCACTTCCGTTAAACATCCGTGTGGCTGGCGCCCTCCTTCTCCTTTTCGCCCTCGGGCCGACCGCCTTGACCACGATGAGCGTGGAACAGGTCGTCGAACATGAAGGCCGCGTCGAACTCATCGTCGGGCGAACGCCGATCCACCTCCCTGACTCTCTAGCGGATCTCGTGCTGCAGCAGCGGAAAGTGGCCGAAGAGTCGATGAGCGGCTGGCTCTTCCCCGGTCAACACCCCGGCCGACACCTCAACCCCGGCAGTCTGGCAGCACGCACGAAGCAGTGCTTGGGAATCGGAGTCCGTCCTTCCAGGAACGCCGCACTCGCGCATCTCGCTAAGGAGCTGCCCGTCCCCGTACTCGCGGATTACCTCGGCCTGGCACACACCACCGCTTCCCAGTGGGCTGCCCTGGTCGAGCGCCAGTGGACTGAGTACGTCGTCCTGCGCCGAGCTCAGGATCCGGCGTGAGGAACGCTGGTCGGGTTGAACACCGCCAGGCGCTTACCTCAGGATCCACGCGGGCGCCAGGCCTCCCGCCGTCGGTCGTCAACCTCGCCGGCGGCTGCGTTGACCGCGATTGGTGCGTGTCGGTGGCGGAGACGTCCCCGTCGTGCGGAACAGGTCGACCCATGCCATCGTGCTCATCGACTTGGGCACGTCGGATCCCGCGAGTCTGTGCTTGAGCAACCAGGACGTGGCGTCCTTCGGACTTCCGAGGGCGGTATTGCGAGCGAGAATCTGAGCCAATCCGTGTCCCGGACCGGTGTACACCCGATGGACAAGGGCCTGAAAGCGGCGACGATCGCGCATGCGGATGGGCGGGTCTGGGCAGCGCCGGATCGCCATCAGGCCTCCGTCGACTCCCGGAGCCGGGGTGAACGCTCGGGCCGGCACGCGACCGTGAAGGGTGAACTCGAACCATGGTGACCATTGAGCGGTCATCATGCTGGCTCCACCCACGCCGGCCCGTCGTCGGGCAACCTCCCACTGGACGAGTAGCACCGCGTCGGTCCACCCGGGTGCATGCAGGATGTGGCGGAGGATGGCAGTGGTCTGGTGGAAGGGGAGGTTCCCGACGAGCACGTGCGGATAGTCAGGGATCCTGTGCTTGAGGAAGTCGCCCTCGGTGATCGTGGCGAGACCAAGCTCTTGGTTGAGCTTTCGGGCGAGACGGGGGTCGATCTCGACGGCGTGGACGGGTCTACCAAGGCTCAGGAGTGGGCGGGTTAACGCGCCCTCGCCTGGTCCGATCTCCAAGATCGGTCCGCACGTGTCGCGGACCAGGTCGATGATGCGTCGGATCGTCTGGCGGTCGGTGAGGTAGTTCTGGCCGTGCTCGTGACGGCCGTGGCGGTAGGTGGGCACTGCTTCGCTCCGTTGTTCGTGGCGGAGCCGGGCATGGCATAGCGGCCGCCCGGCATGACTCCGGGGGCGGGAGCGTCACGAAGAGAAGTGCTGCTCGCCGCCGTCAGCGGCTGCGCAGGCGCAGCGAGGCAGTGCCCTGAACCAACATGCCCACCACCCTAGAGCACGGACCAGGAAGTTCCCATCGAGTATCTGAAGTACCGCCCGCGCTCACACGATGCCCTCCCTGTGAGCATTCCCCCGGCGGTGCGGACGCCGCGTCGGTCATTCCAGGGTCGAGAACTCGCAGGCTGCGAAAGGAGAACTGTGCTCACCCCGAATAGTGCACCCCTACCAGTAAGCGACACCGGCTCCGACGGGCGGGTGCTGAGGTTCCTTGTGACCCCGGCGCCCGCCCGTCGGGGCTTGGGGCCTGAAAGACTGCTGTCATGAGACCGCTACAGCAACGGGCGACATGCCGAAGAGTGGCAGTCTGTGCGGTCGTTGTCGGGCTCGCTGTTGTCGGCTGCGCCCGCGAGATCCCGCACGCCGGATCCGGGAAAGCAGCCTCACCGTCCAACTCGCCGTCAGTGTCCGCGACGTCTGCACCATCACCCTCGGGAGCATCGATGACTGATCACAGCCTCTTCTGGTCAATTGTCCAGCGAGTGCGCAATCGGGATCCTGAGGTGGCCGCTGAGGCACTGGACGCGGAGTTGCGAGGGCTCACGACGGACCAAGTGCGGGTGTACGAGCGCTCCTTCCTGGAGGAGATGACACGAGCGAACACCTGGGCCCACCACAGTTCGGCGCAGGACGTGGTGGGAGCAGTGAGTGGGCTGAGCTTCGTCAGTGACGACGTCTTCGTCAGTCTCCGGACGTGGGTGATCTACCAGGGCAAGGATGCCTTCGACGCCTGGGTTCGTGATCCGGCCACTCTGGCCGACCTTGGGTTGGACAGCGATGAGCAGGTCGGGCTCGCCGAGGAGTTGGAGTTCCTGCCGACCGCGGTCTACGAGGAGCGCACCGGGCGTCAGCTCTCCGACGAGCTGCCACAGGAACTGTCGCCGTATGAAGCCCCCGCTGGGACGCCGCCATCGTGACGTGCCCAGCGGCGAGATGGGGCCCATTCGCCTCGGCGACGCCCGGCGACGTTCCCGTGCAGCCACGTGGCTAGGTGAGCGCATCAACAACGATTCGAGATGAGGTCACCTCAGCTCTATACAATCGGGCCATCGCGGTGCCATGCTGGCAGCGTAGGCAGCCATGATGCGATGCAGGGAATGCACGACGCAGCGTGGCTTGCAGGGAACTACGCAAGGGGCTCGTCATGCGCAATGCCACCAGGGCAAACACGATCTTCCGCACCGGTCTCGTCGCACTGCTCTTCGCTGCGCTGAGTATCGGTGCAGGCGCAGTGCCCGCGGCCCAAGCTGCCGCCGGCGATGTCGTCATCAATGAACTCCACTATCACGCACCGGACGGCGATCTCGACTACGCCGCCGTTGAGTTCATCGAGCTACGCAATACCGGGCCGGACCCGGTCGATGTTGGCGGGTGGTCCTTCACCGCAGGCATCACCATTGCTCCTCCCGACGTCAGTCTCCCGGCTGGACTCAGCATCCCGCCTGGCGGCTACCTGCTCGGGACCAATGACCCCGCGCTCTTCACAGCCAAGTATGGAGTTGTCGCTGATTTCTCCTATGCCGGTACGTCGCTGAGCAATGGTGGCGAAACCGTCACGTTGGCTGATGCCTCGAGCACAGTCATCGACACGGTGACCTACGACGACGTGGCGCCGTGGCCGGCGTCGCCCGACGGCCTCGGCCCCTCCCTGGAGTACAACGCGGACGGTACCGACAACGCGCTGGCGGCCAACTGGCACCCCAGTGAGGTGCCCTGGGGTACGCCCGGCGCCGCGAACTCGATCCCGCCGCTCCCACTGACCGTGGTGGCCCCTACTGGCTACCCAGCCGCGGGCGTGAACCAGCAAGTCACTGCCACCGCCCCGGCCGGCGCCACAATCGACCTGACCTACAAGATCATGTATGGCGCTGACGTGAGCATTCCGATGCTTGACAACGCCTCCTCACCTGGGGGTGCTGATGACGGCGTCTATGCCGCGACCATCCCAGGTGCGGGGCAGGGCCAGCTCGTGCGCTTCAAGGTGGCGGCCACCAAGGGTGCTCAGAGCGCGGCATACCCACCGGTCGGCGACAGCCGGCCCTATGACGGATATGTGCACCACGACAGTGATTTCGACACCGCGCAGTTCCCGGTTCTCCAGTGGTTCATGCCCGAGCCGGTCTACCAGGACATGATCACCAACCACCGCTGCGATGACGTGGACGCCAACGCCACCTTTGTGTGGAACGGCAAGGTCCTCGACGGCGGGGCGATGCACATCAAGGGCGACTCAAGTTGCCCCGACCCCAAGGCCAAGTGGGACGTCGAACTGCCCGCAGGGCACACCTTTGACTTCGGCGCTCCCTTCGACTACCCGCTCAAGGGCTTCGACCTGCAAAACGAGAACATCCCGCGGCCGCGCCTTGGCTGGGAAATGATCGCGGACACGGGCGAGGCCAGCGCGAAGTACCAAACCATGCGGATCCAGCGCAATGGTGCCTTCTTCGGCGTCTTCGGCGTCATTGAGAATCTGGACTCGGTCTGGAGAACCAACCACGGGCTCAAGGACGCGCCGCTCTACAAGATCCAGAATGGCGGTCTGCGCACCTACCCGACCCTGGGCGAGTTCGCTGCCTCGGGTGATGTCGAGAAGAAGAACCCCGACGACGGCGACTACGGCGACATCTACGAGCTCACCCAGAAGCTCGCCTTGCCGAACGGCCCGGCCAAGTGGTCCTGGATGCAGGACAACCTCGACCTACCCCAGATCGCCAACTACACCGCGGTCACAGTGGCCATGCGGCATTGGGATTCTGGCTCGAAGAACTACTACTTTGCCCGCAGCCCGATCACCGGGCGGTGGCAGATCTACTCGTGGGATCTCGACGGCATTCTCAACAACGCCAGCGACCCCAAGGGTGACTTCGTCTTCCCGTCCGTCGACTCAGGTCAGGTGTGGAAGAACCTGGCGGCGCTTCCCGGCTTCACGCAGATGCACTACCGCCGCGCCCGGACGATCTTCGACCAGTTGGTTGCGGGCCCGCAGTTGCTCGCGCGCTTCGACCAGCTCACGCAGCCCTTTGCGGCAGACATCCAGCTCGATTTCGACGTGTGGGGCAGCAGGCGGCTCTCCTCGTCGCGCACCACGACGGCAAACGGTATCCAGGAGCGGCGCAACCAATTCGCGGCGAACACGCCAGCACTGATCCCGGTCTCCCAGGCTCCTGGCATGTCCTTGGTGATCACCGAGATCCAGTACCACCCATCCGGCTCGACACCAGAGTTCATCGAGGTGTACAACCCAGCGGCGACTGCCGTCGACGTCAGTGGGTGGACCATATCCGCGCTGGGCACGGGGTACACGCTGGCACCGGGCACGGTTGTCGCGGCGAACTCCTATGCCGTGTGGACCGCGGACGATCTGGCGCTGAAGGCCGCTTTCGGCGGGACTCCGTTCCTGATGGCCGGTCAGTATCCGGGGGCCCTCGACAATGCTGGGGAGGAGGTTGCCATCCTGGATGGGTCAAGGGTCGTCGACACGGTGACCTATGCCCCGACTGCTCCCTGGCCGACAGCTGCTGACGGTAGCGGTCCGTCGCTGGAACTCACCAGCCTGACGGCAGACAATGCCGACCCCGCGAACTGGGCCGCCAGCACCGTCGCTGGTGGAACCCCGGGTGCCCGCAACTCGACCGACAGCAGCACCGGCCCCGTGGCCTCGACCGTGCTTCCCTTCGGGTCAACGTGGCGCTATCTCGCCAGCGGATCAGCGCCGAGCGCCTCGTGGAAGGGCGTCGGCTTCAACGATTCCTCCTGGCCCAGCGGTGCCGGCGCTCTGGGTTTCCGCACCATCCAGGCCACCGCGATTCCGCCCACCAATGGCCGCATCACGTATTACTTCCGGACTGAGGCCACCATTGCCGCGGGGCCGGCCCTGCTCGATGCCACGCTCGACCTCAAGGTCGATGACGGCGCGGTCGTGTACGTCAACGGAGTCGAGGCAATCCGTCGAAATCTCCCGGCGGGAGTGATCACCTCGACCACCAAGGCCGTCACGAATGTTGGCGTCAGTGCCGTCGGCACAGTGAGCACCTACGCGATCCCGCCGTCGGCCCTGAGTATCGGGAGCAATGTGATCAGTGTTGAGGTGCACCAATACACCGCTGGTTCCTCGGCTGATCTCCTCTGGGACGGGCAACTGCGGATCACCCGGTAGCCAGGGCACGGTCGTGCCAGCACCCGTGAGACGCCTGGCGCGGTGAATGGTCGACGGCGGCGCCGCAGCCAGTGACGAGCTGAGTGGCGGGCGTTGGTGTCGCTCTGGCAGCACCTACAGCTGCCATTCGGATCGTCAGAGCCCGGAGGCGGCGACGCGATCAGCACCCGGCGCGCGCGGTCGCCAAAGCCAGCGCGACCAGGTCGTCGGCGTCGGCGCGACCAGGTGGCCCGGGCCAACCGTGGACTGCTGCACGCCAGGCCTCCGGGAAAGCAGAGGGTCCGTATGCCGCCCCCAGGAGGCCGCCAGCAATGGCCGCCACGGTATCGGTGTCGTGTCCGGCATTGACCGCCAGGTTAAGAGCGCCAACGACATGCGCCGCAGGGTCGTCGGAGGCGGCGGTGATCGCGCACAGCGCGGCCTGCAGCGCCGTCACGGTGAAACCATTGTCCGGGAAGATGCTGGGATCTGTTGCAGCACAAGCCTGATCGAGCCAGAGCGCCCACTGCGGTCGGCGGGAGTCATCGACCAGGTCCAAGCCGCTGTGGACGTCAATGCGTCCGTCCAGGACCGCAACGCGGATGGCCTCGCTCCACAGCACACATGACTCCGCGGCCAACGGATCGGCGTGCGTGAGTCGAGCCACCTCAGTTGCTGCTGCTGCCGTGGCCGAGCGATCGAGCAGCCGGGTGAGTCCCACCACCGAGGTCCGCATCAGCGCACCATTGGCCGCGGCCCTGCCGGTGCGCTCGAAGTACGCCTGCGCGGCGTGCCGAAGGCGAGTGCCGGCGCCTGGACCCCGCATCCCCGAGATGGCGCCCAACACCGCACGAGTGAGAATGCCGATGTCCGGCGGCGACGCGGCATACCAGTCCAGGAAGCCTTCGGCGATGGCATCAAGCGCGTCGGGGGAGACCAGCGAGGCCCCTGTGGAACTCACTCGCGCGATACAGAACGCCATCTGGGTGTCATCGCTCCACTCACCCGGGGCGTATCCGCCGAGGCCGCCACCGAGCATTCGAGGCAGGGGCTCGAGGGCTCGGCTGCCGAACTCATAGGGCACGCCGAGAGCATCGCCGCAGGCCTGGCCCAGGATGACCCCGCTGGCTCGGTCGAGGGCAGCGGCGGGCAGCGAGGCAGACACGAGGTCAGTATGGCTGCCGATGCGGGGGAGTGTCGGTGGCGCCACGTAGCCTGCCGAACAGGGAGAATCCTCATGCACGAAAGGAGATGCGGATGGAGGCCCGGGAGGCCCTACGCCTTGCGCGGACCCTGCTGCGCGAGCACGGGCTCGAGGACTGGCAGGTCACCCTCGACCGCGCCAAGACCCGCGCCGGTTCGTGTCGATTCCACACCCGCACCATCACCCTGAGCCGGGCCCTGACCGAGCTGCACTCAGAGGCCGAGGTGCGCGAGACGATCCTCCATGAGATCGCCCACGCCCTCGTGGGACCCGAGCACGGGCACGATGCGATCTGGCGGGCGCAGGCCAAGAAGATCGGGTCGACGGGAGCCCGCTGCGTTGACCCTCGCGCTCCACGCGTGCGTGCCGACTGGCAAGGCCGCTGCCCGGCCGGCCACAGTACCGGGCGGCATCGTGCCCCCACCGCTCCGATGTCCTGTGCCCGATGTTCGCCGACCTTTTCGGCGGCCCACCTCATCGAGTGGACCTACCGCGGCTCGCCGGCATCGATGCCACCGGAGTATTCCGCCGCCATGGCCCAACTTCGTCGCCGCCGCCTGCCCGAGCGCGGGCACTGGCGACCGCAACTCGGTGAGCAGGTCCTCCTGACCAGGGCCGACGGTTCCGAGGTGGTGGGTGTGGTCGAGCTGGTCGGGCTGGGCGGCATACAGGCCCGGATCGAGGGGATTGGCCTGGTCAAAGTGGGCTGGGAGATCGTCGCGCCCGCTCAAAAGCGCGTTGGTTGACCGGGGCCGCCTGTGCCGGGCCTCACATGCCGCCTGGGCCGAAGCCACGCGTCCAGCGCGTGAGAATGGCTAGGTGAACGCGCCCACCCTTTCGCTCCCGACCTACTGGCCGTCCGCCGGCTACACGGCATTCGACCCGGGCCCGCAGCGTGAGCGAGCGTTGGTGCTCGCTGGTGGTGGCGCCGCAGGTATCGCGTGGGAATCGGGGTACCTCCTAGGCCTGCGCGACGAGGGCATTGATGTGCGCAATGCCGACACGGTGATCGGTACCTCCGCCGGATCGGTCGTCGGTGCGCACCTGCGTCTCGGGCTCTCCGACGAGACCAGCCTGGCGATGATCACCGAGACGCCCTCGATCCAGGGCATGGGCCGCTGGGGCGCCGCCGACGCGCTCCGCTTTGCGGTCGCCCAAGCCGCACCCGAGGCCCGCTTCGGCAGATCGGTCCTAGGCCGCGCCGCGCTGCACGCGCGCACGATGCCCGAGGACGCCTGGATCCACACCGTCGGCGCTCAGATCGCCGGTATGCCGTGGCCCGACC
>WBZP01001962.1_pt1 | contig 24353 bp, 14 predicted proteins | sample 5204301 | NCBI WGS metagenome assembly WBZP01 (sample SAMN12412401, study PRJNA552823) | activated sludge metagenome | isolation source: activated sludge from nitrification reactor of wastewater treatment plant... | place: USA: Pennsylvania | collected 2017 | reverse complement strand
CCTTTGTTGGAAATAATAAAAAAGTTCCCGGATGTCGTCTATTTCCTCCAAAGAAGGATTGGCTTGCCATTGCACAATTTCAACGGTTGGAATGTTGAAACCGCTTTTGTGTTTTTTGGATTTGATAATCTCATCAAAAGAAATCTGAACCTGCCAGCCGGGGAGGATAGTAGTGACAGGACCAAATTTTTCGCCCATAAGTACTTTCAGGCTTGATTTCCATTCTTCGAAGTGGAGCCAGTCGTGTGCGGGTTGCCACCTGGCTACGGGTACCAATTGTGGAAACTCCGGGTGCCTCATTCCAAAGGTAATCTCATCCCAAAGCCGGCTGTCATGGGTATTGCGACGCACGTATAAAACCATGGCGTTGGCTATAAATCGTTCAGGCCTGAGCAAATATATTTCAGTAGAAGGGTTATTTGATTGCTGTCTTCTGATGTAATAGTGCTTATCATTCTGGAAGTCGAGGTTGGATAATTCATGAAAAGTAAAATGTTGTGTGGGTGGCACATGCCATTTGACCAAATCGATCTTAGGCAAATCCACATCCACTGGATTCCGCACCGAAGGATCAGAAGGTTTGAACCATGGATGGAACCCTAACTCAATGTCTTCGTCAGTACCAACAGAAGCGGGGTCATAAAATACTTGCCAAAATTGAGTTTCTCCGGTTGAAGAAACATGGCCAGGCTTGTGGAATACTTCTTTCAAATCAGGTGTGAATAATACAAGCTCGTGACTGTTCACCATAAGCTGTCCCGGGATGTAATTTGTTGGTAAAGCGATTAAATCCCACATAGAATCTTCCCTATCTTTTATTTCAGAAAGTCGGATTTCCGAGATTTCAATGGCGGTGGGTAGGACCGGAGCTTGCCGGAACTCCGAATCGGCCCATTTTTTCCAGTCAAAATCCCAGGTAGTGAGCTGTTGGAGCTGGTTTTTAATATGGTAAGATGGCACACCAAAAATGTGGGATAAAGCTTCCGGCAAGATATTTTCTTCCAGCGGGCAGGTATAGCTGCCGGTGATGTAGCGGTTGAACAACCACCTGCCCATGGGGCCTGATTGATTCCAAACCTCGTGAATTTGCTGCTCTCGTTCCACCTTATCTTTGATTTTGATCTTTTCAAAGGACCTGAGCATGGCTGCGGTGGATAGCGCTTCTGTTTTAGTGTGGAAAAGCTGAGCCAGCACTTCGCACTTGTCTGCATTGACGGCAAAAGATTGCTGTAACATCCAAAGCGGTAATGGTTGATGGGACAATAAAACCTGAACCAGGAAAGTGAGATCAACAGGTCTGGATCTTTGGTTGTGGGATAGTAGCCAAATGAGGGCATTTTGGTCTTCCTGTGATTCGGCAGACTGAAGCAATACCTTGATCTTATTTAACTGAAAATCAAAATCTTGCGGAATTCTTTTCCAACTTTCAAGGAGGGTAGCCAGATTTTCAAAAGAAGCCATGGAATACTTTGCGGTGTTGAAAATAAGATATTTTGCTGAGGAGAAGAAAAGGAGTACAAAAAATTGATAACCCAATCAGAAGGCCTTTCAACCAAATAAAATTTCGCGTAAAATCAAATGAGATGGAAAATGTCGGCTTGGGCGGTTAGATAGATAAAAAGTGTAATAATGACAGTGGTACAAGGCAAGAAATGTTATCTTTGGAACCGTAAAAATTGTGATATGTCCAGATACATATTGTTTGTCCTTGCTGTTTTTTTCCACAGTTTTCTGATTGGTCAGAATAAGTTTCACAGGGGCTACCCTTTTAAGGAGTCATTTGGCACAGATCCCGATACTTCTATCGTAAATTTATCAGGCCTGCAGATGAAGGATGGCACGTTTCTGTCATTAGACGGGGTGAGGGCTGTGAACGATACTGCTTATCGGTACCTGGTATTGACCACCTATAAGCCTAAGGGCGATATTGGGATAAGCAGACAATACGCTATGCAGGACAATGCGGGCATTCTTCATGGTAACGTAAGTTTATTTCAGGCGAAGAACGACAGCGTGTACATCTCCTTTACTACCAATGGAAGTAAAAATAAGCGGGTGATGGTAGGCTTTGGAAAAGATATTCGTGCAGCGTGGTCAGTGGCTTTCAATGGCGACGCTGACGACAAAGCGATCAGACGCGGACATTTTTTAAATGAAGGATATGACAGTCTTTTGTACGAACTGGTGCAGCTAGACAAGACCGATAGTTCATTGTGGTATGTCAACCGATTGGACACCAAAGGAGGGGTACAACAAGCCAACAAGTATAAGTTTTCCAGGACCAATGGAAGCGTGCTGCAGGCAGAGGCTATGGATTTCAAGACAACATTGGATACCGGCTGGGTATGGTCGGGTCACATTCAAAGGACTGCCACCGGCAATTCAGCAATGTTGGTTAAACTTGACGAAAACCTGGATCCTGTTTTGGGTAAAACTTATTTGCCCAATGGCTTTCAGCAGGCAGAGGGCCTGAAGGTATTGCAGGTTGGCAATACTTACCTCGTTGCCGGTAGAATGGGCAATGCGCTTAATGCCATGGACCAGTCATTTATTTTGCAAGCCGACAGCAAAGGCAAGATTCTTTGGTCTAAAAAGACGGACGATAAAGTAAGTAAAAAGAACATCATTGATGGTTTAATCCAGGATAAGGACGGCAGGTTTATCGTCAGTGGAAAAATGGTAATCAGGGATACAACTGAAACCCCGTTCCTGTTGAAACTGAGAGAAGACGGAACGCAGCAGTGGTTGGTATTGTACGACAGGGCCAAGGCCCATTTCAATCTTCAGGGCAGCCTTTTTGAAACGGGAGATAATGGCTATGGTTATTACCAGACCGATGTTGACGACGAGCAAACAGGCAAGTTAAAGATGGGTTTTATCAAAACAAATGATATGGGTGTATCTACGTGTGAAACACCTGATTCCTCGATTCTATTTATAAACCATGCCTTTACTACAGATACCGTTTTGGTTCAGCGCAACATTACGGTTGATACCACCGCTGAAGTAAAGTTGAGGACTGAGGGTTTTGATGGTTTTGAAGTTCCTGTGTTGATCATGCTGGACAAAAAATATTGCCCCAACGAGCCCATTAATGAATTGCTGGAGGCCAAACCCATTGGTGCGGTGGCCTGGTTGTGGAGCGATGGCAGTACCAAGGATACATTAAGGGTGTTTAGTACAGGAGAGTACAGTGTGACTGTTACCATAGATGACAAATACTGTTTCATGCTTTGTGATACCAGTACGTTGGATTATTATGATCAACCTTCTCCCTTCATGGCATTAGGACCGCAGGTTTGTATCAACACCCCATACGAGATAGCAGCCGCCGTGCAAGGTGGTAAAACACCGTACACCTATTCATGGAGCGACGGAACTACCCTCCCAAGAATTAACCCCAATAAAACGGGAACCTTTTCCGTAACCGTAACGGACGCTTGTGGCCAGACGGCAAGAGCGACCATAAATGTGGGTACAGAAATCTGGTTGGGGCCACCGAGTGTGGGCATTGCCAGAGGTCCGCAAGTATGTAAAGACTCAGTGTTTATTCTTTCGGCTTCTGCTGCCGGAGGTGGAGGTAGTTACACATATAAGTGGAGCACGGGTGAAACCACGGCGATCATATCAACCAATAAGTTGGGCAATTATGAAGTGACCGTTACAGACAATTGTGGTTTGACAGCTTCGGTGAATATCAATGTAGATGCGTCCATTTGGTTTGGGCCACCGAGTGTGGGAATAGCCAGGGGACCTCAGGTTTGCAAGGACACACCGTTTATCCTGTCTGCAGCAGGTTCAGGTGGTGGTGGAAGCTACACCTTCAAGTGGGATAGTGGAGAAACGACTGCCATTATTTCTACGAACAAATTGGGTGTGCATGTGGTAACGGTGACAGACAATTGCGGAATGACCTCATCGGTGAGCATCAACGTAGATGCTTCGGTATGGTTGCCAAATCCTACCGCTCAAATTGTGAAAGGTCCCAATGTTTGCAAAGACACAGAATTTACCTTAAGCGGCATAGGTCTTGGAGGTGGAGGAAGCTATAGGTATAAATGGAACAGTAATGATACGACCAACGTTATCAGGCCTAAAGTTTTGGGCACTTATATTTTGACGGTAACTGACAACTGTAACAATACAGCTACCGCAGCTATAGTGGTAGATGCCAGCATTTGGTTGCCTGCACCAACGGTAGAGATAAAACCATCTGAACAAAACTCTTATTGCAGGACCGGTAAAATAGGCTTAAGTGCAGTAGCATTTGCCATTGGCACCAACAATGAAATAGTAAGTTATGCCTGGAGTGCGGGCGGATCTACTTCCAGTGAAGCATTGGTAGAAGGAGAAGGCAAATACAGTGTTACCGTAACCGATGCCTGCAATCAGACGGGCAGTGATGATTATGATACCGGTAAATTGGGTATAGCCTGTTTGAGGTTCCCCAAAATTGTGTTTGCCACCGATAGTGCCCAAGCGGAGAATAAATTGTTCAGGGCTATCAACCAATGTGGCGTAGACAGTGCAGAAGTGCGCAATTTTGAAATGCACGTTTTCGACAGATGGGGAAAAGAAGTATTTTCTTCCACGAACATTGAAGATGGATGGGATGCCAGAATACCTAATGGCTCGGGCAGTTCAGGTTCCAGAGAAAGATATCCACCTGAAGTGTACGTATGGTATGTAAGGTACGACGTAGGTGAGTTTTGTCGGTACGAAGGAAAGGGTGACGTCACCATTTTCTGGTAGCGATAAACCATTCAAAAATAAGTTCAAAGGGTAGTCTCGTGCTGCCCTTTGTTATTTTGTGTATAAGCCAAAAAAGATCGTTATCTTCGCCCTTTTTAAGAGCTTGTACATGAGAGAATTTTCCAGATACATTGTCACCTCTGCCTTGCCTTATGCGAATGGACCCTTGCACATTGGTCACCTGGCCGGCGCCTATCTGAGTGGAGATATGTATGTACGATTCCTAAGACTGATGGGAAAAGATGTGGTGTATGTTTGTGGCAGTGATGAACACGGGGCAGCCATAACCATGAAAGCGCTCAAGGAAGGACTTACGCCCCAGGCCATCGTCGACAAATACCATGCTCTTTTTGAAACTACCTTTGAACGGATGGGTATAAAGTTTGATATATACCACCGAACATCCAGTCCCCTTCACCATGAAACATCACAGGAATTTTTTAAGACGCTTTACGAGAAAGGAGAATTTACAGAAATAGAATCCGAACAATATTTCGATGAAGAAGCCGGTCAATTTTTGGCAGACCGATACATCAAAGGTACTTGTCCCAAATGTGGTTTTCAGGACGCTTACGGCGATCAATGTGAATCTTGTGGCACCAGCCTTAGTCCTACCGATCTCAAGAATCCGAGGTCTGTTTTAAGCGGTAAGTCACCTGTATTAAAATCCACCAAACACTGGTACCTGCCTTTGGATAAATACGAAGCCTGGCTCAGGGAATGGATCAATACCGGAGTTGTGGATGGTGTTCAAACCCACGATCCCGAAGACTGGAAAAACCATGTGCTGGGTCAGTGCAAGTCGTGGATTGAAGGCGGACTTCAACCCAGGGCTATGACCCGAGATTTGGATTGGGGTGTAGACGTTCCCCATTCAATACCCGGTCATGAGGGTAAAAAATTATACGTATGGATGGATGCCCCCATTGGTTATATATCAGCCACCAAACAATGGGCTGCCGACCATAATAAAGATTGGAAAGACTATTGGTGTAAAGATGACAGTGCGCTGATCCACTTTATAGGAAAGGACAATATCGTATTTCATTGCCTGATTTTTCCGGCCATCTTAAAAGCGCATGGAGGGTACAGTCTTCCGTACAATGTGCCGGCCAATCAGTTTATGAATCTCGAAGGACAGAAAATTTCCACTTCGCGAAACTGGGCAGTTTGGGTTCACGAATACCTCGATGAATTGCCGGATCAGGTAGATGAGCTAAGGTATTGCATGATCAAGAACATGCCCGAGCTCAAAGACAGTGAATTTACCTGGAAGGCTTTTCAGGACAGCAACAACAATGAGCTGGTTGCCAACCTTGCCAATTTTATCAATCGGGTTGTAGTATTGACTCATAAATTCTACAAAGGCAGGGTACCAGAATTGGATCTGGATACCACCTTCCTGGGATCAGGAGGTGATGAATACGAATATTTTGACACTGAACTTATTGTATTGCACGACGAGATTCAGGAGATGAATGATGCGCTCCGTCGATTTGATTTCAGGTCGGCGTTGAAAAAAATGATGGACATTTCTACCCGGGGCAATCAATTGTTGCAATACAATGAACCGTGGAAGTTATTTAAAGAGGATCCTGAGACTACTGGAACGGTTCTCAATGTGTGTCTGCAGTATGCGGCCGCTTTGAGTGTGTGTTGCCGGCCATTTTTGCCCTTCACATCCGATAAGATGCGAGAATTACTTTGCCTTCCGGCTATTACAGAGAATGGAGAGTTGAATGACTTGCTCGAAAAACTTTGTGAAGGCGAAGCATTAATGCCTGAGGACCATGTCATAGGAGAGCCAAGGCACCTTTTCAGCAGGATTGAAGATGAGGTTATTCAGAAACAGATTGAAAAACTCAAGCAGCCGGTGTCTGATACCAAAGAAAAAGAAGAGGCCGAGACAATGGTAGCCTTAAAGCCGGAAATCAGCTATGAAGATTTTGTAAAACTGGATTTGCGCACGGCCACCATTCTCAAGGCAGAAAAGGTAGAAAAAGCGGATAAACTCTTAAAACTTGAGCTCGATCTGGGCTTTGAGAAAAGAACCGTGGTAAGCGGTATAGCAGAACATTACGAGGCCAATGCTATCATAGGCAAAAAGGTTACGTTGCTTGCCAACCTTGCTCCGCGTAAGATCAGAGGCATAGAATCCAAAGGAATGATTCTGATGGCCTCTGATGGTGACGGAAAATTAAATTTTATCAGTTGCAGTGAAGACTGGCAAAACGGGTCAACGATCAGTTAACCCTTTATTTTTACGCCGGTTGCCATAAACTTCAACTCTTTTTTGGGCTGGGTGATTTTGGCGATTTCTTCTTTCGATTTGCCTTCATCTTCAGCGTAGTGTCTCAGTTCGTCGACCGAAGTTTCCTCGACATAAGCTTTGCCTTTCATGATTACCTTCTTGCCTGAAAGATCTTTGGGCATAAAAAAGCTGTAGTTATGAAACTTGACAAACATCTTTTCGGCATCCGGATTTTTGTCAGAAACGATGTTCATCCAACAGCCTTTGACCTGGCAAACACCATCTACCAGACCTTCCACCTGAACTTCCATATCTTTGCCCGGTTTTAGCTGAGCCAATAGTTGGTCGTAAGTGAGGACCTTACCAACCTTAAAATCTTCGCCATAAACGGGCATACTCGCTTGATTTGCCGTGCTTTTTGTTGAAGATTTACAGGCCGCGAAGAACATGGTGGCCGTCAAACTGAGTAATAAAATGTACTTCATTGGTTTTTTTATCAATTAATTAACAATATTGGAAAATCGATTCCAGTTATATTTGCAAATATAATTTGCCTTTATCGATCACTACCACTCTACACCTATTTAAACATTCACACCGGTAATAATTATTGAATTATGAGATCAATTGGAGTGGTAATCACAGTCCTTTTATTTGCCTTCAATCAGCTGCATGGTCAGTGTATGAAAGGCGACTGCTACAATGGAGAGGGTACATACAAGGCCAAAAACGGATCCATTTATCAGGGCAGTTTCAGAATGGGCAACTTCAACGGCAGGGGAACCGTGAGGTATGCCAGCAACGATTATTTTACCGGTATTTTTAAGAATGGAAAAAAAGAGGGCAATGGCAAGTATGTCTTTGCTGCCGGGCACGAATACCAGGGAGACTTTGTGGCCGATAAACGTCAAGGCAAGGGAAAAATGATGTATGCCAATGGCGATGTTTACAAAGGCAACTGGTACAACGATTATCCTTCAGGTCAGGGGGTTTACTTTTTTCACGATGGATCGAGTTATGAAGGCATTTTTGTCAATGGCAACTTCAACGGTAGAGGCAGGTTTACAGAGACCGATGGAAGCAGTTACGAAGGAGATTGGAAGGACAATGTACTGGTCTCCAAAATTCAAAAAAACCAGCCCATTTTTTCATCTGCCGACAGTAAAAGTCAGGCTGGTCACACTGGAAAAGTTAAGGACTGCAATACCGCTTACTGTGATGGAGAAAAGGGACAGTACCGCTACCGGGACGGGTCGTTGTTTACCGGAGATTTTGTGGGTGGCAAACCCGCCGGAGAGGGCAGTTGCCAATACGCCAACGGGGATGTATATAAGGGCAGCTGGAAAAGCCACGGCCCGCATGGTTTTGGGACCATGACTAAAAAAGATGGAAACGTGTACAGCGGAATCTGGGAGTTTGGCGCGCTAAAACAAAGATCTTATGAAACAGAAGCTTTGGTAAACTTGAGCAAAGAGCAGCACACTAAGGAGAAAACCAATGAAATCGAAATATTTGCCGTTGTGGTGGGCATTGCCAGTTACAATCATATGGCCTCTTTGCGGTATACCGATGATGATGCCTACCATTTGTATGCATTTTTGAAAAGCCCTGAAGGCGGTGCCATACCGGATGACCACATCAGTATATTAATTGATGATGCAGCCTCCAAAAAAAATATATTAAAAGAAATAGGATCAACCTTTGGCAAGGCAGATGAAAATGATGTCATCTTACTTTACATGTCGGGGCACGGCTTAGACGGCTCTTTTGTGCCTTATGATTTTGATGGCAGCAACAACTTGCTTGCCTACGAAGACATGCTTCAGCTCATTGAAGCATCCCGTGCGCAACATAAAATATATATTACAGACGCTTGTCACTCCGGAAGCATGTATGCAACCAAAACTCCCTATCAGATGGCTTTAACGGATTTTTACACCCGTTTTTCGAAGAGCACAGGAGGAACAGCCATCATTACATCCTCCAAAAAAGATGAAGTTTCACTGGAATACTCCGGCATGCGGCATGGGGTTTTCAGTCATTACCTGATACAGGGCCTGAAAGGCGACGCAAATACCAATGACGATACCATCATATCGGTTGACGAGCTTTTCAACTACATCTACCTCAATGTAAGGCACCATACCAAAAATGCGCAGACGCCAAGCATCTATGGAGATTATGACAAGGAAATGCCGGTGGCAGTAATGCGTTAAGGTTTTTGTTGCCCGTGTCCTGCTTATTATCCTATGCTTTGAATCATCCGGGAAATCAGCTGCTTTGATACTTCCGTAAATGCCATTAAATTGAGGTCCAAATGGATGTGGCATGATACTAACTATGGTACAAAACTGTCCTAAGAAGGGTGCACTATCAGAAAACCTGGCTGATCTGGATCGGCTGTTGGAGAAGGCAGAGGTGGGGAGTCTCGTTTTATTGCCTGAATTATTTGCTACTTCCTATTTATTGCATCCTGACGAATTGGGTGCAGAAGATTACGCTGTCATTGTAAAATGGATGAAGGAAAAGGCGCGCACGGGGCAATATTCTATAGCCGGCAGTGTGGCTGTTGCTACAGGGGCGAAGATGTACAACCGTTGGCTTGGGATAAGCGAGGATGGAGAAGAATACGCCTATGACAAGGTACATCTTTTTGTGCCGGGAGGTGAGGGAAGAGGGTATCTGGGAGGCAAAGCAATCATACAATTTTCCTTTAATGAAGTAGTTATCAGACCTTTGATTTGTTATGATTTGAGGTTTCCGTACATATCTTTTCAGCAAAGTGGTAATCCTTACGATTTACTAATTTACGCTGCCAATTGGCCCGAAGTCAGGATCGGACAATGGAGGCAATTGCTCATAGCCAGGGCCATAGAAAACCAGGCCTATGTAGTGGGTGTCAACAGAGTGGGTGTTGACCATTATGGAAACGCATATCCGGGCAGTTCCTTGATAGTCGATTTTAAGGGCAACATAGTAGCAGAAATGGATAATCAGGAGGGTTTAATTTCCTTTGAACCGGATTTTGATGCTATGTATGATTATCGAAAGCGGTTGCCGTTTTTGGAAGATATGTATCCGCCAAACTTCCAAGTGCCAGAAAAAACTGTCGTCGCAATTAACAAAAAGTAAGTATAAGACTTGCATTAGTGCATATATGAAAGACTTATCGTCCTAATTTATTATATTAGCATAATAATTTCTCCTTATGAAAAAATTAATAAGCCAACTTTTATTCTTCCAGGTTTTTTTCATGTTGGGTGCTGAAGTTTGCGCGCAATGCAACAGCTGTAACATGAGGGCCCAGGATCCCAAACAACCGTGGAAGTTTAGTTGGCTGTATATTGACAATGTAAGTGCGGTTGTAAAGCCGGTGGGGAAATTTTACCAGGTTGACCTTTACATGAATTACCATCTGACCAATCCTGAAAATTTTTATGAAGGCGATTCACTTGAAATTGTTCATTACTTTGGATTGTCAAATAATGCAGTTATAACAGATTCATGGCTTTGGGTGGATGGGGTGATCATGCAGGCAGATATCTATGAAAGGTCTGCGGCGTATAGCACGTATGAGGGAATTGTAAAGCGCCGGAAGGATCCAAGCATATTGTACAAATACCAGGATAGTAAATATGAATTCAGAATATTCCCCATATTACCCAAAGGAAGCCGAAAGGTAAAACTTAGTTTTTTAGTGGCTAGCGATGAAAACGATCAAATAGATCTTCCCTTTGGCTTGTTTAACAATTCTTTGCCCGTACCCACCGTAAATTTAATTCATTATGAGAAAGATTCACCGCTCATTCCTGTTTTGAGTAATGGCATCCAATTTAATGATGGGACACACCAGGAATATGGTCCATATAAAAATGCCTTAATCAAGAACACAGATTATGACCCCAGCGATGGAGAACACTCTGCTTTAAAATTTAAATTTGCACAACCAGAGAAGGAAGTTTATTTATCAGCCACACAAAGGACTTCAGAGAGCAAGGAGGGCTTATTTCAATTGAGTGTGGATCCATCCCAATTGATGAGACTTGATACCCTTGAAAAAAACAAATATGTATTTGTTTTGGATTATGATTCAGACAATACTTTATTATCAAAATCTGAAATTATAGAAGCATGTAAAACTCAGATTTCGGCGATGGTTAAGGAAGGAGATTCATTCAGAATTTTGTACAATCAACTTACACCCAAAGAAATCACACAAGATTGGTTGTCGTTTGACGATTTGGACCAATTGGATGAATTACTGCAAAACATAGAACTTGGCAACAGTAGTATTTTGAGAGCACTTTTGTATGAAGCATACGATCGCGTAAAAGATGAAAAGGATGGAGTACTTTTTGTGATGAGTGATGATTCAAACATCGTAAAGAACTCAGATGCCTTGTCGTTCAGGGATGAACTCCTCGCCCATTTTGGCAGTTTGAGGCAAACCCTGGTTTTAAACTTTAATTTATTTAACCCGGATATTGGATTCACTACCTATAATGGAACCACTTATTATGGAAATGAATTGTTCTACAAACTGATCACCACCCTAACCCATGGCAGCTACAGTACCATGCTTTTTGACAGTGATAAAAATAAGATATACTCTCATTTACAAAATCTAAAAAACAATCGACTCGATAATCTTTTAGAATTTGTGGATTACCGAATTACCCCTAACGGAGGATTTGCCTACGAAATCTATCCTATAAAATATGGGAACCGATCGACACAGGTTGGAAAATACAAAGGTGGGTTCCCTTTTATACTGGAAGTAACCGCTAAGTTTAAGGATAGTATAATTTCCAATACTTATTATGTACATAATGACACCATAGAAAAGGAAGATAATATATACAAGCAATGTCAGGCCATGGGAAAAATCATTTACCTTGAATCTCTTGTTGCTTCCAACATTGAACATTTGCTTACCATAGTTGAGACCAGTATAGAGAGTAGGGTATTGTCTAGGCAGACCGCCTTTTTGGCACTCGAACCTGGTATGCAGGCACCTTGTATGGACTGTGAAGACGAGTCTATTAACACGGTTAATGTTGAAGATCACAACATTGACAAAGGCATTTTCATGTCTGCCCCCAATCCATTTTGCAACGTGGTTAAACTTACTTTGAAGGGCGTTGAAAACCCTGATGATGTAGAAAAAACCGAATTGATAGACCTCACGGGAAGAATCATTTCCATTCACCTCGATTGGAAACGGGGAGAAGAAGGCCTGGTTGCTGAATTTGATGGCAGTAATCTGAAAAGTGGAATTTACCTATTCAGGATCACCGTCAAAGGAAAGGTTTACATTTTGAAAGTGGTTAAGGCCTAATCTGCACCATTGAGCCTTATCAAAATACTATAAGTATAGATTGAATTGGCTTTTCTACAGCCCGGAAATGTCGTTGACACAGCTAAAATGCAGGTTCATGGTATAATATACCCGACCAAAGCTGGACTTTGACCTTTTAAATTATTAAATTTGAAGGAACAAAATCAAAGACTAACCATGAAAAAGTTCCAGTTTTTACTCCTGATCATCATTTTGTTGGTAATCCATTCTTCCAGGCTGCTGGGACAATGTTACAACTGTGAACAATTGTTTATCAATGACCCCCGGCAATGGTGGAGCCACAGTCAGGCCGCCATTGAGGACGTATCCTTTGTCATCCGACCGGCAGGCAAATTTTATGAGGTAGATTTATACATGACCTATCGGGGCAATCCCTTTGAGTATTTTTCAGAATATGATACATTTGAAGTAGTTCATTACTTCAGACTTCCCAAGTATGCATCCTTCACTGATTCCTGGCTATGGGTGGAAGATACCATTATGCAGGCCGACATCTTAGAAAGGAGTACGGCTTTTAATATCTATGAAGGCATTGTCAATAGGAGGAAGGACCCGAGTATTTTGTATAAGAATTATGAAGACGCTTATGAGTTTAGAATTTTCCCTTTGCCCGGAAAGAAATCCAGAAAGGTAAAACTCACCATGTTGGTGGCTTCGGATGAAAATGATGCGATAGAATTACCTTTGAGTATGTTTGCATTGAGTTACCCCCGTCCGGAAGTGAAAGTATCAGTTTATAAGAAAGATACACCTTTGACACCTTTGATCAGCAACGGCGTAAATTTTGTTACGAAAGTGGATGGTCAGGAAGGAGAATACGCTACGGCCAGTATATCGGCCAACAAGTATTCGGGAACGGGTGGTGCCATTAATTCTTTCACCTTTAGGTTGGACCAACCCAAAGAAAACATAATACTCAAGACAGCTAAAGCATCCGAAAATTCTTCGTTTGGGTATTATCAGATTTGTCTGGATCCGGCACAGCTATTGGGCATAGATACCCTGGAGCAAAAGAAAGTTGTATTCATAGTAGATCATCATTCCAGCAATACCAATTATGGCAAACAGGATGTATTGAATTCTTTGAAGGGACACATAAAAAAAATCATCAAACCCAAAGACCGGTTTAGGATTATATACAACAATTTAAACGTAAAGGAAGTATCTACCGAATGGTTAAGTTTAAACAATGTTGATCTGGATCAGTTAATAGCATCGATATCTCTGGGCAATAACAGTGTGCTTACCTCTTTGCTGTATAAAGGGTATGAATACCTTAAAAACGAAGATGAGGGAATATTGATGTTGATGTCTTCTGATGCTTCGGTCTTTCAGCCGTCTGATGCTCAGTCATTGAAAGATGATCTACTGTCCAATGTAGGTGTTTTAAGACCTACCTATGCCCTGGATTACGGCAACTACAGTAAGCATGCCAGAGCCATTTATTATGCGGATAGCTATTACTATGGCAATGAACTTTTTTATAAAATATTGAGCTCAAATACAAAAGGTACATACTTTAGTGTTTCTCTATACAATGGGAGTTACTTACTGGCGGATGCCTTAAAAGTATTACAAAACGGACTGTCAGAAGCGCGGTTTGACTTTGTAGATTACTTACTCAGGCCTAAAGAAGGCATTTGTTATGATGCCTACGATGTATCCAATGGACTTCGCTCCACTAAAACGGGCAGGTTCATAGGTAAAACACCTTTTAACCTGGAAGTGGTAGCCTTGTATAAAGACAGTCTTATCACGGCCAATTATATTTTGGATGCTGAAAATGATACTCAACTCACACCTGTTTATAAGCAATGTCATGCGATGTCAAAGATTTTATACCTGGAAGGCGGTTTGGTGTCTGCAGCTGATAAAACGGATGCCGTTGAAATTAGCTTAGACAATCGTGTTTTGTCTTTGTACACCGCCTTTTTGGCCCTTGAGCCGGGTGTGAAACCTTGTTTTGACTGTGAAGACGATGATGGTGTTTTGATTGGTGTAGACGATGAAGATGCCACCGGTATAGCATTAACGGCAACTCCCAATCCATTCAGGAATGTGATGACCATTCAATTAAAAGGTGTGGAAGATGACGGTGATGTTGAAAGAACGGAACTGATGGATCTGACCGGTAGGTTTATCACGGTAGATTTAGATTGGAGACATGGAGAAGATGGACTGACAGCAGAGCTGGATGGCAGCGACCTGCAAAGTGGTATGTATATGCTTAGGATTACGGTTAAAGGAAAGGTTTACATCCTCAAAGTAGTAAAAGCATAATCCAGATTATAAAGCATTGGGAACGATGGCCTGCTTAGTGCGGCGGGCTTGTTCAAAGTGTCTTTTCATGTGGGCTACGATGATATCGAGTGCTGTTTGAATGTCGTATACAATCATGTCATTGGCCGGTGAGGCAATAGTAACATTTCTCTTAATGAGCGGTTCTAGATTTTCTATCCTGGATGATAAATCAATGAAATGGGTTTGAACATCCCCGATGATGGTTTGCGAATCAATATCGGTTTTGGGTTGCCACAAAGGCAAAGTCTTTTGTTTTTTAGGATTTGTTGGCAATACAGATTTTAAAATGATATTGCCGAAGTACTTTCGGATAAAAGCAAAATTTCCCAACATGCTGTAGACGTACTTGCCCTTTTGGATTTGGTCAAAGAGAGGATAATAGCTTTCATTCACGGTAATAATGTGAGAAAAGATTTCAGCAATGGACCAGTCCTTTTCAGAAATTTTACTTGCGAGCAAATCAGCCGGTAAGCGTCCAAATTCTGATTGTATGGCATCAGAGAGCTTTTTTATATCAAGGGTCCATTTTTCTGATAAAGAATTCATGGCATATTAAAATTATAAGTGAGTATATAATTGACTGAGTAATTCTTCAATCGATTTTCTGGCTGCCAGGCCTGGCATCTGAAAGGCATTGATCATAATCGAAAAGGAATACCAGCTTCCTTTTTGTGTACGGAGCATACCCGTGTATGAAATGATTTTATTCATAGAACCGCTTTTCATCCATACATGTCCCAGGGCATCGGAATTCCTGAGCATTCTTCTGACGGTTCCCTGAGAACCGGCCTGCGGTAAAAACGAAACTGTAAATTCCGGACTTTGTTTTTGCGCAAATTTTGCCAGGAAGCTACTTAATATGTTGGGACTTACATAGTTTCTTGCCGACAGTCCGCTGCCGTCTTCCATGTGAAGGGGGGTGATATCCAATCCTTGTGCAGAAAGATAATTTTTAATTACGGTGATGCCTTCCGAACCTGCCCCCCGACTACCAAATTTGGCACCCAGGGTTTTCAAAAATGATTCACAGTACAGGTTAATGGAATGAAAGTTGGCAGAGCGCACCAGATCGGCCAAAGGCATGGACTCCAGGGTGTCAATGCCTACAAGGTCAGGTCTGGTTCCGGGTCTTGATACCACTGCAAAGTCAGCCGCTTCGATGCCCAGATGGTTGAGTTGGTGCAATAAACTTTGCGCCAGTAATTTGGGAGGATCCGGTATGGAACCTTTGATCCTGAATGCTTCCCGGTCTTTGGGTAAAGTGCCCACAATTCTTTTGTTGTAATCATAGGGACCACCAAAAATGTAAGTATTGTCTCCCGAATTTTCTTCATCGATAACGACTTCATTGGAAAGCAGGAGGTTGTGGATATCGGGTGAAATAGTCAACAGGGCTGCTGTGTCCCCAATACTAAATTGTGTATTGAACCAAAGGTCGTATTCATTTTCATTGACATTGATGCCCCAGGCACCGCACGCAAAATTGCTGCCCAGGTCATTCCATTGCCAGGAAGGGGCAATCGGAAAAGAATCAAAATAAGATTCATCACAAATGACCTTGCCCTCGATTTTTTTAATACCTGCTTTGGCAATTTGCAGGGCCAGATAAGAAGGTAATTCGCTGAAGTTGAGTTTGTCGGCATACCTTCGGGATCCCAGGGAAGGATCGCCGGAGCCTATTAAATGAACATTGCCGCGAAGGATAGAATCGGTTATCAGTCCATCGTACGCCAAAAGTGTTTTATAGCTAAAATCTTTGCCTAATAAATCCAGGGTGATAAAAGAAGATAGTACCTTCAGGGATGAGGCCGGAACGAGGCATTTATCGTGGTTGTAACCTGCTACCAGATTTCCAGAGCTAACTTCGTGAAGCGCAATGCCGACATGTGCGTGTTTCCAGGGTTCACCATCGGCCCAGGTGTTGATGATTTCAGAGGGGCTTTGAGCAATTGCAGCCCAGCAACTGAAAAGCCAGTAAAAAATATTAACTGTGTTTTTCATCATATCTTCCAATGTGAAATATAGCATCGCCCTGGTTGACTACAGCGGCGTGATTGATGCCTATAATATGACCGGCAACTTTGCTGGTGATGGCATAGGATTTTACCCCGTAGGGATCTTTGATGTTGCCCAACAGTGTACCTTCCAGAACTTTATCACCGGCACCCACCGTGGCAGAAAATATGCCCGGATTAGCAGCCCGTACCCAATGGGTTTTATTGAAATGGAGGGTAGTCCTCCCGGGCGTTGAATAATAGGATGAAGGCAGCATATCGAGGTAGCTGAGTACGTTGAGGATACCTTTCATTCCGGCGTTTACAGCCAGTGGATCGATTCTGCCCGATTCTCCTGCCTCATATACCAGGACATGCGTTTTCATATCGTTGGCTACTTTTCTGAATGAGTGTGAGATCAATGGCTGACGAACCGCGAACGGTGCACCAAATACTTCGGCCAACATTTGGGAAGAATCATCGCCCGGGGTGTAGCGGGTGTGTGGATAATTGTACCGGTGGGCTCCTCCTGTATGCAGGTCAATGGCAAAATCTGCATACGGCAAAATATGCTGCGTAAGACTGCGGGCTACCCTGGAAGCGAGAGACCCCGACTTGTTGCCGGGAAAGCTGCGATTTACATCTTTGCCATCGGGCATGTCTCTTGATAAATTGTTGAAGCCAAAAACATTGAGCAGCGGAATGGCGAGGACACAACCCGCTTTGAGTTGGTGGAGATATTTGGCTTCCAGCAGGCTGGTAATGATTTCTATGCCGTTGATTTCATCTCCATGGATACCTCCCAGCAACAATAGGGTAGGGCCGGGGTTGGCAGCTCTGAAAACATGGGTGGTTATGGATAGCTGAGAGCCGCTGGGAAGTTTACCCGCACCCAAGAGTATTTTCGCCTGTTGACCGGGGAGTATCGATTCATCCTGTATTTTGATGGCTTCCGGGAAAGGTGCTTTGTATGCATCGGCTTTCATGGCACTACGCTTCTTTCAATGAATTCTATGATCTTGCCGGCAATGTCCAATTGGGTGGTACCTTCGATGCCTTCGAGACCCGGAGATGCATTAACTTCCAATACAAGGGGGCCTTCTTTGCTTTGCAGCATATCTACGCCCGCAATTTTAAGCCCCATCATGGCAGTCGCTTTTAAGGCCGTTTCCTCTTCTTCCGCAGTGAGCTTTACCGGTATGGATTGAGCCCCTCTGTGTAGATTGGATCGAAACTCTCCCACTTTGGCCATTCTTTTCATCGAACCCACAACCTGACCATCGATGACAAATACCCTGATGTCGCAACCTTTGGACTCCTCAATAAATTTTTGCACCAGGACTTTTTCCTCACTCCGCTGAAAGGCTTCAATGATGGCTTCAGCATTGGATTTGGATTCCGACAAAATTACTCCTAAGCCCTGGGTGCCGGTGGCCAGTTTGACAATGAAAGGTGCCTGGCCTATTTTATCAATGACAAAGGGCAAAGTGTACAAATTTTTGGATATGCCCGTTCTGGCTACACCAATGCCGGCTCCTGCCAAAATTTGCATACAGGTAAGTTTATTTCTGGCTTTCAACAAAGCCTCTGCCGTAAGTGTTGTAAATACGCCTTTCGACTCAAACTGTCGGATTACTGCTGAACCAAAAGAGGTAGCGGTGGTGCCTATTCTGGGGATTACGGCATGTATATTTTCCAGTTTTTGGAAGTTGTAGTAAATTTCAATGTTGTCTTTTTCAATGATGAGATCACAAAACATGTGATCCAGCACCCTAACATAGTGATGTCTTTTTCTACCGGCTTCCACAATGGCTTGTGTGCTGTACAATGAGGGGTTCCTGGATAAAACAACAATGTTCATTTTTGACTTTAATCTTTGGCAAGATACAAATATTATTTTTTTATATAGGTATGTCAAAAGGGGCTACTTATGGTAAGGTGTTAAAATGTGTGAATTTGAGTTATTTTGGGTACAGACTTCCTCAGAATTCCTGCAACTTAGCATATCTTTGTTGACTTTACATAAAACGCACATGCGGTCTTTAAACTTTTTAATTGTATTCATTTTACTAATACAAAGTGTTGCAGCTCAGATTTACATTGATGAGGTATTGAGTGATTGGCCTGCTACCGCCTTGATCGCAAACGATGAAGGAGATGGACAGACATCAGAGCTGGATTTAAAAAACTTGTGGATCACCAACGATGCCGAAAATCTATACCTCAGGTTTGAGCTTGACCGGGAAATAATTCTCCAGGAGAACAATGAGGTAAGTTTGCTCATTGATTTTGATAATAAGGCAACAACCGGTTTAAAAGAGTCGGGCATCGGAGCTGAATTGATGGTTGTATTTGGAGAAAGAGACATTTTCGCCTATAATTCCAGCGGCACCAGTCAGCGATTGCGACACAATGATTTAGGTCTTATATGTCTTCCATCGGTGAGCAGCCATTTTTATGAATTGAGCATCAGCAGGGTTGTAGACAGGGGCTTCAGTCTTATGACTATGGGTGATCAGATAGCCGTTGTTTTAAAAAATAGGGTGATCGATGGGGATGCCATTCCCAATGAAGGTAATATACTGGCCTATGAGATGAAGACAGGAGGTTTGCCTGGTGTGAGGTCGTTTAGCTTTTATAAAAAGAAGCCGGAGCACGTGCGCATCATGAGTTACAATTCTGCCCGAGACGGGCTTACCAGTCCCATAACAGGAGAAGCGCAATTGAAGTTGATACAGGCTGTGAATCCGGACATTATTTGTTTTCAGGAATTGTACAGCAGCACAGCAGCGGTTGATGTGATGAATCTCATGAATCAAGCTATTCCGCTCCCTATAGGGCAGAGCTGGAAGGCTGTAAGAATTAGTCCCGACATTGTGACCGTAACAAGGTATTGTATTGAAGCATCTGCCTCGCTCAATGGGACCGGGATTTATTTGATTTATACCGGCGAAAAATGTGATAAACCCATGGTAATTTTTAATGCCCATCTTCCCTGTTGCGACAATGATGAAGACCGGCAATCGGAGGTGGATGCCATCATGCAGCGGTACAGAAATATGAAAGAAAACCAAGGGGTAGGATTTTTCTATCCTGCAGGGACACCCACTATTATTTTAGGGGACATGAATTTTGTAGGTCTCAATCGTCAAAGGATGACATTGAGAGATGGAGACATTTTAAATGAAGGATTATTCGGTCGGGACTTTAAACCCGATTGGGATGAAACATCACTTGAAGATGCCAAACCTTTTGTGCCGGGTACGCCTTTTACTTACACCTGGTATGACAATGACAATACTTACATGCCGGGTCGACTGGATTACATGCTGTACACAGGAAGTGTGATGAGGCTTGAAAACAGCTTTATAATGGAAACAGCCCACCTTCCCCTTGAAGTATTACAGGATCAAAATTTGCTCACTACAGATTCGCGCACCGGATCCGATCATATACCGGTCATATCAGATTTTACTTTGTACCCCGATGAAGTGGCTCCACTCAGTTTTATTTATAAAACAGAACCCGCTGTTTGTCCGGGCGACAGTGTGGTGGTAAGTCTTGAGCCTACGGGAGGCTACCCTCCTTATTTGTATTCATTGGATAACGGACCCTCTTTGCCCATAGACAGTTTTGTATTTTATACGAGCGGAGTACACTGTATAAAAGTTACCGATGCAGATGATACTGCCTTTACAGAGTGCAATATCAATGTAGTAATCCCCGAATCTCTGCAAGTAGAATTGACAGTTTCCAATGATACCATCTACTGGCAGGGCAAGGGTGGCACCATGCCTTATACCCTGGTTCTTCCGCCCGGTATTCAGTCTATAGGAGCTTTTTTAAAGGCTGATTCAAGCGGACAATATACAGTTGTACTGGAAGATGCCAAAGGCTGTCAGAAATCATTTTTGATAAGTGTGGTTATTGACGTGGATCGCGATGGCTACCCGGCAGAAACAGATTGCAATGATGAGAATGCCGGTATTTATCCAGGTGCTCCGGACATACCTGGTAACGGCATCGACGAAGATTGTAATGGCACAGACCTGGTGGGTACGACCGACACTGATCCGAATCGCTTCAGCATTTTTCCCAACCCTGCCTACCAATCACTCAATGTATCCTTCAAAGGTGAGAACAACTGGATGCTGGAAGTCTTTCAAAACAATGGTGTAATGTTGCTGGAAGAGCAGATGCAAAATGAAAACCACCAGCTATCATTGTCCAACTGGCCAAATGGGCAGTACAGGGTTTGTGCCACTGATAAAAGCGGAGTGAGGAGGTGCTTGCCAATGCTTAAAATGAAATAGCCGTACGCCTCAAACTAACATAGAATCGTATTGGTTGAAAGATGTCGGAGTTTTGACCAGCCCCAAAGGTGTTTGATTTCAGGTGTTGAGGGCGGCTACAAATTCTTCCTCGGTCATGATTTCAACGGTACCCAGGGCTTTGGCTTTGGCCAGTTTGGAACCTGCTTTTTCTCCGACCACCAAAATGTTGAGATTAGAACTCACTGCTGAAATATTTTTTGCACCATGTCTGGCGGCCAATTCTTCGGCTTCTTTTCTGCCCATGGTGGTTAATGTGCCTGTAAATAATATGGTTTTACCCGCAAAAATTCCATCTGCAGACACTTCCAGCGGTTTGTCGTCCTGGGTTTGGTGAAGATTGACACCCCGATCTTCCATGCGCTGCAGCATGGCAATGTTGTGTTCCTGGGAGAAAAATGCAATCACATTGTCTGCCACCACCGGGCCAATATCCTTAATATCGGTGAATTTTTCTTTGGGCCATTCTTTTAATTCCAGCACATGGGGAATTTGTTCTGCCAGCAATTTGGAAGCTTTTTTGCCCAGGTGGTGGATAGACAGAGAATGCAGCAATTTATGGATGGGGTTCTTTTTTGCTTTTTCAATGGCATTTTTCAATTTCTCAGCCGATCGTTTGCCAAAGCCATCCAATTGGGCGATTAATTCGTAATCCAGATTATAAACATCTGACATGTCTTTGATCCAGCCCAATTCATAAAATCTTTCCACATAGGATTTTCCGAAACCATCGATGTCCATGGCATCTTTGCTCACATGGAATATAATCCGTTGCAAATCCTGCTTACCGCATAGACAGTTGGGGCACCTCCAGGCAGATTCTCCTTCTTCCTTGATCAATAAAACGTTGGTATTGGTTGTATTTACCGGGCAGTATTCAGGGAATACGATGGGACTTTCAGATCCATCACGGAGTTCATCCATACTTTTTACGATGTACGGAATTACATCGCCGGCTCTTTCAACCAGAACCGTATCTCCAATCCTTAAGTCCTTGCTTTTGATAAAATCTTCGTTGTGCAGTGAAATAGAACTCACTGTAACACCCGCCAATGCTACCGGTTGAATTTTAGCTACCGGGGTGATACTTCCGATTTTACCCACCTGGTATTCTACAGAAAGTAATTTTGAAGTTGCCTGTTTGGCTTTGAATTTAAAGGCAATGGCCCAACGCGGGTGGTGGGCAGTACTGCCGCATTTATCCTGTAGTCCATAATCATTTACCTTTACTACCATGCCGTCGATCTCATACTCGTAGCTATCCCTTCTTTCCTGCCATTCCAGGCAAAAGCTGATCACTTCATCGATGCCGAGACATTTCTTTTTTTCGATGGTTGGAATTTTGAAGCCCAGTGCCCCAAGTTGATTGATGTTGTCGAAATGGGTATTGAATTTTTCAAACATATTGTTACCGGCTTCATCTACGGCGTAGGCAGCCTGAAACATAAAAGCCTCAATGCCCCTCCTTTTGGTTTCCATGGGATCCTTTGTTCTCAGACCCCCAGTGGCGGCATTTCTTGGGTTGGCAAACAAGACCTGTCCTTCGTCTTCACGTGCCGCATTGACGGCTTCAAAGTTTTTTTTGCTGATCAGGGCTTCTCCACGCAATTCCACCCGTTTCATGCCGAGGGATGAAAATGGGGCTCTCAAAGGCACACTTTGCAGCGTTCTTATGTTGTGGGTGATTTCTTCTCCTTCTATTCCATTTCCTCTGGTGGCAGCCCGGATCAGCACATCGTCTTCATAGACCAAAGCAATGCTGCCCCCATCAAATTTGGGTTCCACCGCGTAAACTATCTGTTGATCTGTATCCATGCCGGTTAATTTTTTTACCTGTGCGTCAAAATCCCGGAGATCTTCTTCATTGTAAGAGTTTTCCAGGCTGAGCATGGGCACAATGTGTTTTACCGTGTTGAACTCACTCACCAAATCTGTTGCTACCCGCTGGCTTGGGGAATCAGCCGTAACCAGTTGGGGATGTTCCCTTTCAATGGCTTGAAGTTGCTTGAACAACAGATCGTATTCATGGTCAGAAATGACAGGATCATTTTGGATGTAATACTTCCACTCATGGAACTGCAAAATTTTTCGGAGCAGATCAATTTGATCTTTGTCTGCCGGTGTACTCAGAAATTGTTTTGACAGCTCTGTATATAGTTTTTGAATATCGCTTGGATACATGATTTACGATTTTGTGGTCCTGTTAAGCTCCCATTGCCAGGCTGTTTTCATAATGTCCTCAATGCTAAAACCGGGCTCCCAGCCCAGAAGTTTTTTGGCTTTGGTATAATCACTGTAGATGGCAACCACATCACCTTCCCGTCTGTCTGCCAGCGTGTAGTTGAGTTTTAATTGGTTGACTTTTTCAAAAGCGTTGATGGCTTCCAAAACAGTGACTCCCTGACCCATGCCTAAATTGAAAATATCTACATTAGAGGCAAGGTCCTTAGAAAAAAGGTATTGCAGTGCCAGGGTATGCGCTCTGGCAAGGTCGCACACATGAATAAAATCCCGAACACAACTACCATCGCGCGTAGGATAATCTGTGCCGAAGACCTGCAAAGCATCTCGTTTTCCAATGGCGGTTTCAGTGATCACCGGCACAAGGTTTTGGGCTGTTTGTAAAGGTGATTCTCCCAATTTTCCGCTAGGGTGTGCACCAGCCGGGTTAAAGTATCTGAGCAGACTTGCTTTCATCGATTTTTTTAACAGCGAATCCTGGATGATGTGTTCTCCCATTTGTTTGGTTCGACCATAGACAGAGGCTGCGGGCTGCTGCGGTGTTTCTTCGGTTACAGGAGAGTGACTTACATTGCCATAGACCGTGCAGCTTGAGCTGAATACAAAGGCACGAACTCCCACATCCAGGGCCTGATCAAGGGTATTGATGAGACTTTCAAGGTTGTTTCTAAAATAGGCCAAAGGTTGATTCATGGAATCATTTACCGATTTGAGTGCGGCAAAATGAATGACACCATCCGGTTTTTCGTCCCTAAAAATTTGCTGGGTAGCTTTGTTATCGCAAAGATCGATGGGGTAGAATGTGACTTTTCTGCCTGTAATTTCCTCCACTGCGCGGAGCACGGATTTATCTGAGTTGATGCCATTGTCGACACAAACCACATCCATGCCGTTTTCCAGCAAATCTACGATGGTGTGGCTGCCGATATAACCGGTACCCCCGGTAACAAGAATTTTCATAAAAAAAGCATTATTTGATGCAATGATACTATATTTGGCGCTCCTAAAAAACTGATTGATCCCATAAATCTGGCATTACATCATCAAAAATGCGGTCGTCCAAGGGGATAAGGTCGCGATGAACTTAAATTTGAAAACATGGAACAATATGTTTCTTTGTTTGG
>WBZP01001961.1_pt1 | contig 24355 bp, 20 predicted proteins | sample 5204301 | NCBI WGS metagenome assembly WBZP01 (sample SAMN12412401, study PRJNA552823) | activated sludge metagenome | isolation source: activated sludge from nitrification reactor of wastewater treatment plant... | place: USA: Pennsylvania | collected 2017 | reverse complement strand
GCTGGCCACCCCGGCGAGGTCGGCCCGGCCATCGCCGTCGAAGTCGCCCACCACCAGCCGACTCAGCGCACCGGGAATTTGGGTCCAGGTGCTGAGGTTGGTGGTGTACCAGATGGAACCGTTGCTGGCCACCCCAGCCAAGTCATCAGCTTGACCATCGCCATCGAAGTCGCCTACCACGATCCGGCTCAGCGCGCCGGGGATTTGGGTCCAGGTGCTGAGGTTGGTGGTGTAGTAGATCTCGCCACTGGTGGTCAGGCCCACCAGGTCGTTCTGCCCGTCGTGGTTCAGATCGCCCACTTGGAGCTGGCTCAACTGGCCGGAAATTTGGGTCCAGGTGCTGAGGTTGATGGTGTAGTAAATCTGGCCGTTGGCAGTCAGGCCAGCCAGAAAACCAATGGTGATCGGATTTGTAGTCGCCCTGCCGTTATTGGCTTTGGTGACTTCATTAACAGCATTGTAAGGGTCGGCATACGCGCCCACATAGTAGACACCGGCAAGACCCTCTGGCGGGTTGAAGGTACCACTGCAAGCTCGGGTCTCGTCCCTGCCCAAGCCGCTAAACAGGCATTCGTTGTCAACCTTGATATCGGTTGCGGGATCGATGACTTGGTCCTTGGAGAGATAGAGACCGACCTTGAAAGCGCCCGCCGCAGTATTGCCCTGATTCTTTACTTCCAAGGCGAAACTGATGGTGCGGCCCACGTTTTGTTGGCCCGTCGCCGGGCTGATCAAGGTGGGCACCACGAGATCGGGTAGAGTACTGGTAACCGGATTGAAGGTCGCGGTGACGTTCTTGGCGGCGGTTATGGCGATCACGCAAGCACCGGTGGCGCCGGTGCAGGCTCCACCCCAGCCAGCAAACGTCGAATTGGCATTCGCCTCGGCCACCAGCGTCACTTCGGTATCGACTTTATAGGCCTCGCTGCAATCGCTTCCGCAGTTGATCCCGTTCGGCGTGCTGGTGACCGTGCCGCCGCCAGCACCAACCTTGGTCACGGTCAACACATAACTCTCTACGGCGGTGAAGGTGGCGGTGACGTTGGTATTCTGGTTCATGACCACCTTGCAGGTACCGGTGCCCGTGCAGGCTCCGCTCCAGCCGGCAAAAAAGAAACCTTGCGACGCCGTCGCCGTCAGGGTCACCTCCGTGCCCGAGACATAATTCTCGGTGCAATCCACGCCGCAATTGATGCCCGTCGGATTGCTGGTGACCTTGCCACTGCCGACCAGAGTCACCGCCAAGGCAAAAGTGGTTGAAGCGGTTGACTTGTTAAAAGTGGCCGCGACCTGTTTGTTGGCATTGACCGTGAGTACGCACGGGGTCAACAGTTTGCAGTCGTCGCCACTCCAGCCGGCAAAGGCCGAACCCGCATCAGGGGTCGCTGTCAAGGTGACCTCGGTGCCTGATACATAGCCCTCGTAGCAGTCGCCGAGGTTCAAACCGCCGGGATTGGTCGCGGGGTCGGGCACGATGCAGGCGATGCCCGCTGGACTGCTGGTGACCGCGCCACTGCCGGTGCCGCCGCCGGTCACGCTCACCGTGAAGCTGTTCGAAGCGGGAACCGCCACCTTGACGACGAACGCATCATAGCCGCCAACAAAGTGAGCACTCGGACGGTAACGCGGATCGCCGGGGCCAACCGGAAAATCCTTGTTGCCGTTCGCGTATCCGGTCACATAAACATCGAGAGCGGCATCCAGAGCGATGCCCATGCCATAGTCGCTGCCGCTGCCCCCCCAGAATGAGGAATAGGTCAGTATTCCAGTCGCGCTATCCAGACGGGTGATGAACGCTTCAGTCCCGCCCGCCCAGACCCCATCATCGGCGCGCATGAGTGGAAAATCGGGCGATACGGTGTAGCCCGTGATGTAAGTACCCATGCTGCCGCAGCAATCCACGGCAATGTCGTAGCCTACGTCGTTGGCGTTACCGCCAAGGTAGGTGAAGTAGGCGGGTTGATTCTGCGCATTGACCACCGGCTCGCCATCTTGATCAAGCCGCGCCAGGAATGCATCCAAGTCAAACCCTCGGCCATCAACACTATACGGATTGATGGCACCCGCGACATTCGGCGAATCGGTATAGCCGGTGATATAGACGTTGTTGCTCGCGTCGATGTCGATGCCTTGGCCGCGATCATAGCGACTGCCGCCAAAGCAGGTCGAGTAACCCAGGGCATTACCGGTCGCATCGAGCCTGGTTACAAAGACTTCTTCATAATTGTTAGGGTTGGCCAAACGGATCGCGCAACTGGTTAAGCCGCCAGCGTTGGGAAAATCGGGCGAGTCGGTATAGCCGGTGATGTAGGCATTGCCGGCTGCATCCAGCACGATGCCGGACCCGCGTTCGTCGCCCGTACCACCGATGTAGGTGGAATAAACCAGGGCGTTGCCCGCCGCATTGATCTGGCTGACAAAAACGTCATCACCGTTGTTGTAGGTGGGATCGAAGGGTTGATTGCCGCCACCCGGCGCGCCATTAAATGCCCCTTGCACTGGGAAGTTCGTCGAGTTGGTATAGCCCGTGACGTAAGCCTGACCTTGGCTGTTCACAATGATAGCTCGACCGGAATCCACCCCGGAGCCGCCCAAATAGGTGGAATAGCTAAGCTGGCCGGTAGTGATATCGAACTTGGTCACGAACGCATCCTGGGTACCGCCCAGCACGTTTTGGAATGGAGTCAGTCTTGGAAAATCAATCGAGCGGGTAGCGCCCGTGACATAGAAATGGCCCTGATTATCCAGTGCGATGCCGTAGCCATAGTCGTCGCTGGCGCCGCCTATGTAGGTGACATAAGCGATCCCGCCTCCAGCATTGAGTCGAACCACAAAACCGTCCATGATTCCATTAAAACTATTAATGGGGGTTTCGGAAGCGAAATTATCGGATGCCGTAGACCCGGTGATATAGGCATTACCAAGGCTATCCACCGTAATATCCCAGCCAAAATCGTCCTCGGACGAGCAGGTATAATCGGGCGGCGTGGCGTCCGCCTCATAACAATCCATGAAGGTGAAATAAATAACCGGATCAATCACCAGCGGCAGTTTCGGATCATAGGCCGCGATCTCGAAGCCCACGACCGGCGCGGCGTCCGCCGACTCGCGCAGCACGTAGCGCCCATCCACGATCTGGCGCTCGCCATTCACCACCTGATAAAGAGTCGGCGACGAATGCAGCACCGTCCGCCCGGCGGACGACACCACCAACTCCCCGTTCGCCTCGACGCGCAGCGCATCCGCTCCGGCGAAACGCACGTTAATCGCATTTGGGTCCGCCCCCGGCGCCACCACGAAATCGTATTCCAACTGGCGCGGATTGCCGTACAACACCCAATCCACCCCCGGATACACCTGTTCGTAACGCACCTTGGCGAAATGCGGCACTGCGGCCCGCCAGCGTTGCGGATCGTTGCCCAGGTAATAATTACTGTGCGCTGGCAACGCATCCAGCGCCTCCACCACCGGCGCGCGGTTCACCCCCTCGCCCACCAGTTGCATCCGCACTGTGGCCGGTTGCGTCGCCCCACGCCCACGCAGCGCCAGCACCGCCTCCGCCGGCGTCAACAACAACTGATAATCCGGCGTCCGTGCCAGGAATTTCACCGGTCCCGCCGCCTGGCCCCGGTTCGGTTCAAAATGCAACGGCGCCCGCCCGAACGCCTCGATCACCCGCGCCCGGGTTTCCGCTGTTGCCGGCGTCCGCGCCGCCGGCTCGCTCAGCGCCGCCCGCCACGCCAGCGGCTGCGTCAACGCCGCATCCGGCCCGCTCAGCAGGGCGTTCAACCAGCGCCCGTTAGTCGCCGCCGCCGCCTGCCCAAGCCACGCCGTGGCGACGAGCATCAGCACCGCTGACCACAACCACCCCTTTAACCGATCATGGGTTTCAATCAGGCTGCCGTTCATTGTTCTTACCCCTTAAATGGATACCGAACCCCGCGAGCGTCACCCCGAGGGATAAACCCATACGTAATAATTCAGTCCCCTTGTCAAGGGGGAGAGGGCTAGGGTGAGGGGGTAAGTCTTTGAAACTGCGGCCCTCACCCCCAACCACTCTCCCGCAAGCGGGCGAGGGGAGTAAACGGTTACACTCATACCTGCTTCATCGTTCCCACGCCGGAGCGTGGGAACGATCGCCAAGCCGCTCAGTTTGGATTGGCGCAGTTGTTCGCCACGCCAAACGGACTCGGATTGCCAGGCGGATTCACATCCTTGTTCGTTACGTCACTGGCCAGAATCGGCAGGACGAAGCTGGAAACTTCCGTCGCCTCGGAACCCGCCACGCTGGCGCGCGCCGACAGATCGACCGCCACCCAGTTGGCATACTGCTGGGCATACACCACGTTGAAGAAGGCGAAGCCGCTCGCGTCGGTGGTCAGATTTTTGGCCGACACCGTCACCACATTGCCCGGTTCCAACCGAGCGTTCGCGTTGAAATCCTCGCCCGGATCCAGAATACCGTTTCGGTTGACATCCTCGTTGGCACATGAGGCGCGTACCCATAGTGGCCAGAAAGGCTCAACCAAATTTGCCGCTATGTTTACACAAGTGGAATCGGCACCGTAGCAACCCTTCCTGTACCCCGATGGCAAGATATTCAAGGTAATCGACGCATTCTGCACCGGCAATCCCGCCGTATCCGTCACCAACACGCTATAGGGAAGCTCGTAAGTGGTTGGATTCGGCTCCACGATGCTGTTGCCAGTGCCCAGGGTAATGAACAACGCCCGTTGGGCCACCGTCAGCGTCACCGCCGCATTCACCGCGAAGCCAGTGACCGCCGCATCCACCTTGACCCCATTGAGCGCGCTCGCCGCGGTGCCCGCGGTATACACCGTGCTGGCCTGGCCGAACTCGTCGGTCACCGCCGAGGCTGGGCCGATCGAGCCACCCGTGACATCGGTCAGGGTAAAGACCACCGTCACGCCCTTGACCAGGTTGAAATCCGCATCCCGAACCGTGGCGGTGATGGTGCTCTTCTGGTCCGTGTTCGGCGGGACATTCACGCTGATCGTGGCTGGCGTAGCCTGCAAGGTCATTTGCGTGGGCGTGGACGCCACGAAGTTGATTTGCACCTGCGCCTGGATCGGGTTACCGCCCGTATCCGTGGTCTTGGCCGTGATCACCGCCGGACCCGCGTTGTTCGACGTGATCGTCACGGTCGCATCCCCCGCGCCATTGGTCACGGCGGAGGTCGTGGACGTAGTTCCGCGCGTGGTCTCGAAGGTCACCGTCTTGCCCGCGACGCCCACCGGCGGGTTCCCCGTGGTCAAGCGCACGGTCAACGTTTGTGGCGGCGTCTTCCGGGGCGCCGTGCAATTGACCGTGGGTGGCCCCAGGCAGACATCGATCGGCACCGCCGCGTTTTGATCGGGCACGATGAACACGAGTTTATCGAGCGCCACGCTGAGCGGATGCGAACCTGTCGCCCCCAGCGCGCTGGCCACGATGCTCCCCGTGACATTGGCCGTGACGTTCACCGTCACCTGACCGGCGGCGTTCGTCACCGGATTGGGCGGAACAATGGTGTTACCCGTCGGCTCCGAGGTGACCGTCAGGGTCTGGCCACTAATTCCCACCCCCGCCGAATCCTTCAGGGTAAAGGTGATCGCGACCACGCTACCGATCACGGCGGTACTGGGTCCGGAACTGGTGATCGTCGTACCCACCACCGGGATATCCACCGAATCCTGCTTACTACCCGCGGTAGCCGTAACCGTGATGACACGGTTACGCTTATCGCCCGGCGAGGTCAGAATTGCGGTGGCCGTGCCGCTCTCGTCGGTCACCGCCCGGGTCACTTGCACGGTGCCATTGTTAGTGGCGCTAAACGTCACCGTCACATCCTTCAACAGCACATTCTTGTCATCCCGCACCACCGCCGTCAGATTGACGGGGAGCTGACCGGAACTTTCCAGTTGTGGCGGACTGGCCAACAAGACGACGCTACCCACGGTCCCGCCGCCGCCACTGCCAGCGCCGATCACGATGGTACAGGTGGTGGTGCCGGTCGCGCTCTTGCTGTCGGTGGCTTGCACCGAGAACGGGAAGGTTCCAGCCGTGGTCGGCGTCCCCTTGATCTCGCCGCTCGGCAACAGATTCAGCCCCAGCGGCAGGCCACCAGCCAGAATAGCGAACGTGTATTTCGGCGTACCGCCGCTGGCGGTCAACAGCCCGTTATAGAGCGTCCCCACCACCCCCGTCGCCGGGACGGCGGCGCAGTCCACTTCCAGCGCCACTGGAGTGGTGCCACCGCCGGCGGCGGCCACCGTGATGGTGAACGCGCCGAAGCCCGTCCGCTTCTTGCTGTCCGTGACCTGCACCGCGAAGCTGAACGAGCCTTCGGTAGTCGGCGTTCCAATGATCGAACCATCGGCGCCCAGGCTCAGTCCCGGCGGCAACGAACCCGCCGTCAACTTCCAGGTGTACGGCGGCACGCCACCCGCAGCCTGCAACACCGCGCTATACGGCTGGCCGACCGTGGCGCTGGTCGAACCGACCAAGGTGACTGTCAACGTACCCGGCGCCGGCACCGTCACGTTTAACGTGTACTTGGCCGTGCCGCCCGAAGCAGTCTGGAATGGGAAGGTGTAGTCGCCCGGGCCGTCCAGCTCGAGCGTCACCCGAACTTGCCCCTGGTCGTCGGTCTTGCCCAGGCAATCATTGGGGCAAGTACCCTGGGCCGGATCGAAGGTCAGCTTGAACAAGCCGGCGGCGTTGATGTTGCCCACCCCGATCAGCACATCCGGCATCGGCGAACCTTCGTCGTCGGTCAACCGCAAGGTGCCGGTGCACTTGGCCGTTGCTTTTTCAAAATCGAACGCGCAACTGAACAAACCTTCCAATTTGCCCTCGCCGGGCGACTTGATGGTGATCGTGGCGGGCGCGGCCACAAAATCAGAGGTGAAATTGAGCGTGATCGGCAAGCTGCCCGGAATCTGGCCGCTGCTGGCGATCGTCGCCACCGTGCAGCCATCGCCGCCGGTGAAGAACGCGCCCTTGTTGCCCGCCACACCGTTGACGGTCACCGTCGCTGGCCCGGCCGAGCCGATGTTGTAGCGGATCTCCGTCGCCGGCAGCGGGGTAAAGTTCTTGTCGCGCAGGCACATCTGCACGTTGGTGCTGCGGTTCGGCCCCAGACTGGTGGTCGATACCGTTAGCGTCCGGTCGGAGCCGTTGGTCACGTCCAGGTAGACCGACTTGCAGCCCGCGCCAGTGGCGGCGCAGGTATTCAGTATCCCGCAGGCGCTGTAATCCTCGACGCAGGCCACCAGCACCGCGGTCTGGCCAACCCGGATCGCCGGATAGGTCAGGATGGTGTTGGCCACACCGCTAAGATCGGTGAAGGCCGGCGACAGAATCGCGCCATTCTCGGCGTGACCGATGATGTAAGGCACGGTGGCGCCGTTGTTCGGCCCTACATTGAACGCCTTGCCCGGCCGCAGGATATTAAGTGTCGTGGCGCTGGCCACGTTTTCAATGACGCGCACTCCAGTCAGGAAAAGATTGTTCGGGGTCGGCCGATCCGGGGTTGGCCGCCCATCCAGCACCAGTCGGTCGGCCCGCCGCACCGCCTTGTTCAGGAAGTCCCCGCCAACCGCGCTGAACTGGTAACCGCTCTCAACTGGATCGCCATTGCCACCGGCGATGAAGAAGGCGCCGGGATTGGCTGGATAGCCGGTAATCGGCGCGTCGACCAGGAAGAAGTTGATCTTGGTATTGGGATTGGTGGGATTACCGTTGGCGTCGCTCACCACCACGCTGATCGCCCGGCTGTAAGCGCCGTTCTGGAGCGTCGCGGTTCCAAAGCGCGTTTCGCCGGCCAGCACTGCGTCGACATACGGTCCCGTGAACGACAGGGTCTTCGCCGGACGTTCTTCCGCGACGATCGTGATCGTCACGCTGTCGCTGACCGTTTGCTTGGTGTTGGGATCCTGGGCCGAGGCGGTGATGGTCACCGTACCTGGCTTGGTGCCGGCATGAAAATACACCTGGCCAATGCCGTTGGTGTCAGCCAGCACGATGCGCTGAAAGCCCTGGGTCAGGTTATCCAAATTGAATAACGAACCTAATCCGGCATCCGCCGAAGAATCACTCACGGTAATCGTCGTCGGAAACAGCTTGCTGTCCTGCTGCACCCGCACGGTGATCGTGGTGGTGTACGGCAGGGCGGGATTTGGCCCCGCGCCCGCCAGATTGACCGGCAGGCTGGTCTTGTCCGCCGAAACCTGCACGTCGATGAGCTTTTGCCCGGTAAAGCCATCGTCATTGCCGCCACCGCCACCGCCGCAGCTCGCTAACAAAATACTGAGCAGCAACAGACCGAATAACCGGAATATCCCGCCAATCATTGAAAACACGGAGTGTTCTCCCCTGAGAGTGAAATTCTTTAGTAGCTGTTGAGAAGGCCGCTCAGCGCTCGGCCACCGCGCCGTTCTTCAGGATCTGCGGCGTGACGAATATCAGCAATTCGCGCTTGATGGCTGCCTTACTATTTTTCTGAAACAGGTAACCCAACAGTGGGATGTCGCCCAGCAACGGCACCTTGTCCTGGTTATTGGCTTTGTTCTGTTCGAACACACCGCCCAGAACCACCGTTTCGCCGTTGTTGACCAGCACCTGGGTTTCCACCTCGCGTCTGTCGATGGAGGGCACGGAGCCACCCGTGGCCTGAGGAACATCCCTACCCACATCATCCTTGGTAACCTTCAGATCCATTCGCACCCGGTCATCCGGCGTGATCTGCGGCGTGACCTCCAACTTCAGCAGGGCATCCTTGAATTCAGTGTCGGACTGACCGTTATCGTCCACCGTCGTATAAGGGATTTCCCGGCCTTGCAAGATGGTCGCCTTTTTCAAATCGGCGGTTACCACCCGCGGGTTGGAGAGAATCTCACCCTTGCCCTCCTGCTGCAGAGCCGACAGTTCCAGATCCACCAGATAATCGGCGCCCAAGATCGACAGCGCCAGCCGCGCCGGAGTACCGCCGAGCACGGGCGCCGCCGGCAACGACACCCCTATCCGTTCCGGGAGACTGGGAATGGCGACCGGATACGGCTGACCGGTGTTTCTAATATTCTCCGCGGCGCTACCGATAATCGTATTGGTGCCAAGCAGGCTACCGCTGACGGCGCCCACGTTATTGCCCTGACTGCCCACGCCCGTCACGCCAAACCGCACGCCAATATCCCTGGCGAAGTCGTCGGCGGCGATCACAATCCGCGAATCGATCATCACCTGCTTGGCCGGCACATCCAGCTTCGTCACCAGATCGCGCACTTCCACCACTTTGTCGGGCACATCCTTGACGATCAGGCTGTTGGTCCGCTCGTCCGCCACCACGTCGCCGCGCGGCGACAGCACACCGGTTTCGATGACTCCTCCGGTTCCGCCGGTTCCGGAGGTAGGAATCCTCCGCTTCAACAGTTCCGCCAGATCCTTGGCCTTGGCGTAATTCACCTGCATGACCTCGGTGCGCAGCGGAATCAGCTCTTCCACCGTCTTGCGCGACTCCAGGTCCAGCTTCTCGCGCGCCGCCACTTCCTCGGTCGGCGCGATGAACACCACGTTGCCATTCTGCCGCATGGCCAGGCCCTTGGTGCGCAGGATGATGTCCAACGCCTGATCCCAGGGAACATTCTGCAGACGCAGGGTCAGATTGCCCTTGACGCTGTCGCTGACCACGATGTTCAGCCCGGTGAAATCCGCCAGGATTTGCAGGATCGCCCGCACCTCGATGTCCTGGAAATTCAGCGACAGCAGATCGCCGGTGTACTTCTTCTTGGACAGATCAAACTGCGCCTCCTTGTCTTCTTCTTCCTTGGATTTCTGCGGTGGCCGCACCTCGATCACATACAGGTCATTGGCCTGATAAGCCAGATACTCGAACGGTGGATTGGGTTTGATGCTCAAGTGGGCGTTGCCACCCCGGTTGATCGCTTCCATGGTCGTCACCGGCGTGGCGAAATCGGTCACGTCCAGGCGCCGCTCCTGCCCGCGCGGCAGCGCCGCATCCTGAAAATCGGCAATGATCTGATTGCCCTCCTGTCGCACGTCCACCGCGATACTGGGGTCGGACAGCTTGGCCGTGATTACGCCCTGCCCGCCCGGCCCCCGCTTGAAGCCGACATCGCTGACCTTGCGCGGCCCTCCGCCGACCGCCGGCCCCGCAGCGTCGGTTCGCCGCGCACTTGTGGCCGCCGCCGTCACCGCCGCCACCGGCGTCGCCACCGGGGTCCGCGCTGGCGACGCCCCGGCGTTCTCCAGTGTCAACACCACCGTATTGCCCTGCACCTGCACCTTGTAGGGCACCAGCCGCGCCAGATTGACCGAAGCCCGGGTCCGGTCGGTTCCCTCCAGCACGCTGATCTTGTCGGCCACGCCGATGTTGATCGGCTGCTGCCGCGCGCTCAGGCCATTGGTGGTATCCAGAAAATCGAGCACGATCCGCGCCGGCTCGTTGATGGTGAAGCTGCTCGGCGGCGCCTTGGGCGGCCCCGACAGTTGAAACCGCAGTTGCAGGCGATTGCCAGCCAGCGGACTGATATCCACCGCCCGCAACACCACCGGCCCCGCCTCGGCGGCCGCCAGCGCCGCCACGCCCCACATCCCGCCCAACACGACCACCCAGATTAGCCCCAGCACCGCCACCCACGGCGGTAGCCGCCCCTCAGCCGACCGATGGTCATGTTGGCCTTCGCTCGCGGACCTGCTCGTCATGACACTCCCCCCTCAATTATTGGGTAAGCGACAGGAACGATTCACGCTCCTGCCAGCGCCCGGGCCCCTCCGGAACGATTTCCTTCAACTCGACCCGCTGTTCCGTGATACCGACAATCTTGCCGTGGTTGTTGCCCAGATAATTATTTTTCCGCACCCGATGAACAACGTTATCGGGTGCCAGAACCAATGCCCATAACTCGTTCCCGCCACTACCCATGCGGAAGGTGCCCATCATCTTGAGCGAACCCAGCGAGTACTTCTCCAACTCCTCCCGCACCCGGTTCGGATCGGGCCGCGGGCCGGTATAGTTGGGACTTTGCGCCACCAGGTCCTGCGGCAGTTCCAATTCCTCTTCCTGGGCAAACGGCGCCACTATGAACGGATCCTTGATACCCTGGGCCGTATAAGCAAAGGGCTCGTAGGGCTTGATTTTCGGTACTGGATCAAGCTTCTTGGGCGGCGTTTTTTTCTGGGTTTCCTGCACGAAGTTTTGAACCGTACTCAGATCAGGCTGGGCGCAGCCCACCAGCGCCATCAGCGCCACGCCCAGCCACCCGGCGCCGCGCGCCGATCTTACGTCATGACGCGCGTTCATTTCTGGCCAGCCCCCGTTTGCTGTTGACCGCTCGCCGGCGCGTTAGCCTCATCCATGTAGCGATAAGTCTGCAACGTCGCCTCGATCGTCAGCGGCTCGTTACTGATGTTTTTCTTCACGCCGCTCGCCGGCGCACCCTGGCCAGCAACGCCGACCAAGGTTGCGTTCTCCAGGGTTACGATCCGCGACAGCGCCGCCACCCCGCTCACGAATGTGCCGAACTGATGATAGTTCCCCTTGGCCTTGATGGTGATCGGCTTGGCGGCATAAAAATCCTTGGGCTGCTCGGCCTGGGGCTTGAACAGCTCGAAATCCAGGCCACTCTTCTTACCGGTGTTGGACACGTCCTCCAGCAGGTCCGGCATTTCGGTCCCCGTTGGCAACTGTTTCAACATGACTTCCAAATCCGCTTCCATCTGTTTGAGCTGCTGCCGAAACGCTTCCAGATTGGCGGTTACCCGCCACTTCTCGACAAATTCGTCTTGCAGCGTCTTTTGCTCTCGGGTCACCTTGTCCAGCTCATCGAGCTGGTCGTTGGTGAGGAAATAATACCCAGCGCCCAAAACAGCGGCGATGATCAGTACTATCAGCACCACCTTGCCCACCAGCGGCCAATCGCCGGCTTCCCGCAGATCGAAATCGTTGATATTGATCTCGGACAGATTCATGTCTTCTTACCCTCCCGCGCCGGCCTGATCACTTCCCCCCCCCAGCTTGAGCGGTACGACCAACTCGAACACCCGGGCCTGCATGTTGTTCACCATTTGGGTTTCAACCTGCTGTAACACCGGTTCGCCGAATAGACTGTCGGGGCTCTTGTCGCCCAGGCTCTTTTTGGGGTTGAGATCGCGCATGAACTCGGAAATGACGTTGTCTGACCGGGCAATGCCGTTGAGCGTTATTTGATTGTTGGCGGTCTTGAACCCAGTCACATAGATATCCTGGGGCAACAGCCGCACCAGTTGATCCAGCATCCGCACCATGCCGGGTCGAACCGTCTGCAATTTCTGGATAACGTTGAGGCGATCCACCAGCCGGGTTTTGACTTTTTGCAATTCCTGCATTTCCTCGGCCGCCTTCTTGAGCCGAGCGATTTCGCCGCGCAGGTAATCGTTGCGCGCCTGCTGGTATTCGATGCGGTGGGCAATCTCGGTATGCACCAGAAATACGATGCCGGCTCCGAACAACACCGCCGCGACCAGCATCCCGATCAGTTCACGCTGCCGCTGGGCGCGGCGCGCTTCGCGCCAGGGCAGCAAATTGATACGTGTCATGTCAGTCGAAGCTCCTCAGGGCCAGCCCGCAGGCGATCAGCAACAACGGCGCATCGCGCAGCAAGGCGTTGCTGTTCACCCGCGCGGCGCTTCCCATGTTCTTGAAGGGATTGGCCACCACTGTCGCGATGCCCAGCACATCGGCCACGACTCGATCCAACCCGATGATCGTGGCGCCCCCACCGCTCAAGACGATAGTATCCACATTATAGCGGCCGGAAACATATTGGTCGGAGGAAAAAAAGAATTGCAAGCCATGGCCAATCTGTTCGGCCAGCATCTGCTTGAATGGCTCCAGAATCGCCGTGGGGTAATCCTCGCTCACCGCACCGGAACGCTTGGCCTGCTCAGCCTGGTCGCGGGGCAGGCCATAGGCCTCGGCAATCCGCACCGTCAACTGGTCACAGCCGAACCGCTGCTCGCGGGTGAAGATCACGCGATCCTGCTGCAAAATATAAAGATTGGTGATAGTGGCGCCGATATCCACCAGTGCCGTCAGACTGTCCCGCGCCTTGCTCAGGCTCAACGCCCCATCGCCACCGCTGGTCTTGGGCAGGCCGTCCATCAGCAACCGGAAGGTGTTCTCCAGAGCGTAGGCCTCCACATCCACGATCGCCGGCGTCAGACCCGCGTTCTTGAGGGTTGCCTCCCGGGTATCCACGTTTTCCTTGCGAGTGGCCACCAGCATGACGTCCTGTATGTCGTTGCTGGCCGGAGACCGCCCCTTCGCCTCGAAATCCAGATAGACTTCCTCAACAGGATAAGGGATGTACTGGGCCGCTTCGACCGTGATGTTGGTCTCGATATCGCGCTCCTTGAAATCCGCCGGCATCGGCACGGTGCGGGTAATCACGCTGGAGGTTGGCACGGCGACGGCGGCGCGGCGCACCCGCGTGCCGGCCTTGCGGCAGACTCGCCTGATCGCTTCCGCCATATCGTCGGTGTCGGTGGGATTGCGATCTTCCACCATGCCCTCGCCCAGCGGTTCGATGGCAAAGCCCTCGACCCGAAATCGCGATCCGGAGCGGCTCAATTCGACCAGCTTGACCGCCGATGGACCGATATCGATACCCAGAATGGGTTCTTTACGCGTGAACAGAGCCAAGTTACGCTTCCTCGCATGATTCGGAATGGACGTATCGAACGCCCGCTCCTATGGAATATAGCAAATGATCGTATCCAAAGCGTCGGGTAGCGCCCGACTCGCCAGAAAACGGTCACTCCTTATGGCCTCAAACCGCCGCCCGCCCGCGCCCGGAGTTCGTTCATGTCCCGCCGCCCCCGCGCTGACCACCGCCTTACAGCTCTGATTGCCCAGGAATGCGCCCGGCTCATCACCGAAGAAGGCGTCCAGGATTTTCGCACTGCCCGGCGCAAGGCCGCCCTGCGCTTGGCGATCAGCGATCGGGCCGTCCTGCCGGACAACATCGCCATCGAGCAGGCCCTGCTCGACCGCCAGCGGCTGTTCTATGCCGGCCGCCAGGAACTCCACCTGCGTGGCTTGCGCGAAACCGCGCTGGATGCCATGCGGTTCCTGGCGCGCTTTCGGCCCCGATTGATCGGTTCGGTGCTGAGCGGCACCGCCGGCCCACACGCCGGCGTCCACCTGCATCTGTTCGCCGACACGCCCGAGGAGATCACGCTGTTTTTGATGGAGCGCCGCATTCCCTTCGAGACGGCCGAGCACCGGCTTAAAATGGCCAGCGGCGATCCGGTGTGCCTGCCGGTTTTTCGCTTCACCGCCGGCGAAACTCGCATTGACCTCACGATCTTCGGGCCGCTGGCCGAGCGGGAAGCTCCGCTTAGTCCGGTGAACGGCCGTCCCATGCGGCGAGCCGGCCCCGCCGAGGTCCAGGCCCTGCTGGCCGAACCCTGGCCCTGAGCACCTTCGGCCCCACCCGGTCATGCCCGGAGCCCCGGTTTCGCTCAGTTTTTGGCCGGATTGTCCGGATGGGTGTCCACAAAGTGCTTGAGCACCAGCTTCAACTGCAAAACCTTATCGGCATGACCGCGCCGGCGCTCCTCCTCAATGTCTTCCAGAATGACGCGCTTGATCACCGGGATGCCTTCCGGTGTATGCACCAGATAGCTGCCCAGCTCCAGGGCCGCCATTTCCGGTAGATGTTCGTGCTGGGCGATGGCCTCGATCTCTTCCTCGGTCAGGTCGCTCAATTCCACGCAATCTTGATAGGTCAACATGATGGGGTTCCCCTGGGTCGCTTAGTGGTTTAAATCTCGCCGAGGCGCGCCGCCAGACCGAGCCAGCCCGTTCCTCTATCTTGCCAAGTAAAGGTTAAACCCGACCTTGCGTCCAGACAAGCGCAAACCCCCTTGGTTTTCATACTTAATCGCCCTTCTCACCTGCCCAAACTTTCCATCATAAGGTTATACATGATTCCAGTAGGGGTTTATCCTGATTTGCGCGGCTTCAATCCTTTGGTTATTTCTGGCGAAATTTGCCAATCAGGCTTCGGTTGACCCGGCGCGCGCGCCCTCCAATAGCTCAATCGTCCATGGATTCACCTCACTGTGGTGCGGTATCATCTATTTTCGATACCGCAACCTTCCCAGCGATCCATCATGACCGCCGACCCCGCATTCCCACCCAGCGATCCGCCATCCCCCTGCATCGGCGTCTGCGTCATCAACCCGCAGACCCAGCTTTGCGACGGCTGTTACCGTACCCTGCACGAAATCGCTGCCTGGTGGGATTGCACTTCCGACCAGAAGCGCGGAGTACTCGCCCAAGTGGAAGCGCGGCTGGCGCGAATCATGGACGGCGTGTTCTTCGACTGATGCTTCGACTGATGCTTCGACTGGGGGTCAACCCCAATTTACCTGGAGGATTTCATGCCGCTCTCCGCCCCCGCTCCGCGCCAGATGCTGCACCGGCGAGTCGTACAATGCTCGGGCTACCGGCGCGAAGATGGGTTGTGGGACATTGAGGGCCGAATAGTGGACGTCAAAACCTACTCGTTTCCCAACGAGGATCGAGGCGGCGCCATCCAGGCTGGCGAGCCGCTGCACGATATGTGGATTCGCCTGACGGTGAATGATCAGTTCCAGATCCGCGACGTGCAAGCCTGCACCGATGCTTCGCCATTTGGGCTCTGTCCCGCCATTACCGACCGCTATCGACAACTGATCGGCGCGCGCATCGGGCCGGGCTGGTCGCTCAAGCTCAAGGAATTGTTCAACGGCGTACAGGGCTGCACCCATATGACCGAGCTGCTCGGTCCGGTCGCCACCGCCTTTTTTCAGACGGTCTACGGCCAGCGTTACGACGAGGAAGACGCCAAGCCCGCCGCCGACCGGGCGCCGCCGCCGGTGCTGAACACCTGCCATGCCTTGGCCAGCGACAGCCCAGTGGTGAAAAAACGCTGGCCACGGGCTTATAACGGGCCGGACCGGGAGCTGGACCAATACCACCAGCCCTTGCTGGACAGCATCACCTGAACCGGTCGGCAAGCCGACACGCCCGGCTTCAGACTGTCTCCGGCTTGGAATCGCGCGCCAACAGAATTTCCACCGCCTGGCGGGGGTTCTGGCTGTGGTACAGCACTTGATTCACCTGTTCAGTGATTGGCATTTCCACCCGATGCCGCCGGGCCAGCCGCAGCGCTTCCCTCGCCGTGGCCGCGCCCTCCACCACTTGGCCGATGGCCGCGAAAGCCGCCTCGGCCGTGTCGCCCCGTCCGATGGCCAAGCCAAAACGGCGGTTGCGTGACTGGTCGTCGGTACAAGTCAGCACCAGATCGCCGATGCCGGCCAGTCCCATGAAGGTCTCGCGCTGACCGCCCACCGCCAGACCCAGTCGCGCCATCTCCGCCAGTCCACGGGTGATCAGCGCCGCGCGGGCGTTGGCGCCGAAGCCCAAGCCATCGGCGATGCCGGCAGCGATGGCCAGCACGTTCTTGACCGCCCCGCCCAGTTCGACGCCGATCACATCGGCGCTGGTGTAGGCGCGCAGGTTGGAGCCGTGCAGCAGGGCCGCCACCCGCCGGGCGTGAGCCGCGTCCCCGGAGGCGACGGTGACCGCGGTCGGCAAACCACGCGCGACTTCCCGGGCGAAGCTGGGTCCCGAAATCACCGCCGTCGGCCAGGCCGCGCCCAGGATTTCCGCCGTGACCTCGTGCAGGAACCGCCCTCCGCCGTGTTCCAGACCCTTGGTGGCCCAGGCGAAACCGGCGCCCGCCGGCAGATGCGGCCACAGCCGGGTCAAGGTGATCCCGTAGGCGTGGCTGGGAACCACCGCCAGCGCCAGATCGACGCCGGCCAGTGCTTCAGCCAGGTCAACGCCGACAGTCAGGGCCGGGGGAAAGGGAATGCCGGGGAGATAGCGGCGGTTTTCCCGCTCCCGACATAGCGGCGCGATTTCATCGGGGTCGTGGCCCCACAGCCGAACCCTGTGGCCGTTGCGCGCCAGCAGCAAGGCCAGCGCGGTGCCCCAGGAGCCGGGGCCAAGCACCGCGACCGTGGCCACGGCGGCCATGCATCAATGCGTCGCCGGTGGCGCGGCCCCCGCCGCCGGCGCCTGTTGCTGTTGCAGGCGTTGCATGTACATGCCATCAAAGTTGATCGGATTAAGCAGCATCGCCGGGAAACCACCCTTGCCAATCAGAGAAGCCAGTTCCTCGCGGGCGAAGGGGAAGAGAATGTTCGGGCAGAAGGCATGCAGCATGTGGCCCATTTGCGGCTCATCAAAGCCCTTCAGGGTGAATAGCCCACCCTGCTGAACCTCAGCCAGATAGGCGGTGCGCTCGCCAACCTTGGTGGTGATGGTCAGGGTCAGCACCACCTCAAACAGATCCTCGGTCAGCGGCGCGGCAGCGGTTTCCAGTCGCACCTCGGTTTGCGGCTGCCATTGCTCGGTAAAGATCAGCGGGGAATTGGGCGTCTCCAGCGACACATCCTTCAGATAGACCTTCTGGATTTCGAATTGCTGGGAAACCTGTTGTTGCTCGCTCATGCGAATGCCCTGTTTGGATTTGAGTTTGGATTTGAGTTTGGGTTTGAGTTTGAATCTGACAATACCCGCCAATAAGCGAAGGGTTCACAAATTCTTCAGGAACGGATCCAATTCGCCGCGCCGGTCCAGCGCGAACAGGTCGTCGCAACCGCCGACGTGCCGGTTACCGATGAAGATCTGGGGCACGGTGTCGCGGCCGGTGCGTTCGGCCATCTCCCGCCACAACCGCGGATCGCGATTTACATCCAGCACCGTGTAGACCGCGCCCTTGCTGTCCAGCAGAGCCCGCGCGCGCCGGCAGTAGGAGCAGTACGCGGAGGCGTACAGAACGATATTCGGCATGACCAGCTTCCAGAGCGTCCGTCAGGACTTTTTGCGGCTGATCGGCAACCGGGCGTCCAGCCAGGTGGGCAGGCCGCCGTCCAGGCTGTGGACATCGGCAAAGCCGTTCTTCTTGAGCAGGGCGCAGGCTGATTGGGAAGTCGCGCCGTTGCGGCAGTAGATAATCATCGGCTTGTCCTTGACCTTGGCCAGTTCGCCCAAGCGTTCCCGCAAGGCGCCGAACGGGATGTGGCGGGCCTGCGGGATATGGCCTTCCTTGTAGTCACCCACATCGCGGATGTCCATGATCACGGCGTCCTGATCATTGATCAGCCGCAGGGCGCCAGCGGCGTCGAGGGCGCTCACTCCGCGCATCCTGCGCAGGATCTCACCGCCGATCAGCATGCCCAGGATGGCGAACAACGCCAGGAACAGCAGCCAGTTATGCCGGGCGAATTCAGCAAAATCGCTCATGGGGCATCCTCAAATCGAGCAACCGACCCGATCGTCGCTGGCCTTTTTGACACCCAGCTTCCACAGGATCGCCTCCGCCGGACAAAAGCGGGTGAAACCACTCTGGAACAGGTTGAAGCCAACAAAAGTGGTAAACCATAACCAGTGGCTGCTGTGATAGAGCGGGCTGGCCGACGCCCCGAACAGCAGCGACAATAGAATGAAGGATCCGGCCATGATCCGGATGATCCGTTCGCTATTCATGCATTGACCTCGTGAAGATGAAAGGCTGATCCTGGGATTGCGGGGACGCCGGGAACCCGACCGCGCCAAGACTCAATCCCGCGCGCAGAACACCTCCCGCATCATGCCGATCAGGCGCAGGGTGCGAGCGTCGCCCACCCGGTAATAAACCCGGTTGGCATCCTTGCGGCAGGTCAGGATACCCTTGTCGCGCAGGATGGCCAGATGTTGGGAAATATTACTCTGGGAGGTGCCGACATGTTCGACGATATCCTGAACGCTGACTTCGCGGCCGCCCAAGGTGCAGAGGATCTTGAGCCGCAACGGGTGTGACATCGCCTTGAGCGCGCGCGAGGCCCGTTCGATATCTTCATCGCGGGTCATCAGGAAATCCGGCGAAACACCGGAATGGATGCCATTCCGCGCCACGCCGGCGCATTCGTTGCGCATCATGCTCCGACCACGTCTCATCCAGGAATCTTATCTATTAGCATAGCTGAATATAGCGATATTGAGAAGTTGCGAAGGCGGCCGAGTTGCCCCGAACCGGAGTGTAGCTGGCGCAATTGGCTGGTCAGGCGTATGATCATGCCGCGAAAATTCCATACGATCTGGCCGGCGCGCAGGCATACCGAACCGACCGATCTCGCGCCGAATTCGATAACGACAACGACTACTCTGGTGAGGAGGCTTGACTCTCATGTATAAAATCGTGCTCATCCGCCACGGCGAAAGCCAATGGAACATGGAAAACCGTTTCACCGGCTGGGTGGACGTAGATCTGTCCGACAAGGGCCGCGAAGAAGCCCGGAAAGGTGGTCAGGCGCTCAAGAAGGAAGGCTATGTCTTCGACGTGGCCTACACCTCGGTGCTCAAGCGCGCTATCCACACCTTGTGGACCGTGCTGGATGAAATGGATCTGGCGTGGATTCCGGTGCATCGGACCTGGCGGCTCAACGAGCGCCACTACGGCGCCCTGGCCGGCCTGAACAAATCGGAAACCGCCGCCAAGCATGGCGAGGAGCAGGTTAAGATTTGGCGGCGCAGCTTTGACATCCCGCCTCCGGCTCTGGAGCCGAGCGATCCACGCCACCCAGCCTTCGACCCGCGCTACGCCGGTCTCGACCCGCGGGTGCTGCCGGCCACCGAGAGCCTGAAAACCACTATCGACCGGGTGCTGCCGTTCTGGCACGACACCATCGTGCCGACCATCCGCGCCGGCAAGCGGGTGGTGATCGCGGCCCACGGCAACAGCCTGCGGGCACTGGTCAAATACCTCGACGACCTGTCCGACGAGGCGATCATCGCCCTGAACATCCCGACCGCCGTGCCGCTGGTCTATGAACTCGACGCCAACCTGCGGCCGATCAAGAGCTACTACCTCTCCGATCCCGATGAACTCAAGAAATTGATGGACGCCGTCGCTAACCAGGGCAAGGCCAAGTAAGCGGAATCGCCCTTCCTCCCGCCTTCGCGACGCCCCGGCGCTGGTTGGAAAAGCCAGCGGCGGGGTTTTCTCCAAAGCCGCCTGCTTTCGCGCCGATTTCCCCACCTGCGCCGCAATTTCCGAGTGCGTCCTGTTGTCTTACACGAGAAGTGGGCTAAATATCCCGGTTATCCCCTGGCGCAATCAAAAATGGTTTTTGGAGTGAATGATGAGTGCTGCAACCCGACACGGTCTGGCGCTGGCGTTGAGTTTTCTGGCGGGCGTTTCGTTGACGGCGGTGCATACGGTCTGGGCCGAGAAGGAAACGCCGCCGGAAAACCCACTGCCGTTGGATGAGTTGCGCACGTTCACCGGCGTGCTCGACGCCGTCAAGCAGGATTACGTTGAGCCGGTCAAGGACAAGGATCTGTTGGAAAACGCCATTCGCGGCATGCTGAGCAATCTCGACCCGCATTCCGCCTTTCTGGACGCCGAGGCGTTCCAGGATTTGCAAATCGGCACCTCCGGCGAGTTCGGCGGCCTGGGCATTGAAGTGGGTCAGGACGATGGTTTTCTCAAGGTCATCGCCCCGATTGACGACACCCCCGCCCAGCGGGCCGGCATCCGCTCTGGCGATCTGATCATCCGGCTGGACGATACCTCGGTCAAAGGCATGCCACTCTCGGACGCGATCCAGCGGATGCGCGGCAAACCGAACACGGCGATCACTCTGACCATCGTGCGGGAAGGCGTGCGCAAGCCGCTTAAAATCAAGCTGATCCGGGAGGTCATCCAGGTTCGCAGTGTCAAGAGCCGCCTGCTGGAGCCGGGATTCGGCTATCTGCGCATCACCCAGTTCCAGGCCAAGACCGCCCAGAACCTGCGGCAGGCCTTGCAGGAAATCGAACAGCAAAACAAGGGGCCGCTCCGGGGCGTGGTATTGGATCTGCGCAACAATCCGGGGGGGGTGCTGAACGGCGCGGTGGATGTCGCCGACGATTTTCTCGAGGAGGGCGCCATCGTCCAGACCAAGGGGCGCGGCAATGGCTCCGACCAGAGCTTCAAGGCCACGCCCGGCGACTTGCTCAAGGGCGTGCCGCTGGTGGTGCTGGTCAACGGCGGCTCCGCCTCGGCCTCGGAAATCGTCGCCGGCGCGCTGCAGGACCACCGCCGCGCGCTCATCCTCGGCGAACGCACCTTCGGCAAGGGTTCGGTGCAAACCATCCTGCCGCTGGGCAACGGCACCGCGGTCAAGCTAACCACCGCGCGCTACTACACGCCGAACGGCCGTTCCATCCAGGCCGAGGGCATCGAACCCGACATCAAGCTCAAGTCGCTCAAGGTGGCGACCGGCACCGACGGCATCGATTCAGACTCGGTCAAGGAAGCCGATCTGACCGGTCATCTGCGCAACGACCGCAAGAACCCGGCGGACAGCACGCCGGCGGACAGCGCGCCCGATGCCAAGACCACCGATGGCGATCTGGCGCAAAACGACTACCCACTGTACGAAGCCCTGAATCTGCTCAAGGGCATGACTTTGTTGCAAAACCGCAAGAGCGGATGAACACCGGTCTTGCCGCCTACCCGGAGGAGACACCGTTCATGGCCACTGTTCTTGTTCCCCTCGCCCAAGGTTGCGAGGAAATGGAAGCCGTCACACTGATCGACTTGTTCCGCCGGGCGGGCATCACCGTGACGGTGGCGGGACTGGAAGCTGGCCCCGTGACCGCCTCGCGGGGCGTCGTCCTGGTGCCCGAAACCACCCTGGATGCGGTGCTGGACCAGGACTTCGACTTGGTGGTATTGCCAGGCGGCCTGGGCGGCGCGCAACGGCTGGAGGCGGACCGGCGAATCGCGGCGCTGCTACGGCGAATGACGGAACAAGGCCGCTACGTCGCCGCCATCTGCGCCGCGCCCCGCGTCCTGGCCAGTGCCGGTTTGCTGAAGGGGCGCGAAGCCACCGCCTATCCGGGCATTCTCGACGATCAGACCGACATCCGGCTGAGCAGCGCCGCCGTGGTGCGCGACGGCACGTTCATCACCTCGCGCGGGCCGGGCACGGCGATGGATTTCGCTCTGAGCCTGATCGAAACCCTGTGCGGTCGGGTCAAGCGCGACGAGGTCGAAAGCGCGTTGCAACGGTCGTAAGCGGCTCAGCCATCCGTCGGCCAAGCGCCGAGGAACAGGCCTATCCCGATCCCGCCCAGCAGCCAGCTCGACAGCGGCGCCTGCCACAGACTGACGCCGCTCTGGGCATCGAAACCCAGAATGATCGCCGCGCTGACCATCAGCGCCGCACCCACCGTCGAATGAAAATTGCGCCGGTTGGCCCGACGCAGTTCACGCCGCAGGTGCTCCATCTCCTGCTTGCGCAGCCGCACCGTGATCTCGCCATCGCTCGCCCGTTGCAACAAGCCATGAATCAGATTGGGTAAATCCGGCGTCTGGTCGGCCCAGCGCGGGATTTGATGCTTGACGCGGTTGAGAAACGACAGCGGCCCGACCCGGTCGCGCATCCAGTTTTCCAGGAACGGCTTGGCGGTCTTCCACAAGTCCAGATCGGGGTCGAGTTGTCGGCCCAGCCCCTCGATGTTGAGCAGGGTTTTTTGCAGCAGCACCAGTTGCGGCTGCACTTCCATGTTGAAGCGGCGCGCGGTCTGGAACAGGGCCAGCAGGAACCCGCCGAAGGAGATGTCCTTGAGCGGGCGGTCGAAGATTGGCTCCGACACGGTGCGGATGGCGGATTCGAATTCATCCACCCGGGTTTCCGCAGGCACCCAGCCGGATTCGATGTGCAGTTCCGCCACCCGCCGGTAGTCGCGGTGGAAGAAGGCCAGAAAGTTCTCGGCCAGATAATGCTGGTCGGTGGGACTCAGGGTACCGATGATGCCGAAATCCACTGCGATGTAGCGCGGGTCGGCCGGGTCGTCGGCGTTGACGAAAATGTTGCCGGGATGCATATCGGCATGAAAAAAGCTGTCGCGGAACACCTGGGTAAAAAACACCTCCACGCCGCGCTCCGACAGTTTCTTCATGTCCACGCCGCGCCGCCGCAATTCGGCGAGGTCGCCCACCGGAATGCCGCGAATCCGCTCCATGACCATGACCTCGCGGCGGGTCTCCGGCCAGAATACCTCGGGGATGTACAAAATCGGCGAGCCCTGGAAGTTGCGCCGCAGGTGGCTGGCGTTGGCCGCCTCGCGCACCAGGTCCAGTTCGTCGAAGATGGTTTTCTCGTATTCCGTGACCACCTCCAGCGGCCGCAACCGGCGGCCTTCCTTCCAGTAGCGCTGGGCCAGACTGGCGACGATGTACAGCAGTTCCACATCGCGGCGAATGACCTTCTCGATGGCCGGCCGCAACACCTTGACCACCACCTCGCGGCCGCCCAGCAGCCGGGCGGCATGGACCTGGGCGATGGAGGCTGAGGCCAGCGGTTGTACATCGAATTCGGCGAATACCGCCGCCAGCGGCTGACCGTAGGCTTTCTCGACCATCGCCCGCGCCTGCTCGCCGGGGAATGGCGGCACCTGGTCCTGTAGCTTGGCGAGTTCCAGGGCGATATCGTCCGGCAACAGATCGCGGCGGGTAGACAGCATCTGGCCGAACTTGACGAATATCGGTCCCAGATCTTCCAGCGCCAGCCGGATGCGCTCGCCGCGCGACAATTGCTGTTGCTGGCGCGGTACCCAGTTCCACGGCAACAGATGGCGCACGAAGCTGATCGGCCGGAACAGGTGGGTGGCCAAAATAATATCGTCCAGACCGTGGCGCACCAGTACCCGGTTGATGTGCAACAAGCGCAACAGTTGGGCGGGACCAAACATGCCGTTTTCGCGTCTCGGCGGGAGGGGTGGGATCAGGTCGGATCGTCGGTCGCCAACCATCGGCGCAAGCGTTCGAGCCGCGCGGCCAGCCGGTCGGTATCCTCGCGCAAGGCATCCACGGCGCTCAGGAACTGCTCGACCGCGGGGCGCGGCGGCAATACCTGCAACTCCCGCTGGAGATATTCACCGCCATCGCGCCGCAGAGTGTCGCCGGTTCGCTGGCCCCAGGACTGGAACCCGCGCCAGAACCGGCCCGCTTGATGGGCGGCGGCATCGCCGAGCAGTCGGGAAAGCTGTTCTTCCCAATCAATGTCCAGATGCCTCAGCACGGTCTGGAACTGCCGCCCCACGGCGGCATCACCCTCAATGATCACATCGCCGCCAGAGGTTCCGCGACCGCGCCATTGCCGGGCCAGGGCCAGCGGCGTACCCCGGACACGAACGGTCGGCTCGCCGGCGCACTGATCCGCCACTCGAATGCCAGTGACGCCCGGCAACAGATAGAGGGTTAGACCCAGC
>WBZP01001960.1_pt1 | contig 24382 bp, 24 predicted proteins | sample 5204301 | NCBI WGS metagenome assembly WBZP01 (sample SAMN12412401, study PRJNA552823) | activated sludge metagenome | isolation source: activated sludge from nitrification reactor of wastewater treatment plant... | place: USA: Pennsylvania | collected 2017 | reverse complement strand
GTGTCGCCCACCTGCTTGCGCAACCCGTGCGGTCCGTCGGTCATCATCACCGACGGGACCCGGCCCGGGATCGCCGTCGTCGTCCAGAAGTCCTTGCCGCAGACGAGGGACAGGCACTCGTCGACGCTGAGCCCGGCGACGATCTCCTGGGCACGGTCGCGCTCGGCTGCGGTCATGGCACTTCCCCCTCGCGTGGACGTCCTCTCGAACCTATCCCTGGCGGCCGCGGGACGCCGAGGGCAGGCTTCCACCCAAGCGGTGGACGGCCGCACGACCGGTGGGCGACGAGCATGGGTGCCTGGCTAGGGTCGCCGGGGGGCCAGCGCAGGAGGTCGGACATGTCGACGGCGGAGCAGGACAGGCTCGACGAGGTCGCGGCCGGAGCCGCCGGCTGGCGCCGCTGGGGCACCTATCTGAGCGAGCGCGCGTGGGGCACCGTCCGCGAGGACTACAGCGAGGACGGCGACGCCTGGTCGTACTTCCCGTTCGAGCACGCGCGCGCCCGGGCGTTCCGCTGGAACGAGGACGGCCTGGCCGGCTGGTGCGACGACGCCCAGACCGTGTGCCTGGGCATCGCCCTCTGGAACGGCGTCGACCCGATCCTCAAGGAGCGCCCCTACGGCCTGACCAACGCCCAGGGCAACCACGGCGAGGACGTCAAGGACTACTGGTTCTACACCGACAACCTGCCGACCCACGCGTACGCGTCGATGGTCTACAAGTACCCGCAGGCCGCCTTCCCCTACGACGACCTGCTGCGCACCAACCAGCAGCGCGGGCAGGACGTCGGTGAGTACGAGCTGTTCGACGCCCTGCACGACGACTGGCTCGCGAGCCGCTACTTCGACGTCGAGGTCGAGTACGCCAAGGCTTCGCCGGAGGACCTCGTCCAGCGCATCACCGTGACCAACCGCGGAGACCGTGCGGCGCCGGTGCACGTTCTGCCGCAGCTCTGGTACCGCAACACCTGGCGCTGGCACGGCACCGAGGCGCCGCGCATCGAGAAGCACGCGGACGGCGTCGCGCGGACCGTGCACGAGCAACTCGGCGAGCGCTGGTACAGCGTGTCGTCGTCGGTCGATGCGGCACCCGACCTGCTGTTCTGCGAGAACGAGACCAACAACGAGCTCCTGTTCGGATCGCCCAACGCGACGACGACGACGAAGGACGGTGTGGGCCGGTACGTCGTCCAGGGCGACGAGGACGCCGTCTCGCGCGAGGCCGGCAGCAAGGTCGCCGCGCACGTGAGCGCGGTGCTCGAACCGGGTGCCTCGCTGACCGTGACCGTCCGCTTCGCGCCGGCGCGGCTGGCGCTGCCGTTCGACGACGCCGAGGAGGTGCTCGCTGCGCGTCGGTCCGAGGCCGACGAGTTCTACGAGGACCTCGCGGGCCGCGCCGTGGAGCCCTTGAGCGACGACGAGCGGCTCGTGCAGCGGCAGGCGCTCGCCGGGCTGCTGTGGTGCAAGCAGTACTACCACTACGACGTGCGCCGATGGCTGCAGGGAGATCCGGGCGAGCCCACGCCTCCCGCGGTGCGCTGGCACGCGCGCAACTCCGACTGGCAGCACTTCGCGTTCGCCGACGTGATCCTCATGCCCGACGCCTGGGAGTACCCGTGGTTCGCGGCGTGGGACCTGGCGTTCCACTGCGTGACGATGGCGATCGTCGATCCGCAGTTCGCCAAGGACCAGCTGCTGATCCTGCTGTCGTCGAGTACCCAGCACCCGCACGGCCAGATCCCGGCGTACGAGTGGAACTTCGGCGACACCAACCCTCCGGTGCACGCGTGGGCGGCCTGGCAGGTCTACACGATCGACAAGCAGCGCACGGGCGTCGGCGACATCGCGTTCCTGTCGTCGGTCTACCGCGCCGTGACGCTCGACGTGATGTGGTGGCTCAACCAGAAGGACTCGGCCGACCGCGGCGTCTTCGGCGGCGGCTTCCTCGGCATGGACAACATCGGCGTCTTCGACCGCGACGAGCCGCTGCCCACAGGAGGCAGCCTCGCGCAGGTCGACGGCACGGCGTGGATGGCCACGCTGGTGCTGCAGATGCTCGAGATCACCGTCGAGCTCTCGCACCACGACCCCGAGTACCTGCGCATGTTCGGGCGCTGGGTGTGGGACGGCTGGCTGGTCGCCCACTCGCTGGAGCGCGGCGCTGCCGACGTCAGCCTCTGGAACGACGAGACGGGGTTCTACCACGACGTCATCGAGATGCCCGACGGCTCGGCGGAGTCGCTCGAGGTCTTCTCCATGCAGTCGGTGGTCCCGCTGTTCGCCGGTCTGGCGATCCGTACGGACGACGTCGAGGCGCTCAGCACGATCGAGTCGGCGATCCGCCGCGTACGCACGACGTACGACATCCCGGACTCGTTCGCACCGCTTGCGATCTCCGGCGGCGACGGGACGCACCACATGATGGCGGTCGTCGGCCACCACCGGCTCGAGCGGATGCTCGAGCGCATCCTCGATCCGGAGCAGTTCCTCTCGCCGCACGGCATCCGCTCGATCTCGCGCGCCCACCTCGACCACCCGTACGTCTACCGCGTGGGCGACCAGGAGTACGCCGTCGCCTACACACCGGCCGAGTCGGCGAACCGGATGTTCGGCGGCAACTCCAACTGGCGCGGCCCGGTGTGGATGCCGATGAACTTCATGCTGGTGCAGGCGCTCGCGTCGTACGCCGCGTTCCTCGGCGACACCTTCCAGGTGAGCGACCCGACCGGCACCGCCGAGAAGGTGCCGCTGCGCGACGTGGTCGACGACCTCGCGCGGCGCCTCTCCGGCCTGCTGGTGCGCGGCGACGACGGGCGGCGCCCGGTGCTCGGCGGGAACGACTACTTCCAGACCGACCCGTACTGGCGAGACCTCGTGCCGTTCCACGAGTACTTCGACGGCGACACCGGCCGCGGTGTCGGCGCGAGCCACCAGACCGGCTGGACGGCCCTCGTCGCCGTCCTGCTCCAGTACCGCGGACGCGTCCGCTTCGACGACGTCTGACCACCACCGAGGAGAACCGTGAGCATCAGCATCGACCTGTCCGGCAAGGTCGCGATCGTCACCGGCGGCAACAGCGGCATCGGTGCCGCCGTCGTCCTGGCGCTCGCCGAGGCCGGCGCCAGCGTCGTCATCGACTACGTCGCGCACCCCGAGGCCACCGAGGAGCTCGAGCGCAAGGTCGCCGCACTCGGCGACCAGGCGATCGGCGTCGACGCCGACATCAGCACGGTCGAGGGCGTTCAGGCGCTCGTGGACGCGGCCGTCTCGACCTTCGGCAAGCTCGACATCATGGTCAACAACGCCGGCATGGAGACGCGCACCTCGGTGCTCGACACCACCGAGAAGCAGTACGACACCGTGCTCGCCGTCAACCTCAAGAGCGCCTTCTTCGGCACCCAGCTCGCAGCGAAGCAGATGATCGCGCAGGGCACCGGCGGCGTCGTGGTCAACACCAGCTCGGTGCACGAGGACTGGCCGATGCCCGGGAACACGCCGTACTGCCTCACCAAGGGCGGCATGCGGATGCTCGCGCGCACCGCGGGCGTCGAGCTCGCACCGAAGGGCGTGCGCGTCGTCAACGTCGCGCCGGGCGCGGTCGCCACGCCGATCAACCAGGTCGAGATGGATCCGGCCACCCTGCAGCGCCTCGACGACTACATCCCGATGGGACGGATGGCCAAGCCGGAGGAGATCGGCAGCGTCATCGCCTTCGTCGCGAGCGACGCGGCGTCCTACCTCACCGCCACCACCGTCTTCGCCGACGGCGGCATCATGATGCAGAGCCCCGGCCTGTAGGCACCCCGGACGCGACGGAGGGGACGGACCGGCTGGTCCGTCCCCTCCGCCGTGCGTACGTCGATCAGCCGCGCAGCGCGTCGGCGAGCTCGCGGAACTCCTCGACCAGGACGTTCATGTCGGCCGAGGTGTGCGCGAACGACACGAGCCACTGCTCGTCGAGCCCGGGCGGGGTGAGGACGCCGCGGTTGACGCCCCACAGCCACGAGAGCTCGGCCGCACCGAAATCGGTGCGCTTGTAGTCGCGGTAGTTGCGCACGGGCGTGGGCGACCAGGTCACGCACCCCTTCACGCCGAAGCCCACCGTGTGCGCCGGCAGCGAGTGCTGCTCGATGGTCTTCTCCATCTCCTGCATCGCTCCGACATTGAGGGCCTCGGCCGCGGCGAGCGCCTCGTGCGTGGCGATCTCGTCGATGGCGACTGCGGCTGCCATGACGAGCGGGTTGCCGTTGTAGGTGCCGAAGTGCGGCATGCGCTGGTCGGTGATGCACTCCATGACCTCGGCCTTGCCGCCGAACGCAGCGAGCGGGAGGCCGCCGCCGATGCTCTTCGCGAGGGCGACGAGGTCGGGCGTGACGCCGAGGCGCTGCGAGGCACCGGCGTAGCCGGCGGTGAGGCCGGTCTTCACCTCGTCGAACACCAGCAGCGAGCCGTGGGCGTCGCACTGGGCGCGCACGCCGGCGAGGTAGCCCTCGTCGGGGACGACGATGCCGATGTTCTCGAGCACCGGCTCCATGAACACGCAGGCGATGTCCTTGCCGTGCTCGGCGAAGATCGCGGCGAGGCGCTCCAGGTCGTTGTAGGGGACGACGTGGACGGTGCCGGCCTCGACCTCGAACGGGGTCACGGGGGTGGGCGCGTCCTCGGGACCCGCCTCGTCGATCGACGGCTTCACCGAGACCTGCAGGGCGTCGTAGCCGCCGTGGTAGCCGCCCTCGATCTTGATGATCGCCTTGCGGCCGGTGAACGCACGGGCGGTGCGCAGCGCGTACATCGTCGCCTCGGTGCCCGAGTTGGCGAAGCGCAGCTGGTCGAGTCCGAAGCGGCGCTGGAAGCGCTCGGCGGCCTCGGTGGCGCTCGGCGACGGCGTCACGAACAGGGTGCCCGTCTCGAGCGCGCCGCTGACGGCCGCGACGACCGCGGGGTTGAGGTGGCCGACGAGCATCGCGCCGAAGCCCATCGACAGGTCGAGCAGCTGGCGGCCATCGACGTCGGTGAGCCACGCGCCCTTCGCGGAGGTGATCGCGACGGGGTACGGGTCCCAGTGCTGGAAGGACGACGGCACGCCCATCGGCAGCGGGCTGAGCGCACGCGCGTGGTGCGCGGCCGACCCGGGGGTCTGCGCCTCGAAGCGCTTCCACTCCTCGGCGAGCAGCGACTGCACGCGGGCGGCGTCGAGCGGCACGGACGACGCCGGCACGGAGCGGTAGGTGGCGGGGTCGTTCGGCGGCCAGCTCACCGGGGTCGAGACGGGCGCGGTCGTGTCGGTCATGAGGTCTCCCGGTGGTCGAGCGCCACCCCTCCGGGCGGCCGCTTGTCAGGCAGCGTAGTGCGCAGGGGCGTCCCGCTCCCGTCCGACCGGGATACCGGCCGCCCGGGGACGTGCCGGTGCGGAAGGGTGCCCGTCAGGCGGTACGGCGACGTCGGGCCGGCTCGGCGTCCTTGGCCGCGGCCGCCTTCGTCGTGGTCTTCTTCGCCGTGGTCTTGGCCGCCGCCTTCTTGGCGGCCGGCCTCTTGGCCGCGGTGGTCTTGGCCGCCGACTTCTTGGCCGCGGTCTTCGCGGCCGGCGCCTCGGCCGGCTTGTCCTCCGCGCGCTCCGCCTTGCTGCGCTCGACCGACTCGCGCAGGGCCGCCATCAGGTCGACCACGATCCCGTCGCCCTCGTCACCGGGCTCGGCTGCGGCGGTCGGAGCGATGCCCTGGCCGCCGGCGAGTTTGCTCTCGATGACGGCGAGGAGCGCCTCGCGGTAGTCGTCGTGGTACTTGTCGGGCTCGAAGTCCATCGACAGGTTGTCGACGAGCGACGCCGCCATCGCGAGCTCCTGCGGCTTGACGTCGACGTCGGTCTCGAGGACGTCGAACTCGGCCGCGCGGACCTCGTCGGGCCAGAGCATCGTCTGCAGCACCAGGACGCCGTCACGCACGCGCAGCGCCGCGAGCTGGGACTTCGAGCGCAGCACGACGCGCACGATCGCGGTGCGTTCGGTCTGCAGCAGCGCCTCGCGCAGCAGCACGTAGGGCTTCACGGCCTTGGACTCGGGCTCGAGGTAGTAGCTGCGGTCGAAGAGGACGGGGTCGACCTGCTCGCTCGGGACGAACTCGAGCACCTCGATCTCGCGCACGCCCGGCACGGGGAGGCCGTCGAAGTCGGACTCCTCCATGATCACGACCTGGCCGGTCTCGGTCTCGTAGGCCTTCGCGAGGTCCTTGTACTCGACCTTCTCGCCGTCGAGGGAGCAGGTGCGCTGCATCTTGATGCGGCCGCCGTCGGCGGCGTGCACCTGGTGGAAGCGGACGTCGTGGTCCTCGGTCGCGGCGTACAGCTTGATGGGCACGTTGACCAGCCCGAAGGCGACCGAGCCCTTCCACATCGCGCGCATGACGGATCTCCTCGACCGGGGGGAAGCCACCTCGAGCGCGCCGCGCCGAGGTGCCGGAGGATCCATGATGGACCGGTGCAGCCCATGCTGGCCAGCCCCGGCGACCTCCCCCGCACCGGAGATCGTTCGTGGGCGTACGAGGTCAAGTGGGACGGGATGCGTCTGCTGGCCACCCTGAGCAGGGGCCGGCTGCGCCTCACCAGCCGGAACGGGAACGACGCGACGAGCCGGTTCCCGGAGGTCTCCGCAGCCGCTCCTACGGGCCTCCCCGACGGTTCCGTGCTCGACGGCGAGGTCGTGGCGTTCGACCCGCAGGGCCGGCCGTCCTTCGCTCTCCTCGCTCCGCGCATCCAGCGCGCGCAGCCCCCGGGCACGCACGACGCGCGGCTGACCTTCCTCGCCTTCGACCTGCTCCGCCTCGGCGACGAGGAGGTCCTGAGCAGGACGTACGACCAGCGCCGTTCGCTGCTCGCCGAGCACGTGACGAGCACCGGGCGCATCGTCGTGCCCGACAGCTTCGACGACGGCGACGCGCTGCTCGCCTCGACCGAGCAGAACGGGCTCGAGGGCGTCGTCGCCAAGCGCCGTGCGTCGACGTACCAGCAGGGGGTGCGCAGCCCGGACTGGGTGAAGGTGCCGCACCGCCGCTCCCGGTCCCTCGTGATCGGTGGCTGGAAGTCGCGCGAGGACGCGCGCTCGCGGCTCGCGTCGCTGCTGGTCGGCACGCCCACCGACGACGGGATGCTGCGCTACGAGGGCGCGGTCGGCTCGGGCCTGTCGGGCTCGGTGTCGCGGACGCTGCTCGAGGTGCTCGGCGACATCGTCGCGGAGCAGAGCCCGTTCCACGGCTACCCGGCCCCCGAGCCCGCGCGCGGCGACGTCCTCACCTACGTCGCCCCGGTGCTCGTCGTCGACGTCGAGCACCTCGGCCGCGCGGCGAACGGGATGCTGCGCCAGCCCTCGGTCGTGCGCGTGCGCCCCGACCTGTCCTACGCCGACGTCGTGGAGGGAAGCTGATGGCCGGGAACGGAGGGACGCTCGACGTCGGTGGGCGCAGCGTCAAGCTGACCAACCTCGACAAGGTGCTCTACCCCGCGACGGGGACCACGAAGGCCGAGATCCTGCAGTACTACCTGGCTGTGTCGGCGCGGATCCTGCCGCTGCTGCGCGACCGGCCGGTCACGCGCAAGCGCTGGCCCGACGGCGTCGACCACGAGCCCTTCTTCGAGAAGAACATCCCGCGCGGCGCCCCGGAGTGGTTGGCGCGCACGACGTTGCACCACAGCGGAGCGCGGTCCGGTCGCGGTGCCCGCGACATCGACTACCCCCTCGTCGACGACGACGCGACGCTCGTGTGGCTCGCGCAGACCGGCGCCCTCGAGCTGCACGCGCCGCAGTGGCGCATCGACCGCACGACCGACGAGCCGCAGGACCCCGACCGGCTCGTCGTCGACCTCGACCCCGGCGAGGGCGCCGGCCTGCCCGAGTGCGCGCAGGTGGCGCTGCTCGCCCGCGACATGCTCGCCGGCCACGGGATGTCGACGTGGGCCGTCCTCAGCGGGTCCAAGGGGATGCAGGTCTACGCCGACCTGCCACCGGGCACCGAGCGCGGCCAGGACCTGATGCGGCGCGCCGGATCGACGTCGGACTACGCGCGCAGCCTCGCCGTCGCGCTCGAGCAGCACGTACCGGACCTCGTCGTCTCGAGCATGTCCAAGGCCGTGCGCCCCGGGAAGGTGCTCGTCGACTGGAGCCAGAACAACCCGGCGAAGACCACGATCGTGCCGTGGTCCCTGCGCGGCCGGGCGCGGCCCTGGGCCGCCTGCCCGGTCACGTGGGACGAGGTCGAGGCCGGCGACCTGCACCAGCTCACGATGGCGGAGGTCGCCGCTCGCGCCTGACTCGCGCGTACGCCTTGACGGAGGTCCGGTCCCGGACCCGACACTGCACCTCGTACCGGGTCGAGACGGCGCCGCGAGGTCGGAGCGCGATCCCGTGGGAGCGCTGGCAGGCTGTACCTCATGAGCGCGTACACGTTCCCGGACGACATCTTCACCGAGCCCGAGCCCGACGACGACACCCTGACGAACCTCGGGCCGCTCCGGCCGCTCGCCGGGTCGTTCGCGGGCGCGAAGGGACACGACCGTCATCCCGACGAGGCGGGCGTCGGCGACGACGCGTACACCGAGACGTGGGAGCTCCTGCCGATCGACGCGCAGACCAACGGCCCGCAGCTGTTCTACGGCCTGCGCTACCACCAGCAGGTGATCCGGGTGTCCAACGGCGAGACCTTCCACGACCAGGTCGGCTACCTGCTCTGGGAGCCGGAGCGGTCGCGGGTGCTCATGACCCTGGCGATCCCTCGCGGCCAGGTCGCGATGGCCGTGGGCGACGTCGCCGCAGACGCGCGCTCGTTCACCTTGCGCGCGTCCGAGGACGACCGGCACGCGGGCATCGTGACCAACGACTTCCTCGACCACGCCTTCCGCACACCGGCGTGGGAGATCGCCTTCACCGTGCGCTCCGACGACGAGTGGGCCTACGACCAGACGACGTCGCTGCACGTCCGCGGGCGCGAGGGCGTCTTCGCCCACACCGACCGCGGGCTCGTCGCGCGCACCGCTCCCCCGGTCCCGAACCGGTCCGCGCCACCGACCTGACGGCGCAGCGCGCCGGGTTCAGGCGCGACGGGTACGCCGGCGCCGCAGGAGCTGCTCCACGACGAAGCTGCCGACGAGCGCGACGAGGAGCGTGATCCAGGTGGCGGGCGGACCCGTGCGGATCGCGTCCACGAGGAGGGCGACGAACAGCAGGGCGTTGAGGACGACGGCGAGCAGCAGCGGCCAGGCCGCCGCTCCTGTCTGCGCACGCACGCGCAGATGGCCGAGGCTCACGGCGCCGTAGACGACGAGGAACGCCAGGCTGGTCATCTGCCCGACGGCCGACAGCGGGAAGAAGAGAACCAGCGCGATGACCGCGACCGCCGAGAACAGCAGGGCCACGGGCGCCTTGCGGCGACCGACCGTCCCATCGAGGCGTCCCGGCAGCTCGTGATGGGTCGCCACGTCCGATGCGATCGACGACGCGGCGAAGATCGTGGCGTTCACGGCCGACGCCGTCGCCAGGATCGCCGCCGCAGCGACCACGACGAATCCGGCCCGCCCCGCCACGGCCTCGCCGGCGTCGGCGAGGGCGTGGCCGGCGTCGGCCTCGATGGTCGTGAGCGGCAGCAGCATCACGACCAGCGTGCTGACGACGAGGTAGACCGCGGCGACGATGCCGAGCGCGGCGAACATGGCGCGCGGCAGCTCCTTGCGCGGTTGGGCCATCTCACCGGAGGCGTTGGCGACGACACCGAACCCCTGGTAGGTGACGTAGAGCAGTGCGGCGCCGGTGACGACGCCACCGAGTGCGGGCGAGCCCTGCGACGTCAGGCGGGAGGGGTCGGCCTTGAACAGTCCGAGCACCACGAAGCCGAGCAGGATCACGGTCTCGATGCCGACGATGACGGACTCGGCGCGCCCTACCACGGACGACCCGACCAGGTTCACCAGTGCGAACAGCACCACGACGCCGGCGCCGACGGCCTGGCCGCCCCACGACGGGAGCGCGTCGCCCGCGAGGGCGCCGACGTACTCCGCGAAGCCGGCGGCATAGAGCGAGGTGGCGATGAGGTAGCCGACGTACTGGAAGACGTTGAGCCCGCCGGCGACCTCGCCCTCGCCGAAGGACCGCCGCAGGAACTCCGCCGCGCCGCCCCGGCTCGGGAACGTCGCGCCGAGCTTCGAGTAGGAGTAGACGCTGAACGCGGCAGCCACGCCCGCGACGAGGAAGGCGAGCGGTAGCCAGGTGCCGGTGCTCGTGGTGGCCAGGCCGAGCAGCGTGTAGAGCCCCGCGCCCATCATCCCGCCGACTCCGAGGGCGGTCGCGGACACGAGCCCGATCGACCCCTTCGACGCCGGTCGCGGTGCCTCCGAGGTGGTCACGACGTCGCGCCTGACGTGCGGTTCATCCGGGCGCGGAGGATGTCGTAGACGGGCGGGCCCTTGAGCAGCGTCGCGACGATCACGGCGACCGCTGCGGCGACGACCATGGGGACGACGAGCGCGGTCTGCGCCGTCATCTCCATGATGAGGACGACGCCGGTGATGGGTGCCCGCACGACCGCGGCGAAGAAGGTCGACATCCCGACGACGGCGAACGAGGTCGACGACAGCCCGAGCCCCGGGAGCACCGAGCTGGTCGCGACGGCGACGAACGACCCGACGGCCGCACCGACGACGAGCAGCGGCGCGAACAGCCCGCCCGGCGTCCCGACCGAGTACGACAGCGGTCCGAGGAACCAGCGCACGACCGTGATGACGAGGAGCGTCGCGAGCGGCGGCGTCGACACCAGCAGTGCCTCGTTCAGCGCGTCCCCGCCACCGATGATCCACGGCGCGGCCAGCCCGACCGCGACGACGAAGGCGCCGACGAGGCCCGCCTTCACCTCGGGGGCGAGGCGCCGGATGCTCTCGACGACGTCGAGCAGCGCGACGACGACGCGGTTGTAGAGGACGCCGAGCACCCCGAGCAGCACGCCGAGCACGACGTACCCGAGGAGCAGCCAGGTCGAGCCCGCGTCGACGCCGCGCACCGGCAGGACCGGCTCGGCGCCGACGACGTAGCGCGCGACGGCGAGCGCGGAGGTGGTCGCCGCGAGCGTCGCCACCACGAGGCGCGTGCGGAACGCGTGCGCGACCTCTTCGAACACGAACATCGCGCCGCCCAGCGGGGCCGAGAACGCCACTCCCAGACCGGCCCCGGCGAGAGCGACCGACAGCGTGCGGGTGTCGTGCAGCGATACCTTCGCCCGGCGCGAGACGAAGCCGCCGATCGAGGCGCCCATCTGCACCGTCGGCCCCTCGCGCCCCAGCACCATGCCGGACCCGATCGAGAGCAGGCCGCCGACGAACTTCACGGGCAGGACGACGCCGCGGGCTGCCGGCACCTCTCCCCGGATGTGCGCCTCGACGCGCTGCACCCCGCTGCCCGCGGCCTCGGGCACCAGCCGCACCAGGTAGCGCGCCGCCGCCACCAGCACCGCCGCGAGGAGGACGGGCAGCGCCCAGCGGAGCGGTTCCTCGCGCGCCCAGTCGAGCAGCGAGGTGCGCAGCAGCTCGGCCTCGCCGAGCAGCCGGCGGAAGGCGCCGCCGATGAGACCGGTGGCCGCGCCGCCGGCGATCGCGAGCAGCGTCAACCGCAGCAGACCGGACAGCTGCGGGTCGTCGGCCGGGGGCGCGTCGAGCGACTCCGCCGTGTGCGACGCCCACGGATCGACGGCGTACCCGTCCTCGGACGAGTCGCCAGGCACGCCGCGGTGGAAGCTCACAGGCCACACCCTGCCGCAGGACCGCTGCCCTTCGCCCGCTACTCCTCCGGTGCGACCGTCGTGGTGGTGCTGAGCCGACTGCGCTGGGCCCACACGACGCACGCGACGACGACGACCGCCGTCAGGATCGTGCCGGCGGTGACGGGTTCGCCGAGGAACCACGCGGACCACACCAGGGTGAGCAGGGCCTGCAGCTGCTGCACCTGCCCGCCGTACGCCGTGCCCGCCATGGCCAGGCCGCGGTACCACGCGAAGAAGCCGAGGTACATCGACGAGACGCCGAGCCCGATCAGCGCGAGCCACTCCGTCGCCGTCGGGTCGTACTCCGCGTGCGTCGCGATCGCGATGAGGATCGATGCGGGCACCGTGATCGGCAGCGCGAGGACGACGACCCACGAGATGACCTGCCAGCCGGGCATGTGCCGGGTGACCTCGGCACCGAGCACGTAGCACGTCGAGGAGAACAGCACCGCGCCGACGACCATCAGGTCGGCGACGAGGTCGCCGCCCTCCGCGCCACCGCGGCTCAGCGCGAACGCGACGAGCGCCGCCGTGCCGAGCGAGGCGGCCCACCAGAACTGCCGCGAGACGCGCTCTCCGGTGCGCAGCACGGCGATGAGCGCGGTCGTGAGCGGCATGAACGCGGCGATGACCGCGGCGTGCGCGGACGTCGTGCGCTCCAGCGCGAGCGCGAGGAGGATCGGCCAGCCGAACACCGCGCCGACCATCGTGAAGACGATGGGTCGCAGGTGCTCGCGCGCCGGGAACGGCACCCGGCGGATCAGCAGCAGCGCGCCGGCGAGCACGCCCGCGATCACCGCGCGACCCATGGCGGTCTGGTACGGGCTGAACCCGCCGACCGCGACCTTCGTCAGCGGGAGCGAGAAGGAGAACAGCAGCACGCCGAGCAGCGCCCACGCGAGGCCGACGCGCACAGTGCGCTGCGCCGCGTGCTCCTCGGTCGTGACCACGGCCCGCAACCTAGCGCGGCGAGGGCCGACGTCCCGGGAGAGGTGGGACCACGGAGGACTCCCGCCGTACGTCGTTCTCCGTCTCGCGTGGTGCGGCGGGGGTCAGGCGGCGACGGAGGAGTCGCCGGGGCCGGTCGGCTCGGGCTCGGGGTGCGCCGCGGCCGTCTCCTCCTTCACCCAGCGCGAGACCTTCACCTCGGCGACGAAGGACAGGAACGGGATCATGCCCGCGATCACCATGAAGAACAGCCGTCCGAGGCCCCAGCGCATGCGGAAGCCGAGGTCGAGGCAGAGCAGCGCGTAGATCATGAACAGGAAGCCGTGCAGCTGCGCGACGAGGTTGTCGTCGGGGCCGTCGAGCGCGTACTTCCAGATGATCGCCGCGCAGAACGCCAGCAGCGTCACACCGACCACGAACGCCATGACGCGGAAGCGCAGCAGCGCACCGCGGACGGACTCGAAGGTGGGGACGGGGCGCACGGGTTCTCCTCGCTCGGACGGGACGTACGTCCTCAGTAGACCTCACGGACGGGCTCGGCGGCCTCGGGGGGTGCCTCGACCGCGGCGTGCCGCAGGTCGTCGCGCAGCATGCGTACCCAGAAGAAGACGACGAAGCCGGCGAACACCAGCCACTGGAACGCGTACGAGAGGTTCTGCAGCCGCAGCCCGGTGCCCGCGGTACCGCCGACGGCCGGCGGGACGGGCGGTGCCGCCACGGCCGGCGCCGGGGTCTGGGTCTGCATCGCGACCCAGCCGTCGGCGAGGTCGTACGACGCCCCGAAGGCAGCCTCGGTGAGCCGGTCGGACTGGCCGGCCGGCAGCGTGCTCGGCGTACCGGGGTCGCCCTCGAACGGCTGGGCCGAGCCGACGACCGTGACCGTGCCGGGGGTGATGTCGGAGACGGCCGGCGCGGTGGCCGAGTCGACGTCGGCACGTGCGACGGCGACCACGGGTCCCTGCGTCGTCCGCAGCGGCGTGACGACCCAGAAGCCGCGGCCGTGCTTCACGAGCAGCTGGTGCGCGGCGTCGTAGGTGCCGGTGACCGTGACGGGTACGCCGTAGTCCTCGGTCGACGGCGGCCGGTCGGGGCCGAACACGTCGGTCCAGGCGCGGGTGGCGCGCACCTCCTCGTCGCGCTGGGCCCGCTGCCACTGCCACCACGACAGGACGCCGAACGCCACGATGAGGAGCAGGCCACCGAGGGTCAGGGCGACCCACTTCCCGCTGGCCAGCGTGCGCATCACGCGTCCACGGTAACCGGGGTGGGCCCGACGACGCCGAGGCGGCATCCTGGTCGGGTGCCCGGTGACCTGCGCGTCCGCGGCTCGGTCGTCGTCCCCGAGGCCGAGCTGCAGTGGCGTTTCTCGAGGTCGTCGGGCCCGGGCGGCCAGGGCGTCAACACCACGGACTCCCGCGTCGAGCTCAGTCTCGACGTCGCGCGGACGTCGGCGCTGTCGCCGTACCTGCGCGAGCGGGCGCTCGAGCGCCTCGCCGACCGCCTCGTCGACGGCGTGCTGACGGTGTCGGCGTCCGAGCAGCGCAGCCAGTGGCAGAACCGGCTCGCGGCCGAGCGACGGCTCGTCGACGTGCTCGCGACCGCGATCGCCCCGCCGCCGCGGCCGCGCGTGGCGACGCGGCCGAGCGCCTCGGCGCGACGCCGGCGCGTCGATGACAAGAAGCGGCGCGGCGAGACCAAGCGCCTGCGCCGCGTCGACCCCGACTGATCAGCCGACGGTCGGTGGGGAGGCCTCCTGGGCCGCGCCGTCCCCCGCCTGACCCGGATCGACGACGTCTGCCGCCGACGTCTCGTCGGCCGGATCGACAGGGACCTCGTCGAAGGTCACCTTCTTGAGCTGGTTGTTCATGCTCTTCCAGAGGAAGAACACGGCGATCGACAGGAACAGCAGACCGGCGAAGCCCCACCAGCCCGCGGTGACGGTGTCGGGGTCCGGCGTACCGGGCGCGGGCGACGGCGACTTCGACGACGCGACGAGCAGCAGCGCGGTGAGCGGGTTCACGGTGTCCTCGATGCTCAGGGTGCTTCCGGGCGCAGCCCGGCGAACAGGTCGTCCTCGTACTCGCCGTCGCGGACGTCGGGCACGAGCGAGATCGCGAGCTGGAAGTCCTCGGTGGGCCACACCTCGGCCTGGATGTCGGGCGTGAGGTGGAACCAGCGGCCGTCGGGGTCGATCTGCGTCGCGTGCGCGAGCAGCGCCTGGTCGCGCGTCGCGAAGAAGTCCGCGCACGCCACGCGCGTGGTCAGTCGCGCCTCGTCCTCGGGCTTGTCGACCCAGCCCTCGAGCCACTCGCCGAACGGCGACTCGAAGCCGTGCGCGAGGCAGGCCTCGTGCAGCGCCACGATGCGCTTCTTGTGGAACGTCAGGTGGTAGTAGAGCTTGCTCGGCTGCCACGGCTCGCCGGTGCCGGGGAACTGCTCGGGGTCGCCGGCGGCGAGGAACGCGCGCATCGAGATCTCGTGCGTGCGGATGTGGTCCGGGTGCGGGTAGCCGCCGTTCTCGTCGTACGTCGTGATGACGTGCGGGCGGAAGTCGCGCACCAGGCGCACCAGCGGGGCGGACGCCTCGTCGAGCGGCACGAGCGCGAAGCAGCCGTCGGGCAGCGGCGGGGTGGTGCCGTCCTCGTCGGGCTCGGGAAGCCCGGAGTCGATGAAGCCGAGCCACGCGTGCTTGACGCCGAGGATCCGTGCGGCCTCGGCCATCTCGCGGCGGCGCACCTCCGTCATGTTGCGCAGCACCTCCTCCACGCCCGCGAGACGCGGGTTGAGGATGTCGCCGCGGGCGCCGTCGGTGCACGTGACGACGAGGATCTCGACGCCCTCGCTCACGTAGCGCGCTGCCGACGCCGCGCCCTTGCTCGACTCGTCGTCGGGATGGGCGTGGACGGCCATGAGGCGCAACGGCTCACCGGGTGCCGGCAGGTTCGGCGGCGTCGACGGGGTCACGGTCTGCTCCTGTCGGGGTGTGCGGGACACTGAAGTCTCCCAGACCCTGCCGGGTGCGCGAGCCCCGGCCGACCGACGAGGCGACGTGACCGACCTGAGCACCACGATGGCCGCGCGGTACGGCACCGACCGGCCGCGCACGGGAGCGATCGCCCTGGCGGTCGTGGTGGTGGCCGTCTTCGTGGCGATCGTCGGCTACGTGACGTGGCGGCTGGCCGCGCCGGCCGTGCAGGCCAACGTGATCCGCTTCACCGACGTGTCCGACACGAAGGCCGAGGTCACCTTCGAGGTGCACCGCACCGGTGCGAGCGCGACCACGTGCGTCATCCGTGCGCAGGGCATCGACCACGCCGACGTCGGCTATGCGACCGTCACGATCACGCCGGGCCGCGACTACGTGCAGCCGACGTACCCTCTCGCGACCTCGTCGCGGGCCACCACCGTCGAGGTGCTCGGCTGCTCCGACGACGGACCGCCCCGCGTCGACGCCCCGCAGTTCGTGCCGGGCACGGTGAACCCGCCGCAGGTCCCGACGATCGACGGCTCCTGACGGCGCTGCCGGGACCGCCCCTGCGGGCACCCCGTTAGGCTTGATCCCCCGGGCACGCCGCACGCGGCGCGCCGGACCTCCCGGCCCGACCCCCGACACGAAGGCAGCACCGTGAGCAGCACCCCTGAGATCTGGCTGACGCAGGAGGCCTACGACCGGCTCCAGGACGAGCTGGCCGACCGGTCCGGGCCGCGCCGCGACCTCATCGTGAAGCGCATCGAGGCCGCGCGCGAGGAGGGCGACCTCAAGGAGAACGGCGGCTACCACGCCGCCAAGGAGGAGCAGGGCAAGAACGAGGCGCGGGTGAAGGTGCTGCGCCACATGCTCGAGAACGCCAAGATCGGCGCGCCCCCGGCCGCGGAGGGCGAGGTCGCCCAGGGCCAGGTCGTCACCGTGCGCCTCGTCGAGTTCGACGAGGAGGAGACCTTCCTGCTCGGCTCGCGCGAGGAGGCGGCGACCGCCTCGATCAGCGTCTACTCCCCCACGTCGCCGCTGGGTGCCGCGGTGCTCGGCGCGACGGTCGGCGACTCCGTCTCCTACCAGACGCCCGCGGGCAAGACCTTCAACGTCGAGATCCTCAAGGCCGAGCCCTACACCGGCTGATCGCGCGTACGACGAGGGCCCCCACCGGATCCGGTGGAGGCCCTCGTCGTTCCCAGGAGGCGGGTCGGAGCGGCGGGTCGGTGCGGTGGCTCAGCCGGTGGTGCGGCGGTACTTCCGCACCGCGAGAACGCTGAAGACCGCGATGACCAGGACACAGCTGATGAGCGTGTAGGCCTCGGGGTGCTGCAGCGACCAGGGCGCGCCGGGCAGGTCCTGCTGGATGCCCGTCGGGTTGCCGAACAGCTCGCGGCAGGCGAGCACGAGGGTCGACACCGGGTTCCACTCCGCGATCGTCTTCACCAGCGGCGGCATGCCCGCGAGCGGCACGAAGGCGTTGGACAGGAAGGTCAGCGGGAACAGCCAGATCAGGCCGGCGGTGCTGGCCGTCTGCGGGTTGGGCATGTGCAGGCCGACCCAGGCGCCGACCCAGGCGACGGTGTAGGCGAACAGCAGGAGCAGCAGGTAGGCGAGCACGGCGTCGGGGATCCCGCCCGAGATGCGCCAGCCGACGACGTAGCCGGTGATCGACAGCACCACGAGGACGCCGATCTGCTGGATCGCGTCGGCGGCGGTGCGGCCGAAGAGCACGGCCGAGGCGTTCATCGGCAACGACCGGAACCGGTCGACGATGCCCTTGTGCAGGTCGTCGGCGAGCCCGACCGTGGACGCCGCAGCGGCGAACGCGACGGTCTGACCGAAGATGCCGGGGATGAGGTACTGCCGGTAGGCGTCCTCGGCCGCCTGGCCCGGGATCGGGATCGCACCGCCGAACACGTAGGCGAACATCAGCACGAAGATCACCGGCTGGATGAGCGAGAAGAAGATGCTCTCCGGCACACGCACCGACTGGATCAGGTTGCGGCGTACGACGACGAAGCCGTCGTGGAAGAGCCACATGAGGTTGGACCGCCGGAGCGGCGTGGGCGCGAGGCCCGTGGCGACCGAGGCCATGTCAGCTCTCCTTCCGGCCGCGCGAGCGGCCTCGTCGTCCGGTGTCGGGCGCGGGCTGGTCCTCCTCGGCCGCGTGGCCGGTGAGGGTGAGGAACACGTCGTCAAGCGTCGGCCGGCGCAGCGCGAGGTCGTCCACCTTCACGCCCTGCGCGTCGAGCGCGCGCACGGCGTCGACGAGCACCGTCGACCCGCCGGACACGGGAGCGACCAGCCGACGGGTGTGCTCGTCGACGGTGGCGTCGCCGTCGCTCACCGCGCGCAGGGCGGCGACGGCGCTGTCGAGCGACGAGCCGGGCTGCACCACGATCTCGAGCCGGTCGCCGCCCACCTGCGTCTTGAGCTCGTCGCTCGTGCCCTCGGCGATGATGCGCCCGCGGTCGATGACGACGATCTGCTCGGCGAGCTGGTCGGCCTCCTCGAGGTACTGCGTGGTGAGGAGCACGGTGGTGCCGTCGGCGACGAGGTCGGAGATGACCTCCCACATCTGCAGGCGCGACCGCGGGTCGAGCCCGGTGGTGGGCTCGTCGAGGAACAGGATCTTCGGCGACCCGACCAGTGACGCCGAGAGGTCGAGGCGGCGGCGCATGCCGCCCGAGTAGGTCTTCACCGGGCGGTCCGCAGCGTCGGTGAGGTCGAAGCGCTCGAGCAGCTCGGCCGCCCGTTGCTTCACGTACGCCGGCGGCAGGTGGTAGAGCCGCCCGACCATGTCGAGGTTCTCGCGGCCGGTGAGGTACTCGTCGACCGCGGCGTACTGGCCGGTGAGCCCGATCTCGTGGCGGACCGCGTCGGGCTGCGACGCGACGTCGTACCCGGCGACCGTGGCGCGGCCGGCGGTGGCCGTGAGCAGGGTGGCGAGGATGCGGACGGTGGTGGTCTTGCCGGCGCCGTTGGGGCCGAGCAGCCCGTAGACGGTGCCGTAGGGGACGGTGAGGTCGATGCCGTCGACGGCCTTGACGTCGCCGAAGTGCTTGACGAGCCCGTCGGCGACGATCGCGTGGTCTGGAGTCATGCGCAGAGCCTTCCTTGGGGGTGCGACGGGGCGCATCTTCGTTCGTGCTCGATCCCGCCTCGGCGGGGTGCGTGCGGGTACGCCGTGGCAGGACCCTGCCGGTTGACGCAGCGGCAAGGTCCAGCGCGGCGCCGACCGGTGCGGGACTAGTCGGTGAGCAGGGCCTCGGCCTCGTCGACCGAGAGGCGGCCGGCAGCGAGGTCGGCGAGGACCTTGTCGCGGTCGGCCTTGCGCGCGGTCGCCGAGGGGTCCTCGAGGCCGAGCTTGGCGAGCAGGTCGGCGAAGCGCTGGCGGGTCGTCGGGTAGGACACCCCGAGATGCTTCTCGAGCTCGCGCATGTTTCCGCGGCTGACGAGGAAGACGCGCAGCATCTCCGTCTCGTCGTCGGACAGGCCGCAGTAGGAGCACATCCGGAACGCGCCGGAGATGCCGGTGCCGCACTCCGGGCAGCCGCACCCCGTGACGACGAGGTGCGACGAGCAGACCGGGCAGTCCCGCGGCGGCCGGTGCTCCGGTGCTGATGCCGAGGGGAAGGTCGGCGTCATGACGCCACCCCCACGGTCGCCGAGCCCAGACGCACGGCGAGGGTGAAGGGATGGGTGCCGGAGCCGGCGACGACGGTCTCGCGGTTGCTCGAGGACTGGGCCCTCTGCTGGCCGTCGGGGCCGGCGACCTTCACCTCGCCGAGCTCGCAGGTCGCCGTCACGGTGACGTCGGACCGACGGGTGAGGCGGACGTCGACGCTGCCGAGCTCGCAGGTGAGGTCGCTCGGCGCGGTGACGGTCGCGACGACCGCCAGCGACCCCATGGCCATGCTGCCGTGGAGCGCGCCCTCGTGGTCGCGCACCTTCACCGACGACGCGCTGCCGCCGAGCGTCAGCGACGACCGCAGGCCGCTCACCTCGACCGCGCAGGCGGTGGCCTCGACGGTGACGGGGAGGGCGGGGTTGACGCGCACTGTCACCTTCTCGCCGCGGCCGCCGGTCCAGACGGTCGGCACCCAGCCGAGGAAGCGCGGCGGGGGCGTCGTGCGCCAGCCGTCCTCCCCGGGGGCGTCGACCACGAGCGTGCCGCCCTCGCGGCGCAGGGCGTGCGGGCCGTCGACCACGGCCGTGGCGACCGTGGGGTCGGCGACGACGGTCAGCTTCACGCCGCCCGCGTGCAGGACGACGGCGGAGACGGCGTCGTCGAGCCGGGCCGGCGCCTCGGCGGCGTCGAGGGTCGGGGCGGCGGGGTCCTCGTCGAGGAGACGGGCGGCCTCGGCGGGGTCGAGGTCGCCGGCAGCCACCCGCGCGAGCAGGTCGCGCAGGGTGTCGGGGGGAAGGTGGGTCTCACTGGTCATGTCTCGAACTGTAAACCTTGCTTTCGAGATTGACAACCCCACTTTCCATTCCTTTTGAAGCGCAGCTGCGGCACCCAGCTTGGCGGGATCGGGCTCCCGGTGGCGCCTGGCTGCGGGCGGGGCGTAGAACGGGGAGGTGGCCTCCCCCGACCCGCGCGCGCTCGCCGCGGCGCGACGCACGCCACCCCCGGACGCGCCCGTCCCGGCGCCGTCGCAGCTGGGCCGGGTACGCCGGCCCGAAGGCCCGGGATCGGTCGGCGTCGTCCTGACGCTGCTGTCGCAGCGCGAGCAACCCAACACCGTGTTCGAGGCGGCGGCGCGCGCGCACGGACCGGTGACCCACGTCCGGATGGCCGGCGAGCACGTCTACATCGTGTCCGACCCGGCGCTGGTCACCGAGGTGTTCCTGACCCGCGCGCGCGAGGTGATGAAGGGCCGCGGTCTGCAGGCGGCGCGGCCGCTCCTCGGCAACGGACTGCTCACCAGCGAGGGCGAGTTCCACATGCGCCAGCGCCGGCTCGCGCAGCCGGCGTTCCACCGCGAGCGCATCGCGGCGTACGCCGAGGACATGGTCACCGAGGCCGAGCGGCGCGGCGACCGCTGGGTCGACGGCGCCGAGGTCGACATGGTCGACGAGATGACGTCGCTGACGTTCGCGATCGTCGGGCGCACGCTCTTCGGCACCGACCTCACCGGCGACGCGGCGGCGTTCGGCGACATCCTCGAGGAGCTCATCGCGGGGTTCGGATCGCTCTCTGCCATCGGCAACGAGCGCGTCGTCCGGGTGCTGCCCAAGGGACGTCGGCTGCTCTCCCGCGTGACCGACCTCGACGCGGTCGTGCAGCGGATCATCGACGAGCACCGCGACGACCGGGCGCGCGGCGTCGAGCACGACGACCTGCTCTCGTGGCTCATCGAGGCGCGCGACCAGGAGGGCGCCGCGACGTACGGCGAGCGGATGACCGACGAGCAGCTGCGCGACGAGGTCATGACGTTCGTCCTCGCGGGCCACGAGACCACGGCGATGGCGCTGTCGTGGACGTGGTGGCTGCTCTCATGCAACCCGCTCGAGGCGGAGCGGCTGCACGACGAGCTCGAGGAGGTGCTCCGCAGCGACGACGGCACCTGGCGCGCACCGACGTTCGACGACCTGCCGCTGCTGCCGTTCACGCGCGCCGTGGTCGCCGAGTCGATCCGGCTCTACCCGCCGGCGTGGATCATGGGCCGGCGCCTGCTCGCCGACCTCGAGGTCGGCGGCTGGCAGCTGCCGTCGGGGTCGATCGTGCTCGGCGCTCCGTGGATCCTGCACCGCGATCCCGCGCTGTGGCCGCGTGCGACGTCGTTCGTCCCCGAGCGCTGGCTCGACGGCGGCGGCCGCTTCGACGAGAACGCGCCCGGGCAGCCGCGCGGCGCCTACGTGCCGTTCGGGTTCGGGAACCGCCGCTGCATCGGCGAGCAGTTCGCGTGGACCGAGGCGATGCTCGTGCTCGCGACCCTGGGGTCGCACTGGCGCGCCGAGCTGGTGCCCGGCACCCGCATCGAGACCCTCGCCGCCGTCACCCTGCGTCCCCGCCACGGCCTGCCCATGACCCTCCGCCGCCGCTGACCCTCCGCCGCCGCTGACCCTCCCTCGCCGCAGACCCCACCCACGCCGGTCTCACTCGGCTATGTGCCAAGCAGAGACGCTCTGGTTCGCAGTTGGCCGAGTGAGACCAGGGGAACCGGGGTCAGGTGCCGTGGCGGAGCTGCTGCGCAGCAGTCGCGCGGACTCGTCGTAGACCGAGCGGAAGGTGGCATGGATGATCCGCATGTCGCGGACGTCGATCGGCTGCGCAACGCTCATGGCCGTCCCCTGAATTCGGTCGCCCCCTCGCGGACGCTAGCGGTGCACGCCGCCCGGCACGAGGGGTCGGCTGCGTCGCGGTGCTGACACAGACCGGGCGCGCTGCCGGTGGCCGCGCTCCCGCAGCTGCGTGCCGCTCAGGCGAGATCGTCAAGGACGAGCGCCGCCGCGCCCGACAGGCCGGCGAGCGGACCGAGCCGAGCCGGGACGATCTCGCAGCGGCGGACGAACGCGAGCCCGGCGTACTCGTCGAAGGTACGGCGCAACGGGGCGAAGAAGAGGTCGCCCGCCTGGGAGATCCCGCCGCCGATGGTGACGACGTCGAGGTCGAGCGCGGCGCACGCCGACACGATGCCGAGGCCGACCGCGCGACCGGCGCGCTCGAAGGCCGCCAGGCAGGCCGCGTCCCCGCCGCGCGCACCCTCGGCGACGGCGACGCCGGTCTCCTGCCCCTGCCAGCCACGGCTCACGGCGTACTCCGCCAGCGCCGGTCCGCGCGCGATCGCCTCGACGCAGCCGCGGCCGCCGCACGGGCAGGCCGGGCCGATCGGGTCGACGACGATGTGCCCGACGTGCCCGGCGTTGCCGGTGCCGCCGTCGATACGACGACCACCCAGGACCAGACCGCCGCCGACACCGGTCGACACGACCATCCCGAGCACGTGGTCGTGCCCCTGCCCGGCGCCCCAGCGGTGCTCGGCGAGCGCGAGGGCGACGGCGTCGTTGTGGATCACGGCCGGACGCCCGCCGGCGTAGCGGTCGCTCACCCGCTCGAGGAGCGGGAAGTCGCGCCAGCCGTGGATGTTGATCGGCGAGACGCGTCCCTCGGGCCACTGCATCGGACCGCCGCAGCCGATGCCGATGCCGTCGTAGAGCGGGGCGTCGGGGTGGGCGAGGAGGTCGTCGACGAGCCGGGTGACGGCTCCCCACAGCTCCTCGGGGTCGAGGCTCCCCGGGGTGACGGCGCGGTCGTGCACGAGCACGGTGCCGGCGTCGTCGACGAGGCCGGCCGCGAGCTTGGTGCCCCCGATGTCGAGGGCGAGCACGACGGTCACACCACGATCCGACCACAGACGGGCGCCGAGCGCCCACGGACCCCGCAGGATGGCGGAGAGCCGCCCGGCGCCTACGCGCCGAAGGCGAGGACGGTCGCGCTGAAGCCGTGCACGTGGTTGCGGCCCGCCAGCGGGCCGATCTCGCCCGAGGTGAAGAAGCCGGCGACGTTCTCCGTGCCGAGCGCGCCGCGCACCGCGGCGACGTCGTGGTCGGTGGTGGGGAACATCTCGCGGCCGCGGGCGCCGGCGGAGAAGACGAGCGCCCCCGCGACGGCCTCGAGGCCGATCGAGTGGCGCACGACGCCGAGCACCGCGGCGAGGTCCTCGTGCGCCGCGTTGCGGTCGCGCAGCAGGAACTGCACCGTCGCGCCGACGGGCACGACCTCGCCGATCGTGATGGCACCGCTGGCGTGGTCGGCCCCGGTGATGGCGCGCACGAGGAAGTCGCCCTGCTCGTGCTGCTCCACGTACTCGTCGGCGACCAGGCCGAGCTGCAGGCCGCGCACGGCGTTGACCTGGTCGTCCTCGTCGAGCGAGGCGAGCGCGGTCTTGGCCTGCTCGAAGGCGGGGCGCCCGGCGAGCTCGTAGATCGTCGCGCCGTCGGCGCAGGTGACCGTCATCGGCAGACCGATCGGTCGGCAGCCCTGCGACACCAGCGTGTGCACGGACAGGTCGCCGCCGAGGACGACGCCGACGGCGCCGCGGTCGACGACGCGGCCGTCGACGAGCAGGCGGGTACCGCCCGCCACGAGGGCGCCGCTGGCCATGCCGCCGACGAGCGGCAGCCCCTGCAGCGAGTCGTGCGACCGCGCGACGAAGCCGTCGGCGGGGAAGGAGAAGGGATCGGCGATGACGACGCCGACGACGTCGTCCTCGCGTCGCACCGGCATGCCGAGGACTGCGACCGAGTCGGTCATCCGGAGCACCTCGAGGTGGAACGCGCGCACCGACACCGCGGGGAGCGACGCCACCCACACGCTGACGCCGTGCGAGGCCTCGACGCCGTGGCCGGCGGCCATGACGCCGTGCGCGCCGCAGCCCAACGAGGTGCGGGCGCCGGCCAGCTCCGACGCGCGGACGAGCGCGCGCTCGGTCTCCTCGGGCGTGCCACCGGAGACGAAGATGCAGGCCAGGTCGGGGGTCGCACCGCCCATCGTCGCGAGGGCAGCCGCCACGGCACGCTCTGCCGCGACGAGCAGGTCGTCGTCGACGGCGAGGCCGTCTCCGACGCGGGTGGTGGTCACCTCGCCATGGTGACGCAGCGTCGGCCGGTGCGGGGCAGGTCGGCTGAGCCGAACGTATGAATACCGGGTCGCATCTTGCGTTCG
>WBZP01001959.1_pt1 | contig 24382 bp, 26 predicted proteins | sample 5204301 | NCBI WGS metagenome assembly WBZP01 (sample SAMN12412401, study PRJNA552823) | activated sludge metagenome | isolation source: activated sludge from nitrification reactor of wastewater treatment plant... | place: USA: Pennsylvania | collected 2017 | reverse complement strand
GCGGCGCTGGGCGTGCACGAGGTGCGCTGGTCGACGGAGGTGTGGGGCGGCGGCGGCGGGGGCGTGGCCGCCGCGGTCAACTGCGCGGCCGCCGCCGTGCACAGCGGTCAGGCCGACTGCGTCGCCGTCTACCGCGGCCTGAGCGAAAACACCGATGGGCGCCGGGCCTTCAACGAGGGCTACATCAGCCCGCTGTACACCGCGCACGGTGCGATGGCCCCCGCGCAGATCTGTGCCCTGCGCACCCAGCGGATGCTGGAAGTCGACGGGGTGCCGGCGTCCGCGCTCGAAGCGGTCGCGATGGCCGGATACCACCACGCCCAGAGCAATCCGGCGGCGGTCGGCTACGGGCACCCGCTCGACCACGACCTGTACCACGGCAGCCGGTGGATTTCCGAACCGCTGCGCCTCTACGACTGCTCTCGCGAAAACGACGGTGCCGCAGCGATACTCGTGGTGGCCGCCGACCGGGTCGGCGACTACAACGGCACGCCGGCCTACATCCTGTCCGGTGTGCAGGGCGCCGCGGCCGGCTGGACCGAGTCGGTGGAGAACGAGGACCACTACACCTCCGCGGGCTTCCACCCCCGCCTGGTCCGGCGACTCTGGGACGGCGCCGGGATCGGCGTCGACGACGTCGACGTTACGCAGGTCTACGAGAACTTCACCGGGCCGGCGGTGGCCGCGCTGATCGACCACGGCCTGTGCCCGCCCGGTCCGGCTGCCGGGGACGTGCTCACCGTGGACAACCTGACGCTGCCCGGCGGGTCGGTGCCCATCAACACCGCCGGCGGCAACATCGCCGAGGGATTCGTCCACGGCATCGGCCTGGTGGCCGAAGCGGTCCGCCAGATCCGCGGCGGATCACCGAATCCCGTTCCCGGCGCCGATATTTCGCTGCTGATCGGCGGACCGATGGCGCCGCTGGTGTCCTCGACGGTCTTCGGATCCCCGGCCACGGTGTGACAGGAAGGCTGCTGCGATGGCTACGACAGTCGGCTCGGCGCTGAGGTGGTGGGCGCGCACCAAACCCGACCACACGGCGCTGGTCCTCGGTGACGAGGAACTCAGCTACCGGCAGTTGCACGATTGGTCCGGGCGCCTGGCCCGAGCCCTGGCCGCCGGCGGTATCGCACCCGGCGAGCGGGTGGGTCTGCTGGCGCCCAACTGCCTGCAGTGGCCGGTCGTTGCGCTGGCGCTGCTCAAGTGCGGGGCGATCCTGGTCCCGCTCAATCCCCGGTTCACCGCCGCCGAAATCCACAAGACGGCATACGATTCGGGTTTCGGCGCGGTGATCGCCGCGCCGAGCCTGCACGAGGTGGCGCACGAGGCGGCCGGTGCGTCCGGCGATTTCACGGTGCTCGGCTTCGACGTCGTCGACGCGGTGCGCACCGGGGCCGCCGACGACTTCGCGGTCGACACCGATGCCGCCGACCCCATCGCGGTCATCTTCACCAGCGGCACCACCGGGACGTCCAAGGGCATCACGCTGACCAACCGCACGCTGCTCGACATCGTGCTGGAGAACACGCTGACCGAGGAGGGCTTCCGGCCCGGCACCGTCACCCTGCTGGTACTGCCGCTGGCCTTCACCCCCGGCCTGGTGTTCGGGGTGCTGATGACCACGGTGCTGGGCGGCACCCTGATCGTCGAGCCGCACCTGGACGCCGCCCGGGCGGTCGATCTGATCGAACAGCGGAGTGTCGAGGCGATATTCGGGGTGCCGTTGATCTTCGCGGCCATGGCCCGTACCGAGGGTTTCGCCGATGCCGACCTGGGGTCACTGCGCACCGCGATCGTCGGCGGTGCGGCGGTGCCGACCGAGTTACTGGCCGCCTGGGCCGGCAAGGGTGTGTTGCTGCGCCAGATCTACGGCATGACCGAGGCCGGCGGGGTCGCCACCGCGACGCTGCGCGCCGAGGCGCTCGAGCACCCCGGCTCCTGCGGCAGCGGATCCATCTTCACCGAGGTACGGGTGATGACGGACGACGGCGCGTTCGCTGCGCCGGGTGAGACCGGCGAGATCGTGGTTCGGGGGCCCGGTGTCACGCCGGGCTACTGGAACGACCCCGACACGACGGCCACCGCGATCCGGGACGGCTGGTTGCACAGCGGCGATCTCGGGGTCGCCGACGAAGACGGCCGGATCACCTTCGTCGACCGGCTCAAGGACCTGATCATCTCGGGTGGCATCAACATCTCGCCCATCGAACTGGAGGCCGCGATCCTCGGGATCGACGGCGTCGCCGAGGTCGCCGTCATCCCGGCCCCGGACCCCCGGTTCGGCGAGACACCGGCCGCCATCGTGGTGACCGATCCCGGCCGCGACGATGTCGACGAAGCGGTGGTGATCGAGCAGTGTCAGCGGGTGCTCGCCGACTACAAGGTGCCGCGCTACGTCGTACTGCGGTCCGAGCCGTTGCCGCGGTTGCCCAGCGGCAAGATCGCCAAGCGTGCCGTGCGCGACGAGTACCGCGATGTGGCCGAACGATTCGTCAGGTCGAGATGACGACAACAGGGGTGGCGCAACAACTGACAACCTGTGCTTCTTGTAAAATTCTGTGAGTCTCGAACAAACGGAGGGGAGACGACATGGCTCGCCGAAAAGGCGGCACCGGACTCAGTTCGGATGCTGACGAGGCGCGCCAGCAGATTCTGGCGGGCGCCGAACAGGTGATCCTGCGCTACGGCGTCGCGAAGACCACCATGGACGACATCGGAAAAGAGGCCGGCGTCTCGCGGCCCACGGTGTACCGCTATTTCGCCGACCGCGACGCGTTGTTGAGCGCGCTGATCGAACGCCGCTCGCGGATGTTGTTCGACCGCGCCCGCAAGTTCATCTCCAGTCACGAGACGTTCGCCGACCAACTCGTCGAGGGCCTGATCTACCTCGTCGACCACGGCCGTCGAGACCCGATCGTGCGGATCCTGGTCAGCCCCGAGCACATGGAACTGGCCACCACGCTGGTCGGCGGGTCCGGGCTGGCCGCCGAACTCACCGGCGAGATGTGGGGCCCGATCCTGGACAAGGCCGCCGAGCGTGGTGAGATCCGCCCCGGCATGGACCTCGCGCAGGTGTCGGAGTGGCTGGCACTCGTGCAGTTCATCCTGGTCGGCCGGCTGGACTTTCGGCGGCCCGACGACCCGGGACACCGGGTGCTGTTGCGCACCTTCGTGCTGCCGGCATTCGAGCCGGCCGCCGTGGCCAGTCCCGCCGCGGCAGTCTGAGAGATCACAGCGCCAGGTGCATCCTGATCGCCTCGTCCAGGGCTGAGTACTCCGCAGGAGACAGATGGCCGACCCGGCGAATCAGCCGTTGCGTCGCAACGGATCTGATCTGTTCGGCCTGCGCCTTCGACGGCACCGTGAGGCCGGTCGTCGGCGACTCCAACAGCACCTGGAACGGGTAGACGCGATCGACGTTGCTCGTCACGGGTACGACCGTGAGAACGCCGCGGCCCAGTCGGCTCGCCGTCGCATTGGCTCGGTCGTTGCTGACGATCACCGCCGGCCGGCGCTTGTTCGCCTCGCTGCCTTGCGCGGGTTCGAAGTCGACCTGCCAGATCTCACCGCGCCGCATCGCCGAGTCCGTCACCGACCGTTGTGTCCCAGTCGGCGGCGCTCTCGTCGGCCGACCACTGGGCCCACGCCTGTGCGTAGTCGTCCTCCAGTGTGGGATGACGCAGCATTTGCACCGCCCGGTGCAAGCCGGCGGATCGCGAGGGCAGGCCGGTCCGACGGACGTAGGCGTCCAGGGCGGCGACATCGTCGTCGGACAGGCTGACGCTCAGTTTCATACCGTGATACTACCCGGGTAGCAATCGAAGCATCGCGGTCCGCGTGGGCCAACTGGCCCTATTATCGAGATGCTGCGTGTCATAAAGGCACCGGAGGGCGGAGGTGAGGCATGTACGACCCGCAGATCATCCTCGACGCCGTCGATGCGCACTGGCTGCCCATCCTGATCGGGTTCGGGCTGGCCATGGTGCTGCAGAACGTCGCGATGATCACCGCCGTGGTCATGACCCACCGGGAACGCTGGATCTCGATCCCGCTGCCGTGCACCTATCTGTGGTTTGCGCACGACCTCGGCGTCGTGGCCCGCTTCAACGTCTGGTTCCACGACTACGGGCACTGGTTCCTGAAGCTCTTCTGGGTCGGTCTGCTCACCGCGCTGCTGCTCGAGTTGGTCTTCCTCTACCAGGCCGTCGTCGTCGGCCGCCGGGAGTATCTGCCGAACGGCACCACGGCGCAATGGGGCGCGCTGGTGATCGCCGGCGCGGTCGCCACGGTGGTGCTCTGGGAGTACCTCAAGCACATGTGGGGCGATCCGCTCTACCAGGCCGCGCCCGCGATCACGCTGTTCGTGCTCCCGCTGGCGACCACGGCGCTGATCCTGCGCCGACGGTCGGCGATCGCCCAGCACCCGCTGATGTACGCCTGCTTCGCCGGGATGGTCGTGTTGTGGTGGGGCGTCACCGCCCGCTTCTACGGCCCGTTCTTCACCGGCTGGCAGTACCTGGCGGTCGGCGTCGGCGCGTTCGTGATGCTGGTCGCGGTGACCGTGTTGGTCGCCCGGCTGCGCCGCCGGGACGCAACGCCGGGCTCGTCGGCGCCATATTGGACCGGGCAACCTCTAAAATCGGCGACGTAGCCGTCCGGGTAGATGGTCGTCCCGCAGAAGAGGAGCAGATGACAGCCGAGGCCAATGGCGCGCGTCCTACCCGGTCCCGGGGCCGGCCGCGGCTCGAAATCGACCGGGACGCGGTCGCCGACGCGGTCGCCGAACTGTTCTCCGAAGGAGGCATCGAAGCGGTGTCGATCGCCGACACCGCCGAGAAGCTCTCGGTGTCCCGCGCAACCCTGTACCGGACGGTGCCGACCAAGGACGACCTGCTCGGCATCCTGTTCGAGCGCAGCACCCGCGAACTCACGCAACATGTCGAGACCGCGTTGAGCGGGGTGTCCGATCCGGGCCGCCAACTGGTCGAGTTGATCAGACTGCAGTCCGAAGCGGCCATCCAGATGCGCAGTTACATGCCGGTGTTCTTCGGCGGCGGCGGGTTGCCCACCGACGTGTTCACCCGGTGGCGCAAGTGGAGCCGGCAGTTCGAGAAGCAATGGTCGACGGTGGTCGAGGCGTGCATGGACGCCGGATATCTCGACAAGGGCGATCCGCTGGTGGCCACCCGGCTGATACTCGGCATGATCATCTGGGTCTCCAGGTGGTATCGGCCCGCCGAGAAGATCACCGCCGAGGAGATCGCCGACTCGGCGGTGGCCCTGCTCCGGCTGAAGTTGGATGCGCCGTCGCGTGCCCCGTCGAAGACGTCGCGCCGGTCCCGCGCGAAGTGAGGGATGAGTTCCTGCACCGAGTCCCGCATGGGGGTCGCTGCGCCCCTCATCCAACGACCCTGACGCAGAACTCGACGCTGTCCCCATCCACTCGCCCGTAGCTCTTCCATCCCGGCCGAATTGCGTGATGCACCGTTGCCATCGGACGCGCGCTCGGTTATATTGAGACGCACAAGTTCAAAAACATGTGGACCGCGATGAGGTCCGCAGGGTCTCAAAGGTGGCGTCATGTCTGCGTCGTACACAGGTTCCTATCCGGTGCCCTCCGAAGCTTCCGAAGCATGGGTCGACGCCGTGCGAGATGCGCTGGCCGAAGCCAACATCCCGACCCTGTTGATGGTGCTCCGGCACCTCACCGGCGATCGCCGGTGGACCTCGGATCCGTACCGGCCGGCCCGCGGCAAGCCGCTGGACGACAATGACGGCGGGGGGTTGCCCGCGGAGCTGCAGGCCGAGATCCGTGCTGCGGCACTTGATGCCACGATCGCCTACCGGGAGGGACGCCTGCAGCCCCTGACGCCGACGGCCCCGGAAGTCGCCGAGATGCTCAGCTGCGCGATGGTCGAGGACGTGCCGGCCGCGTACGGTGAATTGCTCTCCGAGGAAATGGGTTTCATCTCGCGTGAGGTGGCGATTCCCGCCGGGTCGATTCCGGACGATTTCAAGGTGCTCATCATCGGCGCGGGGCTGGCCGGCCTGGCGATGGGTATCGCGCTCGCCGCCGCGGGGATCGACTTCACCATTGTCGAAAAGGACGACGACCTGGGTGGAACCTGGCTGGAGAACGTGTACCCGGGTTGCGGCGTGGACACTCCCGGTCACCTCTACACATTCTCGTTCGCGTCGAATCCGGACATCACACGTTACTTCGCCCGGCGCGAAGAGGTCCAGGACTACTTGCAGCAGCTGGCTTCCGACTTCGACCTGAGGAGCCACATCCGATTCGGCACCGAGGTGGACGAGGCGCGCTTCGAGGCGGCCGATGGCCACTGGCGGGTCACGGTGCGCCCGGCCGGATCGTCCGGGAATGGTTCGGGCACAGAGACATTGACGGCGAACGTGGTCATCAGCGGCGTCGGCATGGTCAACCGCCCCTCGGTGCCGTCATTGCCCGGGCTCGACGAGTTCCCGGGTCCGAAGCTGCACACCGCGGCGTGGGATCCGTCGGTCGACCTGACCGACAAGCGGGTCGCCGTCATCGGATCGGCGGCAAGCGCCATGCAGTTGGTGCCGGCTGTGGTCGATGAGACCCGTGAGGTCGCCGTTTTCCAGCGGTCGAAGCAGTGGTGCATCCCGCACCCCAACTACCTCCGCGACGTATCGCCGGCGGTTCGGGTGATCATGCGGGAGGTCCCGTTCTATCTGCAGTGGTATCGGTTGCGGGCCTTCTGGAACTTCAGTGACCGGTTGCACTCGTCGCTGCAGATCGATCCGGACTGGCCGCATCCGGAGCGTTCGGTGAACGCCACCAACGAACGTCACCGGCTGTTCCTCACCAAGTACATCAACGAACAGCTCGCCGACCGGCCGGATCTGATCGAGGCGTGCCTGCCGGACTACCCGCCCTACGGCAAACGGCCGCTGCTCGACAACAACTGGTACAAGACGATGAAACGCGACGACGTCCGGCTCATCGACGAGGCCGTGGACCACATCGAGGGCAATCGCCTGGTGACAGCCGGCGGCGCCGAGTTCGAGGCCGACGTGATCGCCCTCGCCACCGGGTTCAACGTTCTGCAGTTCCTGTGGCCGATGGAGATCATCGGGGTCTCGGGCCAGACGTTGCGCGAGCAGTGGGGTGTGCACGATGCGCGGGCGTACCTGGGCATCACCGTGCCGGACTTCCCGAACTTCTTCATCCTCAACGGCCCGAACACCAACGCCGGACACGGCGGCAGCGCGATCCACGCCACCGAGTTCCAGGTGCGTTACATCATGCAGGCCATTCGCGGGATCATCGAAACCGGCTCGGGCGCAATCGATGTCGACCGGGAGGTGTTCCTGAAGTACAACGAGGAACTCGATGAGGCGCTCTCGCACTGCATCTGGTCCCATCCCGGTATGACAACGTACTACCGCAACGAGTTCGGGCGGATCGTGGTCAGCAGCCCGTGGACCTACCTCGACTACTGGCACCGGACCCTGACGTTCGACCCGAGCGAGTACCACCAGGTGGGGGTGCCGGTGCAGGCCGGTGGGGTCGGGTAGCCGCCACCCTGCGCGCCGCCCGGCCAATCCATTCAGCGTCCCCTGCGAAGCTCACTCGCACGATGTCGCAGTCAACGCTGAATGGATTCGGGCCGGTCAGCCCTTGGGGGAGCGGCCGAGCCGGCGCCGCCAGTCATGCAGCTCCAGCAGGCGCAGCACCGCGGCGGTGACCTTGGCCTTCTTGGGTGAGTATGGATACCAATGGGTTTCGGTCTTGAGATTGACCTTCTCGCTGACGAACGCCTGCTGGCGGCAGAACTTCCGTACCCCGTTGGCCGCGCCGAACCGGTGACCGATCCCCGAGTTCTTCCAGCCGCCCATCGGCAATGGGAACTGGAACACGTTGATCATCGCGTTGTTGATATTGACCCCGCCGGCCTCGATCCGGGTCCCGACCCGCTCGGCGCGTTCGGGTGAGGAGGTCCAGACGCTGCTCGCCAAGCCGTAGGGGCTGTCGTTGGCCAACGTCACCGCCTCGTCCTCGTCGCGCACCTTCATGATCGGCAGCAGCGGGCCGAAGGTCTCCTCCCGCATGCAGGCCATGGTGTGGTCGACGTCGACCAGCACGGTGGGCGGATAGAACAGGCCGTGTTCGGCGCGCTTGCCGCCGATCAGCACCCGCGCCCCCTTGGCGACGGCGTCGGCGACGTGGCGTTCCACGATCTCCAACTGGGATTCGGTTGCCATGGCACCGAATTCGGCGGTGAAGCTGCCCTGGCCGTCATGCCCCTGGCGCAGGGTGCCGACCTCGCTCACCAGTCGGCCGACGAAATCGTCGTACACGGGCGCCTCGACGTAGATGCGCTCGACCGCGATGCACGACTGCCCGGCGTTGAACAGCCCGCCCCAGATGGCGCCCTTGACGGTGCGGTCCATCGGGGCGTCGGACAACACGATCATCGCGTCCTTGCCACCCAGTTCGAGGCTGCACGGGATGAGTCGTTCGGCGCACCGCACCCCGATGCGTTTGCCGGTCGCGGTCGATCCGGTGAACTGCACCATGTCGACGGCGTCGACGACCGCCGCGCCGGTGCCGCCGCGGCCGGTCGCGCAGCCGAGCACCGGCGGTGCGCCGATCTCCTCGTTCCAGCCGCGCACCACCTCCGCCCACGCCAGCGGTGTCACCTCCGACGGCTTGCTCAGCACCGCGGCACCGGCCATCAGTGCCCCGGGGATGTCCATCATCGGCATGCCCAGCGGATAATTCCAGGGAGTGATCACCCCGACCAATTCATAAGGGCGGTAACGGATCCGCAGGTTCTTGGTCAGGGAAGCCGGGCCGTGCGGGCTGCGGGTCTCGTCGGCCAGGAACTCGGCGCCGTGCTTGGCGTAGTAGTTGATCACCTCCATGCACACCAGCAGCTCGATCTGCGCGTCGCCCCAGGACTTGCCGGCCTCGCGGTGCACCAGGCCCAGAATCCGGTCCTGGTTGTCGACGATCCAGTTCAGCCAGTTCAGCAGGTGCTTGGCCCGGGCCTGCGGCGTCAGCGCGGCCCAGGTCGGCGCGGCGGCGCGTAGTGATTCGGCCATCTCCGCGACCGCGGCGGCGGACATGTCGGGAACCGTGCCGACGACGGTGCCGTCGGCGGGGTTGCGAACCTCGACCACGGTCGTCACATCGCTGGGGCTGCTGGTGGTGGTCATCCTCAGTCCTCGATCCGGATCGCGCCGACCGGGCACATCAGTGCCGCCTCCTCGACGGCAGCGCGCAGTTCTTCACCCGGCTCGGGATTCAGGACGGTCACGACCTCGGCGTCGTCTTCGATGGTGAACACGTCGGGCGCGGCGATCATGCACTCGCCGTGCAGTTCGCACCGGCTGGCGTCATGCAACACCTTCATCGTGCCCGCTCACGCTCCCGTCAGGGTGACGGGAAGCTGGTACACGCCACGGGAATACGCGTCCCGGACGTAGACGATGTCGCCGGCGGGCGTGATGTCCTTGGTGCGCCGCAGCAGCTCCTCGAGCAGGATCTTCATCTCGAGCACCGCGATGTGCTTGCCGAGGCACTGATGGGGACCGCGCCCGAAGCTGACATGCGGGTTCTTCTCCCGCGACAGGTCGAAGGCGTTGGGATTGTCGAACGCCCGCTCGTCGAAATTGCCTGCGGTGAAAAGCATCACGACCTTGTCGTTCTCCTTGATCTGCTTGCCGTGCAACTCGTGGTCGGCGGTCGCGGTGCGCGACAGGTGGGTGAACGGGGTGGCGATGCGCACGATCTCCTGGATCGCGGTGTCGGGGATGTCGTCGGCCCGCTCGCGCAGCCACGCCATCTGTTCGGGGTTGCGCATCAGCTCGTGCATACCGTGGGACAGCGCGGTGCGGGTGCTCTCGGCGGCACCGCTGGCCAGCAGCGCCACGTTGCCCATCAACTCGTCCTCGGAGATCACGTCGGAACCGGCCTGCACCAGCGAGGTGATCACGTCCTCGCCCGGCTCGCGGCGCTTGAGTTCACCCAGTTCGACGGCGTACTCGAACAGGCTCATGATCGACATGAACACCACCTCGAACGACGGGGTGATGCGGGTGTCGAACGGCGCGGCGAACTTGTCGACCCAGTCGAAGAACTTCGCCCGGTCCGCGGGGGGAACGCCGAGTACGTCGCCGAGCGCCTCCATCGGCATGGCGTTGCCGATGTCGTCGACGAAGTTGAACGTGCCTTTCTCCAGTGCGGCGTCGACGATGGTGACCGCGTACTGCCGGAACTTCTCCTCGAGTTTGCGGACCATGCCCGGGGTGAAGGCCTTGCTCATCACGCCGCGCTGCTGGCGGTGTTTGGGGCCGTCCATGGTGAGCATGGCGGGCTTGCCGCCCGCATCGGCGTCCAGCGGGGTCACCCGCCAGATGTTCACGCCGCCACGGGCGGTCGTGTAGAGCTCGGCGTTGCGGTCCACCGTCCAGATGTCGGCGTTGCGGCTGACCACCCAGCACCGGTCGATGAGCATCGGGTCGTCGAATTCCTGGAGGTAACACGGCTCGTTGTCGCGCAGCCACGCGTACTGGTCGAGCGGCAGACCGAACGTGGTGGGGTCGCCGTTGGCATAGGTTTCGGCGTCCAGGACGCGGATCTCGGGCTTCGTGACGGTCATCTTCGCTCCTTGCAGATGATGTCGCCGACCTGGACGGACGCCGACCGCGCATTTTATGAGGCAAGTAATCTCAATTATGGAAGTGGGCCGTTCACAGTGTCAAGGGTCACAGCTGTGAACGCGGTGCGGTCAGCGGAATCAGCGGGTGTTCGGCCGCAGGCCGAACGTCGACGAGATGATGTCGCGCTGGATCTCGTTGGTGCCGGCGTAGATGGTGGGGGCGATGCTCATCCGCAGATGACGTTCCATGTCGAACTCGGTCGAGTAGCCGTAACCGCCCATCATCTGCACACCCTCGAGGGCGACCTTCTTGGCGGTCTCGGTGACCTTGACCTTCGACATCGACGTGGCGCGCACCCAGTCCTGCGGTGTGCCGATCCCGTTCTCGATGTGGTGCACGGTGGCGTAGGTCAGCGCCCGGGCCGACTCGATCTCGATCGCCAGGTCGGCGATCCGGTGCCGCAGCGCCTGGAACGAGCCGATCGGCGCGCCGAACTGCTGGCGTTCGCCGACGTAGGCCAGCAGGTCGTCGAAGGTCCGCTGGGCCATGCCCAGACCCTGTGCCGCGCAGACCAGTCGCTCACCGTTGAGCCCGGCCATGATGTGGCTCCAGGCGCCGCCCTCGGCGCCGACGACCGCGGACTCGGGCACCTCGACGTCGGTGAAGTACAGGTCGTTGACCTCGCTGCCGCCCATGGTCGAGATGGGGCTGATCCGCAGGCCGGGGGAGTCGGCGGGCACTTCGAGGAGGGTCAGGCCGTCGTGCGGCCGCGTGCCCCGTCCGGTCCGGACGACGACGAGGATGGTGGTGGCGAACTGTGCGTCCGAGCACCACGTCTTCTGGCCGTTGATGCGCCAGCCGCCGTTGACCTTTTCGGCCCGGCAGCTGATGGCCGCGGCGTCGGAACCCGCGCCGGGCTCGGAGATGCTGATCGACATCACCGTGCCGGCGCAGATGGCGCCCAGCGCCGCCGTCTTCTGGTCCTCGGAGGCGAACCGCTTGTAGATGCCCGCGACCGTGTGCGAGGTGCCCGCGCCGTGCACGGGAACCAGCGCCCGCCACAACTCCTCGAACAGGATCACCTGCTCGGTCAGCCCACCGCCGCTGCCGCCGTACTCCTCGGGGATGGAGACCCCCAGGTAGCCCAGATCCGCCAGCTTCCGGTACACGCCCTGGTGGTGTTGTTCGGCGCCGTGTTCGGTCAATTGGTCGCGCTGCTCCCGGCTGCCGCACTCACGGCGACCGAATTCGCGTACAGCGGAGGCGAATTCGCGCTGTTCATCGGTCAGTGTCAACGGCTCCACGAGCGACTCCCGGTCGGACAGATTATTATGAGCTATAGTGTCTCAAATATAGACGCTCCTCGGTGCGGCGGTCAACGGCACGCATCGGAAGACATACGTTAGGCAGCCACCGATGGCCACACGGACGCCCCGCGCCGTCTTCACCGATGAACAGGAACGATTCCGCGGGATCGTTCGGGAATTCCTGCGCACCGAGGTCGTCCCCGAGTATGGCGACTGGGTGCGCACCGGCCGGCCGTCGCGCCGGTTCTGGGAGTCGGCCGCGGCGCTGGGCATCCTCGGGATCGGAGTGCCCGAACAGTACGGCGGTCTGGCCGGTTCGGACTTCCGGCACAGCGCGGTCGTCACCGAGGAGATCCAGGCGCTCGGCATGGCGATCGGCGGGCTGCGGGTGCAGACCGACATCTGCCTGCCCTACCTCTTGCACCACGGGTCCGACGAACAGCGTGCGGAGTGGCTGCCGCGCCTGACGTCCGGCCGAACCGTTGTGGCACTGGGTCTTTCGGAACCGGGGGCCGGATCGGACCTCAAGGCCATGTCGACGCGCGCCCGGCGGGTGGGGGACCGCTACGTGATCAACGGCGCCAAGACGTTCATCTCCAACGGGGCCGCGGCGGACCTGATCATCCTGGCGGTGAAGACCGATCCCGACGCGGGCCGCCGCGGCATCAGCCTGCTGCTGGTAGACACCGCCACGGCCGGGTTCGAGCGGGGCCGCAAGCTCGACAAGCTCGGACTGCACGCCCAGGACCTGGCCGAGATGTCGTTCACCGACATGGAGGTTCCGGTCGCGTGTCTGTTGGGGACCGAGAACGAGGGTTTCGCGTATCTCACCGCCAACCTGGCGCAGGAGCGGTTGTCGATCGCGATCAATTCCCAGGCCGCCGCGGCGGCGGCGCTGTCGTGGACGGTGGCGATGGTGTCCGAGAAGGATGCCGGGCAGGACGCTAGGTTCACCCTGGCGGACTGTGCGGCCGAGGTTGCCGCCGGGCAGGCGCTGATCGATCAGTCGCTGGCCGCCCTGGTCGACGAACGCCTGACCGGAGCCGATGCCGCGGTGGCCAAGTTGTTCTGCACCGAACTGCAGGGCCGGGTCGTCGACAAATGCATGCGGCTGTGGGAGCCGGGCACCGTGATGCGGACCGATTCGCTGATCGGCAACGCCTATCTGGACGGACGGGTCAGCCGGATCTACGGGGGATCCAGCGAGATCATGAAGGTCATCATCGGCCAGCAACTCGGCGCCGCGCCGTAAGCTCGTCGCGTGAAGCGCGATGAACAGATCCTGGCCGCGGCCGAGAAACTGTTCTTTGAGCGCAGTTTCGACGGCGTGGGTGTCGACGAGCTGGGTAGGGCGGCCGGTACCAGCGGGTCGGCGATCTACCGGCACTTCCCCAGCAAGGACGCGATTCTGGCCGCGCTGTTCGACAAGGTGCTCGACGCCCTGCTGGCGGGTATCGGTGAGCCCGAAGAAGATCCCGCCGCCGAGTTGGAAAAGCTGCTGCGGGTGTTCGCCGGACTGGCCGCCCGTCATGAGCGGCTGGTGGCGATCTGGCTGCGCGAGCAACGCTCGTTGGGCGAGGGCCATCGGCGCAATCACGACCGCAGGCAGCAGCGGGTGACGCAGCGCTGGATGGAGTGTCTGGGCCGCATGTACCCGGCCGCGTCGCCCGACGAGGTGATCACCGCCACCCGCGCCGTGCAGCTGTTGCTGTTCTCCGAGGCCTTGCGCCCGCCCGGCGGACGCAGTGCCGGTCATGCCGAAGACCTGCTGATCAGGATGGGGCTGGTCAGTCTGTCGGCGCTGGGGTCCACCGGTCGCTGAGCGGCTGTCGTCGGCCCGGGCGTTGCGCCGGCCAGAAAAGTTGACATGCCGGTACCAGTGTCAACTGAATCCGGGTGAATACCGCAGAGCCATGCTCAATAGCGTTGACACGCTACCTTTGCTGTCATACATTTGCCGTCACACATTGAGCGTGCGAAGAGCCCGCGGGGCTGTCCACCCGACGGCTGCGACATCAGCCGTTGGGGCCAGATCGCTTGCGCGAGTGCCAACTTCATTGTCCGCAACCGCCACGGGAAGGAACCCCTGCATCCGATGGAAGCCGACGAGAGGTGGACCCCGGCAGCGCACAAGTTGTGCCTGTCGATGGGAATCGTATTGACGATCCTGTACCTGGTGGGCTGGGTCTTCCTGGCTAAGTTCATTCCGGTGCCCAGCCCCGACATGCCGGCCGACCAGCTCGCGAACTGGCTTGCCGGACATCGGAATGCCTATGAAGCGGGATGCCTCTTCATGCTGTTCGCGGGCGGACTGCTCGCGCCCTGGGGTGCGTCACTGACCGTGTGGACGAGGCGGGCGGAAGGCCGGCTTCCGGTTCTGCACCTGTGCGAGTTGGCGACGCTTGCGGCGTCGGTCTGCATCTTCGTGATCATCGCGATCTTCTGGGGGCTGGCCGGATTCCGCGCCGGCCAGATCGACCCCGAGATCACCCAGGCCTTCTTCGACACGGGGTGGTTCCTGTTCCTGTGGGCCGGTCCGTGTTTCTACCTGTGGGCGTTGTCGTTCGGACTTGCGGTCATCATGAATCCTCCGGAACGCCAGATGTTCCCGCGCTGGGTGGGCTTCTTCACCGCGGCCTCGGTGCTGTGCTGGGCGATGGGACCGCTGGCCATCTTCTTCTTGAGCGGCTCCATGAACTATGGCGGTGCGCTGCCGACCTGGATCCCGGTCGTGGAGTTCTTCGCCTGGGTGGTCGTCGTCAGCGTGTACGGCTACCGGGCCATCAAGACCCACGAAGCCATGACGTTGGCTACCCACGGTTCGGCGGGCATATACAAACCGGGGTGGGACGATCCCATCGTCGCGAACGGTGCCGCCGAACGGTATCCGACCGCCATCCCGACGGAACTCGACTCTGCGGCAGGCGAAATCCTCGACGTCGCCGTCGATCACGAATCGAGGCCGGCCAGTGTCCGATAGTGCATTGCGAGTGGCCGCCCCGAAGAAACCAGGTCACCTGCCGGGTGAGACGGGTATCTGGGTCTTTGCCCTCACCGATCTCACGGTATTCACCTTCTACTTCGTCACCTTCTTCTATCAGCGCGGGCAGCATCCGGCGGACTTCCATGCCGGAGCCGGACATCTGAGCATGATGCGGGGCACCGTCAACACGGTCGCGCTGCTGACCGCTTCGCTGTTCGTCGCCCTGGCCACGCAACTGGTCCGCGAGGGCAACACGGTCCGGGGCCGCCGCCTGTTCGGGTTCGCCGCGCTGTGCGGGGCGGCGTTCATCGTGAACAAGCCGTTCGAATGGCACCACGAACTGGCCGCCGGCTTCGGGCCGCATCACGACAACTTCTTCCAGCTGTACTTCATGTTGACCGGGCTGCATCTGGCGCACGTCCTGGTCGCGATGGTGGTGCTGTACTTCGTGATTCGCGCAAGTGGTCAGATCGGTGCCGGTGGAGTCACGCCACGCCACCGGCGCTTCATCGAGAACGGCGCAACCTACTGGCACCTCGTCGATGCGATCTGGCTCGTCCTGTTCGCCGTCTTCTACCTGGTGAGGTGAGATCATGTTCGTGAATACCGGAGACTCGACGCGGCACGAAACGTCTTCTGCCGGAGGCATTTCCAGCAGCATCCGGTGGATCCTGCTGTCCTGGGCCGGCCTGGTGGGCCTGACCGTCATGTCGTGCTGGCTGGGATTGGAGAACGGATCCGACACCATCTGGGTGATCGCCGCGCTGATGGTGCTGGCGTACACCAAGGTGTTCATCGTCGGATACTCGTTCATGGAGATCCGAACCGCGCCACCGGTGCTGCAGAAGGTCTTCCGATGGTGGTGTTTGTCCGCGTGCGTCATCGTCATCGCGGCAGCGGTGATCGTCGGCTGAGCGACGAATGCCGTAGTGCCGGCCGATATCATTCGCTCATGCGACGTGTGGGGCGTTGACGGATGGCAGTCAAGGCCGATACCCAGGAGGATCCGCTACACCGGATCACGATCGCTGCGCGGCGTCTTTTCGCCGAGCAGGGCGTGGCCGCGACCCGGCTCGAAGACGTGGCGCGCGAGGCGGCCATGTCGCGTCAGTATCTGTATCGGTTCGTGTCCGGCCGCGACGAGGTCATCGAAATGGTCCTGACGGCCCGATGCCAGGAAATCGGCGCAGCGCTGGAGGAACGTGCGCATCACAAGGCCGGTGACGAGCTGGAGCCCGCGCTCGTCGACCACATCGTGGCAGGCATTCAGATGGGCCACGATCCCGAGTTCAGCTATCTGGCCGAAGCTCTGGACCGGACCCGGCTGACGAGGTTTCTCGTGAGTGCCCACTCGCCGCTACATGCAATCAACCGGCGGGCATTCGGCCCGTTTCTGGCCCGCGCGGTCGCCGCGGACATCCTGCGCACCGACGTGTCGGTGGATGCGATGGTCGTCTGGTTGCAGGATGTGATGACGATGTTGACGGGGCGTGACGATCTCGATGAGCAGGCTCTTCGCGTCACCGTGCGGGACTTCATCCTGCCGAGTCTGTTGGTGCCGGCGCCCGGGCGCCGATCGTCACGACGGGGGGACGCCTGACCCTGCCGGCCGACGGCGCCGTCAGTTGCCGAGGAAGTCCAGCAGGATCGCGTCGAACTCCCCGGGGGCTTCGAGCATGGGGAAGTGGCCGCAGTCCATGTCGACCATCCGGGCGTTGGACAGCCGGGCGTGCAACCAGGCCGACCCCTTGCGGGAGTGCACCCGGTCGGCCGTGCCGTTGACCTGCAGCACCGGTTGGCCGACCTTGTCGATCTCGTGGACCAGGTCGGTTCGAAGATAGGTGTTGTAGCACGCGACGGCCGACCACGACGGCATCCGCATCCAGATTCTCATCAGCCAGTCGACGATGCGGGGATCCGGTGGCGCCCCGAAGTTCGTCTCGATCAGCCGGTGTCTGCTGGCGATCCGGTCGTTCTCCTCCGCCGCCACCATCTGCGCGACGATGTCATCGGGCGGTGCCCCGAACGGGAACTCCGCACTTCGGCTGGCGCGCACCGCATTCGAGCCGATGAGCGCCAGCCGGGAGACCAGGTGCGGTGCGGTGGCGGCGGTGTGGAAGGAGACCTGCCCGCCGAACGAATGCCCGACGAGTGTCGCGTCGGTGACGCCGAGCGTCTCCAGGACACAGATCAGATCGGCGCTCAACCGGTCGATGCCGTAACCGTGCAGCGGGTGGTCGGAATGGCTGTGGCCGCGTTGGGTGACGCAGACGGTGCGGTAACCGGCGGCGGTCAGCACCCGGACCTGGCGGTCCCACAGCTCGTGGTCGAGGCCGAACCCGGAGACGAACACCACGGCGGGGCCCCGGCCGAGATCCTGAACATGAATGCGCACTTGATCTTCCACGTTGATCAGCGTCATGCGCCGGCACCTCCTGCGAACAGGCCGCGGGCCAGCACGCGGCGCGGGTCGGAATACAGCTGACCGGCGACGCGCAGGAACCGGGCGTCGGCGAAGGCGGTGGCGATCGGATATTCGCGCATGTATCCGTAGCCGCCGTGCAGCTGCAGGCTCTGGTCCAGGGCACGGTCCGACAGGTTCATCGCGACGTGCCGGGCGGCCGCCGCATCGGTGTCCGACAGCGAACCGTTCTCCATAGATGCCAGACAACGCTCGACATATGTTGTCGCGCAGTCCAGTTCGGCGGCGAGTTCGGCCAGCCGGAGTTGGGTGTTCTCGAATTCGCTCAGCGGCTGACCGAACACCTTCCGGGCACCGGCGTATTCGACGGCCAGCCGCAGGCCCCGGCGTGCGCCGGCCAGGGCGATGACCGCCAACCACAGGTCGATGTTCCGGTACATGGTCGTCGTCGCGTCGGGCAGCCGGGTGCCTGCCGCGACGTCGACATCGATGTCGACGGGCATAGCCTCGGCGGCGGCCAGGTAGTCCGCACCCGGGCCCGCGCCGACGGGAACGAGAACTGCGTCGCCGGCACCACCGTCGACCAGCAACAGATCGGCCAGCCCCGCACCGGGCACGCCGGGGACCGTCGGCCCCGGGGCGGGCACGGCGATCAGCGCACCGGAAGCCAGTTCCGGGACCCAGCGCTGCTGATCGTCGGTGCTGCCGTGGTCGAGCAGAGCCGGGATCACGACACCGGCATGCAGCGCCAGCACCAGCGCCAGGCCGGTAGAACCCGCGTCCACCGCCTCCTCGAGGAGGATCGCGAGAAACCGGTGGTCGTGCGCGCCACCGCCGCCGAGGTGTTCCGGGACCGTGGTGCCGAGGAAGCCGTGCGCCCCCGCCTCACGCAGCACCGCCGCCGGGGTGGCGCTGCAGAATTCGGCGGCCGCGAACCGGCGCACACTGTCGCGGAAGGCCCGGAAATCCTCAGTTCTCTCCATCTGTTCAGCTTCCTGCGCGAAGCCCACTCGCACTTCGTGTCGGTCAGCGCTGAGCAGATCCATTTCGTTGGCGCTCAGAGCCGCTCGATCACCGTGGCGTTCGCCATACCGCCTGCCTCGCACATCGATTGCAGCCCGTAGCGGCCGCCGGTGGCCTCCAGCGAGTTCAGCATCGTGGTGAGCAGCCGGGCACCCGAGGCGCCCAGCGGATGGCCGAGCGCGATCGCCCCGCCGCGCGGATTGAGCCGCTCCGGGTCGGCGCCGAAGTGCTGGGCCCACGCCATCGGCACGGGCGCGAACGCCTCGTTGATCTCGTAGTGGTCGATGTCGTCGATCGACAGTCCCGAGCGCCGCAGCGCCTTCTCGGTGGCGGGCAGCGGTCCGGTCAGCATCGTTAGCGGATCGTCGCCGGCCAGGCCGAAGGAGTGGAACCGGGCGCGCGGTGTCAGACCCAGGCGCTGCGCGGTCTCCTCGCTGGTGATGAGCACCGCGGCTGCGCCGTCGGCCAGCTGTGAGGAGTTGCCGGCGGTGATGTTCCAGTCCGTGATCTCCGGGAAGCGCTCGGCCATCGCCGCGGAGTAGAACGACGACGGCAGCGCCGCGAGCCCTTCGACGGTGGTGGCCGGCCTGATGGTCTCGTCGGTACGGACCACGCCCTGCGGCGTCGTGATGGGCACGATCTCGTTGCCGAAGTCGGCCGCGGCGGCGTTGCGGTGCGAGCGGGCCGAGAACTCGTCGAGGGCGTTCCGGTCCAGCTTCCACCGGGCGGCGACGAGCTCGGCCGAAATCCCCTGGGAGACAAGGCCGGGGGCGTAGCGGGCCGCCACCGAGGGCCCGTACGGGTCCTGCCCGATGCGGGCGGTGAACATCGGGATGCGGCTCATGGATTCGACGCCGGCGGCGACGACGATGTCGCAGGCGCCGGCGATGACGGACTGCGCCGCGAAGTCGGCGGCCTGCTGACTCGAACCGCAGGCCCGGTGCACGGCCACCGACGGCACCGTCTCGGGCAGCCCGGCGGCCAGCCAGGCCCACCGCCCCACCGGGCCGGACTGTTCACCGACCTGGCTGACGCAGCCGGCGATGACGTCGTCCACGAGCGCCGGGTCGATCCCGGTCCGCTCGATCAGGGCCCCGAGCACCTGCGCCAGGAGTTCGACGGGATGGACGTCGCACAACGCCCCGCCGGGGCGGGCGCCCTGCTCGGTCTGCTTGGCGGCCTTGCCTTTTCCCAGCGGGGATCGGACGGCGTCGATGATGACGGCTCGGCGTGACATGTCTCTCCTCCTCAGGCCCGCTGGGGCGCGCCGATCGCGTCGGTGTTCCAGTAGAACGCCCGGATCTCGCGGACCTTGCCGTCGGCGAAGGACCACAGTTCCAGCGCCTGATTCGCGGTGCCGGTCTCGTCGCCGGGATTGACCCAGTCGAAGGTGATCCAGGCGGCCACTTCCGACTCGTCGCCTATGGCCCGGACCAGCTTCAGGTTCTTCGCGCCCGCCGGGGCATCCGGGTTCGCGGTGGCCGAGAAGACGGCCCGCAGTTTGCGGCTACCCTGCACCCGGCCGCCGTGCGGCAGCGAGGGTGGCCACTCGATGGCGGCGTCCTCGGCGAAGTGGGTGTCGATGGTGCGGACGATCGTGTCGACATCCGCATTGGAGATGGCGTTGTAGAAGTCGGCGACGATATCGCGCGGGGCGGCGGGACTTTCGGACATGCGGCACCTCGGGAGTCGGGAAGTTATTTTAGAACTTTAGCGTCTCATAATGCTGTGGGCAATGCCGGGTGAATCTGCACAGCGGTCACCGACACAACGTGCGAGTAGACATCGCAGTGGACGCTGAACAGATTTCGCTTGGGGCTCAGGCGAGCCGATTGGCCGACGAACCGCCCGCGACCATGGTGCCGTGGCTGGTGGCGCAGCGGTTGCCGGCACGGTCCTCGACCACCACCTCGACGAACTTCGTGCGCCGGCCGCCGCCCAGGGGCCGGGCCCGGAAGGTGATCGGGGCCAGCGCGGGCGAGTGGTACTGGATGTGCAGCGAGCCGGTGGCGGGCAGCTGGCCCTCCGCGCTCACCCGCATCGCCATCACACCCATCACCTGATCCGCCGCGGCGACCACGATGCCCCCGTTGACCGCACCGTTGGGGTTGGGTGTCAGCACCGGCCGCTCCATCACGAACACCGCGGAGTGTCCGGTCAGTTCGACGCATCGCAACCCGAGATCCACGCAGAACGGCAGGGCGCCCGCCCACGCCAGCCAGTCGGCATCGCTGTCGCCCGCGGGCAACCACCACGGCTGCCGCGCCTCCGTCGACTCCATGGGGCGCAGCGTACCCCGCGTGAAAACGATCGTTCTCCGATCCGGTCGTTGACACCGGCAGGCGGGTGAGCAATTATGAGACTCCACGACTTAAAAATAAGACCGAGCCGGGAGGCGACAGATGGGACTGGCGGAGGGCAAGGTTGCCTTCATTTCTGGTGTTGCGCGCGGACAGGGCCGTTCTCATGCGGTCCGGTTGGCCGAAGAGGGCGCCGATATCATCGGCTTCGACATCTGCGCGGATGACGCCGCGGTCGAATATCCGCTGGCGTCCCGCGAAGACCTCGACGAAACCAAAGCGCTGATCGAGAAGTTCGGCCGGACAGCGATTCTGGAGGTCGCCGACGTTCGCGACCCCGACGCCGTCAAGCAGGTCGTCGACTCCGGTGTCCAACAGCTCGGCCGGCTCGACATCGTGCTGGCCAACGCCGGCGTCATGGCGATCACCGGTGAGCACCGGTTGCGCCGCGCGGCCTGGGACGTGGGCATCGACGTGATGCTCAACGGCGTCTACAACACGGTGGAGGCCGCCATTCCGCACCTGCGCGCCGGCGGCCGGGGTGGTTCCATCGTGATCACCAGTTCGACCGCCGGGCTCACCGGGGGGCTCTCGGACGGATCGCCGGGCATCCAGGGCTACATCGCCGCCAAGCACGCCGTCGTCGGCCTGATGCGCGGATGGTCGAATGTCCTTGCCAAGGAAGGCATTCGGGTGAATACGGTGCACCCGACGGGGGTGAACTCTCCGATGGTGGCAAATGAGGCGTTCGGTCGATTCGTGACCGAATATCCGGAGGTGGCCGCGATCATGCAGAACCCGTTCCCGGTGCCCAACGGCCTGCTCGAGCCCGAGGATGTGACGAACTCGATCATGCATCTGATCTCCGACGCGGGGCAGTACATCACCGGGACCACGTTCCGGGTCGACGCCGGGTTCTCCAGCCGGGCCTGACCCACGGACGGACGCGCCGGCCCAGTGCACTCCATCCGGGGCCGGCGTTGTCGTCATGCCGAAATCTGAAAGTGAAAGGTGGACCATGCACATCAACGGTTCGACGGCCGTGGTGACCGGAGGGGCTTCGGGGCTGGGTCTGGCCACGGTGAAGCGACTGCTCGACAACGGCGCCCAGGTCGTCATCGCCGACCTGCCCACTTCGGCCGGTGAATCCGTCGCCGCCGAACTCGGCCCGCGGGTCCAGTTCGTGCCCGCCGATGTCCGCAGCGCCGAGGACATCACGGCGGTGATGGACCGCGCGGTGCAGACCGGCCCCCTGCGGGCCGTGGTGCACTGCGCCGGCCGCGGCGGTCCGGTCCGGGTGGTCGACAAGAACGGTGAGCCCGGATCGCTCGAGCTCTACACCGAAATCGTCACCACCAACCTGATCGGCTCCTTCAACGTGCTGCGACTGGCGGCGGCGCGGATGGCGCGTAACGAGCCGCTGGACGGTGACCGGGGCGTGGTGATCCTGACCGCGTCGGTCGCCGCGTTCGAGGGCCAGATCGGTCAGATCCCCTACGCCTCATCGAAGGCAGGTGTGGTCGGAATGACGATCGTGGCGGCCCGCGATCTGGCCGGAAAGCAGATCCGCGTCAACACCATCGCCCCCGGCACCTTTGATACTCCGTTGCTGGCAAGGCTTTCCGAGGATGTGCGGAACTCACTGGCCGCAACGGTCCCGCACCCCAGCAGGCTGGGTGACCCCGACGAGTTCGCCCACCTGGCGATGGCGATCATCGAGAACGGCATGCTGAACGGCGAGACCATCCGGCTGGACGGCGCGATCCGGATGGCCCCGCGGTGACGAGCGGGATCGAGGTCGAGGTCACCGGCAACGTAGCGGTGCTCGCGATCAATCGTCCCGCGGTGCGCAACGCGATCGACTTCGACACCGCCAACGCCATCGCTGGCGCACTCGACGACTTCGAGGCCGACAGCGGCGTCCGGGCGATCGTGCTCACCGGCCGGGGCGGATTCTTCTGCGCCGGCATGGACCTCAAGGCGCTCAACGCCACCGGGAAGCGCCCGATCACGGAGAGCCGTGGCGGCTTCGGGATCGTCGAGAAGCCCCCGGTGAAGCCGCTGATCGCGGCGGTCGAGGGTGCCGCCCTCGGCGGTGGACTGGAGATCGCCCTGGCGGCCGATGTGATCATCGTGGCCGAGAACGCCAGACTGGGGTTGCCCGAAGTGGCGCGCGGACTGGTGGCCACCGCCGGCGGTGTCATCCGGCTGCCCGGCCGCGTTCCGCGGGCGATCGCCCTCGAGATGATCATGACCGGAGCCCCGGTGACGGCGCCGCGCGCCTATGAGATCGGGCTGGTCAATCGCGTGGTGGCACCCGGTACCACCTTGGAGTGTGCACTCGGGATCGCCGGTGCCATCGCCGCCAATGCACCGATGGCGGTGCGGGCCGCCAAGGCGGTGGCGACGCGCAGCACCGGGTGGTTGGACGGCGAGGCCTTCGATCTGCAGCGACGGTTCACCGATCCGGTCAAGGAGTCCGCCGACGCCGCCGAGGGCGCCCGTGCCTTCGTCGAGAAGCGCACGCCGGTGTGGCGGGACGCCTGAACCTCGCGCGCCGTCCCGGGGTCGGCTATTCTGAGCGACGCTGTCTCAGATAACCGACAGGGGGGCCGAAGCGATGCCGCAGCACCGGGCCGCCGCACGCGACGAGGCGGCGCCGCGCGGTTCTCGCCCGCGGGGCCGCCCACGCACCGAGATCGATCTGGACGCCGTGGCCGATGCCGTCGCCAGCCTGGTGATGGAGGGCGGCGACCAGGCCATCTCCATTGTCGGTGTCGCCGAGCGTCTCGACGTCTCGCGTGCCACGCTGTACCGCCTCGTGCCCACCAAGGAAGACCTCGTCGGCATCATGTTCGAACGGGGAACCCGGGAGCAGTCGGACCTCATATCGGCGGTCGCGGAGGCCGATATCCCGGTGCGGGACAAGCTGACCCGGCTGATCCGGCTACAGGTCGATGCGGCAGTCCGGATGCGTGGCTACATGCCGGTGTTCTTCGGCGGCCAGGGCCTGCCCCCGGATGTCTTCGAGCGCTGGCACGCCTGGAGCCGTGACTACGAGGCGATGTGGCGGCGCTGTGTCGAGGACGCGATGGCCGAAGGCATCCTCGAACGTTCCGACGTGGTGACCACCACCCGTCTGCTCCTCGGTATGTGCCTGTGGATATCCCGCTGGTACCGGCCGGAAGAGGGCATCGACGCCGAGCGCATCGCGAGCACCGCGGTGGGTCTCATCCTGCCGCCCGGAACCTGATCTTCCGGGGCCGAGCGTGCGCTGATATTCATTTTGGTCCGCGCGCGATACATATGACTGCGCGCTCGGCAGGGTCGTGACCGACGTTGGCGTTGACCGGTCGCCGGCGACTGCCTATTATTTGAGACGTCAATACTCAAAAACAATTTCGGGGTGTCATGTCCAGTTCCGCCGACCTAGGGGTCGACTCACCGGTAGCCGGCGTCGCCGTGGTCGAAGTCCGGCGCCCGCCGAACAACTTCTTCGATCCCGACCTCATCGAGGCGATTGCCACGGCCGCGCACGCGCTGGATTCCGACGGACGGACGCGCGCGATCGTCCTTGCCGCACAGGGTAAGAACTTCTGTGCGGGTGCGGATTTCGCCGGAACCAGCGGTGCGGGCGAGGTTTCCCCCGACGAGGGCGCGCGTCGGCTCTATGCCGCCGGGGCGCGGCTGTTCG
>WBZP01001958.1_pt1 | contig 24396 bp, 12 predicted proteins | sample 5204301 | NCBI WGS metagenome assembly WBZP01 (sample SAMN12412401, study PRJNA552823) | activated sludge metagenome | isolation source: activated sludge from nitrification reactor of wastewater treatment plant... | place: USA: Pennsylvania | collected 2017 | reverse complement strand
TCCAACGGCGGTTCTCTCTGCTTCCGACATTACGGCGCTGCGGAAGACAGCAGAAGCCGACCGCCGGGTCACTTCCCTCCTGGGTGCTCGCTGGGCCTATATCGATGCGGACCGAGTATCTTCACAAGGAAAAATATCATTCGGCTGTTGCCAGAATGAGGCCCGCTTCACGAAGCTCACGTACTTTAGCTACAGCAGCAACGTTGCCATCGAGGTCCGCCTGAAAGATGCGGCAGTGTTGCAGGCAGACCGGATCGACGGGTATCTACCCCCCGAAGGCCCGCAGGATGTTCAACGCGGGATCGAGCTGGCCCGGTCCGACCAACGTCTGGCTGGAAAAGTGCAAGACTTGCAAGGTCACGGGCTGCTGATGCAGCCGGACCGCGGATTTATCAAGAACGATCCGGGATATGGGCATCGAGTGATATGGATCACGTTCTCGCAGGGGTTGGGCGGTGACCCCAAGTACTGGGCGCAGGTGGATCTCACGGACGATCGGGTACTGGACGCAGGCGATGAGCCCCCTCGTTAAGGCAGGAAAGGAGCGCGGATGAAACGTGTCGTCATGACAACCCTCCTGCTGCTTTGCGCACTGGCTGCGCCGCTCCCTGGTTCCGCCCAGTCAGCCTCGGAGCATATGAATTGGGGCCGCTGGAGCTTCGACTATGAAGTCCGAGACAACACCGGCCTGGCCCTTCGTCAGGTTACCTACGACGGCGAGCTGGTCCTCGGCAAGGCCAGCATGCCGGTCCTGCGTGTGAAGTATGTGAAAGAACGCGTCTGGTGGAATCCTTTTACCTGGTTCGGTTCCCGCGCGGATAGCGGCCGCTGCGGTCCTTTTCAAGACCGCCTGCGCTGGCAGGATCTGGTTCCGATCGTGAACTGCGCCGACAACAAGGTCTGCGTCGAAAGTTCCACCCTGAACGGCATCAAATGGCTGGAACTTGGTATTTACGCCAGGATCGGCGAGTACCATATTTACCAATCCTGGCATTTTTCGGAAGATGGCGAGCTACGGCCAGTGGTGCAAAGCCGCGGACTGTCATGCAACACAGACCACGTCCACCATCCGTACTGGCGATTCGACTTTGATATCAACGGCAACGGCATGGACCAGGTTTTCGTGCGCGACGACGGAGCGCCTGATAAGGGCTGGGGCCCCGGATGGACCAAATACACGAACGAACGGAATGACGTGAAGCACCCGTCGACCCATCGGACCTGGTTCGTGCGTGACCAGTTGACAGGGCATGGCGTGTGGGTCCTCCCCGGTGACGGATACGCCCCGCTCAAAGACGACGGCGAGCGGGATTCATTTGCCGATCATGATGTCGCTATTCGGCGGGCGAAACCGGATGAGGACGTTCCCTGGGTCTTCGGTGCTCGCGGCCAGCTGGGATACGACGAAGACAATCAGGGTGTCCAGGAGCAGGACGTCGTGTTGTGGTATATCGCTCATCTTCCGCACATGGCCGCCCTCGGCCCGACCAAATGGCTGACCTTAGGACCAACCTTGAAAATCCACCGATAGCCGTCCTCCGGGCCGTCCCTGATCAGCTATTCGCCATCCGGCCCCCCTCTCTTCCCCGTTGCGGTTCATACCTTAGGCACTCTATACTAGGTGCAGGCTACCCTAGATACAGATCCTTCGGTCGCAGTACAATCAGCCGTTCTCACGATGATACAGCTGCCTCAACATGAACCACGGCCGAATCTTTGAACGCTCCTGGGGCCCTGGTGTCCCCGCAGCACCAAAGGGTGTTCACCGGAAGGACTTGCCATGAGTCAGCCGGCCTTTTCCGCAAAGGAATTTCAGCGACTCGGTGAGATCATGTATGACGCCCGCTCCGTCAACCGGAGCGATGGAGTCTGGCAGCTCGTATCGGCCGTGCAGGAGGTTATTCCATTCGAATTCTCCGGGTGCGGTGCGGTGGATCTTCTCCATGGCCTTGATCCGTCTCTCGGACGGTCCAACTATCCTCGAGAGTTCTGCCAGCTCTACATGGGCCAGGGTCTGGCGGCGGACCCCGCCGTACACAGATTGATCACCTCCGGCCAATCCGTCACCTCAAGCGCCGACGAACCCCTGGGCAACGAGCCGAAGGACATCACCTCACTCAAGCTCGATTTCGGCATCAAAACCTGCCTTTCCGCCGGAGTACGCGGAGACCATGGCGCCTGCTCCTATTTTGCGTTCAGCAATTTTGACGCGAAACAAGTAGGGAAACTGCGCCTGCTCCTCGACATTCTCACCCCGCATTTCCACTTAAGCTACATGCGCTGCAACTCCACCTGGAACCCTGAACGGCCGGCCCAGCCGGCCTTGCTGCTCAGCAAACGGGAAGAGGAAATTCTCCGCTGGGTGGCGGCCGGCAAGACCAATTGGGAAATTTCCGTCATCCTCAAGGTCAGTTTGAATACCGTGAAGTTTCACCTGAAAAACATCTTTCAAAAGATCGGCGTCGAAAATCGATGGAGCGCCATTGCCTATTGGCAAACCGGTGAACAACATCGCCTCATTCCATCGACACCGCCCAGTGACGATCGTCCGCCTTCCGACTCCAACAGCCCCGGCTAGCCCGCACCATGCATATCGACCCGCGCTCCGCCCAGTCCGTCCTCAGTTGACCGGCGGGGGCCGGAGCACCCGCCTACCCCGATGGGTAGGTGACGCCAGACCGCACCTCTCGTAAAGTCTGCCCACACCACGTCGCGCGGAGCGTGACGTCTCAGTACCACCGTCATTTACATAACCGGCCAGGGCCAAACAGCCCTAGGAGTTCCGGAAGGAGAGGCCCTATGAAGCAGCTTGCCGCACATCCTGCAGCAATGAACGCAACATTCACTCTGCTCGACCTCCTGCAACAACGTAAGACGCGCCGCTTCGGCCGCGGCATGACCCTACCCGGCGGCCCGCTTCAATACACCAGCCAGCATGAGCCGGTTCCGCTGAGTCGGGAAGAGGAGCGGTATCTCATCTATGCGGCCATTGGCCGATCAGGACGGAATCTTGGCGATATGCAGTTTGTCGGGAGTCCCGGCACGAGTGTGGGACAGGGCAATGCGCTGATGAACTTTAACAGTCGCACGGTTCCCAGCCCCTGCTCCGCACAAACCACACAGCTGTTTTATACCAACGACGACGGCGTCTTCTTCGTCGCCGACGCAGCAAGCCCCGATCATCCCTGGGATCTGAACATCGTGCAACTCCAGTCGTCCCGGCTCGAGATTCCCCGGGAAGCCCCGTTCATGCTGCCGTTCAACCAATGGTATACGAACCGGCCCGGCACCACCCTGTTCATGCCCGTCACTAACATCGCGCTGCTGTATCTGAATCTCCTGTTGATGATGTTCAGCGAAGAGACCGGGTACTTCATCGTCGACACGGACAACGGCAACGCCGGCTGCGGCCTTGAGGCCTTTCGGAAGAGCGCGGGCGGGCACCTGCACGACGATCTGAAGGCGCGGCGGATGTTTAGCCTGCGCGAGCTCGATGCCGCGATTTGCGAAACAGCGATCCAAGAGCAAGGCATCATCTGCGAACATATCTCCCTGATGCAGCAAGCCCTGGGACTCGGCGGCGGAATCCAAAGCGTGGGGAGCGGCCGTCATCTCCTAGGCATGGAACCGCACATCTATCCCGGACTCGGGTTCCACTTTGTCGTCCCGCCCGGCAAGCCGCTACGGGCGAATCCCGTCGGTATTCCTCAGGTGTGGGAAGGCCCCACGCCGCCGTTCGTACCATCGATGAAAGAGGCGGTGACCCGCCTGGTCGCCAGCAAGTTCGGGCCAGAGGGCACCTTCAGGAAACCTCAGGAACAGCCCTGGGTGAACCCCAAGGTGGGAGAGCAGGTCCCCCAGCATTCGGAGCGGGCCGTCGAAGCGACGATCGCCTTCACCGAATATGTGCTCGGGACCTACGGCCGCTTCCCGGCGCACGCCGACGCCTGCAAGTCGATTGTGGCTTGCCAGACCCATCACCTGGATGAAGATTTTTACGCGACGTTCTACCCCGACGGTGCCTTGCCGGAAGCGCACCGCGAACACATGCATGCATGGCATACCCATTGACGACACACATTTTCACGCTCTTACGAGCACAGGAGGGCATCATGACACCACATACCTCTCGTCGAGTCGTCATCACCGGAATGGGAGTCATTTCCCCGCTGGGTTGTACCGTAGACTTGTTTTGGCATTTATTGAGCCGTGGCGAAAGCGCGGTTCAACCGATTACCTCCTTCGACACCTCACCATTTCAGGCCTGCCTCGCGGCCGAAGTGCGGGACTTCGATCCCGAAGATTTTCTGCATCGCAAGCAGGCCCGACGGATGGGACGAGCAACCCAGTTTGCCGTGGCCTCCGCCATGATGGCAGCCCGCGATTCCGGCATCAGTCTGGAAGAGGAAGACCGCGGCGCGATCGGCATCAGCATCGGCACCTCGATCGGCGGCATGAAAGAAGCCTTTGAATTTCATGATGCAGCCAAACTGAATGCCTACGAGCGGGTGAACCCCTTCACCATGGGCATGACCTTCCCCAATGCCATTTCGTCGGAGGTCGCCATCGTCCTGGGGTTACATGGTCCTTGCGAAACCTACTCCATCGGGTGCTCATCGACGGCCAATGCCATCGGACGCGCGTTTGAATGGATCAAATCCGGCCAGTCCACGTTGGTCGTGGCAGGCGGGACAGAAGCTCCACTGCACCCAAGCGTCTATGCGGCCATGAACGCCGGACGCGCACTGGCCCCTGATGAACGCGGCACCATTCGCAATCTCCCCCGTCCTTTCGACAAGACACGGTGCGGAATGGTGCTGGGGGAAGGAGCCGGCTGCTTCATTCTGGAAGACTACGAGCATGCCCGTGCGCGCGGGGCCAGGATGTATGCGGAGCTTGAAGGCTGGGGCTTTACCTGCGACGCCCATTCGATGGTGAAAGCCTCGACCACGGGGCAGGAGCAGCAGCGGGCGGCCCGCCTCGCCCTCTCAACGGCCCATTGGTTCCCGGAAGAGGTCGATTATGTCAACGCCTGCGGGCTTGGCACCTTGGAACTGGATGCGCTCGAAACCCAGACCGTCAAGCAGGTCTTGGGCAGCCACGCGTATCAAGTTCCTGTCAGCTCTTTCAAGGCGTCGCTTGGCCATGCCTTCGCCGCGAGCGGCGCGTTCCAACTCATCGGCACTGCAAAAGCCATGGAGCACCAGTTCATTCCACCCACACTGAACCTGACGACCCCGGATCCGACCTGCGATCTGGACTATGTCTCCGGAGTGGGGCGTGCGGCCCACGTCGATCGAGCCCTGATCAATAGCTTCGGATTCGGCGGCAAGAACATCGTGCTGGCCCTGTCACGCGTGGATGCCCGGGCCGCCACAACGAGCCCGATGGCAGCCACACCGGGGTATAACCTTCCGCATCTGGTAGGAGTGTCGTAAACGAACGGTATGGACAAGCACACTCACATTCCCTCGCGCCTCACGTGCGCATCGTCTGCTGCGGCCGGGCCTTTGAAAGGCCTGGCCGCAGCAGGTCCGTTCCGCCGCATCCTTCCCTTATGCCAAGCAGGGTGGACACCAATCGTTATGCGCCTGCCAACACTGGTCGAAGGTGGCCCGACTCATCGGCACAGGCGCACACAGGAAACACAAGGCATCCATCCACAATTATGTGAGAGTCGAACATGAACGAATCACCGAACACTTCAACACGTGTGTTCATCATCAACCCGCAGGAGCTGGTCCGTGTCGGCATGCGAACGCTCCTGAATACCATGCAGGACTTTACCGTCGTCGGGGAAGCACCGTCTCGAAGCGAGGCGCTTCCCCTGCTACTTCAGCACACACCCGATATCGTCATCGTCGATCTGCGCGTGCAGGACGGCACGGGTATTGAGACAGCCAAGGAAATTCTCACCCATCTTCCGGCAACCCGGCTGCTGTTCCTCGCTGACACGCTCAATGACAGCATTCTGCTTTCTGCCATTTCCACCGGCGCCCACGGGTATGTCCTGCAGGATGCCGGATCCGAAACGCTGATGCACGCAATGCGCAGCATTACCAAGGGACAGGCCTATCTCGACCCCGGCGTGACCCGTCACACGTTTGCCTATCTCCGCAAGGTGGCTGATCGGGAACCAGAACGGGGCCGGCATCTCCTCTCCCCGCAGGAACGACGCCTGCTTCCGTTGATCGCCCAGGGCAAGACCAACAAGGAGATTGCCGCTGAACTCGGGCTGAGCGACAAGACCGTCAAAAATTATTTAGCCAATGTGTATTCGAAACTGCACCTCACCAGGAGATCCCAAGCCGCGGCCTTTTATCTCAAGACAATTCCCTAACCGTTGCTGCCTCCGCGCGCAATGGTGCACGACTCAAGTTCCTCCCTCCGGTCACCGAAAGAGTACCGACAGACTCTCTCGCCCCCGCGGGACCACCTGAACTATGCATCATCTGCGCTTCTTTCAGCTCCGGGATATGGCCACCTGCGGCTCAGCCCTCCGCCGGCTTGGCATCGGCGCGGCAACGCTGGAGGAGGTCGCCGACCGTCTCGTTCGCCACCTCTACGGTACGTTGACTAGCCCTCAGACCGGCGAGCCGGCGTGCGTCCTGGTCCGACTCTTCAAAACAACCCCCTACAGCCTTTTGACGCCGGATCTCCAAGCCCTTGCCGATCAACAACTCGGCAACACACCCGGCACGGCCTCCACGACGTGCCTGACCTTACTGGCCAGTGCAGGGATCATTCCGGGATGGAACGACCCCGCACTCTCGAGCCGCTTCCGCGTCATTCCGCTGGGCAAACCGGAGGATCTCGAACGACTTCCGATGTTCAGCCAGTTGTTCTCTCAATTGGGCGCTGCACTGCCTCATACGACACAGCCGACGCAGAGCCTGCTGGTCGACCCGCAGGAGCATACCTTCAATGTGTTTCATGTTCCTGAGGCAGCGGGAAGCCCCTACGTGCCCGCACAGGAGGCCTTCGTTCAGAAGTATGGGATCCGGTCGGTGCTGGGATTTGGTGCGCCATTGCCGGACGGCCAGCTGTTCTCCATCATTCTGTTCAGCAAAGACCCGATTTCCGAGAGCACGGCGCAACTCTTCAAGCCACTCGCCCTCTGCGCACAAATTGCCCTAGCCCCTTTTACCACCCCCCCCGCGTCTCAGGATTCCAACACCCAAGTCCTTCCCCAAGATCACGGAAGGACACCTGCCCAGACTGTCGGCCAGTTGGAGTCGCGCATCGCTGAACTTGAACGACTCCTGATCGTCCATGAACAGGCAGTCGAAGCGCAAGCAGAGCGCATGGATCTGGTCGTGCAGGGAGCCCAAGTGGGCACGTGGGACTGGGACGTCCCGAGCGGGTGCGTCTCCTTCAATGAACGTTGGGCCAGCATGCTGGGATACCAACCCGAGGAAATCGAACCGCATGTTCGAACCTGGGAACGCCTCATCCACCCTGACGACAGAGGCCCTGTCATGGCAGCGGTCGAGGCCCACCTTCGAGGAGACACGCCCCTCTACTCGAGCGAACATCGCCTCCGAACGAAGTCAGGAACCTGGTGCTGGGTCTTCGACAGCGGACGCGTCGTCGAGCGTGATGCCAACGGCGCCCCGTTGCGAGCCACCGGAATCCATCTCGACATTTCCGGCCGGAAGGAATTGGAACACGCACAGGCGCGTGCGCAACGAGACCTGCAGGCGAAGCAGCAGGCGCTTGATGAGGCGCAAGCTCTCGCCCACCTCGGTTTCTGGGAATGGGACATCGTCACGGGCCATGAGCAGTGGTCGGACGAACAATACCGCATTTTCGGGCATGATCCATACCTGACTCCGCCGACGTATGCCACCTTCCTCTCGGCCCTGCACCCGGACGACCGCACCCGCGTACAACAAGCAGTCGATGCGGCCCTCAATTATGATTTCCCCTATAACATCGATTGCCGGATTATCCGCCCGAGCGGCGAGATTCGGAACATCAACTGCCGCGGCATCGTCCATCGTCACCCCGATGGATCACCCGCACGTATGACCGGAAGCGTCCTGGACGTCACTGAGCACAAACGCGCCGAGTCGGCCTGGCGCGAGAGCGAAACGCGCATGCGCTCGATCTTCGAAAGCGCGATCGAGGGCATTGTCGTCATCGATGAACGGGGGCGAATAGAGAGTGTCAATGCGGCACTTTTAACACTGCTGGGCTATGAGGCTCACGAACTCATCGGGCAAAACGTTTCTTTGCTCATGCCCTCCCCCTACCGTGAGAGCCACTCGGACTATCTTGCGAGTTATCTGGTCACCGGAAAACAAGTCATCATCGGCAGCGGTCGAGATCTGCATGCCGTGCGAAAAGATGGCACCACCATCGACATCCACGTGTCCGTCAGCGAGATGCGTATCGGATCGTCCCGGAAATATACGGGCATGATCCGCGACATCTCCGAGCGGAAACGGATGGAGCACACCATCTTGGAGAGCGAGGAGCGTTTCCGACAACTGGCGGAATCGATCGACGCCGTGTTTTGGCTCACGACGCCGGACAAGAGCCAAGTCCTCTATGTCAGTCCTGCCTTCGAAACGATCTGGGAATGCCCCAGAGAAGTGCTGTATTCAAACCCTCTGTACTGGCTCGAGCGCATCCATCCGGAAGACCGGGAGCGAGTCTCCGTCGCGGCCGCCTGCCAGGCACATCTGCCCTACGATGAGGAATATCGGATCGTGACGGCAAGCGGACAGGGCCGCTGGATCCGGGATCGCAGCTTCGCGATCAAAAGCGCCAATGGGGAAACCCATCGCATTGCCGGAATCGCTCAAGACATCACCGCGGCCAAGCAGCTGGAGACTCAACTGCGAGCCAGTGAACTACGCCATCGCGCCCTGGTTGAATTGTCTCCCCATGCCATTTTTGTCAACTGCGACGACAAGATTGTGTTTACCAATCAGGCATGCGTGAAACTCTTTGGTGCGATCGCCCCCTCGCAGTTGTTCGGAAAACCGGTCATGGATTTCATCCATCCCGACTCGCGCCCGGTCGCGCGGGAGAGAATCGCCCGCATACGATCGACGAACGGAATCTCTCCTTCGACCGAGGAGCGCTTCGTGGGACTGGACGGATCAGTCATCGACGTAGAAGTGGCCGCCGCCGCCATTCGATTCGAGGGACGGCCGGCGATCCAAGTCATCTTGACCGACATCCGTACCCGCAAAGACCTCGAGCGAGCCCTGCTTGCCACCAACCTGCAATTGGAAACTATTCTTGCCAGCGCCACGAAAGTCTCCATTATTGCAACCGATCAAGACGGCCTGATCACCACATTCAATTCAGGGGCGGAACAGATGCTGGGCTACTCTGCCGAGGAGATGATCGGACAACAGGCGTTGACCGTCCTTCACCTGCCCGAAGAAATCGAGCGGTATGCCAACGACTTGAGCGAACGGCATGCCACCTCCATCCAAGGCTTTGATGCCTTGACTCGGCAGGCTAGGAGAGAGGGTTTCGACGAACAGGAATGGACCTATTTGCGGAAAGACGCTGGTCGATTGACGGTCTTAGTGACCATTACGGCACTGAAAAATAATGACGGCGTCTTGACAGGATTTCTCGCGATCGGAAAAGACATTACAGGGCGAAAACAAGCGGAAGAGGCGCTCACGCAAGCCGCCCAGGAATTGGAGCGAAATAATGCCGAGCTCGCTCAGGCGAGGGATGCCGCACTGAAGGCCGCCCAGGCCAAATCCGATTTCCTCGCCACCATGAGTCACGAAATCCGCACACCGATGAATGCGATCATCGGCATGACGGGGCTGCTCCTGGACACGGCACTCACCGCCGAACAGCGCGACTTTGCCGATACCGTCCGCCGCTCCAGCGATGCCCTACTGACGATCGTCAATGACATTCTCGACTTTTCAAAGATCGAAGCCGGCAAACTCATTTTCGAAGATATAGCCTTCGATATTCGATTGGCCGTCGAAGACACAGTTGACCTGCTGGCCGAACAGGCACAGACCAAAGGCCTTGAACTCATCGCCATGGTTGATGCCTCCGTTCCGGCCGGGGTGACGGGAGATCCGGGTCGGTTACGGCAAATCCTCGTGAACCTTGTCAGCAACGCCATTAAATTCACCTCCTCCGGTGAAGTCTTTGTCCAAGTCACTCGAGAAAAAGAGGACGACCCAAATCTCCTGCGATTTACCGTCACTGATACGGGCATCGGCATCTCCCCTGAGGCCCAGATCAAATTATTCCAGCCCTTCGTTCAAGCCGACAGTTCGACGACTCGCCGTTTCGGAGGAACGGGCCTTGGGCTCGCCATTTGTCAACGGCTTATCGCGCAAATGAAAGGGCAAATCGGCATCGAGAGTCGACAGGGGGAAGGCAGCACCTTCTGGTTTACGGCACAACTGCCAGAAGCGGGTCTTGTCACCCCGACATCCGCACTCTCATGGGCGCAACTTCGCGGGAAACGCATCCTGCTCGTCGATCCGAACAACACCGTCCTGAAGGTTCTGCAGCGAGACCTGGCGACCAAGGGCGTGGAGTGTGTCACTGCTCGATGCGGCCGGGAAGCTGTGGACCTGGCGCATGCGGCCGTGGCCAGTCACAGGCCCATCGACCTCGCCTTGATCGAGTTACATCTGCCAGACATCGACGGATTCGAAACGGCCAGGCTACTCAAGCAGAATCCACTCACAGCCACCATGCGCCTGGTGATTCTCACCACGGTCGGGCGACGAGGCGACGGGTCCACCGCACAGACACTTGGCATCGACGCCTATCTCACCAAACCAATCCGGCAAACTCAACTACTGGAGTGCCTCTGTCACCTGTTAGGCACTCACGCTCCGGGCCAACTGCCGGATGAAGGCTCCAACACCCGTCCACCGTTGATCACGCGCCATACCCTGAACGAATCCCAGGGGGCAGCATCTTTTCGCCTGCTCTTGGCCGAGGACAATCCCGTGAACCAGAAGGTGGCCTGCAAAATGCTGGAGAAACTGGGCTATCGGGTCGACGTGGCCAGCAATGGACAGGAAGCTGTGGCTGCCCATCAACGCACCCCCTACCCCCTGATATTCATGGATTGCCAAATGCCTGAAGTCGATGGATTCGAAGCCACCGCATTGATCCGCAAGATGGAAGGCCGAGCCGCGCATACCCCCATCGTGGCCATGACTGCCAATGCCATGCAAGGAGATCGCGAGCGCTGCCTTGCCGCCGGGATGGATGACTACGTGGCCAAACCGATCCGTCCGAAAGATCTCCAGGCCGTGCTGGATGCCTGGCTCGGGAACAACCGTACGGCAACCGGCACGACGGGTTAGGGAAGGAACATCCTTCATGTCGGACCATTGCCGCCCCCTCAAGGGAGCACAGGATAGCCACTGCACTCTCGGCATCCTCCCCTTGGTGCAAGCCGGCATCACGGTGCTTGACGCCAATGGCACAATTCTCGCCACCAACAAGCCCTGGGAAGAAATCGCCGCAGCCAACGGCCTTGCCAAAAGCGATTCCGGCGTGGGTGGAAGTTATCTCCGCATCTACGATTCGGCAGGACCCCATCCGCTCGCCATACACATAGCCCAAGGGATCCGGAAGGTTCTGAACGGTACCCTCCACAGCTTCTCCAGCAACTACGAAGGCCCCGACACGGATCTTCGCCGTGAATTTCGCCTCCTGGCTTGCCCCGTGCAAGGTGACGGAAGCCATCGTGCCATCGTTATGCATTTCGACCCTTCCCATCTAACGCAGTGGGAGGCCGCAATGCATCGGATCGAAACCCAGTGGAAGGCGACCGTAGAGACGGCCGTGGACGGCATCGTGGTGATTAATGAACTGGGTGTCATTGAATCCGTGAACCCCGCCGTCACGAAGATGTTCGGCTATGCCCCTGATCAGATGTTGGGCCAGAATGTCAAAATGCTGATGCCTGAGCCCTACCATTCTGAGCATGACCAGTACCTGAGTAACTATATGGGCTCCGGCCTGAAAAAGGTCATCGGCATCGGACGCGAAGTCCTGGGCCGTCGGAGCGACGGCGCCTCGTTCCCGATCGAATTGGCCGTCAGTGAAATGCTGGTCGACGGATCGAGAAAATTCACCGGTATCGTCCGCGACATCTCATCCCGCATCCAGGCCGAAATGCAGTTTCAACAGGTGGTCGAGTCTGCTCCGAACGGCATGCTGATGATTGATCCGCAGGGCATCATCACACTGGTCAACAAACAAGTGGAGAGCATGTTCGGCTACAGCCGGGAAGAAATGCTCGGCCGGACGGTCGAAATGCTGATTCCCGAGCGCTTTCGCCCCAACCATCCGGGGCATCGAATCGGCTACTTCTCTGCCCCTTCATCACGTGCCATGGGAGGTGGACGGGAGCTCTACGGTTTACGCAAAGACGGCACTGAGTTTCCCGTCGAACTCGGCCTCAATCCGATCGATACACCCAATGGGCAGCTTGCCCTCGCCTCCATCGTCGACATCTCCCTGCGCAAGTGCTCGGAAGATGCCCTGGCAAATGTGACGCAGGAATTGGAATGGAAGAACTGGGAGTTGTCGGAGGCCCGCGATCAAGCCGTGCGGGCCGGCCAAGCCAAGTCCGACTTTCTGGCCACGATGAGCCATGAAATCCGCACCCCCATGAACGGGGTGATCGGCATGACGACCCTTATGCTGGACACAGAACTGACCCCGGAACAAAAAGGGTATCTGGAGACGCTGAAGCATTCCGGCGAATCCCTGCTGCGCATCATCAACGACATTCTGGACTTTTCCAAAATCGAGGCCGGGAAATTCACCATCGAACAAATTCCCTTCGATTTGCGGCTCACCATTGAAGACACGCTGAACATTTTGGCTCCGACCGCGCAGGGGCGGCAGTTGGAACTGGTCGGCCTGATCGACGCCCAGGCTCCCCGCACGGTCGTTGGTGATCCCGGCCGCATCCGTCAAATTCTCACCAACCTGGTGGGCAATGCGATCAAATTTACCGAGCAGGGGGAAGTTCTCATTCAAGTCTTGCAGACGGATGAAAATCAGGAATCGGTCTCGCTCCGCTTTGAAGTGATCGACACCGGCATCGGCCTCAGCCCCGAGGCCCAGGCGAAAATGTTCCAAGCCTTCACGCAAGCCGACAGCTCAACGGCCCGGAAGTATGGCGGAACGGGTCTCGGCCTCACGATTTGCAAGCGGCTGGTGGAATTGATGGGGGGACAGATCGGCCTGCAGTCCATTGCTGGCCAAGGGACCTGCATTTGGTTTACCGTGCGGTTCGGCACCCAGGGGGATGCCCAGTCGGCAGTCGCGCCATTGCCACCCGTCAAAGATCTCCACGGGCTGCGGGTCCTCCTGGTCGACGACAACGCCACCAATCGGAGCCTGCTCCAATACCACGTGTCTGCCTGGAACATGACTCATGAGAGCGCCGTCGATGGTCCCTCGGCATTGGCCATGTTGCGGAGGTCAGCCGAGGAAGGCTCGCCGTTCGATCTCGCTATCATCGATATGTACATGCCGGAGATGAACGGTCTCGAGCTCTGCCGCTTAATCAAGGAAGATCCCGCGCTCCAGAAGACACAGCTGATCATGCTCACCGCGTCAGGCCAACGGGGCGACAGCCTGGCCGCCAAAGAAGCCGGTGCCGCCGCGTACCTCACAAAGCCGATTCGTGAGCGGCATTTGCTCGACTGCATCCGCTTGATCTTCAGCCGGGACCAGGCCGACGAGCAAGCCACTCCGCTGATTACGCGACACACGATCACCGAAACAGTCGCGCGCACGGCACAACGTGTGCTGGTCGTAGACGACAACCCGGTGAATCAAAAAGTCGCCGTAAAAATGCTGGAGAAGTTGGGGTGTCGCGTGGATCTAGCCGGAAACGGCATGGAGGCGTTGGCCGCCGTCTGCCGGCACGAGTACCCGCTGGTCTTTATGGATTGCCAGATGCCGGAGTTAGACGGACTCGAAACCACGCGACTCATTCGCTCGCAGGAGAAACCACACCATCATCTTCCCGTCATCGCCATGACGGCTAATGCGATGGAAGGCGATCGCGATGCCTGCCTCAAGGCCGGGATGGACGATTTCATCAGCAAACCGATCCTCCCCGCCGACTTGCGGAAGATCCTCGCACGCTGGTTGCCACTGGCCGGGATAGATGACGAGCAGACCGCCTCTCCCGACGCCTCCTAACCGTGCCGCTCCATCCCCAGTAACATGCCGCCGGCCCGATCCATGAGTTCGGAGCGAGGCTTGTCTACACTTCAACGCACCCTCCCGATTGACAGAAAGCCACGCGCCCACTAGGATACGCCCTCAACAAGGAGGGTACGTACACGCGTGAGTCAACCGTCTCCATCCCATACTCCGACCCCACCGTCCACTTCGGCCCATCGTGTCGAGCAGCTTTTCGAAATCCTGATTTTCGGCAGCCGCTGGATTCAGGCTCCTCTCTATGGCGGACTCATCGTCGCCGAATTGCTCTATGCCGCCAAGTTCCTGACGGAACTCTGGCACATGGTGGTCCATTTCCGTGAGGAGAGCGAAACCCTGTTCATGCTGGGGGTGTTGTCGCTCATCGACGTCACCATGGTCGCTAATCTGTTGACCATGGTCATCATCGGCGGCTACGCGACGTTCGTCAGCAAGCTGGACTTGGAAACACACCCGGACCGCCCGGAATGGCTCACCCATGTGGACCCCGGCACCATCAAGATCAAACTGGCCGCGTCACTGGTCGGCATCTCCAGCATTCACCTTCTGAAGGCCTTTGTGGACGTGACCAACGAAAATCCTGAACACATCAAGTGGAAAATTTTCATTCACCTGACGTTCCTGGGCTCGGCCATTTTCCTCGCCTATACCGACAAGTTGATGCAGCGGGAGCGAAAGCACTGACCACAGCCTCTCGAAGTTAATACGGGGTGACAACCCCGGGCTCATTCGTCCCATCGAAGGGGGCTCGCGTATCGCTTAAGATACGCGTTGTATCGATTCCGATAAGCGCTTCCCATGCCGCTCTACGCATTCACTCGTAGCCCCTTGCGGTTTCCTTCAGGAGCAGCGCCCACGTCGCGTCCCGCATGACACCTCCGGCATGTGCCTTGCCTTTTCTCACCATACGGTCCAGAACCGGGACTCGCCACTGCATGGACAAATGTCCGACCGGTTTCCTGATTCGCCAGGAGTCGCCATGAACAGACACAGCCCACCGCCCCATCCCCCGCTCTCGCTCGCCGAAATCCTCGTCGAGGAGGCCGAACTGCTGGACGGTCCCTTCCCGGACAACCACCCGGTGAAGGTGCTGGCCAGGAAGAATATGGATGGCAAGCTGGACAATGAACTGGTCGAGGAACTCCGCCGGTACATCCACGGTCGCCACCCGAAACGGGCGGGGCTGTGCTTGTCCGGTGGCGGAATACGGAGTGCGACCTTCGGGCTGGGGGTTCTGCAGTCGCTGGCCCGGCTGCAACTCCTGGACAAGTTCGACTATTTGTCCAGCGTCTCAGGCGGCGGATACATCGGCAGTTGGCTGACAGCCTGGGCCCATCGCCATCCGCGCGGCCTACCGGGTGTGGTGACGGACCTGAGCCACGCACCGAACAACGGCGCAACCGAAGCGTCAGCACCGGTTCGCTGGCTTAGGAACTACAGCAACTATCTCAGTCCTCGTCTGGGGTTCTTTTCTGCAGACTCCTGGACCCTGCTGGGCATCTATCTGCGCAACCTGACCTTGAATTGGATGGTCCTGCTGCCTCTGCTCATGGTCCCGCTTCTCGGTCCGCGTTGGATCATTGCCTTCGCCCAACTCAATCCCGAGAAGGCACCTCTCCCCCGCTGGGCCAATCCGGCCCTGTTGATCGTCGGACTCGGCCTCGCCGTGATCGCCTTGATCTATCTCCACCTTTGCCGTCCCACTCTGCGCGAGTATCGGCGTGATAGCTGGGGGCAACCACTGGAAACCCAGGCATGGTTTCTGCGCGCATGCCTGGCCCCATTGATCCTCTCGGTCGGCTGCCTTACCACCGCCTGGGCCTGGTTTCGCAATAGCGGCGGCACCATCGACCAGATCACCGTCAGCCAGACGGTCCTCGGGGGCGCCTTCCTGCACACCGGGAGCTGGCTCTTTTCCGCCGTGGCGCTCAAGCGATTCAAGGCCATGACGAAGTGGCTGGTCTGGGAAACCCTCGCAGTGGCCGCCACCGGTGCGCTGGGCGGATTGTTTCTGCGCGGAGTCCTGGCGAAACTACCGGACGACTCAGCGGTGGCTCAGTTTCCCGAATGGTTCGCGTTCCTTGCGGTGCCTGCAGTCCTGGCCGTCTTCCTGCTGACCGCCACGATCTTCATCGGCCTCGCCAGCCGGTTCACCGAAGAGCAGGATCGTGAATGGTGGGGGCGAACCGGATCCTGGATCCTGATCGTGATGATCATGTGGATGGGACTGTCCGGCATCGTGATTTTCGGCCCCGGCCTCATTCACTGGATGACACCACAGGTGGCCGCTTCGGTCGGCGGTTTGTCCGGCCTCCTTACCTTGATCCTTGGATTCAGTTCGCTGACGACCGCTCAGCAACAGGAGGGACGGTCACAGGTCACCGCGGCCACCGACCTGGCGGTGCGCGCGGCCGCACCCTTGTTTATGCTCTGTGTGCTGATCGGCTTGGCGCTCGGCAGCAGCTGGCAGTTAGACCTGTTCGCTCACCAGTATGGAACACACCTCAACGATCTCGCAGCACCGAAAGAGACAGGACTGGGAATCTGGACCGATCCCTGGGGCCACGATCAGGTCCTCCACAATACGCCTCAATGGCTGCTGTTCCGATTCACGGCGACCGTGACCCTTCTCGGGCTGCTGATGTCCGTCTTTATCAACATCAACCGGTTCTCGCTTCACGCGATGTATCGTAACCGGCTGATCCGCGCGTATCTCGGCGCATCCCGTGTACAAGCCGAACGCGACCAGACCTTCAATCCTTTTACCGGCTTCGACAACCTCGACAACCCGGCCGTGAGCGACATGCGATTCGACGAGGTACGCGTCGCCCGGTGGTTCCGCACGCAGGAGGCACGGGAGCGGACGATGCAGGCCCTGGGCAACTACCTCCAACTGTCGCACCCGACGCCCGAGCAACAGCAGATCCTGCGGGAACAACTGCCCCAGGATCTGAAACAGGCGCCGGTTCGCAAGCGTCTGAGCGAGGCCGCGCAACAACTCCGACTCGGCCCGGCCTGTCTGGCCCGCCTCACTGCCCTGCAATTGCCGGAGACTCCTGCGGGACGGGACGCCACCAGCTGGTTCGCCGATTTGTTTGTGAATCGGCTCCATGAGCAGAGCCCCGGCCCCTTGCACATGATCAACATCGCCCTCAATCTCGTGAAGGGCGACAACCTGGCCTGGCAGCAGCGGAAGGCCCAGTCGTTCACCATCAGTCCCCTCCACAGCGGCAGTTGGAACCTCGGGTATCGTCGCTCGGAGGAGTACGGGGCCAACCGTTACATCGGCCAACCCCTGTCGCTCGGCACAGCCCTGGCCATCTCAGGGGCCGCTGCCAGTCCCAACATGGGCTACCACTCCTCTTCAGCCGTGACGTTTCTCCTAGCCCTCTTCAATATTCGGCTCGGTTGGTGGCTGGGCAATCCAGGGCCGGCAGGCGCGACCACCTACCATCAAGCCTCGCCCACGCTCTCGATCCGTCCGCTGCTCGCCGAAGCGTTCGGACTTACCGATGCCTGCCATCCGTATGTGTATCTGTCCGACGGCGGGCACTTCGAAAATCTTGGCCTCTACGAAATGGTGCGCCGCCGGTGCCACTGCATCCTTGTCGTGGATGCCGGCTGCGACCCCCGCCTGGCCTTCGAGGATTTCGGCAACGCCATCCGCAAGATCCGGATCGACCTGGGGATCGATATCGAGATCAGCCTCGACCAGATCACCCGCTCGTCCGACACCGGAACAAGCGCCCGCCACCATGCAATCGGTACGGTCCGGTACGACAAGGTCGACGACAATGCCACCGCCGGCACACTGGTCTATCTCAAGCCGTCACTGACCGGCAGCGAACCCACAGATGTTCAGGACTATGCGGCACGCCATCCGGCCTTCCCCCACGAGCCGACCTCTGATCAGTTCTTCGACGAAGCGCAATTCGAATCCTACCGCCGCCTGGGTGAACATGTCGCCCAACAGGTCTTGCGCCCGGCCCTCCAGCAGAGCGAACAGGAGTTTTCAACCCTCTGTCACGCATTGCGTTCTCATTGGGTCACCACACCGCCCGGCATGCAGGAATCTTTTCTCGGCGAAACGGATGATCTCAAAGATCTTGAGCGGCTGTTGCGGGACGACCCGGACCTGCTGCGTTACGACCTGGAGATTTACCCCGAACTCTGTTCGGTCTTTGGTTTGGATCCCGGCAGCGTCGCGCTCAGCCCGCGCGCCGCCCTACACACGTGCAACCTTCAAATTCAACTCATGGAGCAGGTCTATCTGGCGGTGAAGCTGGAGGAGTTCCATAGCCATGCCCTCAATCGAGGATGGATGAACCTTTTCAGGCGCTGGACGTCCTCAGCGACGTTTCGCATGTTCTGGCCTACGGTCTGCGGTATGTACAGTCGGCAATTCGTCAGATTCGCGGATCAGCATCTCAACCTCTCGATCGACAACGTCGCGGTGCTGCAGCCGCTGGAAGATACCAGCGACCTGACCTCGTTGTTCAGGGACCTGTCGATCGAATGGGCCTCCGTGCCCGACTATGCGCAAAGCTTCTTGCAAGCGCTGAAGCGACCCCTGCCGTTAGAGGAAGGCACGGAGGGAAGCGCACGACTTGCGGCCTGGCACATGCGCCTGCCGGCCATCGAATCCGAGGCTGGACCGGTTGGCGCCGGTGAAATTCTGGCGGTGGTCGCCGCCACCCGGCTCTCCGTGACGGGGCACCGGCTCGCGTTGTATGGATGGGTCCGTCCCGCCTACCGGGGGCTGGGTCTCGGACACCGCTTGTTCGGCACGGCCATTACTGAACTGATCGAAGCCTATTCCGGCCACAACCTCACCGTTGATCTGGGCCCCGACAACGCCGCATGGGCTGGCACCTCAATACGCAACGTTGGATGGCTTCGGTTTTACGAACAGCTGGGGTTTACACGGGATCGTTCGGAGCCGGGGCGTTTTCAGATGACCCGGGTGCTTCTATAGCGAAAGGATGGGGAGAGAGATTGATCAGGCAGCACGATGTTGCATCGATCCGACCAGGGATCGGACGGCCTGCAATAACAAGCCGGCACTGAATGGTTTTTCCAATACTCCATGAGCGCCAAATGCTGCCGCAATTTTGAGGATATCGTAACCATGGAGCGGTTGGCCGGAGATTGCCAGAATTTTTACCGACGCCCGTGCCTGGTGCAGCTTCAGGATCGTTTCCAGACCATCGTGCACGGGCAAATACACGTCAAGAATCACCAGGTCGGGAGCCTCGCGCTCAATCACGAGCAGCGCCTGCCGGCCGTCTTCGGCATCGATCACGCGATAACCTTCGACCTCCAGCACAGATCGCACCCATCTGCGCACCTGCTCGTCGTCATCCGCGACTAGAATCAGCGGCATCGCACCCTCCTCCGATCACACATACTCGCCAACACGAAGCGTCCGCTTGGGAAGAGTCCTCGCGTATAAAGTCGCGACCTGTGTCCGTCTCGTGATCCCTAATTTTGAAAAGATGTTCGAGAGATAGTTCTTCACCGTTTTATCGGAGAGCGCCAGGGCGGATGCGATCTCCTTGTTGGTCTTGCCCTCAGCCAGCAACGGAAGCAACCGCTGCTCCTGCGGAGAGAGATCGGCCAGTCCTTTCGATGAAAGACCATTGGCCATCGCGTGGACCTCCCTCAGGACCAGCGCAATCAATTGCGGCTGAATGTAGGAATCACCACTCGCCACCCTGCGAATCGCATCCAACCAGAGGTCAATTGGAGCATCCTTCAGCACATACCCGCGCGCGCCGGCGGTAATGGCCTCGCGAATAATAGAAGGGTCGTCATACATGCTGAGCATGATCACCCGGGTCATGGGGCTCCGGGCCAACATCTGGCGGCAGGCCTGCACGCCCGACAGATCCGGCAAGCTCATGTCCAATAACACCACGTCTGGCTTCAATTGGTTGACCAATTCAATCCCCTCGGCAGCCGATACGGCCTCTCCGACGACACGAAAATCAGACATCCCGCCGACCTGGTCCCTTAGACCAAGACGCATCATGCGACTATCATCAATCAATACAATGCGATAGAGAGATTGCTGCATCATCGTCCCCTCCCACCAACCAGCACTCCGCGCTATTCTCGCTACGTAGTGTCGGAGGAATGGGACTGTAGGAATATAGGCAGGATGTGGATTTACACGTCAGTATTCGGCTGACGGGAAGAGGCAGACAAGCAGGGCCTGACTAGTCGATGAGGCGCGCTTCAACGGCGTACCGGATCAGCTCCCCCGTGCTCTCGCAGGAGAGCTTTTCCAGAATCCTGGCTCGATAGGTGCTGATGGTTTTCACGCTGAGACACAGGTCTTCGGCAATGACAGACACCGACTTGCCCTGCCCGAGCAAACGAAGGACTTGCAGCTCTCGGTCCGACAGGCGCGCATGTAAGACATCGTGTGCACCCGTCTCAAGTGCGTGGGCCATTTGCTCGGCCAATGCCTCGGTAATGTAGCGCCCGCCTTGCAATACCCGGTGAACCGCCGCCAGCAATTCAGACGGAGCGCTCTGCTTGGTCAAGTAGCCCGAGGCGCCCGCCTTGATCGCTCGCATGGCGAATTCTTTTTCCGGGTACAGGCTTAACATCAGCACTGATAATCGAGGGTGGAGCAACTTTGCCTCTTTCAGAACGTCCAAGCCATGCTTGTCCGGGAGCGCGATATCGAGGATCATCAGGTCCCAAGGTTGACGCCGAAGAGCTTCCAACGCCTCCTCTCCGGTCTTGGCTTCGTAGATATCGGAACAGAGATGCTCGTCTTCCAATAAATCACGGACGCCCCGGCGCACGACAGGATGATCATCCGCGATCAAGCAACGACATTTATTCATGAACCACTTTCCTCCGTCGTCGACGTGGCGATGCCGCTTGTGTGTCTGATCCCTGCGATCCTTCCGGTTCCCGACTCACCGGAATCACCACATGTACCGATGTCCCCGTCTCGGGGCTGGAAACGATCTCGACCTGTCCGGCCAAAATCTCTACCCGCTCCCGAATTCCCCGCAGTCCGAACCCCCCGGCAGGTGAAAGACCCGCAACATCGAAGCCGATGCCGTCGTCTTTCACTGTTAACTGCCATTCCCTCAGGCCGCTCTTCATGGCAATGGACACGCTTGTGGCACGCGCATGGCGAATTACATTCGTCAGTAATTCCTGCACGATGCGATAGAACGCTGTCTCGAGCGTAGGAAGGCGTGCCGCGCAGCGCTCCTCCTCCTCGAACACCATCGAACAGTGCAAGCCTGTACGCGCCTGCACATCTGCGATAAGGGCCTCCAATCCAGCTTTCAGGCCCAACTCCTCCAATACCGGCGGACGCAAGGCCCGGACGATTTGACGCAGGCGGGTAAACAAGAGATCCGTCGTGTCCAACGCGCGGGCGAGCCGCTCCTGGCCGCGACTTCCCACCGCTTTGCTTCGCCCGGCGACGCTGCGTTTGACCGAGGCCAGATCGAACTTGAGCGAGGTCAACAATTGGCCGACTTCGTCGTGCAGTTCCCGCGACAATCGACGGCGCTCGTTCGACTCGACCATCTGCAGTTCTTGTGACATGGCTTGAAAGCGCCGATAGGCCTCCTCCAGCGAGGCATACGCGCGCTTGGAGCCGGTCACATCAATCATGGCTCCGATCATTCGTATGGCGGCCCCGCTCTCGTCCCGCACGATATGGGCTCGATCAAGAAAATACCCATAGGTTCCGTCGGCCAATTGGAATCGATACTCCGCGGCAAAGGTCCGCACATCCGATTCAATGGCATGCTTCACAACCGACAAAATGTGTTCTTTGTCCTCGTGGTGCAAGCGGCCGGTCCAGGCGTCTACGCTTGGTTCGCGTCGAGGATCGTATCCGAATTTCTCGCAGGCATTGGGACTCCACCAATGCTCGTTCGTCAGCAGGTCCCAATCCCACAAAATATCGTTGGTGGCTTGCGCGACGAGACGAAACCGCTCCTCGCTGGACCGGAGCAGGGCTTCCGTCCGTTTTCGCGCTGAGATATCCCGGACCGTCGCGAAATTATATTCGCGCCCTTCAAAGACGACATAGTTCGCGACCACCTCAACGGGATAGAGTTCGCCGGACTTTGACCGGTGCTGCGTTTCAAGACGTTGCCGTCCGGTCGCCCGCAGATCCTGCCAATGACGAGCCCATCCCTCCATTTGATAGTTCGAGTCGAAGTCCGGCACCGCCATTCCAAGCAACTCTTCCCGGCTATATCCCATGCGCTGGCACGCGGCCTCGTTCACCAGCAGGATGCGCGCCTGCTCATCAACCCAGAAGACCATGTCAGCCGCACGCTCAATGGCGAACTGCGTCAAATGCACCTGGGCTTCCGCCCGCTTGCGATCAGTGATATCCCGCATGAAGGCGCAGTTGTATTCCCGACCTTCATGAATCAGAAAATTCATGGTCGTTTCGGTTTGAATGACAGTGCCGTCTTTCTTCCGATGCTGGCTCTCAAACGAAAAGGACTTTCTCACTCGCAGGTCTTCCCAATGAGCCGTCCAGGTCTCGAGAGGAAAGTTGGAATCAATGTCATGCAGCGTCATCGACAGGAGTTCATCGCGGGTATACCCCAGGATCGTGCACGCGGCATCGTTGACATCCAGAAGGCGTGCCTCGGCATCGATCCACAAAACTGCATCCACGGCTTGCTGGATGGAAAACCGGGTGAGACGAAGCGCGCTTTCCGTCCGTTTGCGTTCAATTGCGAGACAGGCCAAATGCGACGCCCGCGACACGATCAGCAATTCGTCCGCCGGCTGGCGCGGTGTTTCATAATACACCGCAAACGTACCCAGGACTTTCCCGGCCGCGGAGATGATCGGGTTCGACCAGCACGCCCGCAGACCGTGAGCAAGCGCGAGATCGCGGAAATCGTCCCAAAAAGGATGTGACGCGATATCCGTCACGATAACCTGCTGTCCCGTGAATGCGGCGGTGCCGCAGGACCCGCGAGACGGCCCGATGGCTATTCCATCTATTCCCCGGATGAAGGTTTCCGGAAGACTGGGACCGGCACCATGGCGTAAAGAGGCGCCAGCGTCATCAAGCAGCAAGACCGAGCAAAACACCCCATTGGACAGGCCTTCAATCATCAGACAAATTTCATCCAGCACCGCGGCCAACGGCGCATCCGACCCCATCAGTTCCAGCACACGTTTCTCCGCGGCCAACATCTGCTCGACCTTCTTGCGCTCCACGATGTCCCGACCGACACCGGTCACCCCGATGACTCTCCCCTGCAGATCCGTATACGGAGCGCCGGTCCAGTGGTAGAGAACGGCCCGGCCGTCTTTCGTGAGCAAATGCCCTTCCAGTTCCGCATAGCCGGCGTCGAGGGCTTCACGAATCGCCGCGGCCGTTTTCCCAGCTTCTTCAGGGGGCACCATTTCGAGAGCCGGCTTGCCCTGCAGTTCACTCCGCGTATAGCCGGTGACCGTTTCCAAGCGGAGATTCCATTTGCACAATCGCCCTTCGAGATCCAACGCAAAAATCACGTCAGGAACCGTTTCCATAATGGTCTGGAGATTGCTGAGCGCCTCAGCCCGCTCCCGGTCCGCCTGTTTCCGTTCGGTGATGTCGGTGATCGTCCCGACCATGCGCAAGGGTCGTCCATCCGGTGCTCTCTCGACGACTTTCCCACGATCCAGATACCATCGATATTCACCGGATTTCTGTCGGAGTCGGACTTCGACTTCCTTGACCGGAGTACGGCCATCTAAGTGGGCCTGCAGCACTTCCTTCGTGCGATCAACATCCTCCGGATGCAGGACCCCGAAGAAGAATGCCGTCGTAGGGGCGACTTCTTCTGGCAGGTAGCCTAAAAGGCGAATCCACCGAGGGCTGTAGTAGACCACATCCGTCTGAATGTCCCAGTCCCAAAGGCCATCGTTGGTCGCCTCAATGGCAAAATGGAATCGTTCCTCGCTCGCCCGCAATGCATCCCCTGCCCGTTTGCGTTCAGTGATGTCACGCACAAAGGCAAAGTGGCATTCGACGCCGCCGTAACGAATGAAATTCACATTCAATTCGATCGGGATGAGCCGGCCGTCTTTGGCACGATGCCAACTCTCGAAGGAGGCCCTGCCCCGCTTTCTTGTTTCCTCCCAAAATGTCGGCCAGGAATCAGGCTGGAAGTAAGGATTGATGTCATGCACCCG
>WBZP01001957.1_pt1 | contig 24412 bp, 26 predicted proteins | sample 5204301 | NCBI WGS metagenome assembly WBZP01 (sample SAMN12412401, study PRJNA552823) | activated sludge metagenome | isolation source: activated sludge from nitrification reactor of wastewater treatment plant... | place: USA: Pennsylvania | collected 2017 | reverse complement strand
CAGCACTCGACCCTCGGCTACAAGTCGCCAACGCAGTTCCTGGTAGCTTGGCTCAGCGGGCAACATGAAGGAAAACTGGTAGCATGAAACCCACTCGTTGGCAGACGAAAAACTGAGGGAACCTCACAGCGAGGGGTCGGTAGCGGCCGGCCACGTTCCGCTGTCGATCTCGGTTCTGCCTGCTTGCGACGCCGGGATTCGGTCAACGTAACCGGTACGTAGAATCCGTTATTCATGAATCTCGCCATCCGACTATATGGTTCGTACGGCGGTGTCGATTGCGGGATCACAAACCACCGCGACGGCGCACTCATTTACCGCAGGCCCAGGAGAAGAAACATGGACATCGTTCAGTTGGAAATTACCGATCACATCGGCACCATCACACTCAATCACAAGGAAAAACTCAATGCACTGTCGACCGAGCTGGTTGACGGGGTTATTTCGGCGTTGAATGATTGTCGGCGCAACAAGGCACGCGTTGTCGTGCTGCGCGCCAAACCGGGGGTGAAAGTCTGGTCGGCCGGACATGATGTCTGGGAACTGCCGGTGGACGGGCGCGATCCATTGGGCTGGGACGATCCGCTGCGCTCCCTGATCCGCGAAATCGAGATCTTTCCAGCACCAGTGATTGCCATGATCGAAGGATCGGTGTGGGGCGGCGCCTGCGAAACGATATTCGCTTGCGACCTGATCATTGCCTCACCAAGCACCACTTTCGCCGTCACGCCCTCACGGCTTGGGGTGCCGTATAACGTCAGCGGCGTGCTGACTTTCTTCAACGCGGCGCCCTATCGCCTGGTCAAGGAAATGACTTTCACCGCCAAACCGGTCAGCGCCCAGCGCGCCGAACAGGTAGGCATGATCAACTATGTCGTCGACAACCCGCAAATCGAGGAGTTTACTTACGAGATGGCACGGGGAATCACGCACAATGCCCCCTTGTCGATTTCCGTAATGAAGGACCAACTGCGTATTCTGGCCGGCGCCCATCCGATGACTCCGCAGGGCTTCGAGCGAATTCAGGGCTTGCGCCGCCTGGTCTACGACAGCAACGACTACAAGGAAGGGATTCTCGCCTTCAAGGAAAAGCGGAAACCGGTTTTCACCGGCACTTGAGCCAGATCCAGGTGGGGCCGACAGCAAAATCCGGCTTTCTCTGCCGTTGACCGCGGCAATTGCCTGCACCGCGCCTTCCTCTCCCCGACAGGAAATTCAAAATTGCGGGAGAGCGCAGGGGGCGCCAAGAGTCCGGGCTCGCCTGCGTCAGTCCACCAACCGATCGGCACTCCCGACTTCAGACCAGCGCCGATAATACTCGGTGAAGGCAAGGTCCCGAGTGCGAATGTGTGCGGTCAGAAATCCCTTGATTTCAGAAAGGCTTGCCTCGGCGGCGACCGGATCCGCAGGCTGGTTCAACGCGATGCCGGCGAGCGTCTCCAGCGTGCGCTCATGGTCGGCGATGTGGTCGTCAAGCTCCGGGTAGGCGCAGAAGCGCATGAGCAATTCTTCCGACATGAAATGCGCTGCGCAGAAGGACTGCAATTGGTCCATGAGCGCAGTCGGGCCCGGCGTCGCCCCCGTGGGGTGGCGCAAACTTGCCTGCAATGCGTCGATCAGTTCGATCTGCATCCGGTGTTCGCCATCGACCGTTGCACGATCATGATGGCAGTTTTCGCTCAGTGCTGACATTCTTGCGCCTCCTCACTAATTCTTGAGAAAAAGATACCACCGCCATCGTTGACAGCGAAACCGGTGGCCATTCGCTTGTCGTCCGGCAAGGCGCGTGGCGCAGCCGCGATGATCATGGACGTTTGTCCGGGTCGGGCAAGGTCAGCGCCATGCCACGAAATGATTTGTCTGCCGGGCAGTCGTCTCCATCGTCGCTGAGCACATAGATCCCGTTCTTGCCGCCAGTCGCGAACAGTGCCTCAGGGTGCATGCTGCCGAAGTCGACACCCTTGACCCGCCGTGGCGCGTCGGCCGCCTTGCCTGACCAAGTGTAGAGGACAAAGCCTTGGACGCGGCTTTTCGGGCCAAAAGGTCCGGCGACGATCGCGAACTGCGAACCGACAAGTTCGATGCTGCGAATACCGAGCCCACCGAGATCCAGGGCGATCGGGTCGCCGAAAACCGGCGCTGCCGTTTTGAGCACATCAGCCGGGTTCTTGAAGGGCACCAGCAGCGCCTTGCGTCTGGAGGCCACCCTGTGGTTGGACAGCGGATTCCGGAAGCCGATCAGGAGTTCCTTGTCCGGCGTCGCCGCAAGCCCTTCGATGTTGAGGCCGCCCGGCTCTTCCGGGCCCTTTCCGGCCTCACTGGCCAGGCGGAGATCGGCGAAACGCGGATCGGCGACGAGGGCTTCGATAAGACCCGTGTACGGCGGCGTGGCCGCACTGACCGTCGGTCCGGCTGCGCTCTCGAGTACGTCGGTGGCAAAGAACTGCCGCCGCGTTTTCTTGAACTTGCCGTCAGAGTTGGCGGAGTGTGAGGATATCCAGTAGATGCGGTCGTCGATCCGCGCCGCACCTTCGATATCCGACTTCGTCGGTTTGCCGCTGCGCAAGCATTCGCCACTGTCCTTGATCAGATCGACACAGGTCACGGCTTCGGGTTTTCCGCGTTGGTAGATCGTCAGCATATGGTGATCGTCATCGGCAACCACGAAGTGCTTTGGACCGAGCGCAACAGCAGCGGAAGCGTCGCAGAGGCCACGGTAGCGGGTTTCTTCTGCCTGGGAATGTGCTGCCGTCAGCTGCAACATCAGGATTGCCGTAGCAGCACGAATCAGACGGTTCATGGTCAGCAATCTCCGTTGTCAAAGCCGTAGCCCGGCATCTTATGGTTGCGAGGATTCGCGCCGCCCAACTCAGTGCATGTCGACGGCGAATTGCTTTAGCGCTTGCAACGGTACCACTTCCAGTGCCCCCTGGTTTGTCGAATTGAGCACCACACGCGGCGCCTTGCCGGCCTTGAACGCTTCAACCCAGCGGGCTGCACAGAGGCACCAGCGCTGGCCCGGCTCGAGGCCCGGGAAATCGAACTCGGGACGCGGGGTCGACAGGTCGTTGCCGCGCGCCTTGGAGAATTCGAGGAATTCGGCGGTCAGCACGACACAAACGGTGTGGCTGCCGAGATCTTCCTCCGACGTGTTGCAGCAACCGTCGCGGAAAAATCCGGTCAGCGGCCGGTCGCTGCAGGTCAGTAGCGGCCCGCCGAGTACGTTGAGCTGGCTGCCGCGCCCCGGAAGATCGCGCGCCTTCATGACACCTCGTCGATCCAGGCCTGCTGGATCGCCTCAAGAATTTTCTCGCCACAGTGCTTCGGATCGTCGTCGAAGTCCTCCAGTGCCATCACCCAGTCGCGCAGATCGACGAAATTGACCTTCAGCGGATCCTTGTCCGGGTGCGCTTCGCTCAATTCGATCGCGATATCGCTGATGTCAGTCCATTTCATTTGCGGTGGCCCTCCTTCGCCATGTTGATGCTGTACTTTGGGATTTCGACCACCAGCGGGGTCGACCGCACCAGCGCCTGGCAGCCGAGACGAGAATTCGGTTCGAGGCCCCACGCCTTGTCGAGGAGGTCCTCTTCCTCTTCCTCGGCCGGGTCCAACGAGTTGAAACCCTCGCGCACGATGACGTGACAGGTCGTGCAGGCACAGGACATCTCGCAGGCGTGTTCAAGTTCGATGCCATTCTCAAGCAGGTTCTCGCAGATGGACTTGCCCTCTTTCGCGTCGATGACGGCGCCGTCGGGGCAGTTTTCGACATGTGGCAGAACGATCAGTTGCGTCATGCCTCTTCTCCCATTCTCAGATCGGCGATCTTGCGCCCGGCCAGCGCGCGATTGACGCTCTGGTTCATGCGGCGGTGGGCAAACTCCTGCGTTTCGAACCCGAGATCATCCATCGCCAGGTTGATCTGGCGCCGGTTGTCGCCGACCACGGTCTCGCGAAGTTTCTCGATGCTCGCCACGATCCTCGCCGCTTCGGCATCGTTCAGCAGGTGGCGGTCGTCCCGGAGCGCTGCCTCGGTGGCTTCAATCATGCGCTGGGCCTCAACCTGTGCTTCCTTGAGTGCCCGCGCCAACGCGTCCTCCTTGGCGTGCTCCATCGAGTCCTTGAGCATGCCGGCGATTTCGTCGTCCGACAGGCCATACGACGGCTTGACGATGACGCTGGCTTCGACGCCGGTCGTCTGTTCGCGCGCAGCAACCGACAGCAGGCCATCGGCGTCGACCTGAAAGGTGACGCGGATGCGCGCCGCACCCGCCGCCATCGGTGGAATGCCGCGCAGCTCGAAGCGCGCCAGCGAACGGCAGTCGCTGACCAGTTCGCGTTCGCCCTGAACGACGTGGATCGCCATCGCCGTCTGGCCATCCTTGAACGTTGTGAATTCCTGGGCGCGCGCCGTCGGGATCGTCGAATTGCGCGGGATCACCTTTTCGGTCAGCCCGCCCATCATTTCCAGCCCGAGCGACAGCGGAATCACGTCGAGCAGCAGCCAGTCATCCTTGCCGGTCTTGTTGCCGACCAGCAGGTTGGCCTGGGTCGCCGCGCCGAGGGCGACGACCTTGTCGGGATCGAGATTGGTCAGCGGCTCCTGGCGGAAGAAGTCGCCCACCGCCTTCTGAACCTGGGGCATGCGCGTCGCGCCGCCGACCATCACCACTCCCTTGACGTCCTCCGCGCGCAAACCGGCATCGCGCAGCGCTTTCTTGACCGGCTGTATGGTCTTGGAGATCAGCGTCCGGGCGATTTCGGCAAAAGTCGCGACATCCAGCTTCAGTTCGACCATTTCACCGGTCGACAGGCGCGCGGTGATCGGCGCTTCGGGGTTTATGGTCAGGAATTCCTTGGCTTCGCGGCAGCGCATCATCAGCAGACGCCCATCCTCGGGCGACAGCGGCTGCAGCCTCGCCTGCTCGATCGCCCAGCAGAAGATGCGATGGTCGAAATCATCCCCACCCAGCGCCGAATCACCGCCGGTGGACATCACCTCGAAAACGCCCCGGGTCAACCTGAGGATGGAAATGTCGAAGGTGCCACCCCCGAGGTCGTAGACTGCATAAATGCCCTCAGAAGCATTCTCCAGTCCGTAGGCAATGGCGGCCGCTGTCGGTTCGTTGAGCAGGCGCAACACATTGAGGCCGGCAAGGCGGGCGGCATCCTTGGTCGCCTGACGCTGGGCGTCGTCGAAATACGCAGGCACGGTAATGACCGCGCCGACCAGTTCGCCACCCAGCGCAACCTCGGCGCGCGCGCGCAGGCTCTTGAGTATCTCGGCCGAGATCTCGACAGGGCTTTTGACTCCGGCCACGGTCCGGATCTTGACCATGCCCGTCGCCTCGACGAAGTCGTAGGGCATCGATTCGACGTGCGCGACATCTTTCAGCCCCCGGCCCATGAAGCGCTTGACGGAAACGATGGTATTCCTGGGGTCAACCGCCTGCCGGGTCTGAGCCGCATAGCCGACCTCGGTCACGCCGTTGGCCTGGTAGCGGACAATCGATGGCAGCAGTGGCCGCCCCTGTTCGTCGTTGATGACCACGGCGATGCCGCTGCGTACCGTCGCCACCAGTGAATTTGTCGTGCCGAGATCGATGCCGACTGCCAGTTTGTGCTGGTGCGGTGCCACCGACTCGCCGGGCTCGGCAATTTGAAACAAGGCCATGGCTATTCTTCCAGCGACGCCAGCGCGTCGTCGATTTCATGCAGGAGCTTTTCAAGAAACATCAGGCGGCGGACACGATCCGTTGCTGCCGCGAGATCGCCGGTGTCGTCAAGAAGTCGGCCCAACTCACTGTACCGTCCCTTGAGTTCGGCGCGCAGCCGATTGTGCAGGCGCTCGAGTTCATGATGGTCGCCGCCGTTGCGCGCTTCCATGACCGCTTCGCGCCATTCCATCTGCTCCATCAGAAAATCGGCCGGCAGCGACGTGTTGTTCTCCGCCTGGATATCGTGCCCGGCCAGGTGCAACAGGTAACGCGCGCGCTCCAGCGGCTTCTTCAGCGTTTCGTAGGCCTCGTTGGCGTGGGTTGCCCACTGCATCGACAAACGCCGCTCCGCGTCGCCGGCATTGGCAAAGCGATCCGGATGAACCTGCGCCTGGACGTCGCGGTAGCGGGAATCGAGATCCGACAGATCGAGCCCGAAGCCACGATCCAGTCCGAACAAGGCGAAGTGGTCGACGCGTACATCCATCACACGTTGAACGACTCGCCGCAGCCGCACTGATCCTTGACATTCGGATTGTTGAACTGGAAGCCCTCGTTCAGGCCTTCACGGGCGTAGTCCAGTTCCATCCCGTCAAGATACGGCAAGCTCTTCGGATCGACGACGACCTTGACGCCATTGCTCTCGAACACCAGATCCTCGGGACTGACCGCGTCAACAAATTCCAGCTTGTAGGCCATGCCGGAACAGCCGGTGGTCCTGACGCCGAGGCGCAGGCCAATCCCTTTGCCGCGCTTGGTCAGATAGTTGGCGACGTGTTTGGCCGCCTTGTCGCTCAAGCTGACTGCCATGCTTATTCTCCGTGCTTCTTTTTGTAATCGGCCACCGCCGCCTTGATGGCGTCTTCGGCTAGGATCGAACAATGGATTTTAACCGGCGGCAGGGCCAGCTCCTCGGCAATTTCGGTGTTCTTGATGGTCAGCGCCTGATCGACCGTCTTGCCCTTGACCCATTCGGTCACCAGCGAAGAAGAGGCGATTGCGGAACCACAGCCGTAGGTCTTGAACTTGGCATCCTCGATGACGCCAGACTTGCTGACCTTGATCTGCAGCTTCATCACATCGCCGCAGGCCGGCGCGCCAACCATGCCGGTCCCGACCCCGTCATCTTCCTTGTCAAAGGAACCGACGTTACGTGGATTCTCATAATGATCAATGACTTTTATACTATAGCTCATGTTGTTTCTCCTTAATGCGCGGCCCACTGGACAGTATCGAGATCGATGCCGTCCTGGACCATTTCCCAAAGCGGTGAAAGTTCGCGCAACTTGCCAACTTTCTTGTGTAACAGTTGGATTGCATAATCAATCTCGTCTTCCGTCGTGAACCGGCCGATGGTAAAGCGGATTGAGCTGTGCGCCAGCTCGTCGTTGCGCCCGAGGGCGCGCAGGACATACGACGGTTCCAGGCTGGCCGAGGTACAGGCCGAGCCTGACGAGACGGCCAGATCCTTGATCGCCATGATCATCGACTCGCCTTCGACGTAGGCGAAGCTGATGTTCAGGTTGTGCGCGACCCGCTGTTCGAGATCGCCATTGACGTAGGTCGCCTCGATATCCTGCAGGCCCTGCAACAACTTGTCGCGCAGTGTGCGGATGCGCCGGTTTTCCTCGACCATCTCGACCTGTGCGAGGCGGAAGGCCTCGCCCATGCCGACGATCTGGTGAGTCGCCAGCGTGCCGGAGCGGAAACCGCGCTCATGACCGCCGCCATGCATCTGCGCTTCGAGGCGAATGCGCGGCTTGCGTCGCACATACAGGGCACCGATGCCCTTGGGGCCATAGGTCTTGTGAGCGCAGAAACTCATCAGGTCGACTTTCAGCTTCTGCAGGTCGATGGCGACCTTGCCGGTCGCCTGCGCGGCATCGACGTGGAAGATCACGCCCCTCTCGCGACAGATTTCACCCAGTTCGGCGATCGGCTGGATGACGCCGATTTCGTTATTGACGAACATCACCGAGGCCAACACCGTATCCGGGCGGATCGCCGCCTTGAAGGCTTCAAGATCGATCAGGCCGGTACCCTGAACGTCAAGGTAGGTTGCCTCGAAACCCTGGCGCTCCATTTCGCGGACCGTGTCGAGCACAGCCTTGTGCTCGGTCTGCACCGTGATGATGTGCTTGCCCTTGCTGCCGGCGTAGAAGTTGCAGGCGCCCTTGATGGCAAGATTGTTGGATTCTGTGGCGCCGGACGTCCAGACGATTTCCTTGGGATCGGCATTGACCAGCGCCGCAACCTGTTCACGCGCCTCCTCGACCGCTGCGTCGGCGACCCAGCCGAAGCTGTGCGAACGCGAAGCCGCGTTGCCGAAATGCTCGCACAGGTAAGGAATCATCCTTTCCGCGACACGCGGGTCGACCGGGGTGGTTGCCGAATAATCCAGGTAGATGGGGAGTTTCATCTTGCTTCTCGCTTGTGTGGAAAGTCAGTCGGATTGATTCAGACGGGCACTGCCGTCAGTCCCTGCAGGCGTCCGACCGTAACCTGCAAGGCATTGATGAAGTCGTCGATTTCCGCCTCGCTATTGCCGGCGCCCAGACTGACCCGTACCGCGCAACGGGCAACTTCCGGCGTCACGCCCATCGCCTGCAGCACATGCGACGGTTCCGGGTTGGCGCTGGAGCAGGCCGCCCCGCTTGCCACCGCAAAGCCAGCACGGTCAAGTTTGCCAACCAGCGTTTCGCCATCGACATCGGGTACGGCGAAATAGGTCGTATTGGGCAGACGCTCTGCGGCAGCAGCGAAAATCCTTGCGCCAAGTCCTGACAATCCGTTTTCGAGCCGCTCCCGCAGCCATTCGAGACGTTGCGGCAGTTCGGCAACGCGTTCTGCCGCAAGTTCCGCCGCCACGCCGAAACCGACAATCGCCGGGACGTTCTCGGTGCCGGAACGCAGCCCGCGCTCATGACCGCCGCCAGCGATCAGCGGTTGCAGTTCGACACGCTTGTCGAGAATCAGCGCCGCAGCACCCTTTGGCCCGCTGGCCTTGTGCGCCGAGAGGGTCAGGGCGTGGACACCGGCTGCATTGAGCGCCCGGAAGTCGAGCGGCAGCTTGCCCAGGGCCTGCACCGCGTCGCTGTGAAACCAGCCGCCAGCAGCCCTGGCCGCTGTCGCCAGGCGCGGAATGTCCTGGATGACCCCGGTTTCGTTGTTGGCCGTCATGATCGACCACAGCCGCGGGCGAACCGCCAGAATCCGTGAAAATGAGTCGAAATTGACCATCCCCGAGGCGTCGACCGCAACCGTCTCGATCTGCCAGCCAACGCGTAGCATTTGAGCCGCCGGCTTGAGCACGCAAGGATGCTCGGTCGCCCCGACCGCGATCACGCCCGGCCGGACACATGCCGCAGCCCCCTTGACAAAGAGATTGTTGGCCTCGCTGCCGCCGCTGGTGAATACCACTTCGGTCGGATGCGCGTTGACCGCTGCTGCGACCCGCTGCCGTGCCTCGTCGACCGCCCTCCGCGCCGCACGGCCGTAGTCGTGGCGACTGGAGGCGTTGCCGAAGCGGCTTTCCAGCCACGGCAGCATGGCCGCCAGCACCGCCGGATCAAGCGGCGTCGTGGCGTTGTGGTCGAGATAGACGGGATTGAACATGGCGCTGCTCAGATAACCGCGGCCACCTTTTCGCGCACGGACCGTGACCGGGGATGCGGACCGGCCCGCCGGTCCGCGATAACCGACACGACGCCCGCTTTCGCCTCCTTTTCACGCTGGCGAACAACGAGATCGGCAAGCGTCACCGACGCCAGATAATCGTACATTCGGGTATTCAGCGAGGACCACAGATCGTGCGTCATGCATCGCTGATCGTCGAGACAATTCTCGCGACCGCCACACTGGGTCGCGTCGAGCGGTTCGTCGACGGCACGGATGATATCGGCCACCGTCACCATGGCGAGCGGCCTGGCAATGCAGTAGCCGCCGCCGGGTCCGCGCACGCTATCGACGAGTTTGTCCCGACGCAGCTTGCCGAATAGCTGTTCGAGGTAGGAGAGCGATATCTTCTGCCGCTCGCTGACCCCGGCCAGGGCCACGGGGCCATCCTGGCCACGCAGCGCGAGATCCATCATGGCAGTCACCGCAAAACGTCCCTTTGTCGTGAGTCGCATCTTGTACCTTTCGCAATTAACCTACTATTGCAGTCGACTATATATACCTGATCAAATTAGTCAACAATTTTGCCCAGGTATTTGGGGTCGAAGCGGTCAGCCGGCTGCACGTCCTCGTCGCACCTGATCCCCGCTTCTTCCAGTTCGCGCAGCAGCGAGGCCAGGCGGCGGTCGGTCTCGGCGGCGTGGTCGAGCAGACCATGTATCGCCTTGGCCAGTGGATCATCCTGATCGCGCCCGACCGCATAGGCGGAAAAACCCAATCTTTCAGCCTGCACCTCACGTTGCCGGCCTTCCTCCGAGTGATCGAGGACTCGCGCCGGGTTGCCGACCGCTGTCGCGCCCGCCGGCACCGCCTTGGTCACCACGGCGTTCGAGCCAACCTTGGCTCCCGCGGCGATGGTGATCGGCCCGAGAACCTTCGCCCCCGCCCCGATCACCACGCCGTCTTCCAGCGTCGGATGGCGCTTGCCCTTGTTCCAGGAAGTGCCACCCAGCGTTACGCCGTGATAAAGCGTGACGTCATCGCCGATCAGTGCAGTCTCGCCGATCACGACGCCCATGCCGTGGTCGATGAAGAAACGTTGACCGATCGTGGCGCCCGGATGAATTTCGATACCGGTCAGAAAACGCGAAATGTGCGCGACAAAACGCGCCAGCCAGCGCAAGCGATGACCCCAGAGCCAGTGCGCCAGGCGGTGCATGATCAGGGCATGAATGCCCGGATAGCAGGTCAGCACCTCCCAGAACGAGCGCGCCGCCGGATCGCGGTCGAAGACCGCCCGAATATCCTCACGCAGATGCTGGAACATGAAAGCGTATTCCCCTGTCGTTAACAGGGCGAATTCTAGAATACTCGACTGAATTTGTCAGCTATTTCCCGGCGCAGGCGCAGAGACCTGCCGGAAACGAAACGGCCAGTCAGCGACTGGCCGTCTGCACGAACCCGCCGGGCAAGCCTACTCGCTGTAGAAGTTCACGTCGTAGGGATACGGTTTTTGCGGCACCTTCGAGTCGGCATTACGCTCCGTAGTCTGGACATCCTGCTTCTTGTCCCACCACAGTGCGCGGCCGACCTTCTGGTCTTCGACCCACTCCGGGTGTTTCTTCAGTTGCTCGTCGATCCATTTCGTGTGGTCGGACACGTAGCTCGTATTTACGTCACCCATTTGGCTGCATTCCTCAAGCTGATCCAGTGCGTGATTCTAGCATGCCATATCCCGACCGCACTCAACATCCCGGACACCCACCGACAAGTTCGTCGACCAACCAGTTCAGTTTCTGGAGAACTGGATCAGGTGGCAGCATCACGAGACACCCGTATCATGAACACCGCCCTTTGACAGACGAAAAACCGAGGGAACCTAAAAAGACAGCAGCGCGAAAGCAAGGGGCACTTGCCGCACCCCTTGCTGGCCCCTGATTTCGTTCAAGTTCAGAGGATAGCCTTGTGTTCAACCTGCGAACTTGCACCCGGTTCGTAGACGACGTGCGGACGCCCGACCAGCAGCGGATCGATGGGCCCGATGGCGTCAACGTCCTTGCCTGCATAATCTATCTTGTGCAGGACGAAACGCATGGCGTTGAGACGCGCACGCTTCTTGCAATCGGACTTGACCACTGTCCACGGCGCTTCAGCGGTATCGGTATGGAAGAACATCGCCTCCTTGGCTTTGGTGTAGTCGTCCCACTTGTCGAGCGAAGCCAGGTCGATCGGCGACAGCTTCCATTGCTTGAGCGGGTGAACCTCGCGCTCCTTGAAGCGGCGACGCTGTTCCTTGCGACTCACCGAGAACCAGAACTTGATCAGGTGAATGCCGCTGCGCACCAGGGTGCGTTCGACTTCCGGCGTCTGGCGCATGAACTCGCGGTAATCGTCCTCGGTGCAGAAGCCCATCACGCGCTCGACACCGCCGCGGTTGTACCACGATCGATCCATGAAAATGATCTCGCCGGCGGTTGGCAGGTGCTTCACATAGCGCTGGAAGTACCACTGGCCGCGCTCCTCCGTCGTCGGCTTCTCCAGCGCGACCACGCGCCCGCCACGCGGATTGAGGTTCTCGGTAAAGCGCTTGATGGCGCCGCCCTTGCCCGCTGCGTCACGCCCCTCGAAGATGATGACCATCCGTTGGCCGGTTTCCTTGACCCAGTTCTGCAACTTGACCAGTTCGACCTGCAGACGGTATTTCTGCTTCTCGTACGCCTTGCGCGACATCAGGTTGCGATAGGGGTAGGAGTTGTTGTCCCGCCAACCGCTTGCCAGTTCGTCGTCGGGGCTGGTCGGCAGCTTCCATGCCGGCGCATCCTCCTTGCCAAGCAGCGCCTTGCGCAACGCCACCGCGTCATCGGGCGACGCGCCGGTCATGATGGCTTCCAGCGACTTGGCCAGCGCGACCGCATCTCCGGGAGGAGAATGCGCAATGATGTCTTTAAGAGCGACAGACTTCTGCTCGACCGCCGAACTGGCAGCCTCGGCAACGTCATAGGCCTCCATCGCCGCGGGGGTGTGTGCCGGCGCAACATCGCCGGCCGCGGCCCTACGCGTCTGCCCTACGCGGGGCAAGGCAAGTGCGCGTGCCCGGGGTACGGATTTCTTGGTGGTCGCGGAACTGGCGCTCGTGACGGGCTTTGCTGCAACCGTCGTCTTGCTGTCGGCGTCCGATGCAGGTGGTTTGGTACTCTTGTCCATCAATTTCTCCCCGGTGAAATGTGTTTTTCGTGGCAAAAATTTCTACGTCGAATCGTTGTTGTGCTATGCCTTCCATGGTACTCCTTGTATGCTCCTCGATTCAATCACCTGAACCCCGTTGCCCCACATTTTTCGGGCTTTTCGCCTCTCCCTGTCACCTGCCAGGAGCGTCCAGGCATCGCCCGTTGAGCCTGCCCCGCCGGCGTCGGCAATCCGGTCAAGTAGCTGGGTCAAACTGCTCGCGCTCGGCTGGCTGACCTGGCAGGGTCAGAAGGTGAGGACCGCTGAAATCTGGCGCTTCTTTCGTGTCGACCGCGGAAGCGCCGTCCCTATAGAATGTGCGGCTGACAACCAGCAAGCCGGTAAGCTCGGCTGGTGTCCCGCACAACCCATTTACCAATCCGGAGAGACCATTGTCCGCCCTGCTACCCAATGTTGACCCCCAAGGCCTGCTCGAATACTCGGTGGTCTATACCGACCGTGCGCTAAACCACATGTCACAGCGCTTCCAGGCCGTGATGAAGGACATCTCGCGCATCCTGAAGCGCGTCTACAACGCCCAGGCCGCGGTCGTCGTCCCCGGCAGCGGCACCTTTGGCATGGAAGCTGTCGCGCGCCAGTTCGCGACCGAAAAGAAAGTCCTGATTATCCGCAATGGCTGGTTCAGCTTCCGCTGGACGCAGATTTTCGAGATGGGGAAAATTCCGTCGGAAAGCATCGTGCTCAAGGCACGCCAGGTCGCCCGCGGTGCGCAGGCACCGTTCGCGCCGCCGCCACTTGCCGAAGTCGTCGCGATAATCCACGAACAGCGGCCCGCAGTCGTCTTTGCGCCGCACGTCGAGACTGCCTCGGGGATGATCCTGCCCGACGATTACCTGAATGCGGTCGGTGCTGCGGTGCGCGCGGTCGACGGCCTGTTCGTCCTCGATTGCGTCGCCTCCGGCACGGTCTGGGTCGACATGGTCGCAAGCAATGTCGACGTGCTGATCAGTGCCCCGCAGAAAGGCTGGAGCGCTTCGCCGTGCTGCGCCTTGATCGGTCTCGGCGAGCGCGCCCGCGCCCGGATCGACGCGACCACCAGCAGCAGCTTCGCCTGCGACCTCAAGAAGTGGCTGCAGATCATGGAGTCCTTCGAGAGCGGCGGTCACGCTTACCACGCGACGATGCCGACCGATGCGCTGGCGGCGATGCGCGACGTCATGCTGGAAACCGAAGCCTACGGTTTCGCCCGGGTCTGCCACGAGCAGCAGGAGCTCGGCCGCCGCGTGCGCGAGGCACTTGAGAGCCACGGCTATCCGAGCGTCGCCGCCGAAGGCTTCAAGGCGCCCGGTGTCGTTGTCAGCTACACCTCCGATCCGGACATCCAGAGCGGCAAGAAATTCCTCGCTGTCGGTCTGCAGACTGCGGCCGGCGTGCCGCTGCAATGCGACGAGCCACCCGATTTCCGCAGCTTCCGCATCGGCCTGTTCGGGCTGGAAAAGCTGCACAACCCGGAACGTACCGTCGACAACCTGGCCAAGGCGCTCGATGCACTCGCCTGACCCTCACTTCTTTCGGCAGTGGATGGACTCCCTGCCCCAAGCGACAGGCATCGTCGCTGTTGCCGCGCTGCTGGGGCTCGCCGGTGGCCCTTCCCTGGCGCAGACCCAATCACAGTCCGAATTTGCGAACTGCCTGACCCGCCTGCAACCGGTGGCGCAGCGCAGCGGCGTCCGCCCCGACAGTTACAGCCGTTTCACCGAGGGCGTGCAGGCCGATTTTGCGATACTCGACAAGCTCAACTACCAGCCCGAGTTCAAGTTGCCGATCTGGGACTACCTTTCCGGACTCGTGGATGACGAGCGGATCGCCGACGGCAAGGCCGGTCTCGCCCGCCACGCCGATGTTCTGCAACGGATTCAGGCGACCTACGGCGTCGACCCGGCGACCGTGGTCGCGGTCTGGGGCGTCGAGAGCAACTACGGGCGGATCACCGGCAAGTACCCGCTGGTCCAGTCACTGGGGACGCTTTCCTGTTTCGGCCGGCGCCAGAGCTATTTCCAGGGGGAGTTCTATGCCGCCCTGCGCATTCTTCAGCGCGGCGACATCGCGCCCGACCGTCTCAACGGATCGTGGGCCGGCGCCTTCGGCCATACTCAGTTCATGCCCGCCACCTACGAGCGCCTGGCAGTCGATTTCGACGGCGACGGACGCCGCGACCTAGTCGACAACAGCGACGACGCACTGGCGTCGACAGCAAATTTCCTGCGTAAAGGCGGCTGGCAGAGCGGACTGCCGTGGGGCGTCGAAGTACGGCTGCCCAACGGTTTCGACAGCGGCCTCGCCGGCCGCACGCACAAACGCGCGCTCGCTGACTGGGCAGCGTCCGGCCTGACGCTGGTCGACGGCCGCCCGCTGACCACCAGCGTTCTTCCTGCGAGCGAACGCGTCGGCCTGCTCATGCTGGCCGGGCCGCGCGGCCCGGCATTCCTGACGACGCGCAATTTCGACGTCATCTACGGCTACAACGCCGCCGAGAGCTACGGGCTGGCGATTGCCCATCTCTCCGACCGCCTGCGCGGCGGGCTGCCCTTCGCCACGCCGTGGCCGACCGACGACCCGGGACTGTCGCGCGCCGAGCGCCGCGAACTGCAGACGCTGTTGGCGGAGCGCGGTCACGAGATCGGCGAGATCGACGGCATGCTCGGCGACAAGAGCCGCGTCGCTGTCAGGCTGGAGCAGTCGCGGCTCGGCCAGCCGGTGAACGGGCGCGGCGGCCAGAAGATGCTCCAGGCACTGCGTGCCGAGGGTGAAGCACAACGACCGGCCGGTCGATGAAGCAGACAGACAACAGGCTGCTTGAACTGCGTCGTACTCTCGGGTGCATCATTCTTCCCTGCTGCTGGCGGGTTGCCTCGTCCATGAAACGCTGGCCATCGCGCCAGGTGCGCCGGCCAGCTTCGACCGTTCGTGGAACGTCGCGCTCGGCGCGGCGCAGGACGCTGAATTCGCGATCGCCGCAGCCGGACGCTCGAGCGGAATTTTCCAGGGCCGGCACAAGAGGTGCTGAGGCCTTGGCAGGCTAGCCGCCGCCAGGCCATTTCTCGCCCGCCGGTACGGCGAACGGCAGCCAGATCTCGGGCGGCGGCAGCGGGCAGGTGGCAAACGCCGTAAAGGCGCAGGTCGCCAAGACAGGCCGGCTTGCCCGGCAACCGAACGATCGCATCGTCGGCGCTGCCCACCCAGTTCCTCACCGGTTCCAGCCAGAACAGACCGACCAGCCCAAGCCAGCTTTCTGGCGAGGTCAACTCGCCCTGGCGCCTTGTCCGCCAGCGCTCCAACTCTTCCGGGATTTCGCTCATTCCCGTATCATCCACCGGTTGGCTGTTGATTTAACGGCATCCTCGGCCATCGGGCCAGGTGCCTCGTCCGAGGAAAGTGCATATGAAAAAACTCCTGATTGCCGCATTGCTCGCTGGCGCTCCCTTGCTGGTCCATGCCGGCGATATCAACGTCAATCTCGGCAGTGTGCGCGTCGAGGCTCCTGGTGTCTCCGTGACCTTCGGCAGCCGCAACGACCGGGGCTACTACTGGGACGGCTACGACTGGCGCGAACCTGCCTACTGGAAACAGCACAACGGGCCGAAGGGCCAGAAATACTACACCGGCCACGGCAACAACGGAGTTCCCCATCAGGGCGGCGGGCATTGTCCGCCGGGTCAGGCCAAGAAAGGCAATTGCTGATCCCTGGGGCCTGCCCGTAAAAGAAGCGGCGGCACCTTCCGCTGCCGCTTCTTTGTCTCAAGGTCGGACGTCTTGCGGCACCTGCGCCGCAAACGGCGAGCTTGCGTTGTACATGCCGAAACAGCCACGTACTCCCGCCTGACCCTCCCGGGACGAACAGCAGATGCATTTCACCATCTTCGATACCCCGATCATCAATACCCTCATGCATGGATTGTCGCGGCTTGTATTGCGCTTGCTGGGATGGCGCGTCGAAGGCTGTGCACCCGATGCAGCGAAATACGTACTGATTGCCGCGCCGCATACCAGCAACTGGGATTTTCCGGTAACCCTGATGGTTTGCTTTGCCTTGCGCCTGAAAGTTTACTGGATGGGCAAATCCAGCCTCTTCCCCCCGCTTGCCGGAGGACTGATGCGCTGGCTGGGCGGGATTCCGGTGAACCGCGAACGCTCCGGAAGCTTGGTGCTGGGCACGATCGAAGCATTTCAGCGCAATCAGCGCCTGACCGTGATCATTTCCCCCGAAGGGACGCGCAGCAAGGTCACTCACTGGAAGACCGGCTTTTACCACATCGCTCACGGCGCCTGCGTGCCCATCGCCCTCGGCTACCTGGATTTTGGGAAAAAGCTGGCCGGCATCGGCCCCCTGTTTGCGACAACGGGCGACATCGATGCCGACATGCCCCTGATTCAGGCTTTCTATGCCGGTATTGCCGGCAGGAAGTCGTAGCGTTCCCGGGACACACCGGGAGTTCCGTTGCGGCGCCATCAGGGCCAGTCCCGAGCCACCCGGTTCGCCTGCCGGTAGCGATACCCCGAGGCCCGACAGTGCGCGGGGCGTTCTTCTGTTAACATAGCGCCCTTGCGCCGCCAGTCCGGGCGGCAATTTCCGGGACCAGGCTTGGGCGCGCCCCCGCCGGATCCAGAACAACAACCCCGCCAGCGGCATCTCCAATGAAATTCGACCTGCGTTTGACCCTCCACTACGGGCTGACGATATTTCTCAGCGCCTTCCTGCTCTTCCAGGTTCAGCCGATGATCGGCAAGATGATCCTGCCGTGGTTCGGGGGCTCGGCATCGGTGTGGACGACCTGCATGCTGTTCTTCCAGATGATCCTGCTGCTCGGCTACCTGTATTCGCACTGGGTCGTCGCCCGCCTTTCCCCGCGCCGCCAGAGTCAGTTGCACATTGTCCTGCTGCTTGCCAGCCTGCTGGTTATCCCGATCGCCCCGAGTGACGCCTGGAAGCCGACCGGCGCCGAGAACCCGACGCTACGCATCCTCGGGCTGCTTCTCGCCTCCATCGGCCTGCCCTACTTCGTGCTGTCGACCACCGGCCCGCTGGTGCAGGCTTGGTTCGCGCGCGAACGTTCCGGCCACATACCCTACCGGCTGTTTGCGCTCTCCAACTTCGGTTCGATGCTGGCGCTGATTGCCTATCCGCTCGCCATCGAACCGGTATTGCCGACGCGCCTGCAATCCTGGGCATGGTCAGGACTGTTCGCCACTTTCGTCGTCTCCTGCGGCCTGCTCGCCTGGCGCGGGCGCAACAGCCAGCCCATCGTGATCCAGCACCACGACGAGGTACCGCCGATCAGCGGCCGCCAGCTCATCCTGTGGGCCGCGCTGGCTGCTTGCCCGTCAATCCTGATGGTCGCCGACACCAGCTTCCTGACCGAAAATATTGCGCCGATCCCGTTGCTCTGGGTTGCGCCGCTCGGCCTATATCTGCTTTCCTTCATCCTCGCCTTCGAAGGCCGTGGCTGGTACCGGCGCAGCATCTACCTGCCGCTGCTCGTCGTCGGCCTGGGCGCCCTCGCCTGGCTGCCAACCCTGGGCGTGTCCGAACTCTCGATCCAGGTGTCGATGGCGATCAACCTCGCATCCTTCTTCGTCGCCTGCATGGTCTGCCACGGTGAACTGTCCCGCCATCAGCCACATCCCGGGCAGCTCACCACTTACTACCTGATGCTTGCCGTCGGCGGCGCTCTCGGCGGGTTCTTCGTCGGGGTCATCGCACGGTATTTCTTCAACAGTCACTACGAGTTGTCGATCGCCATCGTCCTCACCGGGCTGGTAGCCGCCATCGCCGTCATCCCGACGCTGCCCGCCACACGACCGGGATGGCGACTGGCAGCCGGTGCCGGCTGTGTGGTCGTCCTCGTCGCACTGGCCGGAGTGCGCGTGGCCGACCATGTCGGGGAAAACAGCGGCGCCGATGCCCTGCTGCGCAACTTCTACGGCACACTGACTGTCCATAGCAACCCTGAAACCGGGTTCCGCACCATGTTGCACGGCCAAATCGTCCATGGACGGCAGTTCATCGCCGCTGACAAGGCCCAGACCCCCATCGCTTACTACAGTAGCGAAGGCGGCGCCGGCAAGGCCCTGCTCGCCAAGGCCGGCAGCGGCCCATTGCGCGTCGGGGTCGTCGGCATCGGCATCGGCACGCTGGCCGCCTATGGCCGCGCCGGCGACTACTATCGGCTTTACGACATCGACCCGCTGGTGATTGACGTCGCCCGCAGTCATTTCAGCTTCCTTGCGCAAACCCGGGCACAGACCGATATCGTCCTTGGCGACGCCCGCCTGCAACTCGAAACCGAGCGGCCACAACTGTTCGACGTGCTGATCGTCGATGCCTTTTCGGGCGATTCGGTGCCCGTGCATCTTCTCACCCGCCAGGCCTTTGAACTCTATTTCCGCCACCTGAAGCCGGACGGTGTGCTCGCGGTACACATCACCAACCGTTTCCTGGACCTGCGTCCCGTGATCAAGGCCGCCGCCGACCACTTGCAGCGGCCGGCGCGCATCGTCGACCACGACGGTGACCGCGAACGCGGCATCTACCGCTCCCGCTGGGCGCTGATCGCCCAGGACGACACCTTTTACTGCCACGAAGGTTTCGAGGACGCCAAGCTGCTCGCCGACAAGCCGGGGTTCCGGCCGTGGCAGGATGATTACAGCAGCTTGTTCGCGATCCTGATGTAGGTCGTGGCTAGGCCCGGCTCAAGGTAGAATCCTCGCCATGAGATCGCTAGCACCAATCACGATCATCCTGCTGGCCGGCCTTGCTGGTTGCGCCTTCTTCCCGAACTGGCACTGGGAGAAGCGCGGCGCAGCGACTGGTGACTACGACCAGGATGTCACATTCTGCAAGCAGCGGACGTACTCCGGGGTCGATGGCATGGTCACCGACGAGAGCGTGCGGCGGATGCACGGCTGCATGGAGGCGAAGGGCTGGCGGAAAGTTCAGAATTGAGCACCCGATGTGCGGACGCTACGCCCTCTACGGCCCGCAATCACGACTGCGCGAAGCATTTTTGCTTCAATTCTGTCCAGAGTATTTCGCGCGTTACAACATTGCCCCGCAAAGTCGCGTCCTGATCATCCGTGACAAGATGGGAACCGGCCAGGTTGGCCAATTGGTCAGATGGGGACTGATTCCGTCGTGGGCCGAGGATCCCGCCATCGGCAACCGGTTGAACAATGCCCGTGGAGAAACCGTTGCCGAGAAACCGGCATTCCGCAACAGCTTCGCCAGGCATCGCTGTCTGATACCGGCCAGCGGCTTTTATGAATGGCAGCCTGTTGCCGAAGATGGCAAGGTTCGCAAGCAACCCTGGTATATCCAACCAGCCGATGCGGGCGGTTTTTTTGCCTTCGCCGGCCTGCTCGCCGCCTGGAAGTTACCTGACGGCACGACGATTGTCACCACCTGCATCATCACGACTGCGGCAAATGACCTCATGGCGCCAATCCATGATCGCATGCCGGCCATCCTGCGTCCGGAGCAGTACGATGCTTGGCTCGATCCGGAAAATACGGACAAAGAGTCGCTTCAGGCAATGATCGGACCGTGCGCCAGCGAGTTGATGAGCGTCCGCAAGGTCAGCCCGGCACTCAACCGCGGGGCGACCGACGGCCCCGTGTGCATCGAGCCTTTGACAGTTTGATTATTCTGTCTCGCACCGAAAGGTGGCTAGTTGGTCTGTGGGCAGGGGGCATGCGAAAAGCGGGGAAACACGCTGATTGAGGCCAAGTGCAGCGATGTCTGGCAGGCCGGTGACATCTCAGGTGGTGTTCGGCACCCCGGAGGCGCCACGTTTGGGTAAGCCGGAAGACTCCCGCTATCTGCGTTCCCTGGCGACGAACGGTTCCACGAGTGCCTCCTGCACCGAGTCGGTCCTGTTGAGCGCCTGGTCGAAACTGGCGTTCCAGACATCGGCGTTAGTCAAGTCGGCACCTTGCATGTCCGCCCTGAAGAAAATCGCCTGACGCAGGGTGGCGCCCTTGAGTCGCGTCTCCTTGAGCATGGCATTGGTGAAGTCAACATTTTCCATGGCAGCGCCGGTCAAGTCGGCTCCGGACAAATCGACTCCGATCAGCTTCGCACCGGAAAACACGCCGCGAAAGGCGTAGCAGCCACGGATCGAGCCGCCCGAGAGGTCGATCCCTTCCATCAGGACGTCTTTCAGGTATGCCCCCGAGAAGTCTGCCAGTGGCGCCTTGGTGCCGATCAGGTTCGAGCCGAACAGATTGGCACCGATGAGTGTCGCCCCGCTCAGGTCGCCGTCATCGAAGGTTGCGTGAAACAGATCGGCCTCGCGCAGATCAGCGCCAGCCAGGTTGGCTGCCGTGAAGTTGGCCCATTTGGCATTGCTGCCGCGCAAGTCTGCGCCAGTCAGGTTGGCATTCCTGAAATCGGTGCTTTCCAGCTTTGCGCCCGCCAAGCGCGCGCCATGCAGGTCTTTGCCGGCCAGCTTTTTGCGGGAGAAGTCGCACTGCGAGAGATCCGTCGCAGCCTGGGGCTCAGCGCAGTTCCCGGGTGGCAGATCGGCCGCCGCATGGAGGGCAATGGGCAAAGACCAGAGAAGGGCAATGAGTTTAAGCGGCTTCACCAACTTTTTCTCCCCATCCAGACTGCCGTCGACGATTGTATTTTGTCTTGATTCGCCATGCCCGATCATGTTGAGCTCCACATCGGCTGATTCAATGTGGCGCGCGACCCACCACTCGACCAGATGGTGCTTGCCACCAGGCAATTGGTAACCTTCGCGTTTTGCGATTTCTCGCCGACTCCTTGGCGCCCGCCTTCTCGGCGCTGCCACACCCCTCCAGTTCGAAAGTCATCGTTGTCAGCAATCTGGCGCTGGCTCCGATCGATGGCTGGCTGGAAGAGCTTTGCTCACTTGGCCAGCCGCTCGTAGAGTTTGACCGTCGTGTCAACATAGCGGAGTAGACGCTCACCTTGTGCGATGACGGCCAGCGCATGCTGACTCCTGCTTGCATTGGCGAGATTCGGTAGCAGGACACTTTCGAATCTTTGCCACTGCTCTGCAATCTCCTTGAGCTGGGCAGCCAGTTCGGGAACACTCATCCCTCCTCGCTTCAACTCGGCCAGATTGACCTCAAATTCACGCCAAGAGTCTGCCATCCGTTGCAGCATCGCTTCGTTGCATACCCCCCATTCCCGAAACAGGAAGAACTTGCCGATCCGTTGCGACAGCATCCGGTTACGGCCGGCAAGATTGACGTAGTGCGCCGCCGGCACAGCGGCATGAGTCGCTGCATCGCGAGCCAGGTGATCGATGGCTTCCAGAATCTCCTCGCTCAATTCCAGCACCAGGGAGGCACCAGCCAGCGCCGGGGCAGTGTCGAACAAAGCCTCCCGATAGCGCGGCCAGACCTCCACCACAGCGGTCAGGCGGTTAGCGAGCGGATCGGGCAGGCCGATGCCGCCCAAGCGATCCAGCGTCCGCTCAAACTGGGTCTTCACTTGGCGCAATTTGACGCCAGCCTTGGTCGGGACAATATTCTGGCCGATCAGCGCCCAAGCCATAGCCATGCGCTGCGACAGGACACGAGGACGACCGCAGAGATTGATCAGTGCACCGGGCGACAGAGACAGGCCAAACCTGGCCCCGGACGCTGGCGATCTGCGGCAAAAGCTAAGACGTTGGCCGGGGTTGCCGACTTCGGTATTCAGCAAGGTGGCGTTCTGGATATGCACATTGCGCCCCTCGACGACGATGACGCCATTGTCGATCAACTGGCGGAGGCTCCGTGAGAAGCTCTCCGGCGTCATGCCAATTCGCGAAGCAATGATCTTCTTGCTGGCATTCAGCGTGACCGGGCTTTCGCCGGCCAGACCGGGAAGCTCGCCAGCCAGCTCGACAAGGTAGTCAAGCACACGCTGGGTTCCGGTCAGGCCGAAATGGTGACCGGTCACGTCGAACTCGATGGCGCACTGCCGCTCGGCCAGCGCCTGGATGATTCGCCAGCTCAAATCGAGATCTTGGCGAATCACAGCGTTCAATTTCGAAATGTCAAGAGCGACGACGATGCAGGGAGTGATCGTCTCGGCGGAACATGTATAGCGGCTGGTGCCGAAGAGTTCGCCCAGACCGAGGATCTGCTGGGCTTGCACCAGCTCGATGATCTTCTCTTTTTGGCCGGCCAGAGCCGTCGAACGTTTCAGCGTCCCGCTGACCAGTAAATGTGCTTCACGAATTGGCTGGCCGGCACGGAACAGATATTCACGCGCATCGAGTTGACGCAGACGGCTCGCCCCGATCAATTCGTCGAGTTGCGGCTGCGCCAACCCGCAGAACAAGGGGCTGTGCGACAACAGGTCACGCTGTGCCCAGTTGGGATCTCTAATCGGGACACTCAATTTCGCCGAATCCTCACGACACGCTTTCCAGGATCACATGTTAAGGAAGAAAAGAAGGGGGCATAACCCCCTTCCTTATGCCTAAGTCCCTTGATCTGGCTAATAGACGTCGTGCTGGGTATTGTAGACGTTGAACTTGCCTGTCGGAGTCACCAGCTTCGGATCGCGGATGACCGCCTTCAGCTTGCGTGTCTTGTCATCAACGATGACGATCGCCGATTCCTGGTCCTTGCCATTCCAGACCGAGAACCAGACTTCATCGCCCGCCTTGTTGTACTCAGGCTGAACGACGCGCTTCGGACCATCCTTGATCCCCGACCACTCACCGATCGGGATCAGTTCGCTGCCTTTTTCAAGGTTGTTGATATCCCAGACCGCGACCGACTGGCTGACCGAGGGTTCCGGATTGAGTGTCGTATCGACCCACAGGTTCTTCGACTTCGGATGGGTCTTCAGGAACAGCGACCCCCCACCCTGACCCTTCAGCGTGCGCACGACCTTCCAGGCATTGTTCGCATGCTTCTTCGGATCCGTACCAATCAGGGAAATGCTCTCGTCCCCGAGGTGACCGGTCGCCCAAACCGGGCCGAACTTGGGATCGACAAAGTTGGCGCCACGGCCCGGGTGAGGCGTCTTGCCCACTTCGACCAGCTTGGTCAACTCCCCCTCCTTGGTGTCGATGACGGCAATCTTGTTCGAAGCATTTGCCGCATCCATGAAGTAGCGATGGGTTGACTCGAAACCACCATCATGCAGGAAGGGCGCCGCCTCGATCATCTTGAGCTTCAGGTTGTTGAGATCGCGATAATCGACCGAGTAAACCATGCCGGTTTCCTTCACATTGACGAAGAATTCCGGTTTGAAATGGGAGGCAACGATAGCGGCGACGCGCGGTTCCGGATGGTAATCCTGGCCGCCTACAGTCATGCCGCGAGTGGAGACGATCTTGCGCGGCTTCAAGGTGGCACCGTCCATGATCACGAACTGCGGTGGCCAGTAGGTGCCGGCAATCGCGTAGGTGTCCTCGTAACCCTTGGCCTTGGAACTTTCCACCGAGCGCGCCTCCATGCCGACCTTGATCTCGGCAACGGTGTCGGGCTTTTCCATCCAGAGGTCGATCAGGTTGATCTTGGCATCGCGGCCGATCACGAACAGGTAGCGGCCTGAAGCCGACATGCGCGAAATATGCACGGCGTAGCCGGTGTTCAGAATGCTGACGATTTTCTTGCTGTCGCCGTCGATCAGCGCTATCTCGCCGGCGTCACGCAGGGTGACGGAGAACAGGTTCTCCAGATTGAGATTGTTCACTTTCTTCTTTGGGCGCTGGTCGACCGGAACAATGACCTTCCACGAAGCCTGCATCTCCTTCAGGCCATATTCGGGCGGCGCCGGTGGCGTCTGCTGGATGTAACGCGCCATGAGGTCGACTTCGTCATCGGTCAGCACCCCTGATGTTCCCCAGTTCGGCATGCCGCCG
>WBZP01001955.1_pt1 | contig 24417 bp, 21 predicted proteins | sample 5204301 | NCBI WGS metagenome assembly WBZP01 (sample SAMN12412401, study PRJNA552823) | activated sludge metagenome | isolation source: activated sludge from nitrification reactor of wastewater treatment plant... | place: USA: Pennsylvania | collected 2017 | reverse complement strand
GACAGCGGTGTTGACCACACCGAGGTAATGGGCGGCCACGCCCGCGGCCGCCGCCGCGGCACCGAGCACACCCGGCACCGTGATCGCGCGCCGCAGCGGTTGCATGCCGTCCCGGTCAACTGCGGGTGTCGGGCACAAGTGACAACAGCAGATCGGGCCCGATCTGCTCGACACCGTCGAACCGCCACCGCAGCGCCCGCGCGATGCTGGGCACTCCGACATCGTCGACCGCGGCGATCGGTCCGCCCAACAGGATCGGCGCCACGTAGGCCAGGATCCGGTCGATGACACCGGCGCGCAGGAACGCCCCCGCCAGAATCGGGCCGCCCTCGACCAGCACGTCGGTGCGATCGCCCAACGCCCGGATCACCTCGCGCGGATCATGCGTGCGGATCACCATCGTCCGGGAGTCGTCGTTGAGAATGCGTGAATCCGGGGAGATTTCGCGCATACCGACCACGACGCGCAGCGGCTGCCGGGGGGCCAGGCTGCCGTCGGCGGACCGGGCGGTCAGGGCGGGGTCGTCGGCGAACACCGTGCCCGTGCCCACCACGATGGCGTCGGCGGCCCGGCGGCGCCGGTGGACGTCCGCGCGCGCGGCTTCGCTGGTGATCCACTGGCTGGATCCGTCGGCGGCGGCGCTGCGGCCGTCGACGCTCGTCGCGTACTTCCACGTGACGTGCGGTCGCCCAGTGCGCTGCTTGTGCAACCACTCGCGCAGCGGGCCGCCTGCCACCAGCTCGGCCTGCTCGCCGGAGACCACCTCGACGCCGGCGGCGCGCAGCCGGTCGGCCCCGCCCGCCGCAGCCGGGTTGGGGTCGGCGACCGCGAACACCACGGTCGACACCCCCGCCTCCAGCAGCGCATCCACGCACGGCGGCGTACGGCCGTAGTGGTTGCACGGTTCCAGCGTGCACACCGCGGTGCCACCCGCCGCGCGGCTCCCGGCCCGTCGCAGGGCCACCAGCTCGGCGTGCGCGCCGCCGGGCGGCTCGGTGGCACCGACCCCGGCGATCTGCCCCCCCACATCCAGGATCACCGCTCCCACAGGCGGATTCGGATAGGTATCGCCCTTGACACCGTCTGCCTGTTCGACGGCCAGCCGCATGGCGACCGACATCTCCGTCATCGGCGCCGGACCCTCACAGCCGCAGATGCGGCGATACGGCCCCCGCACGTGCGCGCAATGCCGCCACCGCCGCCGCCGGATCCTGCGCGCCGTAGACGGCCGAGCCGGCGACGAAGCAGTCCACGCCCGCCTCGGCGGCGGCTTCGATGGTGTCGCCGTTGATGCCGCCGTCGATCTCGACCAGAATCGTCAATTCGCCCGAGTCGACCAGGTGCCGCGCGGTGCGCACCTTGTCGAGCACGTCGGGAATGAAGGACTGGCCGCCGAACCCCGGTTCCACCGACATCACCAGCAGGGTGTCGAAGTGGGGCAGGATCTCCAGGTACGGCTCCAGCGGGGTGCCGGGCTTGACCGACAGACCCGCCTTGGCCCCCGCCGCGCGGATGTCGCGCGCCACCCCCACCGGATTGTCGGTGGCCTCGGCGTGGAAGGTGACGTTGTAGGCGCCGGCCTCAGCGTACGGCGGCGCCCAACGATCGGGGTCGTCGATCATCAGATGGCAGTCCATCGGGATGTCGGTCGCCGCCAGCAGGCTTTCGACCACAGGCAGGCCGAGGGTCAGATTGGGGACGAAATGCCCGTCCATCACGTCGACGTGCAACCAGTCGGCGCCGACGACGGCCGCGGCCTCCTCGGCCAGGCGTGCGAAGTCGGCGGCGAGGATCGACGGCGCGATCAGCGGGCGGTTCATGCGCTCACCATAAGTCACTCGTCGACCCGCAGGGCCGCCGCGAACATCGCGTCGGTGCCGTGCCGGTGCGGCCACAGCTGCACGTAGTCTCCCCCGCCATCCCGCCCGCCATCCCGCCCGCCGTATCCCCCTCCGGCCTCCAGGTCGCCGGCGGGTGCGAACAGCGGCCCTGTGGGCAACGCCGTGACCGGGTGCCGGCGCAGGGCGTCGGCGACCACCCCGACGGTCTCGGCGAGGTGCGGTGAGCAGGTCGCGTACACCACCACGCCGCCCGGGCGGGTCAGCCGGATGGCCGAGGCGAGCAGTTCGCGCTGCAGCCTGGTCAGCTCCGGGATGTCGGCCGGCTGTCGGCGCCAGCGGGCCTCCGGTCGGCGGCGCAGCGCCCCGAGTCCGGTGCACGGCGCGTCGACCAGGACGCGGTCGAAGCCCGGTTGCAGGTCCAGGTCGCGGCCGTCGGCGCGGACCACCTCGACCGGCAGCCCCCGGGTGTTCTGTTCGACCAGCTCGGCCCGCCGCGGCGCGGGTTCCACGGCGGTGACACGGGCACCCTGCCCGGCACCGATCCCCGCGAGCATCGCGGTCTTGCCGCCCGGGCCCGCGCACAGGTCCAGCCAGCGCCCGCCGTCCGGGCCGAGCAGCGGCGCCTCGGTGACCGCCCGTGCCACCAGTTGGCTGCCCTCATCCTGGACCAGCGCCTGACCGTCGCGCACCGCCAGCAGCCGCGCCGGGTCACCGCCGGGCAGGTATACCGCGAACGGGGAGTACCGTCCCACCTCACCTCCGACCGCCTCGGCGAGTTCGACCGCGGTGAGCACGCCGGGCCGGGCGGCCAGGTGCACGAGGGGCCGCTCGTCGTCGGCGCGCAGCAACGCCTCGAGTTCACCGGCACGCACGCCGAGCGCGTCGGCGAACGCCTGAGCGATCCAGCGGGGGTGCGCGTGGGTGAACGCCAGATGCCCCACCGGATCCCCGGCCGACGGCGGCGCCAGCTCGGCGACCCAGGCGGCCTCGTCACGCGCAGCGATGGTGCGCAGCACGCCGTTGACGAAACCCGCCCGCGCCGAGTCGAATTCGATGCCGGCCTGCTCGACGGTGGTGGACACCGCGGCGTGCTGTTCGACGCGGGTGCGCAGCAGCTGGTAGGTACCCAGCCGCAGCAGGTCCAGCAGCACCGGGTCGATGCGCTCCACCGGCCTGCCCGCTGCGGCGGCGATCACCGCGTCGAGCAGGCCGCGGGTCCGGCACGCGCCGTAGGTCAGCTCGGTGGCGAACGCCGCGTCACGCCCGACGATCCCGCGCTCCTTGAGCAGCGGCGGCAGCGCCAGATTCGCGTAGGCGTCCCGTTCGGTCACCGCGCGCAGGACGTCGAACGCGGCGCGCCGCGCGGGATCCAGTGGCGTGCGCTGCGGGCGCCGGCGCGCCGGCCGCCGATCACTCATGACGCCCTCGGCTCGTCGAGCCGGGCGCCGCGCACCCAGTCGGCGGCATTCATCTGCTTCTTCCCCGGTGGCTGGACGGTGCCCAATTGCACTGCGCCCGAACCGGTTCCGACCAGTACCTGGTTGCGTTCGACCCGGATGTCCCCGGCGGCCAGGTCCACCACGTCGGTGAGCGACACCGGTCCGAGCTTGACGCGGGTCTTGCCGATCATCGTCCAGGCGCCCGGATTCGGGGTGACCGAGCGGATCCGGCGATCCACGACATGGGCGGGCAGGTCCCACCGCACCCGCGCACCCTCGACGGTGATCTTCGGGGCGACGCTGATGCCGTCGGCCGATTGTGGCGTCGGCGTCAGGGCGCCGTCCTCGATACCGTCGAGCGTCGCCTCCAACAGTCCTGCACCCGATTCGGCAAGCCGGCCGAGCAGATCCCCCGCGGTGTCGTCGGGTTTGACGGTTTCGGTCACCACGCCGTACACCGGTCCGCTGTCCAGGTACCGTTCGATCCGGAACGTGGTCGCCCCGGTGACGGTATCCCCGGCGGCGATCGAAGCCTGCACCGGCGCGGCGCCACGCCACGCGGGCAGGAGCGAGAAGTGCAGATTCACCCACCCGTGCCGCGGCACCGCCAGAAGTTCGGCACCGAGCAGCGCGCCGTAGGCGACCACCGGGCAGCAGTCCGGAGCCAGCGCCGTCAGCTCGGCGGCGAAGTCGGCGGTGTTGGGTCGCGGCGGCTTCAGCACCGGGATGCCGTGCTCGGCGGCCAGCGCCGCGACCGGCGACGGGGCCGGTCTACCCCGCCGGCCCGATGCGGCATCGGGTCTGGTCAACACGGCGACGACGTCGTGGCGCGGCGAGGCGATCAGGCGGTGCAGCGACGGCAGCGCCGGTTCGGGAGTGCCGGCGAACACCAAACGCATTGGCCCAGTCTAAGGGTGTGCCGCCCGGCCCCTCGCCGCGAGCGTCCGCCCTTGCACGCCCGAGCCTAGTGCGGGTTCTGGTAGTACTCGCGTTCCTTACCGCCGGCCATCCCGGCGGCGAACATCCACGGGATCGTGGTGACCAGCCGGTTGAGCGTCGCGACCGCGTCGTTGTAGTACTGCCGCGCAAACGCCAGCTTGTCCTCGGTGTCGGCCAGATTCTGTTGCAGGTTCAGAAAGTTGTTCGACGAGTTCAGTTGCGGGTAGGCCTGGCCGAGCGCCATCACCTGACCGACCGCGCTGTCGAACTGCTTCTCGGCCGCACTGCGTTGCGCCACCGAATTGCTCCCGGTGGCCGAGGTCAACGCGGCTCGGGCGTCGCTGACCCGGTCCAGGATCGCCTTCTCGTGCGCCGCGAAGGTCCCGACGGTGCTCACCAGCGCCGGAATCAGCGACGCCCGCCGGGTCAGCTGCACGTCGATCCCGCCGAGTGCCTCGTCGACCCGGACGTCGGCCGAACGAATCTTGTTGTAGCCGAACACGAATCCGACTGCCACCGCCACCACGACCAGCAGCGCCAGGATCAACAGGAACCTCACCATGAGCACCTCACCAGGAACCTCCTCCACCGCCACCGCCACCGCCGCCCCCGCCGCCACCACCACCGCCACCGCCACCCCCGCCACTGGAGGACGACGACTGCGACGCGGTGTAGGCGCCGATGGACGACGACAGTGCCGTCTCGAAACTGTCAAAGCCTCCCGAACCTGATGGGCCACCGTCGGCCCACGTCGAGGAGGTTCCGGACGAGTGGTACCAATCCGGTTGGGGTGCAGGCATTCCCGTCATCGCCTGGTATTTCTTGGCCCACAACGCGGCTGCTCCCGCGGCCAGCGCGAACGGCAGATAGGCGGCATAGAGGTCCTTGCGGGCGGCGAAATCGAACCGGGCCTCGGCCGAATCGGTCACCAGCATCCGATGGAATCCGCCTGCCCGCGACCACAGTTCGCGGCCCGATGCGGTGCGCCGGGTACCGACCCCCGCGCGCCAGGACAGCGCGGAGCACACGAAGAACGCCGCGAACGGCAACACCCACATGGTCGCCGGGAACAACCAGCGGATCGCGGCGGTCACCGCCAGGGCCAGCGCGACAAAGTTGGCGAAACGCACCCAGTTCTCCACCCGCCGCGGTGCTACGAACCCGCCGTCACGCGCCCAACTCCGCACCGCGGAGCCGACTTCGTTCTTCGCCTGGTTGAGACGCTTACCGGCCGAGACGCTTCCGCTGGCGTTGAACTCGCCGCCCGACCTTTCCACACCGAGAGCGGCGGCCACGGTCCCGGCGACCGGATCGACCGACGCCCAGCCCGGGTTCGGCAGGTGGCGGATCTTCCACTTGTTCTTCCCGGTCTCCCGCAGCTCGATCAGCTGCCGGTCGGCCAGATGGAACAGCGTCGCGGTCAACGCCTCGTTGCCGATCGTCTCGGTGCGGATGTATTCGCTCTGGACTGGCCCGATGCCCTCGGGCGGCGCGTACTGCAGCGGGAACGGCGGCGGCTTCTCGACCGTCGAGCGGTACAGCAACAGCCCGGCGGCCGCGCCCGCCAACGTCAGCGCCGCCACCCAGACGACCCCCCGAACCGACCGGCCCAGCACCCGATCCCACCGGTACGACCACGGCAGCTCGACGCGCGGCGGGGTAGCCATGTCGACACCGGTGCGAACGGTGACCGGCGTCCGCGGCGCCAGATCGGTTGCGCTGACCGTCAGCGTGTTTCCGTCGACCGCCAGGCCCGCGCATTCGCGCCCGACCCCGCTGCCGACCGAGCACTGGGCTCCGGTGATCGGCGCCGGCAGCGTGACGGTGACGTCCGCGCGGTCGATCTGGTTGTTCCACGACGGGGCGATCACGTTCCAGTAGAACACCGACGGTGCCGGCTGCCCGGTGTCCCCGATGGAGCCGGCGAACCGCTTGTGCGCGCCGGTGTCGCCGGGATCGATGACACCCGGGATGGTGTAACGGATCTCGAAGACATGGGTGCCGTAGTCGAGGGTGCGGTCCGGGTCGCCGATCTTGGCCACCCGGAACCGGTCGCCGGACTCCCACAGCATCTGGTACTGCATCGGGGCGCCGTCCATCAGGACCGAGATGACGTTCGGCTCCTGGCGCACCCGGGGGCTGTTCGGATTGGCGACATCCCAGTACCGGAAGATGCCGTGCCGGCCACCGGGGAATTCACCGGTGATGGTTTCGGTGGCATCCATGTTGCCGCCCGCATCGACGCGGAAGTCCGCGCGAAAGTTGCTGATGGTCACCGGGTCGCTGGCCGCCCCGCCCTGCGGAAGTCCGGAGAACAGGACCGGCCACAGCACCCCGACAGCGGTGAGCACCAATGCGATCAGCAACCCGATCGCCCTGCGGACCCCCGACATGCCCCGCCTCTCGGTCTCCGGTTTCTGACGTGCCTACCCTATGTGCAAGGGGTCCATCTGCACGCGAACCGGCACATTATAGCGGCGCGCGCTGAGTACGCCGGTGGCCCGGCGCAACGCGCCCGCCAGCGCCAGACCGTGGTCGCGCCCAACCCGCACCAGCATGCGGACTATCTCAGTCTGCGCATCGATGCCGGCCGGCCGGCGCACCCCCACCGGCAGCTCGACCGGCCCGAGCACCTCGACTTCCCCGGCACCCGATTCCGCGAAACGGCACTCCTGCAGCAACCCGTCCACAGCCGCGGCCGGGCCGTCGAGCACCGCGAGGTGCACGGCGGGCGGCAGCCCCACCTCGGTCCGCGCGTCCAGTTCGGCCTCGGCATGCCCTACCGGATCCCACCGGATGAGCGCCTGCACGGTGCTGATCGCCGCCTCCGCGACGACGGCGACCACCCCGCCGTCGGTGCGGCAGCGCACCATCGCGGCGGCCGCCATCCAGCGGCGCAGCGTGTCCTCGGCGGCGCGCAGGTCCTGCCGGCCCAACAGCGCCCAACTGTCGAGCAGCAGCGCGGCGCCGTACCCGCCGGGCGCCCGCGGCTCGGCGCCGGGGGTCGCGACCACAAGCCTGGGCCCCGCCTCGATGACGCCGACGATCGATTCGCCCGACGACGTGACGACCGGTGCGCCCGGAAACGCCCGACCGAGTTCCTCGGCGGTGCGCCGGGCACCGATCACCACCGCGCGCACTTCCGTGGCACCGCACCGTGCGCACCGCAGCGCGGTGTCGGCGCGTCCGCACCATCGGCATTCCGCAGAACCTCCGGACGCCGTCAGCGACAGCGGACCGGTGCAGTGCCGGCAGCGGGCGATGTTGCGGCAGCGGTTGCAGGCCAGCGACGGCACGTAGCCGCGGCGCGGCACCTGGACCAGGACAGGATGGCCGTCGGCCAGCGCCTGCCGGGCCGCCCGCAGTGCCACCGAGGGCACCCGCGCGGTGCGGGCCGCCGGGTCGCGTTCCTCGGCGTAGCCGCCGTCGTCGAGGGCGACCACGCGCGGCGCCCGCGCGCGCACCAGCTGCCGGGTGGCCACCACGTCATGCGCCCAGCCACTGCGGACCAGCGCCTGGGCTTCCGCGCTGCGGGCGTATCCGCCGATCAGCGCAGCACAGCGCAACTGGTGGGCCCGCAGCATGGCGACCTCGCGGGCGTGCGGATAAGGCGCCCGCGGTTCGGCCAGCATGTCGTCGCCGTCGTCCCAGACGATGACCAGGCCCAGGTTCTGGACCGGAGCGAACACCGCACTGCGAGTGCCGATCACCAGGCGCGCGTCCCCACGCAGCACGGAGAGCCAGCGCCGGTAGCGGGCCGCGGGTCCCAGACCGGCCGATAGTGCGACCACCCCGTCCCCGCCGCACAGTTGCAGCGCACTGCGCTGCAGGGCGTCGACGTCGCGCTGATCGGGAACCACCGCGAGCACACTGCGCCCGCCGCTGATCGTGGCGGCCGCGGCCTCGGTGAGCCGATCGGTCCACTGCTCGCAGGGCAGTGCCTGCCACACCGCCCGGGCGGCGCGGCCGGTGTGCAGGGCATCCAGCAGCCGCGCGCCCCGCGCATAGGCCTGCCACCCCGCCTGATCCGGCTCCGGTGCATCGGAAAGCGTTGCAGCCGAGTGGGTTTCGCGTTCGACCTTGGCATGCCGGGGCGGCACGGCCAACCGGAGCACGTCGGCGCGGGTGCCTGCGTACCGGGCCGCCACGGCATCGACCAGCCGGCGCACCTCCGCGGTGAGCACCGGTTCCGGCGAGATCACCCGGTCCAGCCAGCCGAGCCGGCCGGCGTGGTCGGTGTCGTTGCGCCGCTCCAGCACGAACGCGTCGACCAGCCGGCCGTGAAACCGGACCCGCACCCGCACCCCGGGCTGGGCGTCGTCGGACTGCTCGGCACTGACCAGGTAGTCGAACTCGCGATCCAGGTGCGGCACGGTGAGCATCGGCAGCACCCGCGCGACGGGCTCGTGCTGGGCCGGCTGCCGTTCGGTGGTCACGAAGACGGTGTAACAGAACCGACCGACGGCCGCCCGAAGATCAGCCCCGCGACGATCAGCACCATCGCCGCGGCGTAGGCCCACCAGATCGGCACCGCCAGCTCCTGGTCCCGCCGAATGAACTCGCTGATCCCGATCATCGCGTCCGACACCGCGAAGCACACCGCGCCCACCGCCGTCCACGGTGTCGGCAGCCGCGCCAGCAGCGCGGCGCACACCATGGCCGCCAGCACCGCCATGTACAGCGCGACCGGAATGGTCAGGTTGTCGGCGGCCAGGTGCGGCCAGAACCACACCAGCAGCGCCAGACAGGCGGCGACGACGGCAGCGGCGATCACCAGGCGCGGCCGCGTCGGGACGGCCAGCGGAAGCAGCACCACCACGAAGCACAGGTGCGCCAGCAGGAACGCCGACAACCCGCCGACGAACGACGGCGGCCACCACGGGATCGCCAGCAGGAAGTCCCCCGCCGCGGAGAACAGCAGCGCCGCCAGCAACCAGCGGCGCTCCCGAATGATCGGGTGGGACAGCACGGCGACCGCCAGCAGCACCGCCATCGTCGCCTTGACCGCGGGTTGCGCCCAGAACTGTCCGGTCAACGGGGCGCCCGGGGAAAGCCGCAGCGCAACGGCGATCAGCATGAACCCGTAGGCCGCGCCGACGACGGCCGCGGCGAGCCACCACCGCCGCTGCCGACCGGACTCCGTGAGGGTGGGGGTGGGCATCTGCCGAAGGTACTGCACGCCACCGGGCCGCTCCCCCGCCCGTCGGCGCATATGGTGAACAGATGACGGAATCGACGACGCGGCCCGGCATCGACCCCACCATCAAGTCGCTCATGGAGGCCATGCCGCTGGATTTCAGCATCGACGACGGCCCCGACGTGGCGCGGGAGAGGCTGCGCGCCGTCAAACCGCCGGCCTCGATGCTGCCGCAGATGCGCATCGAGGAGCGCGTGATCGGCCACGGCGACGTCGACGACATCCCGGTGCGGATCTACTGGCCGCCGATCGAGCAGCATGAGGGCCTGCCGGTGGTGGTCTTTTACCACGGCGGCGGCTGGTGCCTCGGTGACCTCGACACCCACGACCACGTCGCGCGCGCACACGCCGTCGGCGCCGAGGCGATCGTGGTGTCGGTCGACTACCGGCTCGCCCCCGAACATCCCTACCCGCAGGGCGTGCAGGATGCCTGGGCGGCGCTGCAGTGGGTCGGCGCGAACGCCGCCGACCTCGGTGGGGATCCGAAACGCATTGCGGTGGCAGGCGATTCGGCCGGCGGCAACCTGTCCGCGGTGGTTGCCCTGCGGGCCCGCGACAACGGCGGGCCGCCGCTGGTGTTCCAGTTGTTGTGGTATCCCGTCGCCGTCGGGGACCTGTCGCTGCCGTCGTTCACCGAGAACGCCAACGACCCGATGCTCACCGACGACGTCAGCGCCGCGTTCCTGACCTGGTATGTGCCCGACATGGACTTCAGCGATCCGAACTCGCTGCCCACCGATCTGGCCCCCGCCAATGCGGAATCCCTGGCCGGGTTGCCACCGGCGTTCATCGGCACGGCCGACCACGATCCGCTGCGCGACGACGGCGCCAAGTACGCCGAATTACTCACGGCTGCAGGTGTTCCCGCCACGCTGAGTAATGAGCCGACGATGATCCACGGATACGTCAGCCTGGCTCTGGTCTCCCCCGTCGCCGCCGAGGCGTTCGACCGGGGTCTGGCCGCCCTGCGCACCGCGTTGCATCCGTGAGACGAACTGCATCACCTGCGATGCCGTAGACACGGCGGTCGACCGAGAACGGTGACCGCCGGACGCACGATCGAAGCCCTAAGTCCCTACCTCGCGCATTTCCACCGCCCGATACTGCTAACAGGGAAAGTCCGGGGAGGTTACTCGTGCGGGAGGAAAGTAATGCTTTGGTACAAAGTTTGGCAACGTTGTCCACTGATCGTCTCGGCGTTGCTCCTTGTACTTCTCGGGTGTTCGATCACCCATGCGAGTCCGGCAGCCGCTACGCCTTCGGGCGAAATCTGGACGTGGGTGCTCGGGAGAAACGTCTACGACGACCCGGCTCTGCGCCAGTACACGCGCAACATCGGTTATCGCAACTCCTCTGACATCAGCGTTCAAAGCGAGGGCTTCCAATTACACCCGGACGCCAAGGGCAATGTGACAAGCATTACGTTGTTCAATAATGAATGGGCCCTGGGCCTTCCGTGCGACAGCTCCTGCTTCCTGGCGTATCCGGGAATCCTCCCGATGGGGCTCCCGTGGAGCGCGACCGCCGGGGACATACTGGAGAACTACCCACCGCCGTACAAGCACGGTGGACTCGGTGCCATCCCGATCCAATTCCGATACAGCACCAAGGACGGCTGGTTGGTAGTCGAACTGGAATTCATGGCCGAGTCCGATCGGGATCTTCCCGGTTCGCCGCTACACAGCATCACAGTCAGTCCCGGGCCCAACTACGTGTTCTAGCGCCGAACGTTGAGGCTTCTCAGTAGTTCGTTGCCGGCTCTCAGTACCTTTCCGATGATTCTCCGTACCTTTCGAGTAGCCGAATACGCTAGCCGCTCGTCGGCCGGGCTCCTGACACTGGAAGGCAACGGCCCCGCAGAAGCGGACCACTGACTCAGGAGGCAGTTCGATGCCGACCAACCAGAACCGCAGCTGGACCTACCACGACGCAATCGCACTCCACGAGGACGCCGACGCCTGTCCCCATGAGATCGGTGGATCGTCCTTCTTGGAGATGATCCTGCGTACGGAGGGACTGCAGATCGACGGCCTCGACGTTGTCACGGTGCCGCACCACGCGGCATAGCCCGTACCGCGCCGCATCGTCAGACGGGGCCGGTCAGACGGACGCCTTGAGCTCCTCGACCTTGTTCAGCTGCTCCCACGGCAGGTCCACATCGGTGCGGCCGAAGTGGCCGTACGCCGCGGTCTGCGCGTAGATCGGCCGAAGCAGGTCCAGGTCGCGCACGATCGCGCCGGGCCGCAGGTCGAAGACGCTGGTGATGGCCTTCTCGATGCGCGCCGGATCGACGGTCTCGGTGCCGAAGGTCTCGACGAACAAACCCACCGGAGCGGCCTTGCCGATGGCGTAGGCCACCTGCACCTCGACGCGCTCGGCCAGCCCGGCCGCCACGACGTTCTTGGCCACCCACCGCATCGCGTAGGCCGCCGAGCGGTCCACCTTCGAGGGGTCCTTGCCGGAGAATGCGCCGCCGCCGTGGCGAGCCCAGCCGCCGTAGGTGTCGACGATGATCTTGCGGCCGGTCAGGCCGGCGTCGCCCATCGGGCCCCCGACGACGAACTTCCCGGTCGGGTTGACCAGCAGCCGGAAGTCCGAGGTGTCCATCGTGTCGTGGCCGAGCTCGGCCAGCACGGTGTTGACCACCTTCTCCCGGATGTCGGGGGCCAGCGTCGACTCCAGGTCGATGTCGGCGGCGTGCTGGGTGGACAGCACCACGGTGTCCAGCCGTACCGGTGTGGTCCCGGAGTATTCGATCGTCACCTGCGTCTTGCCGTCGGGCCGCAGATAACCCAGGATGCCGTCCTTGCGGACCTTGGTCAGCTGCCGGGACAACCGGTGCGCCAGCGCGATGGGCAGCGGCATCAGCTCGGGGGTGTCGCTGATCGCGTAGCCGAACATCAAGCCCTGGTCGCCGGCGCCCTGCGAGTCCAGCGGATCGACGGCGCCCTCCACCCGGGTCTCGTGGGCGGTGTCCACGCCGATCGCGATGTCCGGGGACTGCGCGCCGATGCCGATGTTGACACCGCAGGTCTCGTAGTCGAAGCCCTTGTCGGAGTGGTCGTAGCCGATCTCCTTGATGCGGTCCCGCACGATCAGCGGAATGTCGGCGAACGCTTCCTTGGCGGTCGTGGTGACCTCGCCGATGACGTGCACCTGGCCGGTGGTGACCGCCGTCTCGACCGCGACGCGCGACTTCGGGTCGCCCGCAAGCAACGCGTCCAGGACGGAGTCGCTGATGGCGTCACAGATCTTGTCGGGATGTCCTTCGGTCACCGACTCACTGGTGAACAGCCGACCACTCACGTTGCAGTTCCTTCCGGCTCAGCTAACAAAAATTCAGTTCATCGAAGCACAGTGGCGGGCGCAGCCGGGCGGCAGCCTCCCGCTCCGACGGCGCTCGGGACCTCAGCCGCTCCGAACGATGCCCGCGATCGCGTCCACAATACGGCTGGCCATCAATGTCTTCGACCCGAGTTCCAATGCCGCCTCCGTACCGTCGGCCGAAAGCAGCCAACCCGCGTTGTTGTCGACCTCGAACGCCCGACCGTCACCCACGGCGTTGACCACCAGCAGATCGCAGCCCTTACGCTGCAACTTGGCCCGGGCATGGAACAGCACATCGCCGTTGGCGTCGCCGGTTTCGGCCGCGAAGCCGACGATCGCGCGCATGTCGGGCAGCTGACCGGCGGAACGCGACCGCACCGCCCCAGCCAGTACGTCGTCGTTGCGCACCAGGTCGATCGTGCTGGGCTCGCTGTCGGCACCCTTTTTCATCTTGGTGGTCGCAACGTGCGCAGGCCGAAAATCGGCCACGGCCGCGGCCATCACGAGGACGTCGGCGTCCGGGGCGTGTTTCGACACGGCGTCGGCCAGTTGGCCCGCCGAACCGATGTGCACCACCTCGACGCCGGCCGGATCGGCCAGGGCGGCGGTGTTCCCCGCGATCAACGTCACGTCGGCGCCGCGCTGGGCGGCCACCCGCGCCAGCGCATAGCCCTGCTTGCCGGAGCTGCGGTTGCCGATGAATCGAACCGGATCGATCGGCTCGCGGGTGCCGCCGGCGGTCACCAGCATCCTGATCCCGGACAGGTCGTGCGGCAGCGCATCGGCGCGCTCGAGCAGCAACTCGGCGAACGCGGTGATCTCCTCGGGCTCGGGCAGCCGGCCGGGACCGGAGTCGGCGCCGGTCAGGCGCCCGGAAGCCGGTTCGAGGACCACCGCGCCGCGCTCCCGCAACGTCGCCACGTTCTCGCAGGTGGCCGGGTGCTGCCACATCTCGGTGTGCATCGCCGGGGCGAACAGCACCGGGCAGCGCACCGTCAACAGCGTCGCCGTCAGCAGATCATCGGCACGGCCGGCCACGGCGCGGGCCAGCAGGTCGGCGGTGGCGGGTGCGACGACCAAGAGATCGGCCTCCTGGCCGATCCGCACGTGCGGAACCTCGTGGACGTCGTCGAAGACGCCGGTGTGCACCGGATGACCGGACAACGCCTCGAACGTGGCGGCGCCGACGAACTTCAGTGCGGACTCGGTGGGGACCACCCGCACCTGATGGCCCGCCTCGGTGAGTCGACGGACCACCGAGCAGGCCTTGTAGGCGGCAATGCCGCCGGCGACGCCGACGACGATGCGCTTACCGGTCATGGCGCCGGCCCCTCCGACTACTCGCCTTCGGTGTGCTCGAGCAGGTCGCCGTGGATCTCACGCATCGCGATCGACAGCGGCTTCTCCTGGAGACCCGGCTCGACCAGCGGGCCGACGTACTCGAGGATGCCGTCGCCGAGCTGGTTGTAGTAGTCGTTGATCTGGCGGGCCCGCTTGGCGGCGTAGATGACCAGCGCGTACTTGCTGGACGCCCGGTCGAGCAGCTCGTCGATCGGCGGGTTGGTGATGCCCAACGGGGTGTCGTAGGAACCCAGGCCACCGGCTGCCGGGTCGGCGGGCAGGGTGTCGGCGTGCGAGTTGGTCACAGTCAAGGTCTCCGCATTCTCTGTTCTTGTCGCGATCCGCGGTGCGATCCACGGAGGTTCGGTGGCGGCTCGGGCTTCAGGGTGACGCCGTCAGCTGGAGTCCGGCGGGGTTCCCACCAGCAAGGATACCAATTCGGCGCATGCGGACTCCAATTGGCTGTTCACGACGACAACGTCGAAGTCATCCTGGGCCGCCAGTTCCGCCCGGGCGGTGTCCAGCCGGCGGCTGCGGACCTCGGCGGTCTCCGTCCCACGCCCGACGAGACGGGCTTCGAGCGCCTCCCAGCTGGGTGGCGCCAGGAACACCGCCAAAGCCTGGGGCAACGCCGCCTTGACGGCCCGGGCGCCGGCGAGATCAACCTCGATGAGCACGGGACGGCCGGCGGCCATGGCCTGTCGCACCGGCTCCGCGGGGGTGCCCGAGCGATGCAGACCGCCGTGAATCTCAGCCCATTCGAGCAGTTCACCGCGGTCGATCAGATGGGAGAACGTGTCCGGCGTCACGAACCGGTAGTCGACACCGTCGATCTCACCCGGACGGGGCGCCCGGGTGGTCGCCGACACGCTGAAGTACAGGTCGGGGACGCGTTCACGTAGGCACTGAACGACCGTCGACTTCCCGACCGCGGAGGGACCGGCCAGCACGACCACCCGGCCGTGCCGTGCCGGTCCCCCGTCAGCGATCGCAGACCTCTCTAGGAGGGGTCGAACTTTTCCAGCAGGGCCTTGCGCTGACGATCACCCAGGCCGCGCAGGCGGCGGGTGGGAGCGATCTCCAGCTCGGTCATGATCTCCTGGGCCTTGACCTTGCCGACCTTGGGCAGGGCCTCCAGCAGCGCGGAGACCTTCATCTTGCCCAAGACCTCGTCGGTCTCGGCGTCCTTGAGGACCTGCCGGAGGTTGGTGCCGCCACGCTTGAGCCGATCCTTGAGCTCAGCCCGTGCACGACGCGCGGCGGCAGCCTTCTCCAACGCAGCCGCACGCTGTTCATCGGTCAACTGGGGAAGTGCCACGGTTCCTCCGTCTCATTGCCGTTTCGATGCCATTGGGTGCGCCACCGAACCTAGCGGGTGATGCTGACATCGATCTTTATCTTGTCTCGGCCGGGGTACTCCAGCCAGCGACGACGACCGTACCCAGGCTGACTGACGAAATCTAACCCCACCCCCACCTTTCCTCGGCGAAGAGCCAGCGTGTAGGGCTCCGGCCGGGCCTGGAGAAGCCCGATCGCCCACCCGGCGGCCCGCCCCGGGCAGGCTGGGCCCAAGCTCGATGATTCCAGGAACACTCCAGTTCAGAAGCCTTTTCGGCACCGCATCCTGGTCACGGGCGGGCCCTTGCGCCGGCCCCCGGAACGTCCCGGGCGGGCGTCACACAACCGCCGAGATTGCCCGAAAGTCGATGCGGCGTGTCGCGCGTGTCGGAAGTCGCCCGGCCGGGCGCGGCACGAGTTCACAGCTCACCGACAGCCCCGGCACAGCTTCGCTCGATATGTTGGCAATCGATGCGGTGGTCGCCCCGACACCCCCGACCGGACGGCAACCGCAGATGTGTGCCTGTTCACGGCGCATGGCAGGGGCCGGAGGCGCATCGCTCCTCCGGCCCTCCGCCTTATTCGCCGATCGACGTATCTGGTTGTCACCAACGGGTTTTCGTCCTGCGGCCCACTCGTCGTCCGATTCACAGCCGGCGCCCAGTTCGGCCAAAGGGACGACCAAGGCGTCCCTCCTGACGTCGGTCGGTGTGAGCGCGAAGCCCGCGATCTCACGGATATGACCCAATCCCGACCGATATTGGAGCAACAGACGCGTCGCGTGCACATCGACCCCTGACCGCCGGCCTGCTGGGCCTCGGCGTCGGCAACGGCGACGGGTGGGGCTTCTGGTTCCTCGGGCAATGGATTCGCCGCCGAGGAGACCTCGGCGTGCCGGGCGGGCGCCTCAGGCCAGGTGAGCGACGGCGTCGCGCAGCCGCTCGGCGGCCGCCCGCACGGCGGCCACCTGCGGTCCCGCACGCAGCACTTCACGGGAGACCGCCGGCAACAGCTGCCCGGGACGCGCCCCTCCCAGGCCCGCCAGGGCCTCCGGACGGCCGCCCTGGGCGCCGACGCCGGGCACCAGCACCGGACCGGCCAGAGTGCTGACGTCGGGCACCTCGGCCAGCGTGGCGCCGACGACGACGCCCACCAGTCCCGGGTCACCGGCGTTGACGGCCGCGGCCGCGTCGACGATCGACTGCGCGACGGTGCGGCCATCGTCCAGTTCGGCCCGTTGCACGCCGGCCCCCTCCGGATTCGACGTGGCGGCCAGGACGAACACCCCGCGGTCGTGCGCCGCGGCCGTGTCCAGCAGGGGTCGCAGGGAGCCGAAACCCAGGTACGGCGAGGCGGTCACCGCGTCGCACGCCAGGGGGCCGTCGGCGGCCCACGCGGCGGCGTAGGCGGCCATCGTCGTACCGATGTCGCCGCGTTTTGCGTCGGCAAGTACCAGCACGCCCCTGGCCCGCAGCTCGGCCATGGTGCGCTCGAGCACCGCGAACCCTGCCGAACCGTACGTCTCGAAGAACGCCACCTGGGGTTTTACGATCGCGAAATCGGTATAGGCGGCCACACACACGTCACAGAACGCGGCCAGGCCGTCGGGATCGGCCGGCAGTCCCCAGGCGGCGAGCAGTTCCGGATGCGGGTCGATGCCCAGACACAGTGGCCCACGCTCGGCGACCGCCGCCGCCAGCCTGGAACCGAACCCGCTCACCGCTATCGTTCCAGCGCGTGGTGCAGTTCCTGCAGGGACTGCACGCCGATGTCCCCGCGGATACCGGCCTCGATGCCCTGCACCGCCGCCGAGGCGCCCTGCACCGTCGTCACGCACGGAATGTTCATCTGCACTGCGGCCGAACGGATCTCGTAACCGTCGATGCGGGGACCGGAGTTGCCGTAGGGCGTGTTGATCACCATGTCGACGTCGCCGGCGCGAATCGCCTCGACCGCCGACACGGCCGGCCGGTCCGGGCTGGGCTCCTCGAAATGCTTGCGGACGACCTCAACCGGAATCCCGTTGCGCCGCAGCATTTCCGCCGTGCCGTCAGTGGCCAGCACCCGGAATCCGAGGTCGGCCAGGCGCTTGACCGGGAACACCAGGGACCGCTTGTCGCGGTTGGCCACCGACACGAAGACGGTGCCCGAGGCGGGCAGCGAGCCGTAGGCGGCGGTCTGGCTCTTGGCGAACGCGCTGCCGAAGTCGGAGTCGATGCCCATTACCTCACCGGTGGACTTCATCTCCGGGCCGAGCAGCGAATCGACGCCCGAACCGTCGACCCTCCGGAACCGGCGGAACGGCAGCACGGCCTCCTTGACGGCAATCGGGGCGTCGGGCGCCGGCGTCGCGCCGTCGCCCTCGGCGATCAGAATGCCTTCGTCGCGCAGCTGGGCGATGCTCTCCCCCAACATGATTCGCGCGCAGGCTTTGGCCAGCGGGACCGCGGTGGCCTTGGAGACGAACGGAACCGTGCGGCTGGCCCGCGGATTCGCCTCCAGCACATAGAGCACGTCGTCCTTCAGGGCGTACTGCACGTTGATCAACCCGATCACACCGATGCCGTGCGCAATGGCCTCGGTGGCGCGGCGCACCGCGGCGATATCGCTGCGGCCCAACGTCACCGGCGGCAGCGCGCAGGCCGAGTCGCCGGAATGGATGCCGGCCTCCTCGATGTGCTCCATCACGCCGCCGATGTACACCTCGGTGCCGTCGCAGAGTGCGTCGACGTCGATCTCGATGGCGTCCTCGAGGAATCGGTCGACCAGCACGGGGTGTTCCGGTGACAGCTCGGTGGCGCGCTCGATGTAGCGCTGCAGGTTCTCCTCGTCGTACACGATCTCCATGCCGCGCCCGCCCAGCACGTAGGAGGGCCGGACCAGCACCGGGTAGCCGATGTCGCTGGCGATCTTGCGGGCCTGTCCGAAACTCGTCGCGGTGCCGAACCGCGGCGCCGGCAGCCCGGCGGTGACCAGCACGTCGCCGAATGCGCCACGGTCCTCGGCCAGGTCGATCGCCTTCGGGTCGGTGCCGACGATCGGCACGCCGGCGTCCTCCAGGCGCTTGGCCAGGCCGAGCGGCGTCTGCCCGCCGAGCTGCACGATCACACCCACGACCCCGGGACCGCCGGCCCCGGAAGCCTGTTCGGCGTGGTACACCTCCAGCACGTCCTCGAACGTCAGCGGTTCGAAGTACAGGCGGTCAGCGGTGTCGTAGTCGGTGGACACCGTCTCCGGGTTGCAGTTCACCATGACGGTCTCGAATCCCGCCTGGCTCAACGTGGTTGCCGCATGCACGCAGCTGTAGTCGAACTCGATGCCCTGCCCGATGCGATTGGGTCCCGAGCCCAGGATCAGCACCTTGGGCGACTCCGTCTGCGGGGCGACCTCCGTCTCGGCGGCGGGGTCCAGTTCGTAGCTGCTGTAGTGGTACGGCGTCCTGGCCTCGAACTCGGCCGCACATGTGTCGACGGTCTTGTACACCGGGTGGATGTTCAGCCGCTCGCGCAACGCCCGCACCCCGGTTTCGCCGGCCAGTTCCGGTCGCAGCGCGGCGATCTGGCGATCCGACAGGCCGTGGTTCTTGCCGCGGCGGAGCAGTTCCTCGTCGAGCACGGCGGCGTGCAGCAGTTCCTCGCGCAATGCCACCAGGCAGTTGATCTGGTCGACGAACCACGGGTCGACGCCCGAGGCCGCGGCCACTTGTTCGACGGTGGCTCCCAACCGCAGCGCGTACTCGATGTCATAGAGCCGGCCGTCCTTGGGGGTGCGCAGCCGGTCGAGCACATCGGCGACATCACCGTCGGGATCCGGGCCCGTCCAGAAGCCGGCCCGCTTGGCCTCCAGCGACCGCATCACCTTGCCGAGCGCCTCGATGAAGTTGCGGCCCAACGACATTGCCTCGCCCACGGATTTCATCGTGGTGGTCAGGGTGTCGTCGGCACCGGGGAACTTCTCGAACGCGAAGCGCGGGGCCTTGACCACGACGTAGTCCAGCGTCGGCTCGAAGCAGGCCGGGGTCTCCTTGGTGATGTCGTTGACGATCTCGTCGAGGGTGTAGCCGATGGCCAGCTTGGCGGCCATCTTGGCGATCGGGAAGCCGGTGGCCTTCGACGCCAGCGCGCTCGAGCGCGACACCCGCGGGTTCATCTCGATGACGATCAGCCGGCCGTCGCGGGGGTCGATCGCGAACTGGATGTTGCAGCCGCCGGTGTCGACGCCGACCTCCCGCAGGATCGCGATGCCCAGGTCACGCATGTCCTGGTATTCGCGGTCGGTCAGCGTCATCGCCGGGGCCACGGTCACCGAGTCGCCGGTGTGCACCCCCATCGGGTCGAAGTTCTCGATCGAGCACACCACCACCACGTTGTCGTGGCCGTCGCGCATCAGCTCGAGCTCGAACTCCTTCCAGCCGTAGATCGATTCCTCGATGAGCACGTTCGCGCTCGGCGATGCGGCCAAGCCGTCGCCGGCCATCCGTTCGACGTCGTCGAGCGTGGCGGCCATGCCCGAACCCAGGCCGCCCATGGTGAACGACGGCCGCACGACGACCGGCAGGCCGAGTTCGGCGACGGTGTCGCGCACCTCGTCCATGGTGAAACACACCCGGCTGCGGGCGGACTCGCCGCCGACCTTGGCCACGATGTCCTTGAACCGCTGCCGGTCCTCACCCCGCTGGATGGCCTCGAAGTCGGCGCCGATCAGCTCGACGCCGTACTTGTCGAGCACCCCGTTCTCGTAGAGCGCCACCGCGGTGTTCAACGCGGTCTGGCCGCCCAGGGTGGCCAGCAGGGCGTCGATCTTGTGGCCGTTGGCGGCCTGCTGGGCGATCACCTTCTCGACGAAGGCGGGGGTGATGGGCTCCACATAGGTGTGGTCGGCGTACTCGGGGTCGGTCATGATCGTCGCCGGGTTGGAGTTGACCAGGCTGACTTCGATTCCCTCGGAACGCAGGACGCGGCACGCCTGGGTTCCCGAGTAGTCGAACTCGCAGGCCTGTCCGATGACGATGGGTCCGGACCCGATCACCAGGACGTGGTTGAGGTCGGAACGACGCGGCATCTAGCGCTCTCCCTTGCCTGCGCGAGCGTGCGCAGAAGTGCAGAATCCGGCGGCGTGTCGCGGGACGACACGCACGCTCGCGGTCATTTGTTGGCCGCCAGCAGGTCGGCGAACTGGTCGAACAGGTACTCGGCGTCGTGCGGGCCGGCGGCCGCCTCGGGGTGGTACTGGACCGAGAACGCCCGGCCGTCGAGCAGCCGGATCCCTTCCACCACACCGTCGTTGGCGCAGGTATGGCTGACCACCGCTCGACCGAACGGCGTGTCGAACTCCTCACCGGCCTCCCCCTCCAGGGCGAACCCGTGGTTCTGCGCGGTGATCGCGACCCGCCCGGTCGCGTGGTCAATGACCGGCACGTTGATGCCGCGGTGGCCGAACGTCATCTTGTAGGTCGACCGGCCCAGCGCACGGCCCAGGATCTGGTTGCCGAAACAGATTCCGAACAACGGGATTCCGGCGCCGAGCACCTCGCGGGTCACCGCGACCACCGCATCGGCGGTCGCCGGATCGCCCGGGCCGTTAGACAGGAACACCCCGTCCGGTTTCAGGGCGGCGATCTGCTCGAAGGTCGCCGACGACGGCAGCACATGGCTGCGGATGCCGCGCCTGGCGAAGTTGCGCGGGGTGTTGGTCTTGATGCCGAGATCCAGTGCGACCACCGTGAACCTTGAAGATCCCGGTGGCCCCTCCGGTTCGACCACGTACCCCTCACCGGTGCTGACCTGGCCGGCCAAATCCGCGCCGAGCATCGACTCCTGCCCGCGCACCCGGTCCACCAACGCTTCGGTGTCGGCCAGCGCGTCGCCGGAGAACACGCCGGCCTTCATCGAACCGCGGGTGCGCAGGTGCCGAACCACCGCACGCGTGTCGATACCGGCGATGCCGACCACGCCCTGCCGCACGAGTTCGTCGTCGAGGGTGCCGGTGGCCCGCCAGTTCGACGCCCGGGGCGACGGGTCGCGCACCGCGTAACCGGCCACCCAGATCTTGTCGCCGCGGCTCTCGCCGTCCTCGCCGTTCCAGCCGGTATTGCCGATCTGCGGCGCGGTGGCGACGACGATCTGGCGGTGGTAGCTGGGATCGGTCAGGGTCTCCTGGTAGCCGGACATGCCGGTGGAGAACACGGCCTCGCCCAGGGTCTGGCCGACCGCCCCGAATTCGCGGCCGGTGAACACCCGGCCGTCCTCGAGCACCAGTACCGCCTTGCCGGTCATGCCGCCCCCTCTCGTTCGGTGCCTTCCGACGCCACGATCCATTTGTCATATTCGCCGGGGTCTTCTGCGCGGAATCCCGTGTCGATCTCGGTGCCGCTGGGCAGCCGCCAGCGAATCGCCAGTATCCCGTCGTGAGTGAGGGCCTTTCCGGCGATCCCGCGTTCGGCGCGGACGGCGGTGACCGCCCCGGCGGGGATCCAGATCGGATGACCGCCGCTGCGCTGCAACATGATTCCCTCCGGGTAGCGGGTCAACACGGCCTTGGTGCGGTAGCCCAGATCTCCGACCGCGATGCGGTCCTGCCAGGCCGGGGCGATGGTGCTGCCGACGTAGAGCCCCTTGATGCCGGGAATCACCGCCTGCCCGACGGTGTCCGGCAGCGGCGGGAGCTGGCCGATGGCCGACAGTTGGCCCTCGGCGCGCCGACGCCAGCCGCGCAGCATGAGCTGGATCACCAACGCGATCACCACCGCCAGGATCGCCGCGAAGACCAGCGATCCGACCAGGGTCCCGGTGTTCATCCGCCCGACGCCGCTTTCCCGTCACGCGCGGTGATCCGGCCGCGCAGCAGGGTGGCGGTGACGGCCACCGGCAGGGTCATCGCCTCGTACGGCGTGTTCGCGGACGGTCCGGCCAGGTCCTCGCCGACCACCGTCCAGGACGCGTCCGGGTCGACGACGGTCAGGTTGGCCGGCTCGCCGACCTCCAGGGGACGGCCCTGATCGGGCAGCCCGACGATGCGGGCCGGGTTCTCACTCATCACCCGCGCCACGTCGCGCCAGCCGAAGCGACCGGGCACCTCCATCGCCCGGGCGACCACCGACAGCGCGGTCTGCAGCCCCATCATGCCCGGCCTGGCGTTGGCGAATTCCACGCACTTCTCGTGTTCGGCATGCGGCGCGTGATCGGTTGCCACACAGTCGATCACGCCGTCGGCGAGTGCCCTGCGCAGCGCGGCGGCATCGGCGGCCTCACGCAGCGGCGGGTTCACCCGGTTGACGCCGTCGTAGGTCTCCAACCGCCCGTCATCGAGCAGCAGGTGGTGTGGGGTCACCTCGGCGGTGATCGAGATACCTTGCGCCTTGGCCCATTTGAGGATCTCGATGGTCCCGGCGGTGGAGGCGTGGCAGATGTGCACCCGGGCGCCGGCGTCACGGGCCAGGATCGCGTCACGCGCCACGATCGACTCCTCGGCCGAACGTGGCCAGCCCGCGAGCCCGAGGCGGGCGGCATTGGGCCCCTCGTGCGCGACGGCGCCGAGGGTCAGCCGGGGCTCCTCGGCATGCTGGGCGATCAGCACCCCCAGCCCGGAGGCATACTCCAGGGCCCGGCGCATGATCAGCGGGTCGTCGACGCACTTCCCGTCGTCGGAGAACATCCGCACCTGCGCCGCACCATTGGCCATCATGCCCATCTCGGTGAGCTTGCGACCCTCCAGGCCGACCGTGACCGCGCCGACCGGGTGCACGTCGACCAGGCCGACGTCGCGACCGCGTTTCCAGACATGGTCGGTGACCACGGGCGAGTCGGCCACCGGATCGGTGTTGGCCATCGCGAACACCGCGGTGTATCCACCCAGAGCCGCTGCCGCGGAACCACTTTCGATGGTCTCGGTGTACTCGCGGCCCGGCTCGCGCAGGTGCGTGTGCAGGTCCACGAAGCCGGGCAGCAGCACCTGCCCGGCGGCGTCGATCACTTCGGCCCGGTCAGCCGACAGGTCGCTGCCGATCTCGGCGATCACACCGTCGGACACCAGGACGTCGACCTGGTCGCCCTCGCCGTACAGGCGAACGCCCTTGATCAGAATGCTGGTGCTGGAAAGGCTCATGCCCCCACTCCCGTCTCGGCCGGCTGGTCTGCGCCGACCAGCAGATGGAACAGCACCGCCATGCGCACGTGCACACCATTGGTCACCTGCGCCAGGATGGCGGCCTGCGACGAATCGGCCACCGACGACGCGATCTCCATTCCGCGCAGCATCGGCCCGGGATGCATCACAACCGCATGCCCGGGCAGCAGCGTCTGCCGCCGGGCCGACAGGCCGTAGGTCGCCGAGTACTCGCGCTCGGACGGGAAGAACCCGCCGTTCATCCGCTCGGCCTGCACCCGCAGCATCATCACGGCGTCTGCCGCCGGCAGTTCGGCGTCCAGATCGTGCGATACCGTCACGGGCCACTGCTGCACCCCCGCGGGCAACAGCGTCGGCGGGGCGACCAGCACGACGTCGGCGCCCAGCGTCGAGAGCAGCAGCACGTTGGAGCGCGCCACCCGGCTGTGCAGGACGTCGCCGACGATGACGATGCGCTTGCCCTCGAACCCGCCGAGCCGCTGCCGGATGGTCAGGGCGTCCAGCAGTGCCTGCGTCGGGTGTTCGTGCGTGCCGTCGCCGGCGTTGATCACGGATGGTCCCCCGAGTCGCTTCGCTCCTGCCCCCGGGGAAGAGGTCCCCTCCTCGATGGGCTCGGCGGTCCATTCGGCGAGCTGGTGGGCCGAGCCGGACGCGGAGTGCCGGATGATCAGCGCGTCGGCCCCGGCCGCGCGCAGCGTCAGCGCCGTGTCCCGCAGCGACTCGCCCTTTGCGACCGACGATCCGGAGGCGCTGACGTTGATGGTGTCGGCGCTCATCCACTTGGCCGCGACCTCGAAGGACACCCGGGTGCGGGTGGAGTTCTCGTAGAACATCGTGATGACGGTGCGTCCGCGCAGGGTCGGCAGCTTCT
>WBZP01001954.1_pt1 | contig 24433 bp, 18 predicted proteins | sample 5204301 | NCBI WGS metagenome assembly WBZP01 (sample SAMN12412401, study PRJNA552823) | activated sludge metagenome | isolation source: activated sludge from nitrification reactor of wastewater treatment plant... | place: USA: Pennsylvania | collected 2017 | reverse complement strand
ATGGCGCCTTAAGGCGCCATGCTGCGTCTGCGGCCCATCCTGATGGTGGCGCTCGTGGCCGCGCTCGGTTTCCTGCCCATGGCGCTGAATACCGGCACGGGTGCCGAAGTCCAGCGCCCGCTCGCCACGGTCGTCATCGGCGGCATCGTGTCTTCGACACTGCTGACCTTGCTCGTCCTGCCCGGCCTGTACCGTCTAGCCTGGCGAAAGGACTGACAGGTCGCGGGCGAGCCGCAGCAGGCTCGTCGCGATCACGAGCAGACCTACCGCAATCGTGAAAGGCCGCACGGACACGCGCCGGGCGAGGTATGCCGCAAACGGTGCCGCGATCAGCGCCCCGCACAGCAGACCGAGCGCGATGCCGGAAAGCTTCTCAAATCCGATGTGTGATACGAGCAGCCCGAAGACGGCTGCCGCGACGAAGGTCTCGGCAACGGCGCCGGTACCAACGACGTGGCGCGGATTTGCGCCGAGCGCGACAAGATTGCTCGTCACCAGTGGTCCCCAGACACCCGAGGTCGCCTCGAGCAGCCCGCCTGCAAAGCCGACCCCGATCTGCGCGCGACAGGAGGCACGGTTCGGCAACGTATGTGTCGCCCGCCACACGATGAAGACACCCGCAGCGAGCAGATAGAGGCTGATCGCGATACCGATCCACTGCGCGAAGCTGCGCGTCAGCAGTGTCGCACCCGCGACACCACCCAGGACGCCCGTGATCGAGAGCACGAGCAGCATCCGGGGGTCGATATTGCGCATCAGGAAGTGCGAAATGCCCGAAGCGGAGCCGGTAAAGAGCTTGGCTCCGTTGACCGACGCACTCGCGATCTCGCGTGGCACGCCGACCGCTGCCAGCACTGCCGAACTGATCGCGCCGAAACCCATCCCGAGTGCGCCGTCGAACACCTGCGCGATGAAGCCCACAGCTGCAAAGGCCCAGGTTTCAGGGCTGGACAGGATCGTGAGGAGGGATTGCCACATGGGGTCGGCGGAGCATGCCGTGCTGCGGGGGGTAGAGCGATACCTTTCAATTATGAGGGTATAGCCCCGAAATCGGCGACTCGAAACGCGCGCATCCGTAGTCTCGCCCCATGTCTGCCGTCCCCGCATTGCCCCTGCCTTCGACTCCCCTGCCGGAATCCCGGTTACGCCTCCTGACGGAGCTGACGCAGGGGCTCGATGCCGGGGCATTGCTCTATGTGTCGGGCTATGCAGCCGGGCTCGCCGCCGCCCAGCGCAACGGTCACACCGCGGTCCAGAGCCCGAGCCATGCAGCCGAACGTGAGCGCGCGACAGTGCTCTACGCCTCACATACGGGCAACGGCCGCCGCATTGCCGAGAAACTCGCCGCCTCGCTCGAGTCGCGCGGCCTCGCCGCGCGCGCAGTCGCGGCGGGCGACTATGCCACCCGCGAGCTCGCGCAGGAGCGGCTCCTGTATCTGGTCGCGAGCACGCATGGCGACGGTGATCCGCCCGAGGATGCGCGCGCCTTCTTCGATTTCCTGCTTGGACGCAAGGCGCCGCGCCTCGCGAGCCTGCGCTACGCCGTGCTCGCGCTCGGGGATTCAAGCTATCCGAAGTTCTGCGAGGCGGCCCGCATCGCCGACGAGCGACTCGCAGCGCTAGGCGCGACCGCGATCACGGCTCGCGTCGATTGCGACATCGACTTCGAGGGCGCTGCCGCCACCTGGTCGGAGACTGCGCTTCAGCATGCGCTCGAGACCCTGAGACCGGGTGGCGATGCACCGCGCCTCTCGATCGTCCCGCCGCTGCGCGCCTCGGCGCCCGTCGCCGTCGCCGCAACCCGCGATACGCCGATTGTCGCGGAAGTCCTCGCCCGGCAGCGCATCACGGGCCGCGCGAGCGATCACCCCGTCATGCACCTTGAAATCGCAGCTCCCGCGGACCAGCTCGCCTACGAGCCGGGTGACGCAGTCGGTGTCTGGCACCACAATCCCTCATTCCTCGTCGCGCGCATCGCCGAGGTGCAGCAGCTCGATCTCGCGACACCTGTATCGCATGCCGGAGAAGAGCGTTCGCTCGGTGACTGGCTCACGCAGCATCGTGAAGTCACGCGTCTCTCGCGCCCGGTGCTCGAGGCGCATGCGGCACGTTCCGCCGCGCCGGCACTGCGGGCGCTCATCGAGGGCAACGCCCAGGCGCGCGCCGCGGTGATCCGCGACTGGCAGATACTCGATCTCCTCGAAACGTACCCGGCGCAGTGGTCCGCCGAAGAACTCGTCGGCGCGTTGCGCCCACTCGCGCCGCGGCTCTACTCGATCGCTTCGAGCCGACTTGAAGTGGGTGACGAACTGCACCTGACCGTCGCCACCGTCGACTACGAGCGCGAAGGCGTGCGCCGCGTCGGCGCCGCGTCGCATTTTCTCACGTCCGAGGCACCGGAACTGCGCGTGTACATCGAGCCCAACACGCGCTTTCGCCTGCCGGCGGACGGGGATCGCGATCTCGTCATGATCGGCGCGGGCACGGGTGTCGCGCCCTATCGCGCGTTCCTGCAGCAGCGCAGTGCAGACGGCGCGCGCGGCCGCCACTGGCTTCTCTTCGGCGCGCGGCGCTTCTCGAGTGATTTTCTCTACCAGGCCGAGTGGCTCGCGGCCCGCAAGCGTGGCCTGCTGCAGCGGCTCGATCTCGCCGCTTCCCGCGATCAGGCAGAGAAGATCTACGTGCAACACCGCCTGCGCGAACAGGGAGCGGAACTGTGGCGCTGGATCGCGGGCGGTGCGTCGCTCTATGTGTGCGGCGACGCCACGCGCATGGCGCCCGACGTGCACGCGGCGCTCGTCGATGTCGTGCAGACCCACGGCGGACACTCGAACGAATCAGCGCAGGCATTCCTCAACGATCTCGTGGCGGAGCGGCGCTACCTGCGGGACGTGTACTGACATGAGTGACGCCCCGCTATCGCCCGTGGAACACATCAAGGCGGCCAGCCGCCTGCTGCGCGGCACGCTCGCGACGAGCCTCGCGGACGCGCCAACAGGCGCACTCGCCGAGGACGACACGAACCTGCTGAAGTTTCACGGCAGCTACCAGCAGGACGATCGTGACCTGCGTGAAGAGCGTCGACTGCAAAAGCTCGAGCCGGCGTACAGCTTCATGATCCGCACGAGACTTCCCGGCGGCATCTGCACACCGAAGCAGTGGCTCGCGCTCGACGATATTGCGCGCACCTACGGCAACAGCACGCTGCGCCTCACCACGCGCCAGGCATTCCAGTTCCACGGCGTCGTGAAACGCGACCTCAAGGCGACGATGGCCGCCATCAACGCGACGCTGATCGACACGATCGCCGCCTGCGGCGACGTGAATCGCAATGTGATCGCGAGCGCGAATCCGGTCGAGTCCCGGCTGCACGCGGAAGTTTACGCCTGGGCTGCGAAGATCTCCGAACACCTGCTGCCGCACACGCGTGCCTACCATGAGATCTGGCTGGGCGAAGAGAAGATCGCCGGCACGCCCGAAGTCGAGCCGATCTACGGCGCGACCTACCTGCCGCGCAAGTTCAAGATCGCCCTCGCCGTCCCGCCCGTCAACGACGTGGATGTCTTCGCGCACGATCTCGGCTTCATTGCGATTATCGGGGACGGCGCGGCGGGCCCGCGCCTCGCGGGCTTCAATGTCGCCGTCGGCGGCGGACTCGGCGCGACGCATGGCGACCCGGCGACATACCCGCGCCTGGCACAAGTCATCGGTTGCATTGCGCCTGACGACGCGCTCGCCGTGACTGAAGCAGTCGTCACGACGCAACGCGACTTCGGGGATCGCGCGAACCGCAAGCACGCACGCCTCAAATACACGATCGAGACGATGGGCCTCGCCGCCTTCGTCGCAGAGGTCGAGCGTCGTGCTGGCGTGCGACTCGCGCCCGCGCAACCCTATGCCTTCACGACGAGTGGCGACCGCTTCGGCTGGACACGGGGCTTCGATGGCCGCTGGCACCTGAATCTTCGCATCCCGGCCGGACGCATTGCCGACCGCGACAGCACGCGACATCTCTCGGGCCTGCGTGCCATTGCCCTGGTACATCGAGGCGACTTCCGCCTCACGCCGAACCAGAACCTCATCATCGCGAACGTCGCCACCGGGGATCGCGCATCGATCGATGCGCTCGTGCTCGAGCACGGACTCGACCTGCACACACGCGCCTCGCCAACGGGTCTTGACGCGCTTGCCTGCGTCGCGCTGCCGACCTGCCCGCTCGCAATGGCCGAGGCCGAGCGCTACCTGCCGGATTTTCTCGCCGCCTTCGAAGCACGCCTCGCGCATCACGGGCTCGCGCGTGTGCCGGTGCACGTGCGCATCTCCGGCTGCCCGAATGGCTGCTCGCGCCCCTCGCTCGCGGAAGTGGCGCTCGTCGGCAAGGCACCGGGGCGCTACAACCTGCACCTCGGCGGCAACGCGTCTGGCGAACGCCTGAACGTGCTCCATCGCGAGAACCTCACTGAGGCTGCAATCCTCGAGGCACTCGATCCGCTGCTGTCGCAGTTCGCGAACGAACGCGAGCCCGACGAACGCTTTGGAGACTTCCTGTGGCGCGCGAAGCTGCTCTCCGCGTGAAGGTGGCCCCCGCAGCATTACAGGTCGCACGGGCGCGTGGCGGCGATGCCCGGGCACTCGAGGCGCTGAATGCTGCGCTCGCGCCGTTGTCTGCCAGCGAGCGCATCGCGTTCGCCTTCGAGCAGCTGCCGGGCACGCACATTCTCTCCTCGAGCTTCGGCGCCCAGGCCGCCGTGGCGCTGCATCTCACCACACAGGTCTCGCCGGACGTGCCGGTCGTGCTGGTGGATACCGGCTATCTCTTTCCGGAGACCTACCGCTTCGTCGATGAGCTGACACTGCGCCTGAAGCTCAACCTGCACGTCGCACACCCGGCCGTGTCGGCCGCCTGGATCGAGGCGCGCCACGGCAAGCTCTGGGAGAACGGTGTTGACGGGCTCGATCGCTACGGCCGGCTCGTCAAGGCGGAGCCGATGCAGCGCAAGCTCGATGAGCTGGGCGCGGGCACATGGATCTCCGGCCTGCGTCGCGTGCAGTCGTCGAGCCGCGCCACCGCAGCATTCATCAGCATGAAGGACCGGCGCTTCAAACTGCACCCGATCGCCGACTGGTCCGATCGCGACGTCGGCCGCTATCTCGAGCAGCATGCGTTGCCGTATCACCCGTTGTGGGAGAAGGGCTACGTATCGATCGGGGACTGGCACACGACCCGTACTCTTGCCGAGGCGGGTGGCCTCGAAGGCACGCGCTTCTTCGGCCTGAAACGCGAGTGCGGCCTGCACGGCCTCGAAGGCTGATGCGCGCGCCCCGCACAATCACGATCGGTGCCCGGTCGAGCGCGTTGTCGCGCGTCCAGGCACAGCTCGTGGGCGATGCGCTCCTGGCGCGTGATCCGCGCCTCGACATCCGCTATCGCTTCGCGGACACCGCCGGCGACCGGAATCTCCAGGCATCGCTGTCCACACTGCTGCAGGCAGGTGGCTTCACGAGCGAACTGTCCGATGCGCTCACCGACGCGCGCATCGACCTCGCTGTGCACTCCTGGAAAGACCTGCCCTTCGTCGAGTCGGCCGGGACACGCATCGCCGCAACACTCGAGCGTGCCGACCCGCGCGACCTGCTGCTCGTGCGACGCGACCGGCTCGTGCAGCGCGACGCGCTCGTGCACGCGGCACCGCGCGAACTGCGCGTGCTTTCCTGCTCGACGCGACGCGCGACGAATCTGCGCGAGTTTCTCCCCTGGGCGCTGCCAGGCGGCATCTGGCACGCGAACTTTTCCCCCGTGCGCGGCGACATCCTGCAGCGCCTGCAAACTCTCCTGACAGGCGACGCCGATGCGCTGGTCGTTGCAAAGGCCGCGATCGATCGGCTGCTGACCGCAAGCGATGAGCTCGCGCCCGCACGCGCACGGGTGCTCGCTGCGCTCGGCGCCTGCCGCATCATGGTGTTGCCGCTCGCCCTGAATCCGGCGGCGCCCGCGCAAGGCGCGCTCGCGATCGAAGTGCAGCGTGGCCGCAGCGATCTGGCAGACATGCTTGCGGCGATCAATCACGCACCCACGTTCGCACGCGTGCTCGAAGAGCGTGCGCAGCTCGCGCCCACTCGCGACGCAGATCACCCGCTCGGTGTTTCGATCGTGCCGGTCGAGGGCGGTCCCGTGAGCACGCAGGCCGAGGCTGTCTTCGTGCGTGGTTCGTTGCGGGGCGTGCGAGTCGAAACGACGCGCTTGCGGGACGGCACCCCGCCGTTGCCCCGCCCGGCGCGGGGTGAGTGCGTATGGGCCGGGGAGCACGCGGGCAGTCACGCCTTGCGCCGGATCGCCCTTGGCGGCGACAGGGCAGGACTCGGTAGCGCGCATACCGGCCTGCTCGTTGCGCGCGCGGACGCTTTTCCCGACGGCTGGCCCGCATCTGCGCAGCAGGTCGTCTGGACCGCCGGGCTCACGACGTGGCGCAAGCTGGCCGCACGCGGGGTGTGGGTGAGCGGCAGCGACGAAAGTCTCGGTGAGACTGGCGCGCTCGCGGCGCGCCATCTCTTTCCGCACGTGAGGCGCTGGGTGAAGCTCACGCATGCGGCGGGCTTCGATACCCCGCATGCGACCCGCATCGCCACCTATCGGCTCGAGCGCGCGGCGCCGCTCGAAGACATCACGCGTCACACTCACTTCTTCTGGCGCAGCGGTTCGCAGTTCCTCGAATACTTCCGGGCGAACCCGCGGCTGCGTGACGCCTGGCACGGCTGCGGCCCCGGCAACACGCTGGCGATGATCCGGGCGGCGATTGGGCCGGAGCGCGTGCGCCCGTATCTTTCGCCGGAACAGTTTCTCGCCGACATGAGGGCCTGAGGCGATGCTCCATCGAGTCACCACGGCACCCGCGCCGACGCGCTTCGCTCTGCCGACCGGCGGCGACGCGCTCGCATCGCCCCGCCGCCTGCAGCGTCTGCGCCGCACGAGGCCCTTGCGCGATCTCGTCGCCGAGACCGGCTTCACACAGAGCCAGCTGATCCAGCCACTCTTCATCGCCGAGGATCCGGCCGACGCGGGCGCAATCGCGGGGCTCCCGGGCAACCTGCGCCTCACGCGGGACACTGCGCAGGCTCAACTCGACGCCGACCTCGAAGCGGGAGTGCGTCAGTATCTGCTCTTTCCGGTACCTGCACGCAGGCACGCACGCAATTTCGATCCGGCTTTCATCTGCGAGACGATCGCGGCACTGCGCCTGAGTGCGGGCCAGGACGCGAGCTTGTGGCTCGACACCTGCCTCTGCGGCTATACGGCTGATGGTCATTGCTGTATTCACGATGTGCGCGGCGAGCAGGACCTGCCGGCAACGCTCGATGCACTGGCCGACCTCACCCTTGCCTACGCGGCGGCAGGTGCGGACGGCATTGCGCCGAGCGACATGAACGACGGCCGCGTCGCGGCATTGCGGGCGGCGCTCGATTCGGCGGGCCATGATCTCCTCCCGATCATGAGCTACAGCACGAAATTCGCGAGCCAGCTTTACGGACCATTCCGCGGCGCGGCGCATTCGGCACCCACGCACGGCGACCGGCGCAGCTATCAGATCGACGTGCGTGCCAGGCGCGACGCCCTCGCGAGTTCGCAGCGCTGCGCGACCGAAGGCGCCGATCTCCTGATGGTGAAGCCGGGCATGAGTTCGCTCGACCTGATCCGCCCGATCGCAGACTCGACGGGCCTCGCCGTGGGTGCCTACCAGGTGAGTGGTGAGTACGCGGGGCTCGCGCTGCTCGCGCGTGAAGGCTTCGCGGACTTCGACGCCGCGCTCCTCGAAAGCTGGCATGCGCTGCGCCGGGGCGGCGCGGCGTTCATCATCACCTATGGCGCGCGTCTCGGTCGCTCACTCGGTCTTGCGGCAAGGTAGCCCCATGTTCGACTTCCGGGGCTTCTTCGAAGACGCCAATACGAAGCTCAGGCGCGAGCATCATTACCGCGTGTTTCGCGAGCTGCGCCGCTCTCCCGGGCGCTTTCCGCGCGCCGAGTGGCGAGCTCCCGACGGAGCCTGGCGCGATGTCACGATCTGGTGCAGCAACGATTATCTCGGCATGAGCCAGCACCCCGCGGTGCTCGACGCTGCGCGCGCGGCCCTCGCGGACTACGGCGCGGGCGCCGGTGGTACGCGCAACATCTCGGGTACCACCGACCTCCTCGTTGCGCTCGAGCGCGAACTTGCCGACTGGCACGCGAAGGATGCCGCCCTGCTCTTCTCATCAGGCTATGTCGCCAACGACACCACGCTCGCGACACTCGCCCGCGCCCTGCCGGGTGGTGCCGTATTCTCCGATGCAGCCAATCACGCATCGATGATCCAGGGTATCCGCGCGAGTCGCCAGCGCTGCGTCGTCTTTCGCCATAACGACGCCGCGCATCTCGATGAGCTCCTGGCCGCGCACGACCCGGCCGCACCGAAGGTGGTCGCGTTCGAATCCCTCTATTCCATGGACGGTGACATCGCTCCGCTCGCCGATCTGCTCACGGTGGCGAAGCGCCACGGTGCACTCACTTTCGTCGATGAGACGCACGCCGTGGGCGTGCACGGTCCGCGCGGCGGCGGGCTGCTCGAAGCGTATGGGCTGCTCGACACCGTCGATGTCGTGCAGGGCGGGCTCGGCAAGGGCGTAGGCGTGGTGGGCGGCTTCATCACCGGCGCCGCCGCGATCATCGACTTCGTGCGCAGTCACGCGCCGGGTTTCATTTTCACGACCGCGTTGCCACCGCACGTCGCCGCCGCGGCACTCGCATCGGTTCGCCACCTCAAGACGAGCGGCGTCGAACGCACGGCACTGCGGGCGCGCGTCGTGAGCGTGCGCTCTGCGCTCGCCGCCGCGGGCGTGCCGATCTCGCCCACACCGAGCCAGATCATTCCGCTGGTCATCGGCGACGCCGCAGCGTGCCGTGCGCTGGCGGACGAGCTGCTCGAGGTACACGGCATCTACCTTCAGGCCATCGTATTCCCGACCGTGCCGCGCGACGGGGCACGCCTGCGCATAACGCCCGGCCCATTGCACACCGATGCGGATCAGGCGCAACTCGTCGCGGCGCTCTCGAGTGTGTTCGCGGGACAGCGGGCAGCCTGAGCCTGCAATGAGATACTTTCCCCTGTTCCTCGATCTCGACGGTCGTGATGTGCTCGTCATCGGGGGCGGCTCCGTCGCACTGCGCAAGGTTGAGACCCTGCGCTCGGCCGGTGCGCGCGTGCGGGTCATCGCAGAAACCATCCACGAGGCACTGCGGGCGCTTGCGACACGAGACGGCATCCCGTTGCAGGAACGCCGATTCGAATCGCGCGACATCGAGGCTCATGGTCTCCCGCGCCCGCGGCTGGTCATCGCCGCGACGAGCGACCGGGAGGTCAACGCCGTCGTGGCACGTGCCGCGGACGCCGCCGGTATTCCCTGCAACGTGGTCGACGACCGCGAACTGTCCACCTGCCTGATGCCAGCGATCATCGATCGCTCGCCGGTGCAGATCGCCGTCTCGACGGGCGGCGCCTCGCCGGTACTCGCAAGGCTCATCCGCGAACGCCTCGAAGCACTCCTCGACGAATCGCTCGGCCCGCTCGCGCAGTTTGCGGAGCGCTGGCGCGTGACCGCCCGCAAGGTCCTCGCCAACGTGAGCGCGCGGCGCCGGTACTTGTCGTGGCTCCTCACCGGCTCGGCTGCACAGGCGATTCGCAGCGGGCGCAGCGCTGAAGCGGATCGCCTCGCGACGCGCGAACTGGCGCGCTTGCGCCATCGCGAAGATCGCGCAGATTGCGACGCAGACTCGACAGCCGCCGGCCACGTCTCGCTCGTCGGCGCCGGGCCTGGCGACCCGGGCCTCCTCACGCTGAAAGGCTTGCGCGCACTGCAGGAAGCTGACGTCGTGATTCACGACCGCCTCGCGTCCGCAGGCGTGCTCGAACTCGCGCGGCGCGATGCCGAGCGGATCGATGTCGGCAAGCGGCCGGGCGCGGGTACATCACAGGACGCAATCAATGCGCTCCTTGTCGAGCACGCGCGCCGCGGCCGGCGCGTGGTGCGCCTCAAGGGCGGAGACCCTTTCATCTTCGGCCGCGGCGGCGAGGAGATCGACGCGCTGCGCGCGGCCGGCATCAGCTTCGATGTCGTCCCGGGCATCACGGCCGCAGTCGCGGCCAGTGCCTCGGCGGCAATCCCGCTGACCGACCGGCGTCACGTGCACGCCGTGCGCCTGATCACGGGCAACGATGCTGAAATCCTCGATGCCTTCGACTTCTCCGACGTCGCCGCGGGACGCGAAACACTCGCGGTCTACATGGGCGTCGCGCAATTGCCGGCGCTGCGCGCGCGACTGCTCGCCGCAGGCGTAACGCCCGCCATGCCTGTCGCGCTCATCGAAAACGCAAGTCGCGCGGAGCAGCGCGTCGTGGCAACCACGGCGGCCAGCCTCGTCGCAGCCGCCGACGCCCACCATGTCGCATCGCCTGCCATCGCGCTGGTGGGATCCGTCGCGGTCAATCAAACACGTTCGACATGATCAGCGTGGCGGCCCGGCCGCCATCCACGGAGAGAGCGGCGCCGTTCACGTACGACGCTTCATCCGAGGCGAGAAACAGGATTGTATTGGCGAGTTCCATCGGCTGCCCCACGCGACGCATCGCGATCAGCTTTTCGGTGTCGCGGCGGGCCTTGTCGTTGCTCAGCATCTCGACCATCGGCGGGGTTTCCACGATGCCCGGGATCACGACGTTGCAGCGGATGTTGTGTGCGCCACCTTCCGCTGCCACGACACGGGAGAAATTGATGATGGCGGCCTTGGAGGCACTGTAGCCGGACATGTTGGCCGCGCCGAACAGGCCGCAGGTCGAAGCCAGATTCACGATGCTGCCGCCGTTGCCCTGCTGGCGCATGAGCTGCATCGCAGTCCGGGTGCCCCAGAAGGTCCCGTCGACGGTGGTCGAGAAGTTCCCATGCCAGTCGCTGGTCGAGGTGCCCTCGAGCGGCCCGACGGAGAATGCCATCGCATTGTTCACGAGGATGTCGAGATGGCCATGACGCTGCGCCACGCCGTTGATGGCACTGACGAACTCGTCTTCGTTGCGGACATCCACCTGCACGCCTTCCGCCTTGCCGCCTCGGGCGCGGATTGCGGCCACGACACCTTCCAGCATTTCCTTGCGCCGCTCGAGGATGACCACGGTGGCGTGCTCTGCGGCGAAACGATGCGCCGTCGCCGCCCCGATCCCCGAACCTCCTCCGGTGATCAAGGCGACCTTCCCTTCCAGACGACCTGTCATATGCGGATCAACCCGACGCCGAACCGGCATAACGCCGCACATCGACCGGGACGGCGCTCATGCGCGGAATGCCGGTATAGGGATCGAAGTCCCGATCGACCGGAATCAGCCGGCCCGTGTTGCTGCCGGTGCGTCGCACCTCCTGCTCATCGTTGGCGCCCTGCAGATCACCGAATGCGTGAGTCATGGACACCACGCCCCGCCGCAGGCCGTCATCCGCCTCGGCCACACCGAGGATGGAATCATGCCCCGAGAGTATTTCCACCATGTCACCGGGAGAGACGCCGAGCTCGCGCAAATCGTCCGGATGCAGAAAGGCCGGATTGTGGCGGTGCTTGCGCACCAGCCGCGCAATGCTGCGGCCGTAGGAGTTGTAGACATCGGGCAGGCGCCGGGGAATCAGGCGAAAGGCGTAGCCCGGCACCGTCCCGCCTGTTTCACCCGCGACTTCCTTCAATCCGGCGAGCATGACGGGATTGGCGAGCTCGAGCCTTGCCGTGCAGGCCGGATCCCTGGGCGCCACGGTGACCGCGACGTCGTCGAAGATGTGACCGTGCGGGTGGCCTCGCACCTCGGTGAGCGGTATCCGTGAGCCCCTCGTGAGAATCCCGAGCAGCGCATCGGTCGTCGGTGCGTGCGCCATGTCGAGCGCAAGCGGAGCGGCATGCTCGCCGCCCGCGATCCAGGGGAAAGCCGAGTCGAGCGACAGCGCAAGACCCATGCTGCGTGCCAGCTCGAAGAAGAACTGCCACTCTTCGATCACGTCGGAGCCCGCGGGCGGGTCCACCAGCTGCGGCGCGTACTGCGCATAAGGCACTTCATAACCCATGGTATAGGCATAAGCCGAGAGCGTTTCCACGGGGAGCGTGATGCCCGGCTGCTCGAACGACAACCGGGGCGCGATCACATAGTGCGCAAGCTTCGCCGTCGCCGACATTTCCGGATCGAGGGTCACCAGCAGCTCGAGCTGCCTCATGGCAGCCTCTGTCTTCTGCTGATCGGGCCAGGCGGCCACGGGATTGCCGCCGACGCAGATCAGCGCCTTCACCTGTCCCGACCCCTCGAGCAGGATTTCGTCGGCGAGCGCCGCCGTCGGCAGACCCGCCGCCGTGTTGGTGAATCCCCGCACGCGCAGCCGTTCACCGAAACCCCAGGCCGGGGCCGGTGCGATCGGCTGGGCCCTGGGCTGTGTCGCTGGTGTGAGCACCCCGGGATTCGGCAGCGATTCGCCTGCGCGCAGCCAGCGTCCACAGAGCGTGTTCAAGCACAAGACCAGATACTCGGTCAGCGTGCCCCGTGGAGCCATGTTCGGGCCCGTGCCGACAACCGAAAAGCCCTGCCGGCCCGCGGCGAAGATACGGGCCGCCCGCAGCAGCTGCTCGCGCGGCACGTCGGCGCGGTGCTCGACATACTCCGGTGTAAACGGCTCGACGGCCTCGCGGAGGACTTCGATCCCTGTGGCATGTTCGCGCACGAAAGCCTGATCGTGCAGATCCCCGGCAAGAACTGCGCGGATCAGACCGGCCATCACTGTCGGATCCTCGCCGGGCCGGCATTGCAGATGCACCGCAGCGAGCCTCGCGGCCTCCGTGCGTCGTGGATCGATCACGATGAGCTGCATGCCACTCTTCACGGCATCATGCAGCGCGCCCGAGGGATTGTGGGGCGGGGCGCCGATCGACTTCGAAACAATCGGGTTGGCACCGACGAGCATCCACGTGTCAGCACCCCGGAAAGGTTGCGGACCCGCCCCCCAGCGACCGTGCAACGCCATCGCCATCGCCTTGCCCGGCTTGTCGATGGTGGCCGGCATGAAGCGCATGGGTGAGCCGATCGCGTTCATCCAGGCCATGGTCGTGGGCGCCGCGGCGGGTATCATGAAAGAATACGTGCCAACATAAACCGCGATCGAGCGGGGGCCGTGCTGATCGAGCAATGCGCGGAGTTTTCGGGCGATCTCGTCAATCGCCTGCGTCTGCGGGATGGGCGTGTGCCCGCCGTCTGGTCCCCGCTTCATCGAATGCAGCAGCCGTTGCGGATGGCTGTGCTGCTCGGCGAGAGCTCGACCTTTCGGGCAGACATAGCCGCGGTACAGGGGATTGTTGCGATCGCCGGTCACACTCAGGACGCGATTGCCCTCCGTCTCGACGAGCACTCCGCAATGCGCAGCACAGAAGCGGCAGATCGAAGGCGAGACGTGGGACATGCAGGATTTCCAAATGACGTGCCCGTGAAGTACCGTGATGGTAGCCTGAGGAAGGACAATGAGCATCAAAGTCGGCATCACCCATATCGCCACGGCCTACACCGAAGACCCCGCGATATTCGCCCGCAAGGCCGAGGAAGCGGGATTCGAATCGATATGGGTCGGTGAGCACACCGTGGTGCCCGCGAGCTTCGCGGCGCACTATCCCGCCACCTCCGATGGCAGTGCGCCGGGATTCGTCGCGCACGTTTGTGACCCTTTCGTGAGTCTGTCGCGGGCCGCATCGGCGACGCGCCGGATCAGGCTCGGCACGTCCGTGTGCCTCGTGCCTGAGCACAATCTCTTCGCGCTGACTAAGCAGGTGGCCACCCTCGATCACTATTCGGATGGCCGCGTGCTCTTCGGCGTGGGCGTCGGCTGGCTGAAGGAGGAAGGGGAGATCGCCGGAAACTGGCCGGCGCGCTACGCCCTGCTCGGTGAAATGGTGCGCGCGATGAAGGAACTCTGGACGAAGGAGGTGGCCGAGTTTCACGGCGAACTCATCGACTTCCCGCCCGTCTGCAGCATGCCGCACCCCAAGCAGAAGCCTCATCCGCCGGTACTCGTGGGGGGCGGCGTGGCGAGCCTCAACAGAGTGGTGGCCTACGGGGATGGCTGGTGCCCGGGATTTCTCCCGCCCGAGGAACTTGCACGCGCGCTCGAGACGCTGCGCGAGCGCATGAGCATTGCAGGCCGTGACTTCTCGAAGCTCGATATCACGGTGATGGTGGGTGTGAGTGAACACAGCCCGATTCGCCAGATCCTCGAGCGCTACGAGGCAGCGGGCGCCGGACGCGTCGTGCTGTGCGTCAACCGGCCCGGTACGCCGGACGAGGTCAGCGATTTTCAACTCGTGATGCCCGGCGAGGCGGACGCTTTTCTCGATCGCCTGGCCACGCAGATCTTTCGCTGAGCCGGCCTCAGCGCATCGTCCAGCCACCGTCCACGCTGATCACCTGCCCGTTGATCCAGGCACCGTCGTCGGAGAGCAGGTGGACCACCATCGCGGCAATGTCGTCCGGCGTGCCGAGGCGCGTGCTGCGGGTGCCGGCGAGCGCCGCCGCCTTCACATCCTCGGGTATGACCTTGGGGTTGTCTTTGTTGAGCACGAGCCCCGGAGCAATCGAATTGGCGCGGATGCCATGCCTGCCCCAGCGGGACGCGACATGCCGCATCAACGCGTTGATGCCGGCCTTGGCCATCGCATAGCAGGGTCGCTCCGGCTCGCCGATGAAGGCCGAATTCGAGGTTGTGTACACGAGCGCCCCGCCGCCGCGGCTCAGCATCTGCGGAATCGCGTGCCGCGTACAAAGCAGGTGCCCTCGCAGGTTCACCGCGATCGTGCGATCGAAGACGCCCCTGCGAGCAGAAGGCCCCGCAGCTGCAGGCGACCCTTGTCCTTTCGTATGAGCTCGCGCACGTACTCGCTGCTCGTGCCATAGCCACGCTGAATGGCCACCGACCACTCCTTCAGAACGCAGCAGAGACCTGCACCCAGACCTTGGTCGTGTCGGTGGCGAACCGGTCGGCGCGGTAGTCAGCGAACTTGAGCATCGCCTCGTAGTTCTTCTTCGCGCCGAATTTCATGGCGGCGGACGCGTTCCATTCGCTGCCGTAATCCATGTCAATGGCCTCTGCCTGGTAATCGTGCCACACGAGTTGCAGCGCGACCGGCCCGACGCTCGCCGAGCCACCGACGTAGAGGTCCTCAATGCCGCCTGCGGGGGTCGTCAGGAACTTGTCCGCCCAGCCGTTGAAGGCATGGAGCGTGGCGAGCGGCGTCTGGAAGGCGCGGTTGGGCCGGGAATCACCGCCGAGCACCTCGTAGCCGGCACGCAGCCCGAAGCGACCGAAAGTCGCGCCGCCCTCGAGCAGGTAGTAGTTGGCAGAGAAGCGGTTCGGGTTGTCGGCGTAGTCACTCTGGGTGGCGTAAGAGGCGATCCAGTTGAGCTTCGTGTCACCTGACATCTTGTGGATGCCAGTCCAGTGCAACCCGAAGGTGCTGCTCGAGAGCGCCGGGGCATTTTCCAGGTCGAGCAGGTAGGCGAACCCGGCGACCGCACCGAACTGCCCAAGATCCACCTTGCCATTCAGCACGTGCACAGCGCCGTGGTAGTTGGCTGGCTGCGCGCCTTCCCCGGGGCCGGTGATGCGGTTGACGTTGCTGATGAACGAATACTGCAGCTGGGTCTTGGGCAACGCGGCGCTTTTCAGCGTCACCGCGTCGTAGGTCTGCTCGTTCTGGCGCCAGCCCACGTTGCCGATGAAGCGCTGATTGTCGAGCGTTATACGCTGGCGCCCGAGCAGGCCCGCGAAGCTCCCGGACTTGTACTGCAGATACGCCTGGTTCACTTCCGTGTACTCTGGATCGGCGATCACCGGGCGGTTCGTCACGCCGTTCACGGTGCTGTTGTACGCATCGTCGTCGCCGATCACCGTAACGTTGTCCGCCTCGACAAAGGCGCTGAAGCCGCGCAGCTCGCCGGTCTGGTAGTTCAGCCGGCTGCGCAGGGTGGACGCGGTTGCGTCCCTGCTCAAGGGATCCTGGTCTACAGATTCGAGCCGGTAGCGGAACTCGAGGTGCGCCTTGCCGGTAGTCAACGCAGAATGGAAGTCTGCCGGCGCGGCTGTGGCCGGTTCCGCGGCCTCTGTCATACTCGCAGCAAAGGTCAGCGCAGTGGCAAGTGCAAGGCTGTGGATGGTCTTGATGTGCATCATGGTGTCTCTCCGCAATCACCCGCACTCTGCGCCGCAAGCACATCGGATTCCTTGATGCATGACAAGTGAACGAAAGTACAAGTACGACTTGACGTCCGCTGTGGCTGCGGCCCTGGCGCTCGCGACCCTGCAGACCGCAGCGGCGGAAGCGGAGACGGGAGACCTCGAAGCCGTCACCGTCTACGCCCGGCGCCTCGTGCCCATCTCGCGCGTCGCAGCAGCCGTGAGTGTGATCCCGCAAGAGACGATCGAGCGCACGCTGTCGGCGGACGTGAAAGAGCTGGTGCGCTACGAGCCGGGCCTCTCGGTGCGCAGCGATCCGTTCCGCTTCGGCGTCGACACCTTCGCGGTGCGCGGGGTCGGGGGCAACCGCGTGTCCGTCGAGGTGGACGGCATCCCTGCGGCGGGCGGATTCGCAATAGGCGCGTATGCCGATTCCGGTCGCAGTTTCGTGGACCTCGCGTTCGTCGAGCGCGTGGAAGTGCTGCGCGGCCCCGCCTCTTCGCTGTACGGAAGCGATGCCATCGGGGGTGTGGTGGCAATGACGACCCTGAGGCCAGGCAGCCTGCTCGACGGCGCCGCCGACACTTCTGCCCGCGTCGAATCGGGGTACGCGTCGAAAGACAATGGCTGGCACGCTTCCCTCACGGGCGCGGCTCGCCTGGGCGGGGCGAATGTGCTGCTGGGCTACGTGCGACGCGAGGGACAGGAATCCGGCACTGCAGCCGACGTCACGCCAAACCCCCGGGATTATGCGGCGGAAAGTCTGCTCGGACGCATCGAATTCACGGATGCGCCAGGCGGGCCGTTCACGCTGACTGCGGAGGCCGGTCGCATCCGGCAGGACACGTCCGTCGACGCCTTGCTGGGTACACCGCCACGGTTCGTCAATACCACCCTGCTGCTCGGTGACGACCGGAGCGAGCGGTTCCGGGTGGACATCGGCCAGCGACTCGATCGCACCGCGTGGTTCGACAGCGCAGACTGGCGACTCTACTGGCAAGGCACTGACACCGAACAGCGCTCCTTCGAGCGACGGCGTGCCGTGCCACCGCGTACACCGCCCTTGCAGATCGAGCGGGAATTCCGCATCGAGGATCGCACTTACGGGCTCGAGTTCACGGCCGCGCGAGCCGTGACCGCGGGGCTCACCCACAACTTCGTCTACGGTCTCGAAGCCTCGCTCACCACGCTCGACGAATTGCGTGACGGGTTGCAGATGAATCTCACCACGGGTGCGACGACGACGACGATCCTGGGCGAGACGATGCCGATGCGGGATTTTCCACTCACGGACGTGACCGAAATCGGGATCTTCCTGCAGGACGAAATGCAAGGCCGCAGCAGCGCATGGACCCTGATCCCGGCGCTGCGCGTGGACTACTACCGGCTCGCGTCGAAGGCGGACGGGATCTACCGCGAGAACAGCCCCGCCGTGGCAGCGGTCGGGCTCGATGAGCTGTCGTTTGCGCCGAAACTCGGTGTCACGTACCGGATCGGACCGCGCGCCACCGCATTCGTGCAGTACGCACACGGCTTCCGCTCGCCCCCGCCGGAAGACGTCAATATCGGCTTCGAGTTGCCGCTGCTGAATTACCGCGCCATTCCCAATCCCGATCTGCAGCCCGAGCGCAGCCACGGCTACGAGATGGGGCTGCGCTGGCATGGCGATGCACTGCAGCTCACGGCCAGCGGCTTCTACAACGACTACGACGATTTCATCGAGTCGCGGGTCAATCTCGGGCCGGATCCGGCAACGGGTGTCATCCAGTTCCAGTCACAGAACATCGACAAGGCCCGGATCTACGGCGTCGAAATGGCCGCGACGGTGCGGGGTGGGAAACTCGCGCAGGGCCTCGAAGGCTGGACCGGCAGGTTGGCGGCGTCCTGGGCGCGAGGCGATGACCTCGCGCGCAACGTACCGCTCAATTCGGTGGACCCGGCGAGCGTGATGGCCGAAGTGGGCTACACGCCCGCATCCGCACGCTGGGGTGCTCAACTCGTGCTGACGGCCGTGGAGGCCAGACGCGACGTGGACGACACGCTGATCGATCTGTACGAGACGGACGGCTACCTGACGCTCGACTTGCTGGCGCAGGTCGAGCTGGGCGGCGGACTGCGGCTCAATGCAGGGCTATTCAACTTCACCGATGCCGATTACATCGAGTGGGCGGACGTGCGTGGCCGGCCGGCTGGCGATCCACTGCTCCCCTACTACACGCGGCCCGGGCGCAACGCGTCCATCTCGCTGCGCTGGCAGTTCTGACCGGTTCTCGTACCCCGGAATGAAAATGACCCCGCCTCTTGCGAGGCGGGGTCAGCAGGATCATCAGCAGACGTCAGACTCGTCAGTAAACGTCGCTCACCGTGTTGTACACGTTGAACTTGCCGGTTGGCGTGATGATGCGCTTGTCGTTGATCACGGCCTTCAGCTTGAGCGTCTTGTCGTCCACCACGACGATCGCCGACTTCTGGTCCTTGCCGTTCCAGACCGAGAACCAGACCTCGTCGCCGTACTGGTTGTACTCGGGCTGCACGACGCGCTTCGGCCCCTCGCCAAGATTCGCCCACTCGGCGATCGGCAGCACCTTGTAGCCGGCCTCGAGATTGCCGATGTCGAACACGGCGATGCTCTGGCTGATCTTCGGGTCCGGGTTGAGTGTCGTGTCGACGTAGAGGTGCTTCGATTTCGGGTGCGTCTTCACGAACAGCGAGCCGCCGCCCTGACCCTTCAGGACGCGGACCACCTTCCAGGCGTGCTCCTTGTGGTTCACCGGATCGGTGCCCACGAGAGTCACTTTCTCGTTGCCGAGCGCGCTGGTCACCCACACGGGGCCATACTTCGGGTCGACGAAGTTCGCGCCGCGACCCGGGTGCGGGATCTTGTCCACGTCCACCAGCGCGGTGAGCTTCTGGTCCTGCGAGTCGATGACCGCGATCTTGTCGGACTGGTTCGCGGCCGTCAGGAAGTAGCGCTTGGTCGAGTCCCAGCCGCCATCGTGCAGGAAGCGGGCCGCGCCGATCGTCGTCGTCCTGAGGTTGTTGATGTCCTCGTAGTTGACCAGCATGACCTGGCCGGTCTCCTTGACATTGACGATGAACTCGGGGTGCTTGTGCGAGGCGACGATCGCGGCAACACGCGGTTCCGGGTGATACTCCTGCGTATCCACGGTCATGCCGCGGGTCGAGACGACCTTGAACGGCTCGAGCGTGGCGCCGTCCATGATCGTGAACTGCGGCGGCCAGTAGGAGCCCGCAACCGCGTACTTGTCCTCAAAACCCTTGTACTTCGAGGTCTCGACGGAGCGCGCCTCGAGGCCAACCTTGATCTCGGCGACACGGTCGGGCTGCGCCATCCAGAGGTCGATCAGGTCGATCCGCGCGTCACGGCCGATCGTGTACACGTAGCGCGCCGAGTGCGACAGGCGCGAGATGTGCACGGCGTAACCGGTGCGGATGATGTTGATGATCTTCTTGGTGTCGCCGTCGATCAGCGCCACTTCGCCCGAATCACGCAACGTGACCGCGAAGATGTTGTCGGTGTTGTACTTATTCTCTTTCTTCGACGGCCGCTTGTCGACCGGGATCAGCACCTTCCAGGTGGCCTTGATCTCGTTCATGCCGAATTCCGGCGGTTTCGGCGGCTCGTGCTGGACGAAGCGGGCCATGAGGTCCACTTCTTCCTGTGACAACTCACCCGACTTGCCCCAGCTCGGCATGCCGGCCGGCGATCCCTGATTGATGAACACCTTGAGGTATTCGGTACCCTTCTTCTGGGTGATGTCCGGGGTCAGCGGCTTGCCGGTGGCGCCCTTGCGCAACACGCCGTGACAGCCGGCGCAGCGCTGGAAGTAGATCTTCTGGGCGTGCTCGAATTCGGCCATCGTCATGTCGGGCGCACCCGGGGTCATGCGGACCAGCGCACCTTCCGGAGTCATGGCGGCCGGCGCACCCTGATACTTCAGTTCCGACGTGGTGGTCGGGTGCTGTGTCGGCGAGCCGGCGGTCTTCGGTTCCGCCGCCACCTTGGCGCGCTCGGCGGCGACCAGCGAAGTCGACACCGCACCACCCTTGTTGCCCCAGGTGTTGAGCGCATAGGTGATGACGGCCGCGATCTCCGTGTCGGAGAGCTGCGTCATGGCCGGCATGACGGAGTTGTATTTCACGCCGTTCACGATCACCTCGCCCTCGAGGCCCCGCAACACGACGCCCACGGCACGTTCCTTGTTGCCCAGCAGATAGTCGGAGCCCGCGAGCGGCGGAAAGGCACCCGCGATGCCCTTGCCATCGGTCTGGTGGCAGGCCATGCAGACCGTCTGGTAGACGGCCTCACCAGCCTTGATTTCCTCGGCACTGGCGGCAGCGGCACTGGCCACTTCTGCCTTGTGGACCGCCTGCGCCCACAGGGGCGAGGAGATTCCGACGAATCCTGTCATCGCAATGGCCGCTGCGACGCCAGCGGGCATTTTCAGCTTCGACATCATGGATGCTCCCGTTGTTGATGGAGGCGCGGTGCCGGATTCCTCCGACACCACCCGCCAATTGGAACACTAGACGCGGTCCAGCCCGGTTGCCTTGACTGGCGTCAAGGGCAGATGGCAATGGGCATCCGTACAAACCCCGATTGCCTTGACTCCGGAATCAACGGGACACGGCGGCCCTCAAAACTGATAGCCCACATTGACGCCGAAGGTGCGCTCGGGGGCGAAGGTGCTGATGGCCCAACCCATGGTGCCGAAATCGATGCTCCATTCGCGCACTGCCTTGTCCGCAAGATTGCGGCCCCACAGTGCGAAGTTCAGGTTGCCCTTGCGCAGCGCAACGTCACGCAACGTCAGGCGTGCATCGATCAGCGTGTGTGCCGCCGTCGAGGTGTACAAGTAGAGCAACGGATCGAAGTCCCGGCGGCTCGCGTAGGTCGCGCCCGCCCACAGCGCCCAGGTACCGAGGCTCGTTGCCGGGAAGGTGTACTCGGCGCTCGCCGCGCCGGTGTGCTTCGGCGCATGCACGAGCGTCGACGCGGTACCGGAAACGTCGGCCGTGACGCCGGTGCCGAGTCCTGTCACCGGGTTGGAGATCGCGGTGATGTACTCATCGTACTTCACATCGAGGTAGCCGTAGCTCAACCGCAGTTCGAGCCCCGCGACGGGCAGCACCGTGAAATCCATTTCCACTCCGCGCGCGCTGCTCTCACCGGCATTGACGAAGCGCTGCGATGCGCCACCCGTGCCCGCCTCGAACTGCTTCACCTGGCGGTCCTTGTAATCCATGTCGAACAGCGCGACGTTCAAGCGCGCGCGACGATCCCAGAACTCGGACTTCAGGCCGAGCTCATACGCCAGCACGGTTTCGGCATCGACCGGTGACATGAACGACGCCACCGTCGTCGCGCGGGCGTTGAAGCCACCCGCGCGATAGGCGGTCGCCACCTTGAAATAGGTGTTGATGCCGTCCCGTACCTTCCAGGACAGAGTGCCACTCGGGCTGAAGTCACTCCACGACTTGCTGCCGTCCACCGTGCCCGGTGCACCGCCAAACATGGTGGTCAGAGTCACGGACCTGCGGTCCCTCGACCAGCGGCCGCCGAACGTGAGGTCGACAGCATCGTTGATCGCCCAGGTCATCTGACCGTAAAGCGCGTAGGCTTCGTTATCCGTCGAGTAGCGGAATATGGAATTGCCGAGGCGCACGCTCTTGCCGAGGCACGGGGTCGGCGAGGCGAAATCGGCACACAGGAACCGCTGGGTCGCGAGCGGCTGGCTGCCGAACGCGAACTGCGCAGGCAGCACGTACATCGACGGGTTGAACTCCCTGCCCTCCTCGGTGAAGTAGTAGGCTCCGAGGGTATACGTCAGCCGCTTTTCGAAGGCCGACCCGAGCAACTGCAGCTCCTCGCTCCACTGCTCCTGCTTGTCCTCGCGCGTGGAGTAGAAATTCGCGACCCGCGTGCCGGCCGGAATCCAGGTTCCGCTCGCGCCATTGAGCACCGTGTTGGCATCGACGAATACATCGCCGAAACTGCTGCCTCGCTCATCTTCCTTCCAGGTCCGGTATGAGCTGATCGACTTCGCGGACAGGTCCGCCGTCGGACGCCACTCGAGCGTCAGCGCGTGACCATAGACATCGGCCGTGTTTTCGTCGTTGCTGTCCTGGACGAGTGGCAGCCGCTGCATGCGCTCCGGCGACGAGACTGCCGCGAGCTGCTGATAGAAGCGGCCACCGAGGCTGATCTGCAGGGGCCGCACATGCACCAGCTGCGCGGTCGCGTTGTTCGCCTGGCGCTGCGACCAGTCGAACGCATAGTCTGCGGTGAAGCGCTCACCCGGTGCCCAGCGCAGCGCGAGGCGCGCGGCGTCGGACTTGATGGCGCCGAGATCCTTGCCACTGTAGAGGCTATCCACGTAACCGTCACGCTGCGTGTGATTGTACGAGAGCGAGGCGGCGAGCTGCCCGGACAGTGGCAGATCCACGCGAGTCGTGCTGCGGAGAAAATTCTCGCTGCCGTAGTCGAGGGTCTGCGCAAACGCCAGTTCGTCGCCCGGCCTGCGCGTCACGAGATTGATCGCGCCGCCCGTCGAGTTGCGCCCGTAAAGAGTCCCCTGCGGACCGCGCAGCACCTCGATCCGCTCGAGGTCGACGATGTCGAACACCGCGCCGGTATGGCGGCCGATGTACACGCCATCAAGGTAGATGCCGACCGCCGGGTCCATGGCGAGCTGCGTGTCGGTCGCCGAGACGCCCCGGATGCCGATGCCGATGTTCGACTGTGACCCGGCTACCGAGTTGATGCGGACATTCGGTATCTGGTCGGACATCCTGCTGATCTCGAAGGCACCCATCGCCTCGAGCTGCCCGGTTCCTATGACGGCGAGCGAAATGGGTGTGTCCTGCAGGGCCGTCTCGCGACGTTCAGCGGTCACGACGATCTCCTCGAGCACGACGGGATCGGCTGGTGCCGGAGTTGGAGTCTGCGCCTGCGCTGCAATGCTCGCGACGCCGAGAGCGGCCGCCACCATGGCGTCGCGGATCGCAGCAGTTGCAGGAGTGTGCCGAATCGCTTGCATGTCTGTCTTCCTTACCGCCCGCAGGTGTATTGCCAGAGGCAAGCTAAGTGCCATCCATGAGACTGTAAATGCGAAGTTTTGCAGAAGTTCACTGCAGAATTGATTCCCGGGCAGCGTTCCATTCGCAACCCGTCTGCCCCATCCTCGTGGCGGCATGACTAACCGGTATCTGTGGACTCTGGCTGCGGCGCTCTGCGCCGCCGTGGGCTATGCGCCCGCCGCTGACAATCGCGAGAGCCTGGAGGAGCAGTTGCGCGCCGAAGCCGAGATCGCGAAGTTGCCGGTCAGATATGCCTGGGCAGTCGACGGCAAGCAGATCGATGCCGTGATGGCACTGTTCGCCGAGAATGCCGTCTACGACCTGTCCGCCTACGGCCATGCGAGCGCAGTCGGTCATCCTGCCATCCGGAAGCTTTTCCTGAATTCGGTCTTCCGTGCCGAACAATGCTCCTTCAGCAGCATCTCGAATGTCAGGGTCGATGTCCGCGGGGGAGAGGCGAGCGGCGCCGACTACTTCGTGCACCTCGGCTACAACGATCCGAAGTACGGGGCCAACACCCGTCACCTCGTGGAAGGTCAGCACTTCTACGAATTCGTCAGGGAAAAGGGCGAATGGAGAATCTCGCGCATGCTGGGCCGCCCCACTTTCGAGACCGTGGAGAGCTTTCCTCCGGCAGCCATGAAACACTGCCCGTAATCGTTGTGGCGGGATGTGATGCCTGAGCCGAGGGCGCGCGCGGGTGCTGTTCGACCCGACCTGAGCATCGCGCAATATCCGCACGATTGCACCGGGTGCTTCGGTACCATGTGCGGCGCATGCGGAACTCTCTCCTCCTGCTGGCTGTGCTCGGTTGTGCGGGCTGTGCAACGACGGGCGGTGCGATCATCGGGGAATCCGAGCCGGTGGTCGTCGCGGAGGAGCCTGAGTCACGGGACGAACCGGCCGATGCCTTGGAACGTGAACCGGAAGTGCCGCTGGCTGTCGCCGAATCAGAACAGCACCAAGCACCACCCACTGAGTCCGCACTCGCCGAGGTCGTCGTCGCGGGCCGAAGAAGCGAACGGCAGGACGAGATCCACGATCGCGTGATCGAAGCGCAATCGCTGCTGCG
>WBZP01001953.1_pt1 | contig 24433 bp, 21 predicted proteins | sample 5204301 | NCBI WGS metagenome assembly WBZP01 (sample SAMN12412401, study PRJNA552823) | activated sludge metagenome | isolation source: activated sludge from nitrification reactor of wastewater treatment plant... | place: USA: Pennsylvania | collected 2017 | reverse complement strand
CCAAGACCCCTTGGCAACCTCCCGAGGAGTGCAGGCCCTGAAGTTTTCAACACAGTTGCTCCTTAGCCAAGGAGGGGAAATTCCACAACCTGTGTAGGAACGCTATAGATGAAGACCCGTCACTCAGTTCTGCTCGAACACGTGCATCGCCTCGCTCACGTCGTGCGCAGCGTGATGATGAAGCGGGCGCTTACCGCAGTTGATCCCAAACCACGGCTTAACTTTTGGCGCCTGATCCACGGCAATCAGATGGACATCGCGGTTATTGAATGGTGCAAAGTCTTCGGATCAGACAAGGAGGCAACACACTGGAAGAATGTTATTCCATCTACGGAGCATGACCAATTCCGTGCAGCTCTCCTCGGCGCAATGGGAGTGCCAGCAGACGCCTGGACAGCGTACTGGAAGGAAATGAAGACGTACCGCGACAATCTCGCGGCACATCACAATGGTGCAAACAACATCTCAAACTATCCACACCTCGATCTAGCCCTCCGGTCCAGCTACTTTTACTACGGTTATCTCATCAAGGAACTTCGCTCTCTTGGTGATCAGCGATTTCCAGATGATCTTGAGGAGTACTGCGGACGATTCGAGGCGCAGGCGCGAGATATTGCCGAGAAAGCGATAACAGCCACTGCAAACCTTGAGGAGCGTGTGGATTGATAATGAAACACAAAAATGCGTTCCAGCCGACGTCCCTGCCGCCGCTTCGCGTCGTCAGGGCCACAGATGAACGCGGGCGTTAGGTGCTCTATGAACTCCCGAATGCATTCTCTACTCCTCGCTGTGGCAATAGCAGCTTCAATAACGGTTTCGACGCCTTCCCTTGCCGATAGATACGGTCTTGACGAACAGCGCGAGGAGGAAGACGCAGCGAAATGCGGTTCAGATCCGCAGTGCATGGCAGCGGTTCGAAGATACAAAGCAAAACAGACAGAGCAAGAGCGTCAAAGAGAGCTGCGAGATCAGGCATTAAAAGAAAGTGACCCGCCCGCGTATTACATGACAGTTTTTGGTCGTATTCTGCTCGCTGTTCTTTTGGTCGCCGGGGTCATCGGAGCTTACACATTTCTTTTTAGTCTGGGAGGCAAGAAGAAGTGACAATGCACCTAACATGGCGCTCAACCGGAGCGCGGTTATAATGCGGTTTTATTTTTCAGCTTTCCGTGCCGCGCCCGGTTAGCTCTACGTTGGCGGACCAAAGATGTTAATTATCGCACTTCCGCATCCTGCCTATTCGCACCAAATTTGCAGACGCAGACATATTTCTTGGAGGTAAGATCACCCGTGATTCCGAAGGATCAAACCTAGATGCCGCGAATGCCCAAACATCACTACGTCATAGCCCTGGCCTGTTACCTTGCTATCCCGGCGGTCATGATCGCGGGAGTCGGTTTGTCTCGTCTCATCGATCCGGAAATGGCTCGCGCTTCCGCCGATTACGCATATAACTACCAGTTGCTTGAACTGGCCGCAACGGGCGCACTGATGGCCACGGCGGGGCTGACACTGGCCCTCTGGGCGTTAACCTGCTATCTGGTGCTCAAGTCCCGGCAGCGTTCCGTGCTGTGGCTGGCGCTGGCCACAGCCGGGCCGTTTGGGTTCATGTTCATCGCCATGCTTGCGGACCGCTCGCCTGCGCCGGAAGACCTGTACCAGCAATTCATCCACAAGCTGAAGTTGTACTGGCGTGTTCCACTGGAGGTCGCCGTGTTCGTCTCGGCCTGGATTCTCGCGTACCAGTGCGTGGTGCTCAAACACGAACTGATGATCAGCTTCGAATCCTTCTCGACCGGAACGCCCGTCGAGACGATCATCGCCCAACAGAACGCATCCAGCGGAATGTATGCGTTTGGCGAAGGGCTGGAAGCGACCTATTTGTTCACACTAATCTATCTACTTTGGCCCATCTTCTTCAATCTTGCCGGCCAATGTGTTAAGCGGCGAACAAATCGAATACATTGAAACTCGGGGTACTCCACCGAGTGCCTGCTCAGGCACTAAATTTGGCAGCGACTACTTGGGCTACGAAGCCGCCGAGGGCATTGATTGGGTCTGGGAGCATCGCATCGACGACCTTGTGAAACTGGGGCTGTAAATCGCATGATGACTTACGAGGACAACTTGACCGAATCACGGCGACAAGCAATTCAGGCGGATATCGACACGCGCAAGTCGACAGCGGAGCGGAATCGCCTTGGCCAGTTTGCAACGCCCAATGTCCTCGCCGTCGATATCGCTCGCTACGTCGCATCAGTCCTCGGCCAGACCAACGCCAGTATTCGCTTCGCCGATCCTTCGATCGGCTCGGGCAGTTTCTTTTCAGCGGCGCTCGCAGTCTTCGGCTCCAAGCGGATCAAAAGTGCCGTGGGGATCGAACTTGATTCCGCCTTCGCCGACGCAGCCTGCAATTTGTGGGCTGATGCGGGACTTGAGGTTGTGCGCGGCGACTTCACAAAAGTTGTCGCCAATAGCTCCCGCCCCCCCTCGCCCAACGTCATCCTGGCGAACCCGCCCTACGTCCGACACCATCATATGAACCGAGAGGACAAGGAACGCCTCCAAGACCTCACGTTCAAGATGACCGGGGTTGAAGTCAACGGCCTTGCGGGTCTGTATGTCTACTTTCTAATGCTCGCCACAGCGTGGCTGGAGGACGATGGTATTGCCGCGTGGCTCATCCCTTCGGAGTTCATGGACGTCAATTACGGCACGGCCCTCAAGGGCTTCCTCACGGATCGCGTAACGCTGATCCGTGCCCACCGCTTCGACCCTGACGATGTTCAGTTTGGCGACGCCCTTGTGTCGTCGGTCGTGCTGGTATTCCGCAAGTCGCGACCTGCCGCTTCTCATGCCGTCGAGTTCACCTATGGCGGCACACTGGCAGAACCGCACGCCCGCGACCTCGTGCCGCGTGAACGATTGCGCGAGTCTCGAAAGTGGACTGTGTACCCGAGTCATGCCAAGAACGACCGGCACACGTTAGGCGACGGCCACGGCCCGAGACTTGGCGATTGCTTCCATGTGCAGCGCGGCATCGCCACCGGCTGCAACAAGTTTTTTGTGCTCGACCGCGCCGCCGCGAAGAGCCATGGCCTTCCCGCCGAGTACCTCCGTCCTATCCTTCCCAGCCCGCGTCACCTCAAGACAACGATCATAGGCGCCGATGCTGACGGCTACCCACTCATCGATCGCCAACTGTGCATGATTGATTGCGACCTGCCCGAACCGATGCTTAAGGCGATGTACCCCGCGCTGTGGAAATACCTTCAAACCGCCCAGTCGCTTGGCATCATGGATGGCTATCTGATCGGCAAACGCAGCCCTTGGTACAAGCAGGAACAGCGAGAGCCGCCCCTGTTCCTCTGCACCTACATGGGCCGTGGCTCTAACGACAAGCAGCCGTTCCGCTTCATCTTGAACCGATCGAATGCGATAGCAACCAATCTCTACCTGATGCTCTACCCGAAAAACGGCCTCGCGGCGATGCTTCGGCGACATCCCGACCGTACCGAATCCGTCCACGCTTTGCTCGGTCAGGTTACCGGCCACGAACTTCGCGGCGAAGGCCGGGTTTACGGAGGCGGTTTAAACAAGATTGAGCCGAGCGAACTGGCACGCATTTCCACGGCAACGTTTGTAGAGCTTTGGCCGGAGATCAGGTCCGATGCGCAGCCGCAAGGAAAACTCTTCGGCTAAGCCGTGGGTAAGCGCGGGGGGTGCCCAACAAAGCGCTGCACCGGACGGCTTTCCGCTGCGCTCCAAAGCCGCTGCCGAGCTTGGGTCATTATCCCTTTTAATGTAAAGACAACTCGTTAAATTTTAATCAGTTAAGCGGACTTTTTAGGCGTTTCCGGGGTTTAAGCCTTGGTTGGGAAGGCATGAAACCTCGGCTGAGAACCCGAAACAGCTTCCAGCGCCAGCCATTCCAAGGCTACCCCCGCCTTCGCCAGAACGCCTGCCAGACCAGAGGAAACCGTCAGGGGGATCACACGACCACCTCCACGCAGGCCGGATGACTGAGAAACGTGGTCGGACTCGCGGTTAGACCATAGGCGCCGGACTGGAACACCACGATCAGGTCGCCGACCCCGGCTTTGGCCAGTTCCATCCGCTCGGCCAGGATGTCCAATGGCGTACACAGCGGACCCACCACCGACACCACCTCCCGTTCGGTTCCGACCATCCGGTTGCCAACCGCTACCGGGTAATTCTTGCGGATGACCTGGCCGAAATTGCCGGACGCGGCCAGATGGTGATGCAAACCGCCGTTAGTAATCAAAAACGTGTAGCCGCGCGAGACCTTGCGGTCCACCACTTCGGCCACGTAAATCCCCGCCTCGCCGACCAGATAGCGGCCCAGTTCCAACACCACTCGCGCCTCCGGCAGCCGGTCCTTCACCATCGGCAGCCAGCGATCCAGATTGGCGGCGATGGGTTGCAAATCCAGCGGAATGTCGCCGGGAAAGTAGGGAATGCCGAAGCCACCGCCGATGTTGAGCAACCGAACCGGTCCCGGTGCATCCGCCGCCAGCCGCAACACCAGATCGAACGTGCGGTCGTGAGCCTCGACGATGGCCGCCGCGCGCAGGTTCTGCGAACCGGTAAAAATGTGGAAGCCTTGGAAATCCAGCCCCAATTCGCCGATCCGCCGCAGCAGCGCCGGCGCCTGTTCGGCGTCCACCCCAAACGGCTTGGGGCCGCCGCCCATCTTCATCCCCGAGGCTTTCAGCTCGAAATCCGGGTTGATCCGCACCGCCACCCGGGGGCGCCGGTCCTGTTCATGGCCCAGCCGGGCGACGGTTTCCAGTTCCCCAGCCGACTCCAGATTGATCACGATGCCGGCGGCGATGGCGGCGGCCAGTTCCGGCGGTCGTTTTCCCGGCCCAGCGAAGCTGATCTGGGCGGGATTCATGCCGGCGTCCAGCGCTACCTTCAACTCACCGAGCGAGGCGACATCCAGCCCATCCACAAGGCCCGCCATGTACTGGACCACCGCCGGCATCGGATTGGCCTTGACTGCGTAATGCAGGGCAATTGCCGCCGGCAGCGCACGCCGCAATAGCGTCACCCGTTCGTTCAGCAACCGCCGGTCGTAGGCGTAAAATGGGGTTTGCCCGACCCGCGCCACCAGTTGGGTCAGCGACATCCCACCGACCCACAGACAATCGTCAATCACCGGAAACTGCTTCGTCGGCCAGTGGCTGGACCGCGCGGCGCTCATGACGGCGGCTCCGGGAACAGCGCGCGCAACTCCTCAACCAGCGCCTTGCGGTCGATCTTGCCGTTGGGGTTGCGCGGCAGATCGGTGCGACGGGCGACGATTTGCAGCGGGACCATGAAGTTGGGCAGATGCTGTTTGCAATGGGCGATCAACGTGCTCTCGTTAAAAACGTCCGACAGCGGTTTGACCACCGCGACCACCGCCTGACCCAGCGCCGGATGCGGGATTCCCAGCGCCGCCGTTTCGGCGACCTGGCCGCTGCCATAAAGCACTTCCTCGACTTCGGTGGGGCTGACCCGGTAGCCGGAGGTCTTGATCATGTCATCCTTGCGGCCGATGAAGTAAAGGAAGCCATCCTCATCCATCCGCACGGTATCGCCCGACCAGACCGCCAGATCAGGCAGCGGCAGGCCGGGATTTTGGCCGGGGGCCGGCCGGAAGCGTTCGGCGGTCTTGACCGGATCGTTCCAGTAGCCGAGCGCCACCAGCGAACCGCGATGCACCAGTTCGCCAGGTTCGCCCGGCGCGCAGGGCGTACCGTCCTCGCGCACAACGAGCACTTCGGCGTTCGGAATAGCCTTGCCGATGGAATCCGGCCGGCGATCGATCTCCTCGGGCGGCAGATAGGTGGAGCGGAACGCCTCGGTTAGCCCATACATGAGATAGGGCGTGGTTTTCGGCAAGGTCCGGCGCAAGGCCGCCAACGTGGCGCGCGGCATCGCTCCGCCCGAATTGGTCAGGTAGCGCAGGCTATCCGCCGCCGTCGCCGGCCACTCCAGCGACGCCAGTTGCACCCACATCGGCGGCACCGCCGCCAGCCCGGTGATGCCCTCGCGGGCGACCGTGGCAACCACGTCCCGCGGCAACAAATAATCCATCAGCACTGCCCGCGCACCGGCGACAAAGGCGGTGGTGAGCTGGCTCAGGCCATAATCGAAGCTGAACGGCAGCACCGCCAGAATGCGGTCGTCGGCCCGGTTGCCCAGATAATCGGCCACGCTGTGAGCGCCGGTCAGCAGGTTGCGATGCGACAGCACCACCCCCTTGGGTTTGCCGGTGCTGCCCGAGGTGTAGAGAATGGCGGCCATGTCCTGATCGATGACCCGCGCCGGCGAACGGCTGTTTTCCGAATCCAGCAGCGCCGGCCAGCCGAGCACTTGCAAATGATGCAGGCGCCGAGGCGCCGAGGTTGCCTCATCGGTCAGCACCACGCTGTGCAGGTCGGGACAATCGGCCAGCACGGGTTCCAGCAGGGTCGCCCGGTCGCGGGCCGTGACCAGAATTCGCACGTTGCAGTCGCGCAGAATGTAGGCGACCTGCTCGGGTTTCAGCAGGGGATTGATCGGGACGAACACGCCGCCGGCCAGCGCGGCGCTAAACAGGGTGACGACGGTTTTCACCCGCTTGGGCAGATAGACGGCGACTCGATCCGCCCGGTTCAAGCCCAAGGCCCGCAGCCCGCGCCCCACAATCCGGATCTGGCTAGCCAGGGTGGCATAGTCCAAATGGGTGTGCCGGTGCGCAACGGCGGTAGCGGTGGGGCGGTGGTCCGCCTGTTCGAGAATGAGTTCGTGCAGCAGTCTGGCCATTCGTGGTTCAAGGGGTAACGGTAGGGATGAGCGACCTTAGGGATGAGCGACCTCAATGAGTGAGGTCATCAATGATAGTCGTTTCCACAGTGAAGGATATGGGAACGACGCACGGGCGAGGTATTAAGGTTCTCGCCGGATCGGGGGAGGAGAAAGCGTGAAAAATCATGACCGCGCGCCCATGCTGGCGCTTTACGCCACGAGTGGTTGTCATCTGTGCGAGCGGGCGGAGGCTTTGGTTCGCGGCGCGGTCGCTGTGGCATTCCGCCCGGTGGAGATCGCGGATGACGAGGACCTGCTGGAACGCTACGGCGTCCGGATTCCGGTGTTGCGCCGGCTGGATACGGGGGAAGAGCTGGATTGGCCCTTCGATGCGGCGGCGGTGCGACGCCTGACGCTGAATCGCTCATAAAACGGCCAGATTGTGCATTTATTTGCAGTATACTTTGGGATAATTCAAACAAACGTTTGAAACAGGTCACTTCGGTATGAAAAACGACACACGCCAGCGTCTTCCGGGCACCGCCGAAGCCTTGTTTGCCGAACGCGGATTCGCGCAAACCTCGCCACGGGCGATCACGACGCGGACCAGGGCTAATTAAAAAGTCTTGATTGACTAATGACCAAAGGGCAAAACAATGTTCCACTCAAAAATACAGAGTTCACTTCTAGTCCTGGGCATCGCCGGATTGTTGACCGTCACTGGCCAAGCCCACGCCTCGGGTTTGCAAATCACCGAACAAAGCGTCACCGGCCTGGGCCGGGCCTTCGCGGGCGGCAGTCTGCCGAACGACGATGTGTCCGCCGTGTTCTACAACCCAGCCGACATGATGTTGAGCAAGGGGACACAAGCGCAGGCTGGCATGACCTTCATCGGAATTAGCATTGAGGCGGATAACGCGGGCTCCACCACCCGGTTGCCGGCCAATCTGGGCGATGTGCTCACCAAACCGGGGACCTTGCCGGTGTTCGTGACCATTCCGAACACGGGACTCGGCAACGACGACGGTGGCACCGATAACGTGGTGCCCAATGCGTTTTTCGCGATGGACATCAACGACCGGATGCGGTTCGGTTTGGGCATGACCGCCCCATTCGCGGTCAGCACCAGCTATGGTCGAGACTGGGTGGGTCGCTACCACGCAGTTGATTCGGAATTGACCACCGTCGATATCAATCCCTCCATCGCCTACCGGATTAACGAAAACTTCTCGCTGGGCGTAGGCGTCAGCGCCCAATACGTCGACGCCACCCTGAGCAATGCCCTGTTTAATCCGACCACGCCCTTCGTGAAAGACGGCTACGGCGAGACCAAGGCCAATGGCTGGGCCTTCGGTTATAATTTGGGCGCCCTGTACGAACTTGACTCGAACACCCGGTTCAGCGCCAGCTATCGGTCGCGGATCAATCACTCGGCGGAGGGTGATCGCACCATTAGCGACTACTGGCAGCCAGCCCTCAATGGTAAAGTGTCCGCCAAAGCCGATGTCACCTTGCCGGACTGGTTGGGGTTGGCGGTTTACCACCGGATCGACAATCAATGGGCGGTGATGGGCGGTGTGCGCTGGACCAACTGGAGCCTGTTTCAGAAACTGCAGATCGATTATGCCGACGGCAGGCAGAGCCTGACCGAGGAAAACTGGGAAGATAGTTGGTCGTTCAACGTCGGCGTGAGCTACGACTACAATCCGGCGTGGACCTTCCGGGCCGGTTATGTCTATGACCAGACCCCGGTTCCCTCCGCTGAATACCGCACTCCGCGCATTCCTGACAGCAACCGCAACGCCTTCAGCCTTGGCTTTAGCTATCGCCCCATGCCGCAGTTGTCACTGGACTTTGGCTATATGTACATCGACTTCGCCGACGCCAGCACCGATAACACCATCAATTTGCTGCCAGCGCCGGTTCCCTCCGGACTGGCGATTGACAACCTGAAGCTTGATTACACCGGTTCGGGCAACCTGGTCGGCATCCAGGCCAGCTACCGGTTTTAAGCCTTAAAAAATCGGCGATTAGCCAAATCGAGAAAGCCGGGGTTCAGTCCCCGGCCTTTTTATTCCGGAATGTCTTCGTAGATTCGGGTCAACGGCAGGTTCAAGCCAACGCTCTTCAGTTCGATCACTTCCCGTGCGCCATACGGTTCCTGTTCCCAGCCATCCGGCAGGCGGTGGTAGCAAATCGCCAGTCGACTCTCCTGCGCCACCAGCAGGTACTCCTGCAAATCGGGCAATTGCCGGTAGGCGATGCGCTTGAACTCACGGTCGCGCTGGTTCGTGCTGGGCGAGAGCACCTCGATCACCAGCTTGGCGTCATCCACGAAATAGCAATCCTGGAGCTTGCCCGGCTCCACGCACGCCACCAGCACATCCGGGTAAAAGAAGCAGTGCGCGGCTTCGATCCGCACCTTGACATCATTCACATAGACCCGGCAGGGCGTTCCCCGCAGGTGTTCCCGCAGAGCGCCGGCCAGGTTCAGCGCAATAAGGTTGTGCGCCAAACTGCCGCCGGTCATGGCGACAATTTCGCCGTTGAGATACTCGTGGCGCCGTTCGCTCCGAAGCTCCAGCTCCAGGTAGTCCTCGACGCGGTAATGCGGAATTTTGACGGCGTGCATGGCGAGGCTCCGAGGCGGGCCGGGGACAAGACGCCATAACCTTACCCTACACTAGGCAATTAGCCAAATCGAGAAAGCCAGGGAACACGCCCTGGCTTTATTTTGGGCGGCGCATAATGGGAGAAACGGCGGTCCCGCCGCGTGTTTCGACAGCCTGACGAGAGGACATCCACGATATGAGTAACGCAGCATCCATCCGCCGGGTGGCGGTTCTGGGCGCGGGCGTGATGGGCGCGCAGATCGCCGCCCATCTGGCCAACGCCGACGTGCCGGTGGTGTTGTTCGATCTGCCGGCCAAGGAAGGCGATCCCAACGGGATCGTGACCAAGGCCATCGCCAGCATGGTCAAGCTGAGTCCAGCGCCGTTCGCGGTGAAGGAACGGGCTGATCTCATCAAACCCGCCAACTACGATCAGCATCTGGAGGAACTGCGGAGCTGCGATCTGCTGATCGAGGCCATCGCCGAGCGCCCGGACTGGAAGGCCGACCTGTACAAAAAGATCACGCCTTACCTGAACGACCGGGTGATTCTGGCCACCAACACCTCCGGCCTGCCGCTGAGCCTGCTAGCCGAGTCGGTGCCCGACAACGTGCGCCCGCGGTTCTGCGGCATCCATTTCTTCAACCCGCCGCGCTACATGGCGCTGGTGGAGCTGATTCCCTGCCAGACCACCGATCCAGCCATTCTCGACCACATGGAAACCTTCCTGGTCAGCACCCTGGGCAAGGGCGTGGTCCGCGCCAAGGATACCCCCAACTTCGTCGCCAACCGCATCGGCGTGTTCTCGATGGCCGCGACCATCCACCACACCCAGGCGTTCGGGCTGAGTCTGGATTTGGTGGATGCGCTGACCGGCCCGGCGATTGGCCGGCCCAAAAGCGCCACTTTCCGCACCGCCGACGTGGTGGGCCTGGACACCATGGGTCATGTGTTCAAGGGTTCGGCGCTTGCGTTGCGCGAAGATCCGTGGCGGCAGTATTTCAACCCGCCCGCCTGGCTGAACGCGCTGATCGAGAAGGGCGCGCTGGGTCAGAAGACCAAGGCTGGCATCTACGCCAACAAGGGCAAGCAGGTTCTGGATACGGCAACCGGGGAATATCGGGACGCCGGCGCCAAGCCCGACGAATCGGTGCAGGCGCTCTTGAAGATCAAGAATCCCGCCGAGAAGTTCGCCGCCCTGCGCGCCAGCAGCCATCCGCAGGCCCAGTTCCTGTGGGCGATCCAGCGCGACGTATTCCATTACGCGGCAACGCTGCTGGCCGAAATCGCCGATACCGCCCGCGACGTGGATTTCGCCATCCGCTGGGGTTTCGGCTGGGGCATGGGGCCATTCGAAATCTGGCAAGCGGCCGGCTGGAAGCAGGTCGCGGCCTGGATCGAGGAAGACATCGCCGCCGGCAAGGCCATGACCAAGACTCCGTTGCCGGCTTGGGTCAAGCAGGTGGACGGCGTCCACCGGCCCGAAGGCTCCTACTCGGCGAAAGAGGATGCTTACAAGCCGCGCTCCACCCTGCCGGTTTACCAGCGCCAGCCCTATCCCGAGCAGGTGCTGGGCGAAGCGCCGCACCATTACGGCCAGACGGTGTACGAGAACAGCGGGGTACGGCTGTGGACCACCGGCGATGACATCGGCGTACTCAGCTTCAAGAGCAAGATGCATGTCATCGGCGACGATGTGCTGGATGGCGTGCTGGAGGCGCTGAAGATTGCCGAGCAGCGCTTCAGTGGGTTGGTGCTGTGGCAAACCGAAGCGCCGTTCAGCGCCGGCGCCAATCTGGCCCAAGCGGTGCCGGTGCTCATGGCCGGCGATTTCGTCGCCTTCGAGGCGGGCGTCGCCAAATTCCAGCAAACCACCGCCGCGCTGCGCTATTCGGCGATTCCGGTGGTGGCGGCCGCGCAGGGCCTGGCGCTCGGCGGCGGCTGCGAATTCCTGATGCACTGCGACCGGGTGGTGGCGGCGCTGGAAAGCTACATCGGCCTGGTCGAGGTCGGCGTTGGCCTGATTCCGGCGGGCGGCGGCTGCAAGGAATTCGCCCTGCGCGCCATGAACGAAGCCAAGGGCGGCGATCTATTGCCGTTCCTGCGCCCGTACTTCGAGGCGATGGCGATGGCCAAGGTCTCGCGCAGCGCCGAGGAGGCCAAGCAACTCGGCCATCTCAAGGCGAGCGACGTGATCGTGTTTAACCCGAGCGAGTTGCTGTACGTCGCCAAGGCCCAGGTTCGGGCGCTGGCCGAAACCGGCTACCGGCCGCCGCAACCGCGCAAGATTCGGGTGGCGGGGCGTACCGGCATCGCCGCCTGCCAGATGGCGCTGGTCAACATGCGCGATGGCGGCTTCATCTCCGCTCACGACTACCTGTTGGGCGTCAAGATCGCGACCGCGCTGTGCGGCGGCGACGTGGACCCCAATACGCTGGTGGATGAGGCGTGGCTGCTCGGGTTGGAGCGCAAGAGCTTCGTCGAACTGGCGAAGAATCCGCTCACCCAGGCCCGGATCGAGCAGATGCTCAAAACCGGCAAGCCGCTGCGTAACTGATCGGCAGGAGAATTGACGATGAGCAAGCAAGTACAGGACGCTTACCTCGTGGCCACCGCGCGCACGCCGGTCGGCAAGGCGCGCGGCGTGTTCCGCAACACCCGTCCGGACGATCTGTTGGCCCATGTGCTGCGTGGAGTGGTGAACCAATGTCCGGGGCTGGACCCGAAATTGATCGGCGACGTAATCGTCGGCTGCGCCATGCCGGAAGGCGAGCAGGGCATGAACGTAGCCCGCATCGGCCTGTTGCTGGCCGGGCTGCCGGACAGCGTGCCGGGCATCACGATCAACCGCTTTTGCGCTTCCGGGGTGCAGGCGGTGGCGCAAGCCGCTGACCGCATCCGGCTGGGCGAGGCGGACGTGATGATCGGCGCCGGCGCTGAGACCATGACCATGATCCCGATGGGCGGCAACAAGATCGCCCTCAATCCCGAGGTGTTCGCGAAGGATGAAAACATCGGCATCGCCTACGGCATGGGCCTGACCGCCGAAAAAGTCGCACAGGAGTGGAAGGTCTCCCGCGAGGATCAGGACGCCTTCGCGGTGGAAAGCCATCGCCGGGCGGTCGCGGCGATTTCGAGCGGCGAGTTCCAGCAGGAGATTTTGCCCTACACCGTGCTCGACCGGTCGCCGGACAACCAGACCATGCAGGTGAAAATTCGTGAGCGGGTGGTGGGGAACGACGAAGGCCCGCGCCCCGACAGCAACCTGGCGGGGCTGGCCAAGCTCAAACCGGTGTTCGCGGTCCGGGGCAGCGTCACCGCCGGCAACAGCTCGCAGATGAGCGACGGGGCTGGGGCGGTGGTGTTGATGAGCGAGCGGATGGTCAAGCAGTTGAACCTGACGCCGCTGGCCCGCTTCGTCGGCTTCGCGGTGGCCGGGGTGCCGGCGCGGATCATGGGCATCGGCCCCATCGCCGCGATTCCAAAGGCGCTGAGTCTGGCCGGGCTGAAGAAGGACGACATCGACTGGTTCGAGCTGAACGAAGCCTTCGCCGCCCAGAGCCTGGCGGTGCTGCGCGAGCTGGATCTCGATCCGGCCAAGGTCAACCCACTGGGCGGCGCGATTGCCTTGGGACACCCGCTGGGCGCGACCGGCGCGGTTCGCGTCGCTACGCTGGTGCATGGGATGCGGCGGCGCGGCGGCAAATACGGCATGGTGACCATGTGCATCGGCACTGGCATGGGCGCGGCGGGGATCTTCGAGGCGCTGTAAATCATTGGGGCGGTTTAATCACCGCCCGAAGTTCGGAAAAAAACCCGCCGGCGGAAGCCGGCGGGTTTTTTTATTCAAGTTCTTCGGCTGTTCCCTGCAGAGTTGACCACTCTAATCGCCCTTCGGCGTGTGTCCAAGGGGCAGTTTTGATCCCACTGGGATGGATGTGATCCGCTCAGTCGTCTCCGGCGAGCCGGTTCAACTGGCCCGGAATGTTGAACCAGGTGTTGAGGGACATGGTTTGCCAAACCGTGCCGTCGCCCGCCAAGCCGACCAGATCAGCCTTGCCGTCGCCGTTGAGGTCGCGCACGACCAGCCGGCTCAGCGCACCGGGGATTGAGGTCCAGGTGCTCAGGTTGGTGGTGTACCAGATGGAGCCGTTGCTCGCCAGACCGACCAGATCAGCCTTGCCGTCGCCGTTGAGATCGCCGACCTGAAGCTGGGCCAGTTGCCCGGGAATGTTGACCCAGGTGTGCAGGTCGGTGGTGTACCAGATGGTGCCGTTGCTGGCCAAACCGGCCAGATCGCCCTTGCCGTCGCCGTTAAGATCGCCGACGCGCAGTTGGGCAAGTTGCCCGGGAACATTGACCCAGTTGTTGAGGTTGGTGGTGTACCAAACCGAGCCGTTGCTCGCCAGGCCGGCCAAATCGGCGTGTCCGTCGCCGTTGAGGTCGCCGACCCGCAGTTGGGCCAGGCCACCGGGGACTTGGGTCCAGGTGCTGAGGTTGGTGGTGTACCAGATGGAGCCGTTACTCGCCAGACCGATGAGATCGGCCTTGCCGTCGCCGTTGAAATCGCCGACGCGAAGTTGGGTCAGACCGCCGGGAACCTGAGTCCAGTTACTCAGGTCGGTGGTGTACCAAATCGAGCCGGTGCTGTCCAAGCCGGCCAGATCGGCTTTCCCGTCGCCGTTGAGGTCGCCGATTTGCAGTTGGGCGAGTTGTCCTGGAATGGTGACCCATGTGCTCAGATCGGTGGTGTAGTAGATTTGGCCGGTGCTGGTGAGGCCAGCAACGAGCAGGCTGGCCTCCAGATTAGGAACCATATCCGTTTCAACAGCTCGAAGTCCATCCTTTATAAAGGTTCTGTGAGATTGAAAATATATTCGTGATTGATCATTAAGCCCTGGAACTCGATGAACAAATTGGAGATCATAAGCTAGGCCGTCATGCGGATTAATAAGCGGGGTTGATGGGACTTTGAATGGATTATAAAAAGACACAGAAATATGCTCTGAACCCCAATATAGAACATCATCACTCCTTCTCAAAAAAAAAGCTTGGGTGGTAAGATAAACTAAATCAGCGCAATCCATAACAGATCCGGCCGGATGATACATAAAAAAGGCGTTTTCCAAGCCTTTAAAATTACCCCATTTAGCACCAGTATTCTGGTTACCATCCACGTCTATAAAAACGCCCCAAGAGTACTCGATATAATGTTGGTTTTCAGGAAGAGGAGGAAGATATTTAAGAATATTCTTATCAACGCTTACGCCGGGGTATCTGCCAGAAGGTGTCTGACAGTAGCCAAAATCCAGCTTCATGTAAGCTTCAAGATCCTCACCATTGCTACGCCAAGTTGCTACGGTTCCAAAGTCAATACCATTTCCCTTGATAAGAGCATTTTCTGGATCAATATCATGTACGGTCTGGCCGATTGGGAGACCAAGGCCTACCAGAATCTGGTTGTTTTGATTGCTGCTTATTCCAACGTCTTGATCTCGAATGGTCTGGCTGCTTGGGAAATCGGAAGTTACAAAAACGTCATTGTCACTTGAGGTGATAACTACTGGCACGGCATCCATGGCGGATGTGGTAAATGGCCAGCACAAACTCATCAGCCCAACTGGTAGAATCAGGCTTTTAATAGACCGATACTTATTACCCGAATGGTTCATCTCATTCATTTTTATTGCCTCTAAGGGTCCGTCCAGATTTGGACATTAGTTTACATTTGTCGCAAAAAAGTAGACTGAAGTCAAGCAGGAAATCCTGCTTTGCACCGTGATCGACCCGTTGCCGGACAGCAAGACCCTGACGGCCTGCGGCGGCGCGGCGGCAAATACACGGCATGGTGACCATGTGCATCGGCACTGGCATGGGCGCGGCGGGGATCTTCGAGGCGCTGTAGCTGGTTGGGAAAAGTGGGCCAGGCGATTCATCCCGCCCGGTGTTGAGGCAAAGCCCGCCGGCGCGAGCCAGCGGGCTTTTTCGCGCCCGGTTTATGTCCGCGGCGCCATTGGGTTATGCTGCGTTTCGTTCGTCATTCATACGGGAGGAGTAACGCTCATGACTGCCATAAGGGTAGACGCCGGCCGCGGCTGGGCTTGGATCGTCGAGGGCTGGCAACTGTTCGCCCAGGCGCCGGGAATCTGGATCGTGATTTTGCTGATTTATCTTGGAATCAGCGTGGTGTTGTCGTTTATTCCTTTCGTCGGTGGGCTGGCCTACATGCTGTTGTCACCGGTGCTGGCGGGCGGAATGCTGTACGGGGCGGCGGCGCTGGCGCGCGGGGAACCACTGGAAATCGCCCACATGTTCCGGGGCTTCCAGGATCAGGAACGGATGGGGCCGCTGGTCCTGCTCGGTTTGATCAGTTTGGCCGGCTATGTGCTGATGGCGCTAGTGGTCATCGTGTTCATGGGCGGCGGTTTGATTATGGGGGCCACGTTGGACAGTACGGGAACGGTTGTACCACCCGAGGCCATGGGCGGTCTTCTCGCCGGCGCCGGTCTGATCGCGTTACTCATCATTCTGGTGCTCGGCGCTTTGATCACCATGGTGCTGTTCTACGGAGTTCCCTTGGTGATGCTGGCGGGCCAGAATGCCTGGCCAGCCGCGCAGGATAGCGTCGCCGCCTGCTGGATCAATATGTTGTCGCTGTTGGTGTTCGGGTTGATCTATCTGGTGCTGGCGGTGGTGGCGACCATTCCGTTCGGACTCGGGTTCCTGGTCCTGGGGCCGGTGACGATCGGCGCGGTGTACGCCAGCTATCGGGACGTGTTCGGGGAAGCGCCGGCGCGCGTCAATCTGGCCAAGTAGCGCGGCCCGGCGGGGAAACGCGGACGCAGCCTGACAAGTTCAGGCTGCGTCGGTTGGAGCGGGAACGGCGGGGCGGCGGGGAACGAACGAAGCGGGAGACGGCCGGCCATGTCGTGTCCTCACCGCGCTTAACTCGTCCCGGATAACAGCGAGTTGATCAGTCGCGTTCGCAGCAATTGCACCGCCTCGAACACTTCCTGCGCGGTTTCCACATACAGTGGCCCGGCTTCGCGGTACACGCTGCCACGATTGCCCACCAGGCTCACCTCGACCCGGATTTTCGGCACCATTTTGGTCTGCTGGTTATCCCACACCAGCGCTCGGTCGGCGGCGATGGCTAATGACATGACGGCATCTTCCCAGTTTGAGTCTCGATTCCAGCCCGAACTCCGCGCTCGGGCCAACGGACGCGATTGCGTCAAACTGAATTTATGCATATCGAATGCCAAAAACAAGAACGGCGTCAGAACTTGAATTCATCAATCAGCAATTGCAACTGCAACAGCGTCTGGGTGCTGATGTTCTGGATGCGGAACCCCGTATCGTAAAAATCCGGATTGACATCCAAGCCGCTCCACAGGCTATCCGCTACCAGGTGGATGCGCTGGCGTGGGGCGCTTTCCTTGGGAACGTCCACCCACAAGCGAAAGGTCTGGTTGGGCGGAATGAACTTGTCGCTGACCAACCGGATACCTTCCTTGTTGATATCCACGATGTGGCCCAACAATTCGCCGGTGTCTTCATCGAAGACGCGCAAATACATAACCAGATACCAGCGTTTGAGCTGGCGTTTGTTGGCACCGGAGATGGGATCGGCGGGGCTCATGGCGAACTCCTGGCGAATATGGGAGACCGGCGCGCGGCCAGCCTGGTGGTCCAATCAGACTGACGGTCCATCAAGGGACGGCCGTCGCCGGGTTCCGGGGAGGAAATAACGGTCATTGCTGGAGGCTAGGCCGGTACGGCTGGGTTCAGGCTATAGGTACAGGTGAAGCTGGTCTGGTCAAGAATGTGTCCGGCGAGCGCGGCCAGCACCTCCGGTCCGGTGAACTTGCCCTCCACCGGGCAGCGCGCCACATCGAGCGCGTAGAGAGTGAAAATGTAGTGGTGGACGATACTGTCGTTCCAGGGCGGGCAGGGACCATCGTAACCAAAATAGTCGCCGGCCATGGCGGGATCACCCGCGAACCATTCCCGATAATTGTTGATGCCCTGGCGAGAGCCACGGGGACCAGCCGGCCCCGCTTTGCCGCCAGGCGTTACCCCTTGGGAGAATTCGCCGGCCAGGATTCGCGCCGGTTCCGGAGAGAGATCCACCAGAACCCAATGATAGAAATCCGCGCGGGGCAAGTCGGCGGGGACTTGCCGTCCTTCCTGGTTGACGTCGTCCGCGCGAGTCGGTACGTCCCGATCATGGCAGATCAGAGCCAGCGACTGAGTACCCGCTGGCAGGTCGCTCCATTCGAGCGGCGGGTTGATATTGGAGCCGAGTGCGACATGGTTCTGGGAGTCGGCTACCCCAAAGGCAAATTCGGCCGGAATGGGTTGCTGGGCGCGCAGGACGGAACTGGTGAACCGCATGGCATTTCTCCTTGATCGAAAGCGGAATGGGCATGCATCGGAACCGTGGTCGAAGTTCGCGACCGACAGGTTCCTTCGGCGAAGCGAACCGACGAGCGGCAAGCCATGAGGATAGCTTGACCGACCTTTACCGTTTCTCAAAGAATCGCTGTCGCCTGTACAATGCCGGACGGTCGTGCATGACCTTCATGCACCATGATAAACCAATAGACCATGACAAGTCGCTCCGCCAGCCCGCCGATTTCCCCGGTGGCCGTCGCGTGGGCGCGAAACCAGCGTTTCATTCGGATTCGCTACTGGCGCGTTGGTGTTTCCACCCGTTCCAGCACCAGGGGTTGGCCATCAATTCCTGGGTAGGGGAGGCAGAAGCTTCACATGATGAGCGATCAAAACTCGCGCCATGCCGCGGAAAACGCGCCATCGGATCGAAACCCCACCGAGGTTGAGGATGAAGAGCTGGACGCCGAATCGCCGCCGCCGACGCGCGCGCCAAGCCTCTGGGAACCGACGACCGTCAGGCCGCCCGTCAGTCAGACCACGGTCGGCAAGCCAAGCCAACGACGAATCAAACGGGCGCCGCTCAAGACGGCGCTGTACATGGTCGGAGTGCTGATGATCATGTTCAGCGCTACCATGTTGCCACCGATGGGGGTAGCCTGGTGGTACGACGGTTATGCCGTAGTCCTGCCGTTCGCGGAGGCGATGGGGGCCATGCTGGGACTGGGCCTGCTGTGCTGGCTGCCGGTGTGCCGGTTCAAGGTCGATCTGCGCAACCGGGACGGCTTTGTGGTGGTGGTGGCGTTCTGGTTCCTGCTGTCGCTGATCGGCGCGTTGCCGTTCATGCTGTCCGACAACCCGCACATGGCATTCGTGGACGCGGTATTTGAGACGGTCTCCGGGCTGACCACCACCGGCGCCACCGTGTTGTCCGGCCTCGATGCCATGCCGAAGGCGATTGTCTATTACCGGGCGCAACTCAACTTTCTCGGCGGGATGGGCATCATCGTGCTGGCGGTGGCGCTGCTGCCGATGCTGGGCGTCGGCGGGATGCAGCTCTACAAGGCGGAAACGCCGGGGCCGATGAAGGACGAAAAGCTCACGCCGCGCATCACCGAGACCGCCAAGAATCTCTGGTACATCTACGTGGGCTTGAACGTGGCCTGTACCTTGTCCTTCTGGGCGGCGGGAATGAGTTTTTTCGATGCCATCTGCCACAGTTTCGCCACCCTGGCGCTGGGCGGTTTTTCCACCCACGACGCCAGCATCGGCTATTTCAATAGCCCGGCTATCGAACTGGTCGCCGGATTCTTCTCCATTGTCGCGGCGGTCAATTTCGCTCTGTTTTTCCTGGCTTGGCGTTCACGCAGCCTTAGGGCCATCTTTCAGGACGCTGAATTCAGGTTTTGCATGGCGGTTTTCGGGGGGATCATCGCCACGGCTTGCGCCTATCTCTATTGGAGTGGCAAGTTTCCATTATGGGAATCGGTTTATCACGGTTTTTTCCAGACCGCTTCGGTGATTACCGACAATGGTCTGGGAACGATCGGCTATCCGGCGGACTGGCCGATCTTCGTGCCGCTGCTGCTGTTGCTGGGCAGTTTCTTCGGCGGCTGCGTCGGCTCGACCTGCGGCGGCATCAAGGCCATCCGTTTCCTGCTGCTGTACAAGCAGAGCGTGCGCGAGGCGCGGTTGCTGATTCGCCCGTCCGCCCAAATCGCGGTCAAACTGGGTAATCATCCCATTCCAGACCGGGTGATGCAGGCGGTGTGGGGGTTTTACTATCTGTACATCTTCAGCTATTGCTTTTTCTCGCTGGCGCTGGCGGCGACCGGGGTAGATCTGGTGACAGCATTCGGCTCGGTGGCGGGTTGCCTGAACAACATGGGCATCGGTTTGGGCGAGACAGCGGTCGGTTTCGCCCCGCTGAGCGATACAGCGACTTGGCTGTTGTCGCTGTCGATGCTGGTCGGGCGGTTGGAAGTGTTCCCGTTGCTGCTGCTGTTCCTGCCGGACTTCTGGAAATAAGGCGAAAGGTGAACGATAAGCGAGGCTACACCGGCGAGTTGCCGCCAGCGCGGTTCAACATGGCGCGGTATTGTTTGGCGTCGGCGGCGCGAGCCACGCCGGACAAGGTGGCGCTGATCGTGGCATCCGACGCCCACGCGCCGGCCGAAGAGACGGAACGCTGGACCTACGCGCAACTGGACGAGGCGGTGCGGCGGGTCGCGGCGGGCCTACGCCAGTTGGGTCTGGAACCGGGCGCGCGGCTGATGATCCGCATGGGCAATACCAGCGATTACGCCCTGCTGTTCTTTGGCGCCATCGCTGCCGGTTGCGTGCCGTTGCCGTCCTCGGCGCAACTGACCGAGGAGGAGGCCGATTTTCTGTTGGCCGACTCCGGCGCCCGAGTTCTCGCCATGTCCGACGATCTGGCGATTGCCCCGCCGCCGGGCGTGCGAGTGCTCGGACCTTCCGACATCGCGACGCTGCGGACCCAATCCGAACCGCTGGATTACGTCGATACCGCCGCCGACGATCCGGCCTTTCTCATCTACACCTCCGGCACCACCGGCCAGCCCAAGGGCGTATTGCACGCCCAACGCTCGGCGTGGGGGCGGCGGCCGATGTACCGGGGCTGGTATGGCATTCGCCCGGACGATGTGATCCTGCACGCCGGGGCGTTCAACTGGACCTACACGCTCGGAGTCGGACTGACCGATCCCTGGGCCAACGGCGCGACGGCGGTGCTCTACAACGGTCCGCGCGATGTCACGGTCTGGCCGGCGCTGATGGAGAAATTCCGGGCGACGCTGTTCGCGGCGGTGCCGGGGCTGTACCGGCAGATTCTGAAATACAACGATCTCCGTGCCTTCGACCTGTCCGGCCTGCGCCACGGCCTGACCGCGGGCGAAGCGCTGAGTACCGCTTTACTCGAACAATGGCGAACGACGACCGGCAAGGAACTGTACGAGGCTTTGGGGATGAGCGAATGCTCCACCTACATTTCCTCCTCGCCCAGCGTGCCAGTGCGGCCCGGCAGTCCCGGCAAACCGCAGCCGGGCCGCTACGTGGCGGCGCTGCCGGTCGAAGGCGGGGAGGAACCGTTGCCGCCGGGCGAGACCGGGCTGTTGGCGGTGCATCGCGGCGATCCGGGCTTGATGCTGGGCTACTGGAACCGGCCGGACGAGGAAGAACAGGTCTATCGGGGCGAGTGGTTCATCGGCGGCGATCTGGTTCACTTCGACGCCGACGGTTACATGATCTACCACGGCCGCAACGACGATGTGATGAACGCCATGGGCTACCGGGTCTCGCCGCTGGAGGTGGAGCATTGCCTGAGCCGGCATCCGGCGGTGGCGGAAGTGGCGGTGACCGAACTGGCGGTGCGCGATGGCGTCTCGGTCATCGCCGCCTTTGTGGTGCCGCGCGATGCCGACGAGCCCGACGGGCTGGACGCCGCGCCGCTGCTGGCCTACGCCCACGCGCATCTGGCCGCCTATAAATGTCCTCGCGAGATCATTTTCACCGATAGCTTGCCGCGCACCGCCAACGGCAAGGTCCGCCGCCGCGATCTGGCCCGGTGGCGACGGTAGCCGGGAGCGTATGGAGAAGATTGCCCATGCTGATGTTGCCCGATAACTTCCAGCCGGCGCTGCTGCCGGCGGCTGATGCCGATGCGCCGAGCTGGTGGTTCGTGTTCGCCGGCGGCGATCTGCTGGTGCGACCGACCGCAAGCGGAGTCGAACTGCCGGCAGCCTCGATCTGGCCCTTCGCCAAGCTGCCGACGACGCGCCGGCTGTATCTGGGATCTCTGTGCGGCCAACCCTGCCATGCCGCCGAAGTGGAAACCACCGCGCCGCCGCCGGGAATGCAATTCGAGAGCTTGCGCGCCTTGTGGACGCGGCTGGACGAGGCCTTGCTCGGCGTGGCCAGCCACGCTCTACAATTGATGGAATGGGACCGCACCCATCAATTCTGCGGTCGTTGCGGGACGCCGACCCAGCGTCGGGCCGACGAACGCGCCCGGCATTGCGCGGCCTGTGGGTTAATTGCTTATCCGCGGCTCTCGCCGGTGGTCATGGTGCGCATTACCCGGGGCCGCGAAATCCTGCTGGCGCGTGCGCCGCGCTTCGCCCCGGGGACGTACAGCGTGCTGGCGGGGTTCGTGGAGGCCGGCGAGACGCTGGAACAGGCGCTGCGCCGGGAAGTGGCCGAGGAGGTGGGCATCCGGATTCGGAACCCGCGCTATTTCGCCAGTCAGTCTTGGCCGTTTCCGCATTCGCTGATGATGGCCTTCACCGCTGAGTACGCGGAGGGCGAATTGCAGGTGGACGGGCGGGAGCTGCTCGACGCCCGCTGGTTCGCGCCCGACGCTCTGCCAGGCCTGCCCAGCCCGATGAGCATGGCTTGGCGCTTGATCCAGGATTTTACGGTCCGGGAGATGGAGTAGCGCCCGTTCGGCGGCATGATCAACCCGTTTTTGGAGGTCGGCGATGAACGAACAATCCAGTCTGCTCGCGGGTTTCGCTCCGCCAGTGGGCGATCCAGGGTGGGAACAGACGCGCTTCACGGCCCTGTGGACGCGGGGTCTGCCGAGCAAGCCCGCGGAGGCCGAAACGGTTTATGCCCGACTGATCGAACTCTATGGCGAACCGCATCGCCATTACCATACTTTGAATCATATCCGCCACTGTTTGCGCGAGTTCGACCGGGCGGCGGCGCTGGTGGACAATGCCGACGCCGTCGAAATGGCGCTGTGGTTCCACGACGCCATTTATCAGCCGGGAGACAAGGATAACGAACGACGCAGCGCCGACTTGTTCCGGCGATGGTCGGATGGGCGCGCGGACCCGGTTTTCCAGCAACGGGTGGATGATCTGGTCATGGCGACCACGCACCGTGAGCCGCCGGGCTGGCGCGACGCCGGGTTTGTGGTGGATATCGATCTGTCCAGCTTCGGTCTGCCATGGGAGGCGTGCGAACGGGACGGCCTCCTGATCCGCGCCGAGTTCGCGGAGGTTGCCGATGATCAGTACTATCCGGGCCATCTGCGGTTTCTGCGAGCTTTGCAGGGCCGGCCCACCGTCTTTTGCACGGAATCTTTTCAGCAACGCTACGAACGGGTCGCGCGCGAGAACCTGGCGCGAATCATTGCGGATTTGCGCGCGCGCGGTTACCGCTGACACGGGCGGTCACGAAAGATGGGGAGTGGAGCATGAAACTGAAACTGGGCAGTCTGATCTCCGGGCTCGCTGACCGGGGAGCGACGCACCAGCAGATATCGGCGACCGTGCTGTTCGCCGATATCTGCGGCAGTACCCGGCTGTTCGAAAAGCATGGTGATGTCCGCGCGCGGCAGATCGAGACGCAGGTGCTGGATATGCTCACCGCCAAGACCAGCGCGCATGGCGGCGAGGTGATCAAGACCATCGGCGATGAGATCATGAGCCGTTTTGCGGATGCGGAATCGGCGGTGCGCGCCGCCTGCGAGATGCACCAGACGCTTAAGGATGATCCGGCACTGGCGCAATTGAATATCGCGGTCAAGATCGGTCTGCATCACGGACCGGTGTTGGTCGAGAAGAACGATGTGTTCGGCGACGCGGTGAATATCGCCGCCCGGATGGTGTCCCTGTCCAAGGCGGATCAGATCATCACCAACCGCGAGACGGTCGGACATCTGCCAGCCGAGATCGAGCGGATGACGCGCAGTCTCGGGCAATCCCAGGTCCGGGGCAAGCAGGAGGAAATCGAAATCTGCGAGGTGATCTGGTACGAATCCACCAGTCTGACCCAGATGGCCACCGGGCACCATGAGGAACTGCGCAGCCTGCTGTTCGCCCGGTTGGTGCTGGAGTATCGCGGCAAGAAACTGGAACTGGTGCCGACCGCACAAACTTTTTCGATTGGCCGCGGCGAGCGGAGTAGCCTGGTGGTGGATCGGGAACTGGTGTCCCGCAGTCATGCCGATATCGAGTTTCGCCAGGGCAAATTCATTCTGGTGGATCACAGCACCAACGGTACGTACCTGCTCCTGGAAAACGGCGCGCGGTTTTTCGTTCGGCGCGAGGAATTCAACCTGCACGATCGGGGAATCATCTGTCTGGGGCAGGTGGTCGTGGAAGACAATCCCGATCTGATTCGCTATCAGTGCGTTCATGCGTAGGGCAGGCCGGGATCGCCCAGCCGCGCGATCTGGCCGATGGAGCGCGCCTTGTCGAAGTAGCGAAGGATGTAAAGCCGCTCCGTACCCGGTCTCACTCGTGTCGCAGCGCCTCGACCGGCTTGAGCAGGGCGGCCTTGCGGGCGGGGTAGAAGCCGAAGAACACGCCAATGCCGGCGGCGAACAGGAACGACAGCGCTATCGCGCCGCCGGTGATCACCACCGCCATTTCCGCCAGTTTGCTCACCAACCAGGCGCCACCGACCCCCAGCGCCACCCCGATCAAGCCGCCAAGCACACACAGCAGCAACGCCTCCAGCAGGAATTGCAGCAGGATATCGCGGCGACGGGCGCCGACGGCCATGCGGATGCCGATCTCGCGGGTGCGCTCGGTAACCGACACCAGCATGATGTTCATGATGCCGATGCCGCCGACCAGCAGCGACACCGAGGCAATCGCGCC
>WBZP01001952.1_pt1 | contig 24446 bp, 21 predicted proteins | sample 5204301 | NCBI WGS metagenome assembly WBZP01 (sample SAMN12412401, study PRJNA552823) | activated sludge metagenome | isolation source: activated sludge from nitrification reactor of wastewater treatment plant... | place: USA: Pennsylvania | collected 2017 | reverse complement strand
GTTGTCCGCTGACCGGATGGACAGCACGATGGCCCACCGGGTGCTGTCGGCCTTGTTTGACCCGGTGGACTGATCGATGGCTGGCCTATTTATCAGCTATCGACGCAACGACCAGCCCGGTTTTGCCGGACGCCTCGCCGATGCCCTGGAAGAGGCCTTCGGAAGAGACAATGTCTTTCGCGATGTCGAGGATATACACCCCGGCGACGATTTCGTCCTGACCATCCAGAAGCAGCTTGGCCGTGTCAACGTGATGCTGGTGATGATTGGCCCGGCCTGGCTTACGGCGAGTAAAGACGGCGCTCGCCGACTTGACGATCCGGATGATTTTGTCCGGAGGGAAGTTCAAGTCGCGCTGGAATCGGGAATAGCGGTGCTTCCCGTTCTTGTCGATGGGGCTCTGATGCCCACTCTGGCGGATTTGCCCGACGCGATTGCTGCACTGGCCCGCCGCCAGGCATTCGTCCTCTCCGACGCCGGCTGGACAACCGACATCGCCCGTCTGGTGGCTTACGTCAGGCCACTACTCAACGCCCGGAGTCAGGGCGCCTTGCGGCCGAAGCGCATGGCCTGGGTTGTGGCCATCGGAATTCTGATCATTGGGCTTGTGGCCCTGATTGCGATGGAATCGCGAACGGTTTCATCCAGGACGTCATCGCCTCAGAACTCGCCGGAAGGTGCTGCACTTCTGACAGGGCGCTGGACTGCTCAGGTCAAATACGATTGGGGTGACGTACATGATGAAATTTTCGACCTGCGACTGGAGAATGGCGAAGTACATGGGACGGCCAGCTATTTGCAACTGGCGCGCACTGTGGAAGAAGGGCGGTTACAGGGCAACCGCCTGAGTTTTGTAACGCATAGCCAGGAAATGATGGGCGACTCGCCCCCCCGCGAGCAGACCCATCGTTATCGAGGAGAGGTCAAGGCGGGCGAACTGCATCTGGTGCTGGAAAGTCGTGGCGGCCTGACCACCCATACACCGGTGGAATTTACCGCGAGGCGCGTCCTGAAGTAGTGCCTGGAGGCGTCGAACGCCCGGACGCGGCATGGGGCAAAGATGACGACGTTGCCGTTCAGGCGGCCTCGCCCTTAACCAGCCCCTCCGGAGGTTGCAGCCTGGTCAGCAACACCTTGTCGACGCGGTTTTTGTCCATGTCGACGACCTCAAAGCGACAGTTTGCCACCTCGAACTGATCTGTCACGATGGGAATCCGACCAAGAACATACATGACCAGCCCTCCCAGCGTATTGAATGCATTTTCGTCTTCGCCTGGCAACACGTCGTCAATACCGATCACCGATTTGAGGCGCTCGATCGCCACACTGCCGTCGATCAAGAACGAACCGTCGGCGCGTTCGACGATGTCCTGTTCTTCCTGAATATCCGAGGACGGGATTTCACCGACGATCGAGGTCAGCACATCGGTGAGCGTGACGAATCCCTGCAATTCGCCATATTCGTCGACGATCAGCGCACATTGCTGGCGCGCCTTGCGAAAGCTCTCCAGCAGGTGCGTCGTCGTTGCGCCTTCCGGAACGTACAACGGCGAACGAAGGCAACCCTCTATATCCAGCTTTTGACCCTGCAGCGCAAATTTCAGAAGATCGGCAGTGCGCAGTATGCCGACGATATGTTCCAGACCATCGCGACACACCACGACGCGCGTGTAGGCATTTTCGGACAGTCGTCGCCGAATGACGTCTTCCGGTTCGTCCAGGTCAATTACGAAAATGTCATTGCGGTGCGTCATGATCGCGCTGATGCGCTGTTCATCGAGGCGCAGCACATTGGACACGATGGCCTGTTCGCTTTCGTGAAAGATGCCGGCAATCGCGCCCTGACTCATCAGAACCTTGATTTCGTCGTCGGTCACTGGCGGTTCGTCGCTACGACGCGCACCAATCAAACGCAGCAACACGCCGGACGACAAGGAGAGCAGCCAAGCCAAAGGCCTGGTCATCCGCGCCAGCACGTTCATCGGTTTGGCCACCAAGCAGGCGATTGTCTCCGGTGCCAGCAATCCCAAGCGCTTCGGCACCAACTCGCCAACGACGACCGAAAAATAAGTCAAGCCGACGACGACCAGAGTGCGCGCCAGACCCTTGGCGTACGGCGCCAGCAGCACGAATTCCGCAAACCACTCGGTCAGCGGATCGGCCAGCGCACTTTCACCGATTGCACCGCTGAGAATGCCTACCGTCGTGATGCCCACCTGGATCGTGGATAGAAAACCGGTCGGCTCGTTGGTAATGGTCAGCGCCGCCTCGGCGCCAGGGTTGCCGTCGTCCGCCAACCTTTGCAAGCGCGCACGGCGCGAGGAAAAAACGGCAATCTCGGACATCGCCAGAAAACCGTTGAAAAAAATCAGGCAAACAAGGAGTACCAGATCCATTTATCTATTCATAACTACGGGATGATCGATTGTTCAGTCCGACGTCTTGTGACCATAGGGTTCGTGAAGGTGCACGGGTTCCGTGCGTTTTTTTCGCAAACGGAGATTGAGCATTTCAACGCCAAGCGAAAATGCCATGGCAAAGTAAATGTAGGCTTTAGGCACATGGTGTCCGAGACCATCGGCAACAAGCGTCATACCGACCAGTAATAGAAACGAGAGCGCCAGCATCTTGATGGTCGGATGATCCGAAACGAAGTTTCCGATACCTTTCGCAAAAAGCATCATCAGTCCGACCGACGAGACGACGGCAGCAATCATCACCGAAACGTCATTGGCCATGCCGACGGCGGTAATGATCGAATCAAGCGAGAATACCAGGTCGATGACAATGATTTGAAACACGATGGCCGATAGCGTCGACTTGACCGCCTTCCCTTCCGCGCCCTCTTCGCCTTCAAGCAACTGGTGAATTTCCTGCGTGCTTTTCCAGAGCAGGAAAAGTCCGCCGGCGATGAGAATGATGTCGCGCGGCGAAATAGGCTGCCCCAGCACATGGAACAAAGGCTCGGTTGCGCCGACGATCCAGGCCAAGACAAGCAGCAGGCCGATACGCATAAACATGGCAAAAAACAAGCCGGTCTTGCGCGCTCTTTCCCGGTCTTGCGGCGGCAACCGGTCAACCAGGATGGAGATGAAGATGATGTTGTCGATACCCAGAACCAGTTCGAGCGCTGTGAGCGTGAAGAACGCAATCCATGCTTCAGGATCAGTCAGCAGTGACAGCATTTCCATTAATTGCACCGACGAATGAAGTGCGACAGATTGACGGAGTGATCGACCGGGCCGTCACGTATCCGGAGGATTATATCAGCACCCCAAATGCACTGACCAATCCATGGACTCTTCGGGAAGGCGTCCCAGCCTTAGGCCGCATTGAGAACGGAACCGTCGACGGCGACGATGGCTTTGGCCTGATTGAAGTCATCGGCATAGCGGCTGGCGTAAAGACAGCAGGCCAACTGGTTGGCAACTGGCGTCGGCAAGGCGACTTCGCCCGACAGGACTCGCCGCATCCAGACCGCGGTGGATTTCGCGTCACAACTTTCGGGTAGCAGTGGCAAGGTCTTCAGGCTCTCGTGTTCGGCTTCGAACAGTATGTCGGTGACGCCATCATGCAAATGCTCAATGCGCGGACGTCGTTTGGGATTGGCATAAGGTTCGCCTTCAGTCCCGCGTAACAACAGGGCGTGCGTTCCCGATGCACTCAGCACTTCGCGCATGGTCATGAGGTAATCGGGGTGCGTGGCGGCAGCAAGCAGCAGGCCGCCACCTTTGAATGGATCGAGCATCTTGACCAGGCTGTGTGCGCTATTGCGCAACCCCAGGCGACTGCGCAAGGCTAGCTGGTTGTTCAGGCCGGGCGATACGATGGCCAGCGGCACATAGGCCAGACCATTTTCGTCCAGCGACTGCTGGGCCTGTATCTGGCTGGTGCTCGGCATCAGGCCGAATTCACGAAGAATCTGCGCCGTTGTCACGCGACCGTAGCCTTCGATTTGGCCATGCAGCACCACGGGAATACCGAAACGTCGCAAGAGCAGTGCCAGTAAAGGAGTTAGATTCACGCCCTTGCGTGCGCCATTGTAGGTGGGGATGACGACCGGCCGGATACGCCCTGGCGGGCAGCGAAGCGAGTTCAAGCGCTCGTTTGCCGCCGTCAGGAAACCCAACATCTCGTTGACGGTTTCCCCTTTGACCCGCAAGGCGATGGCAATGGCACCCAGCTCAAGATCGGCCACCCCGCCGTCGAGCACGGCACCGTAGAGCTGTTGCGATTCTTCAAGAGACATATCGCGCGCGCCTTCGCTTCCACGTGCGATTTCCCGAATGAAATGTGCGTAATTCATGACGCCCTCGCAAGAGTTTTCAGACGACTGCTTCCTGAACCTGTCCGGATATCATCCGTTTGATTTCGGGCACGCAAGAACCACAGAAAGTTCCACATTTCAGTTTTTCCTGAAGCTGAGACAATGCTTCACCATGACTCATTTCTCTCTTGAGCTGGGCTTCGGTTATATCGGCACAGACGCAGACAATCCGGCTTTTTTCCAGCAACCGGTTTGGCGGATATCCGATCGGCGCAACGACCCAACGAATGAGTGTCGCATCCAGCGTATTATCCGTCATGGACTCCTTGAGCCATGACTGGGCCAACGTTTCACCCGCGAGTCTAACACCGGTCAGCTTGCCGTCGGTCACTATCGCCCGCTTGCTGATCTGGCGATGCTGATCAGCGTAGACTATGGCCGATTCATCTTCAGCGAGGCCGAACACTGCGTCGATCTCGCGCAATTCGACTTCTGTCAGGGCATCAGGCATCGCCGCGCAGAAAATAACCAGTGGTTCGGCCCGCCCATAAAGCCCGACTGACGCATAGGCGAACCTTGCCATCAGCGAACGTGCTTTTTCCAACAATGGTAAGGCAGCGAATTGCCCTTCTCCCGCCTTGCGCAGGACGACCAAAGGCCACGGCAAACCGGCCTTCCGAAGGCTCACCGCAGCGTGCTTGAGTTCGGGTTGCTGAGAATAGGGATCGGTGGCCGAAAGAGTCAGTGCATTGACGCCGGCACTGTTCATGAACTGTTCCCCCCAGTGCATGGGCATCCAGGCACACCCGCGACGCAGCGATTCGTCCGACTTGACTCGCACGACAACGGTGCCGCGGGGGTTGGAGACGCGCGCCAGATCTCCGCTTTCCAGCCCGGAAAGGCGCAAATCGACGGGATGCAAGGAAATTTCGGGGCCTTCGTCGAGGTTGAACAGGCGTGCGACAGTTCCGGTCCGACTCATGCCGTGCCATTGATCGCGCAAACGTCCGGAAATCAGGCTGAGCGGGTACGCGTCGCTGGTTGACTCAGCGGTGGGCTGGTGTTCAACGGGAACAAAGCGGGCTCGGCCGTTGGCTGTCGCATACACGCCGTTTTCATAGAGCCGCTGACGTCCACCACTCGCCGCTTCCGGATACGGCCATTGTTGCGGGCCGGCCGTATCGAGCAAGGCGTAGCTCAGTCCGCTGATATCCAGATCGCGCCCACGTGTGGTTTCACGATGTTCGTTAAAAATATCTTCCGCACAGGCATAGGGGAACAGCTTCTCGGTCAGCACATTTTCCAGACGATGGCCAAGACGACGGGCAAAATCGACAACGATTTCCCAATCGTGACGGGTCTCGCCCGGAGCGCTAACGGCGGCTCTGATGTGGGTAATTCGACGCTCGGAGTTGGTGACCGTCCCTTCTTTTTCGCTCCAGGAGGTGGCCGGCAGCATGAGGTCGGCGAAGGCTGCGGTATCGGTATTGCCGTAGGCCTCCTGCAATACGACAAATTCGGCGGATTGGAGTGCGGCTCTCACCTCAGCCTGATCGGGCATCGACTGGGCCGGATTCGTGCAGGCGATCCATACGGCCTTGATTTCTCCACGTTTCATGGCCGCGAAAAGCTCAACAGCGGCCTTGCCCGGTTTCTCCGGCACCGATGGCACACCCCAAAGTCTTGCCATTTCGTCACGATGCACCGGGTTGGCCATGTCACGATGGGCTGACATCAGGTTCGCCAGTCCGCCCACTTCGCGTCCACCCATTGCATTCGGCTGACCGGTCAGCGAGAACGGGCCAGCGCCGGGCTTACCGATCTGTCCGGTCGCCAGGTGCAAGTGGATCAGGGCTGCATTGTTGTGCGTCCCATGGGAGGATTGATTAAGCCCTTGACAGTAAAGCGAAAGCGACGCGCGAGATTTACCGAACCAGCGGGCGGCCCGGATAATGTCGTATTCGGGCAGGCCGCAAATCCCTGAAACGAACGCCGGGGTATAGACCGAAATCACCTGCTCCAACGCCGCGAATCCCTCGGTATGCGCGGCAATATATTGTCGATCAACAAGTCCTTCGGCCAGTAACACATGAAGCAGGCCATTGAAAAGCGCAATATCGGTGCCGGGCTTTAAAGCAAGGTGCAAATCGGCGATTGCGGCCGTTTCGCTGTATCTGGGGTCAATCACGACAATCTTGAGTTGTGGATTGGCCGCGCGGGCATCTTCGATACGGCGAAAGACGATCGGATGCGCCACTGCCGGGTTCGCGCCGGCGATGATCAAGCAGTCGGCCAGCGCAATGTCCTCGTAACTGCAGGGCGGCGCATCGGCGCCCAGCGTCTGCTTGTAACCGGCAACGGCGGAAGACATGCACAAGCGTGAATTGGTATCGACGTTGTTGGTGCCGATCAACCCTTTGGCCAACTTGTTGAAGACATAGTAATCCTCGGTCAACAACTGGCCGGAGATGTAAAAGGCCACACTGTCCGGACCGTGACGACGGATGATTTCGGCAAACCGGCCGGCCGCTTGATCAAGCGCGCGATTCCAATCCACACGCTGTCTTGGCTGGCTCCGCTCAGAGCGGAGCATGGGATGAAGCAGTCGGTAGTCCGTACGATCGGTGAGGTGTAGCGTTACCCCTTTGGAACATAGACGGCCGAAATTGGCCGGATGATCCGGGTCACCCTTAACGCCGAGAATCCGGTCGTTCTCAACCTCGATCAGCAGGCCACAGCCCACACCACAGTAACAACAGGTCGATTTTACTTCATTGGCCATTGATCCACTCCTTTGCTTGTTTGAGCAACAGGCGTGCCAAGATCAATAAATCAATGAGTTACAATTTCTCGAACGGATAATTCGCAGACCAACGCTTCAATTTGGTGCACCCGTGACGACCTGCGCCTCAATAGCGGGCAGGGCTATTTGATCCGCTGCAACCTGGGGCGCCCGGGTGGCGGCGTGGCAGGGGGCTCTGGTTCCTTGTCATCGACAGCCGGCTCGATTTTGCTATCCGGACCGGGTTGATCGTCGGTTCCGGGCTCAAACGCCATCCCCGCTCCGTTTTCACGGGCATAGATGGCAATCACATTGCCTATCGGCACTGAAATATCACGCGCCACGCCGCCAAAGCGCGCCTGGAAGGTGATTCCGTCGTTGGCAATTTTCAAATGCCCCGTCGCTTCATAAGCAATGTTCAGCACAATCTGGCCGTCATGAACGAACTCGCGCGGCACGCGCGTGTGTTTGCCTGTTTTTACCGTAATGTACGGGGTGAATCCATGATCGCAGCACCATTCGTGTATGGCGCGAATAAGATAGGGCTTGGTCGATGGCAGTTCCATGGGTCTTCCCGAAGCCAATTGATCAAACAGGGATGCGACGGATCTGACGCGGGAATCGGGGCGCCGGTGAACGACTGCTTCCGGATTAACGCCGCATGGCCTTTTCCGACGGCGTGAGCGCGTCGATGAAACCCTGGCGGCTAAAGATACGCTCAGCATATTTCATCAATGACGCCGCCGACTTCGGCAGTTCAATCGCATAGTGATCCAGACGCCAGAGCAGCGGCGCAATCGCCACATCAAGCATCGAAAATTCTTCACCCAGCATATGTTTCTGCTTGGCGAATACTGGCGCCATCTCGGTCAGGCGATCACGAATGATCTGTCGCGCTTTATCGGCCGTCTTAAGGTTTTTTTCCAAGGCATCGATGTACAGGAAGACTTCGCGTTCCATCGTGATCAGCAGCTGGCGAGCACGCGCACGCATGATCGGATCAGCCGGCATCAACTGCGGGTGTGGAAACCGCTCGTCAATGTACTCATTGATGATATTCGGCTCATAGAGGATCAAATCGCGTTCGACGAGCACCGGCACGCGGCCATAGGGGTTGATCATGGCGATATCTTCCTGCTTGGCGAAGAGATCGACATCGATCACCTGAAAGTCCATACCTTTTTCGTACAGAACGATGCGGCAACGTTGGCTGAACGGGCAAGTCGTTCCCGAATAGAGATTCATCATGATGCGTACCCCAAGAAACGAACCGGCATCGAGACGTTAAGAGGCGAGATCGAACCTTAACGCCGGCGATGCCGAGACCAGAAAAGTGACGGCAAATTCTACTTGATGTCTTTCCAGTAAGCTTTCTTCAGCGCATAAGACACGCCAAAGAGAATAACCAGAAAGCCCAGAACAACATAGCCTAAATGCCTGCGGAAGCCGGCAGCCGGCTCGCCGGCCCAGACGAGGAAACCCACCAGATCGCCAACCTGCTTGTCGTACTCGGTCGTCGATAACTGCCCGGGAACCGCCAGATCCAGTTTATGCGTTTCGTGATTCAACGCCTGCTGGCCCTGCAGTTCCCAAAGAATGTGCGGCATGCCCACATTGGGAAAGATCGCATTGTTCCATCCGGTCGGACGCTGATCGTCGCGATAGAAGGAGCGCAAATACGTATAGAGCCAGTCTGCACCGCTTCCATGCTCCGACGCACGTGCCCGAGCCACCAGCGACAGATCGGGCGGCATCACGCCAAACCACTTCTTTTGCTCGGCTGGGCGCGCGGCAACACGCATCTGCTCGCCGATCTTGTCGGCAGTAAACATCAGATTCTCGCGGACCTGCTGATCGGTCAAGCCTAGTTCCGTCAACCGGTTGTAGCGCACGAAACTCAGGCCGTGACAGTTAAGACAGTAGTTGACAAACAGCTTCGCTCCATTTTGCAGGGCCGGTTGATCGCCCTGAATATCGGGTGCCCGGTCAAGATGCAATGCGGCGCCAGAAGCAAATACCGTAATCGGTACAAACAGGAGCGCCAGCAGGAATTTCTTCATGATGTTCGCTTTCATTTGTAAGTTACCCTTTCCGGTTCCGGTTGACACTTGTCGATCTTCGAATACCAAGGCATCAAGAGGAAAAAGCCAAAATAGATGGCGCTACAGATTTGGGAAACGATCTGCCCCATTGGCGATGGCGGCAAGGTACCGAGATAGCCCAGAATCAGGAAAGAAATGACAAACGCGGCAAGAAAACCCTTGTAAATCGGGCCACGATAGCGAATCGATTTGACCGGGCTCCTGTCGAGCCACGGCAGGAAAGCGAGGATCACCACGGATGCACCCATCGCCAGGACGCCCCAGAACTTGGCATCCAGACCGAAAAGCGGCCATACCATCGAGCGCAGTATCGAATAGGCCGGCGTGAAGTACCACACCGGGGCGATGTGCGGCGGGGTCTTCAGCGGATCGGCCGGGAAGAAATTGTTGTATTCCAGGAAATAGCCGCCGCCCTCCGGCATGAAGAAGACGATAATCGCAAAGACCATCAGAAAGACGACGACGCCGACGATATCTTTCACCGTGTAGTACGGGTGGAAAGGAATGCCGTCGAGCGGTATGCCTTTGTCGTCCAGTTTCTTCTTGATCTCGACTCCATCCGGATTATTCGAGCCCACTTCATGCAGCGCCAATATGTGTGCGGCAACGAGGCCGAGCAATACGAGCGGTACGGCAATCACGTGGAAGGAGAAGAAGCGGTTCAAGGTTGCATCGCCGATCACGAAATCGCCGCGAATCCAGACAGACAGCGGCTCGCCAATCAGCGGAATGGCGGAAAACAGATTCACGATGACCTGCGCGCCCCAATACGACATCTGTCCCCAGGGCAGGAGGTAGCCCATGAAAGCTTCGGCCATGAGGCACAGAAAGATCATGGCGCCGAAAACCCAGATCAACTCGCGCGGCTTGCGGTACGAGCCGTAGAGCATGCCACGGAACATATGCAGATAGACGACGATGAAAAAGGCCGAAGCGCCGGTGGAGTGCATGTAACGGATCAGCCAGCCCCAATTTACATCGCGCATGATGTATTCGACACTGGCAAAGGCGATGGGCACACCGCTGGCGTTGAGTGAAGCGTCCGGTTTGTAGAACATCACCAGGAAGATCCCGGTAACGATCTGGATCACCAGCACCAGCATCGCCAGTGACCCGAAGAAGTACCAGAAATTGAAGTTCTTGGGCGCGTAGTATTCGGAAAGATGGCCACGCCACATGGAAGTTGCCGGAAAGCGCGCATCCACCCATTCGAGCAGGTTCCCCTGCAACGACCCATCGGATTTGTATTTTTCGTAGTTGGTATTGGAAGCCATACCTTACGCCCCCTTCTTGTTTTCGCCGATTAGAATTCGAGTATCGGTGAGGTAGGTGTGCGGAGGCACTTCAAGGTTGGTCGGAGCCGGCTTGTTCTTGTACACACGGCCGGCATAGTCAAAGGTCGAGCCGTGACAGGGGCAGAGGAACCCGCCGAGCCAATCGGACGCCATCCCTTCATCGGCGCCCTTCTTGAATTTTGAAGACGGCGAGCATCCCAGGTGAGTGCAGATGCCCACGGCGACCCATAGATTCGGTTTGATCGAGCGCGTCTCGTTCTTGCAGATCTCGGGCTGCAGATCAACCGCGGATTTCGGGTCGGCGACGGCGTTGTCAAGCTGGGGCAAGGTGTCCAGCATGTCCTGCGTGCGGTTCAGAATCCAGACCGGCTTTCCACGCCATTCGACGGTGATCATCTGTCCCGGTCCGATACTGCCGATGTCGACCTCGACCGGTGCGCCAGCCGCCTTGGCCCGCTCGGATGGCAGCATGCTGGAAAGAAACGGAATCAAGGCGGTCACCGCTCCGACTCCTCCGACAGCGGCAGTAGCGACGATCAAGCGCCGCCTGTCACCATCCACTTTGCTCATTGTACTCATCGTGCTGATCCTCAGAACGAAACACCCGGTTTTGAAATGGCGTGAAAGCTAAACCGGGCGATTATACGGCATTCTGCCCCGGTATTGAAGGGACACATGCCAGATCCCTATCACGTCAGCGACCTTCGCTCCCGGACGGCCTGCGCAAGCGTTCCGGCATCGACATATTCCAGTTCACCGCCGACCGGAACGCCACGGGCGATGCGCGAAACGCGGATGTCACGGCTTTTGAGCATCTCCGCCAGATAATGCGCCGTCACTTCGCCTTCGTTGGTGAAATTCGTGGCGAGAATGACTTCCTGCACCACGCCATCGCTGGCCCGCGCCAGCAACTGATCAAGCTGCAATTCACGCGGACCGATGCCATCCAGTGGCGAAACACGACCAACCAGGACGTAATAAAGCCCCGTGTAGGCGTGCGTCTGTTCCATCATGTTCATGTCGATTGGCGTTTCAACAACACACAGCAGACGGGCATCGCGTTTGTTCGACAGACATCTTTCGCAGATATCGACTTCGGTAAAGGTGTTGCAGCGTTTGCAATGGCGCAACGCACTTAGGGCGCGCAACAGCGAATCGGCCAGGTGCCGGGCGCCCGGCCGGTCATGTTGCATCAGGTAGTAGGCCATGCGCTGAGCCGATTTCGGGCCGATTCCAGGCAGGCAACGCAGCGCCTCGATCAAGGACTCGAGGCTCGACGGCGTCGGCATCAGAATGGCAATTTCATTCCGGCCGGCAGATTAAGCCCGGCGGTGAAGCCGGACATGCGTTCCTGGGAAACCTGCTCGGCACGGCGCATGGCGTCATTCAGCGCGGCGGCTATCAGATCTTCAAGCATCTCCTTGTCGTCCATAACGGATTCATCGATCGAGACGCGGCGAACATCGTGCGCGCAAGTCACCAGCACCTTGACCATGCCGGCGCCGGACTGCCCCTCAACTTCAATCTGCGTGAGCTGTTCCTGCGCCTTCTTCATGTTCTCCTGCATTTGCTGGGCCTGTTTCATCAGGCCGGCAATTCCACCTTTCATCATCGTGCATTCCTCAATTGGGTCAAACGGGTTTAATGGAAGATTCAATCAGTGTCGCGTCAAATAGGTCAATGACTTCGCGCACGAATTCATCCTGCTCGACGGCCGCCACGGCGCGATCCTGACGTTCGCTGTTACGACGCTGGGTGGCGGCGGCGGGCGTTTCGACCGACGCCTCGTGCAGGTCGATCGTCAGTTGCATGGGGCAACCGAAATAGTCGGTGAGAGCCTGCTGAAGCTTGTCCTGCGCCGGTTTCATCTGCAGATGGCGATGCGTCGGCGAGAGGCCAAGTTCAATCCGCGACTTGTTCAATCGGCGCAGTTCGCAATGCTGCCCGAGTTCACGCGCCATTCCGCCCAATTTGAGCGCAGCCAGGATCTGATGCCAGTCTGCGCCCACAGCCGTCGAAATCGCCTTTTCCAAGGTCGATTCGCCTGCTTCCGTCAGGACGGCGGTATCCGTGGTAACGGTCGCTACCCTTGCCTCGACGGGGACGGTCTCGGCACTGCCTGACGTCTTGCCAGCGGCCGCAATAGCGGCGTTCATCGGTGGCGGCGTTGTCAATACTGGGGGGCGCTTTCTGGAGGCCGTAGCCAGGTCTGGAGCAAGCGCATCACTGGCCAGTGCGGGGCGGAAAGCGTGCAGTCGCAATAGCGTCATGACAAAGCCGGCATATTCGTCGGGTGCCAGGGGCAATTCCTTTCGGCCATGCACGGCGATCTGATAGGCCAGTTGCACATATTCGGGGTCGAGTTCCGCCGCCAGCCTAAGTATGCGTTCCCGTTCCGGCAGATCGTCGGCGACGGCCTGCGGCGCAAATTGGGCCACTTGCAGACGGGTGAACAAGCCGGCCATCTCCTGCAGCGCCGCGTCAAAAGACAAACTGCGTATCGCCATATCGTCAGCCACGTGCAGCAGGGCGGCCGAGTCACCGGCCAGCAAGGCGTCGAGTACCGAAAACAGATAGTCCAGATCGACAGTGCCCAGCATTTCACGCACCTGGGCTTCCTCGACCCGGCCGGCACCGTGGGCGATGGCCTGATCAAGCAGCGACAGGGCATCGCGCATGCTGCCAGCGGCCGAGCGCGCAAGCAGGTTGAGTGCTCCTGCTTCGGCACTGATCGATTCGACTTCGAGGATGTGCTTCAGGTGGCTGGCAATCAGCGGCGGTGTCATTTGCTTGAGGTTGAACTGCATGCAGCGCGACAGAACCGTGACCGGAATTTTCTGTGGATCGGTCGTCGCCAGAATGAATTTGACGTGTTCTGGCGGTTCTTCCAGTGTCTTCAGCATGGCATTGAAGGCAGAATTCGAAAGCATATGCACTTCGTCGATGACATAGACCTTGAACCGCCCACGCGTTGGTGCATAAACGGCATTTTCGAGAAGCTGCCGCATTTCATCGACTTTGGTATTGGTCGCCGCGTCAACCTCGAGCAAATCGATAAAGCGGCCCGTATCGATTTCAGTACATGACGCGCAGACGCCGCAAGGCGTGGCCGTAATACCCGTCTCGCAATTGAACGATTTGGCCAGAATTCTCGCCAGCGTGGTTTTCCCGACACCCCGCGTGCCGGTAAACAGATAGGCGTGGTGCAGACGCTGCTCGCTCAGCGCGTGAGTCAAGGCTCGAACAACGTGCTCCTGCCCGATCAGGCTCTCGAACGTTTTCGGTCGCCACTTCCGTGCCAGTACTTGATAAGTCATCGGTGGATTTTAACCCGGATTGTCCTGGAAACCTCAGTTGGACGGGGTGGCAAATGCTTCACCGGAGCGCTACCCGCCCGATTCCGACGAACATGGCCTTAACGCTTCAGATCGCTGGTGACCTGTTGATGACGCAGGTTCCTGGCGAATTCGTGTCGTGCACGTAACCGTGGATCGGTGACGATCTCGCCTATCGTTTCCCCAAGTACCATGACGATACCGAGCAGCGGCAAAACCAGCATCAAGCCGGCAACCCCGGCCACGGCACCACCGACAAATATCATCACCACGGTCAGCAAGGGATGCAGATTGAGGCTTCGCCCGATGGTCATCGGCATGAAAAAGAAGTCATCCAGGAGGCGCACCCAAATGAACAGGCCAATGGCCGCGTAAGCCATGCTGGGATTGGTGGGAAAGTCGGTCGCCGCCACGAGCACAACCAGCAAGCAGCCAAGAATTGAGCCGATATACGGCACCCACGCCAGGACGGCGGTCATCAGACCCAGCACATACGGTGCTGAAACACCGATCAGCGAAAGCCCGAAAGCCAGACACAACGCGTCAATCAAGGTCAGCTTGATCAAACCCTGAAAATAGAGCCTGGCCGTATGGTCGACCTGATCGAGCAAATAGAGTGTGCGCTCAAAAAAAGCGTTGGGCACGGCACGGCTGAGAAACATCTTGAAGCGCCACCCGTCGCGCAGGAAGAAGAAAGCGAGAAACGGCGCCAGCAGCAGCGATGGCAGCCAGGCCGCCGCAGTCAACGCGGCAGACGTGAGGTACGTACCGGCAAACTTGTCGCCCAATTCGCTGATGTTTTGCGTCAATTGATCGCTCAGATGCGCCTTGGCGGCAAAAGCATAATTTCGCTCGGCCCAGGCCAGCGTGTCGGCAATAAAATGCAGCCCTCCCTCGATGTAGCGCGACGCCGAATCCTGCCACGAAACAATATGCGCACTGATCCACGGGAATGACAACAAAATGACGCCAACGGCCACGGCAAAAGCACTACCACTGACCAAAGCCGCCGACGTAGCGCGTGTCATGCCACCCAACACCAGGCGTTGCTGCAAGGGGAAAAACAGGTAATAGCCGATCAGGGCCAGTAAAAAAGGCACGACCAGCCAGAGAATCTTCTGGAACAGGAAGAGCAGCAGGCAGGTAAAGAAGAGGATCGCCAGCCACACCAGCGGCCCTGAACGATAACGTTGCCGTCTCATCGCCGGCCTTACTCGCTGAACGCCTGATCGTTATGCACTTTGCCGCGCAAACGCACGCCCAGGTGACGAGCCAGCTGCAGGGCGATTTTCGAGGCAATCAAGGCATGCGAATGCATCAAGCCCAAAAAATCGCCGCGAAAAAAGACCGCCAGCGTACAGTTGACCGCTGCCCGCGCCTGCGCCGAACGCGGCGCATCGTCGAGCAAAGCCAGCTCGCCGAAGAAATTACCCCGTTCGAGAACGGCGATCGGATGGTCGCTCTCCCCCGGATGGCAGATCAGCACTTTGCCGGCGAGAATGAAATAGATGGCCTGCCCCTCCTCCCCCTCGTCGAAGATCACTTCGTCCTTCAGGTAAGTTCGTTCATGCAAGAACCCATCGACAATCTTCATTTCACGGGTATTCAAGTCGACGAACAACAGAAGGTTCCTGAGATCGTTCAGGCGTTGTGCGGGCTTGTCGCTGGCAAATAGGCTTAACATCGCGGTCGGGGCAACTCGTCAATGAATGCAGCAGGATTAAACAGACTCCCAGCGATTCTAAAGCAAAGTGCATGACGCGACCATGAGTGCGCGTCTGACGTGCACTTGGCAATCAGGCCGAAGCAAACCGGCCATGGTCGGAGTGAAGCGTTTTCGGGTATCCTCGACGCGGTTCGTTTGCTATATGACGTTTCTCGATCCGGAATGATAGGAGGGTTTATGGATACCTTGCTCAAACTCGGTTGGGCCGCCGGAGCAGGCGGTGTATTGCTTTGTTTGCTCAGTGTCGCGTTTCGTCTGGCTGGCATGTACTGGATCGGCAGTTTTCAGTCCGGCACCCTGTTGCAGGCGGGCACGGCGGCGATGGTTTTTGGGTGCTTCTGTCAGCTCGTAGTTCTCACGCAACGCCGATAAACCCGGCACGTCCCCAACAAGCGGTCGCGCGAGTGATGTGCAGCGACACTCGGCGTGACGCAGAGCATCGCCGATCTTCACCACGCCGGCGCGCCCTGCATTGACGAGCGGCGCGTGACCGGCGGCGAGCGCGACTATCCCGTCATGCTGACCAGACCGATCGACAATCCGAACGGTATGAAGAGCACGCTAACGGCGTTGCCGATAACCACAATGGCGGCCATTTTTTCCGGATCGCGGAGATACGACTCGGCCAAAAGATGGTTCACCACTGCGGGCGGCAACGCGGCAAACAGAAAAAGCAACGCCCGGTGCTCTGCCGCAAGAGGCAACCACGGCACGAGCAAACCAGCGATCAGAAGCCCGGCCATCGGGCAAACAAGCGCACCGGCAAATCCCACCTTCAGGTCGGACCGCCGCACGGCGGTCATGCGTACTCCAAGGGAAAACAGCATCAAGGGCAAGGACACGTCGCCAAGCAGCTTGACGGGATGCAAAACGATTCGCGGTAGCGGCAACTCAAGCAGGCTGCTGAGTATACCCAGCACCGTCGCCATGACCACCGGGCTCGCGATGATGCGCCGCCAGGACAGATCGCTTCCGATCATGTACGCACCCAAAGTGAAGAACATCAAGTTTGTGGTGACGAACAGCAGCATGGCATGAGGAAACTCGCGTTCGCCAAACGCCAGCAGAGCCAGTGGCAAACCGAGCGTGCCGCAGTTGCTGAACATCATCGGCGGACAGAACAGTTTCGCATCGACTCGCATCCAGCGTGCAATCGGCAATGCGACCACTCCCGAACCGATGACGATGATCGCTGTCGCGGCGATCAGCCAGCCATCGAGTCCGGCGTCGAAACGCCTGGTGGCGAGTGCGGAAAAAACCAGAGCGGGAAGAAATATCTCGGTGTTAAGACGGTTCGCCACCGATACATTGACATGGGTGTTGTAGGCATAGGCAAAACCGATAAGCACCACTGCGGTCACCGGGATCATCGTCGAAATCAATTGGTCGATCATGATTTGCTCCTTCACGCACAGACGCGTTGAGCAGCGGAAATTGCCGTCGCCCGGTAACAGGCAACCGCCTCGGGTACGGTCATCCCGCAACGCCAACCCACGCCTGCGGCAGCAGCGTTGCAAAACGAAATCACGCCGCTTTCCCACATCGATCGCGCGTCGCCGATCCGTGCCGTGCGATGATCGACGGCCGCCGTCGGAATGCCGCGACGGTCGAGAACCGGCAGCCTGCTGATTCCTTCCGGCTCACCACGGCATCCGGCGTCATGGAAGAAGGCGGCGCAAGCGTCAACCGCCAGCGCCAGACGCGGATCCGGCGCATGCAACGCCGCATGCGAGCCGACGACCACGATCTTGCCGTTGTCGCCGGGGCGCACCAGGCAAACCGAATCGCAACCGATGACTGGCGGTTGGCGTCGTGCCGACCCGAGCGAATAGCGCTTTTCTACGAAGCGGGGCAGCCGTCCGTACGGTGCGGGGGTATAGCAAAGTTTTTGCGCGGCATCGTGACAACGATCGCCAGGGCGTACGCCGCTGGCAAGGGCGTGGTAATTGGCGTGCGAAATAAGGCCGGAAGCCAGCGCCAGCTCGGCTTTGCCCATCGGCGCGCTTCGCCGGTCCACCGTCGCAGCCGCCATGCCGATTGATTCAAGCAGACCGAGCGAGGCAATTCCCGCGGCATCCTTGCCGACCCCGGCGTCATTCAGGATGACGGCATGCACCCTGGCCTGTGCAGCCAACATCCCGGCGATGATTCCGCCATGCGATCCGGCCACCAGAACCTTGCCGCTGTGCCAACCCCCAAGCGTGGTCACGCTATCTTCAGTTACGATTTCCATGTTGTTGTCTCCTCGGAAAATCTCGTCTTGCGACGAGAGAGGAGCATCCAGCGCGAATGAATTCCGCACGGGCGATACCCCTCGATCCGCATGCTCCGCTCATATTTTTTCGGGCGCAATCGGAGAATGGGGGCAGGAATCGGTACTTGGATTCAACCGGTGTCTGAGTGGGACGAATCAAATCAGCCCGCAGGATGACTGAAATACATCGCCCGGTTCATGGCAAACCGGTGGCGTTGCAGCGAGGGGTGTGATGTCTCTGGCGTGTCGCCAGGATGGCGAATAAGGCCGGGGACGGTACGCAACGCCACAGAGAAACAGGCGAAGGCATACCCTCAGCGAATGCACGGCAACGACTGGCGAATGCAACCGTTGCCGTGCTGAAATGGTGATTGTCTAAACGGGGTTTGAACGAACGTTTACGCGAAGGCCGCCAACAACAGTCGTTGACTCACCCCTCGGCGCGCTGGGCGCGTTTGCGCTCGTGCTCGACGAGGTAGCGTTTGCGCATGCGGATGCTCTTGGGCGTGATTTCAACGAGTTCGTCATCGTCGATGAACTCGACGGCGCTCTCCAACGTGACATCGACCGGCGGCACCAGCCGCACGGCCTCGTCGGTTCCCGAGGAACGAACGTTGGTCAGTTGCTTGCCCTTGATCGGGTTGACCACGAGATCGTTATCGCGTGAGTGAATGCCGATGATCATGCCTTCATAGAGGCGGTCACCGGGTACGGTGAACATGCGGCCACGATCCTGCAGCTTCCACAATGCATACGCCACGGCCTCGCCTTTCTCTGCCGAGATCAGCACGCCGTTGCGGCGGCCGGGCATGTCGCCCTTGACCGGGGCGTAGTCGTCGAAAACATGGCTCATCAGCCCGGTGCCGCGGGTCAGATTCATGCATTCGCCCTGGAAGCCGATCAGGCCCCGCGCCGGGATGCGGTATTCGAGACGGACGCGCCCGCGACCATCGGACACCATGTCCTGCAGATCGCCCTTGCGGTAGCCGAGCGCTTCCATGATGCCGCCCTGATGCGCCTCCTCGACGTCCAGCGTGAGCATCTCGTAAGGCTCGCACTCGACGCCGTCGACCATCTTGTAGATCACTTTCGGGCGCCCGACGGCCAGCTCAAAACCTTCACGGCGCATCGTTTCGAGCAGAATCGTCAAGTGCAGTTCGCCACGACCGGAAACGAGAAAGGAATCGGTTTCGCTGGTCTCTTCGACGCGCAGCGCCATATTGGTCAGCAACTCCTTGTTCAGGCGCTCGCGGATCTGGCGACTGGTGACGAACTTGCCTTCGGTCCCGGCATAGGGGGAGTTGTTCACCATGAAGGTCATGTTCAGCGTCGGCTCGTCGATCTTCAGCATCGGCAAGGCCTCGGGCCTGTCGTTGTCGGTGATCGTACAGCCGATCGAAAGGTCGTCCACGCCCGTCACCAGGACGATATCCCCAGCCACGGCTTCGTCCAGCGAGACCCGTTCGATCCCTCGGAAGCCGAAGACCTGATTGACCTTGGCCGATTTCGGCAAGCCATGTTCGAATTTGCCATCGGCATCGGCCTGACCGTACATCACGGTGATCTGCTGCGCCGCTTTCAGGCGACCGCGCTGAATGCGGCCGATACCGATGCGGCCAACGTAAGAAGAGTAATCCAAAGCGGAAATCTGTAGCTGCAGCGGGCCGTCGATTTCGTCGGCATGCGGCGGCGGCACATGTTCAAGAATCGCCTCGAACATCGGCCGCATGTCGGGTGACGGTTTGGCCAGATCGAGCGTGGCGAAGCCATTAAGCGCCGAAGCGTAGATCACCGGAAAATCGAGCTGCTCATCGGATGCGCCCAGCTTGTCGAAAAGGTCGAAAGTGTGATCGACCACCCAGTCCGGGCGGGCACCGTCTCGGTCGATCTTGTTGACCACGACAATCGGCTTCAAGCCCAGCGCCAACGCCTTCTTGGTCACGAAGCGCGTCTGTGGCATCGGGCCTTCCACGGCATCGACCAGCAGCAACACGCCATCGACCATCGATAACACGCGTTCGACTTCACCGCCGAAGTCGGCGTGTCCCGGCGTATCGACGATATTGATGTGCACCCCTTGATAATCGACGGCCAGATTCTTGGCCAGAATCGTGATCCCCCGCTCCTTTTCCAGATCGTTCGAGTCCATCACGCGTTCGGCAACGTGCTGGTGGGCTGAAAAACTTCCTGCCTGATGCAGCAGCTTGTCGACGAGTGTCGTCTTGCCGTGGTCGACGTGGGCAATGATGGCGATGTTACGAACGGAACGGGACATAAGGGGCTAACGCTTTGAAAAAAGGGGCTGATTCTAGCACGGATGCCTTGGAAGAAGGACTAAAACCTCACCAAGGCATCACCGGGTGCCTTTTGCTCTGCCTGGTGGCTGTGCGCTTGCCCTGCATTCCCTCCGGTCACCTTTGGTCGCCTTGGTGGTTCGCATTCCCGGCTTTTGCGTTACTCCCACATCCCGGTGCTTCAGCCCCGTTCCGGCCGGTTGAAACCCTGGGATCAGGTGCTTCTTGCCGCTGCCGATCAGGTCTGCACGGCCCATCTGTCGCAGTGCATCACGCAGCAAGGGCCAGTTTTCGGGATCGTGATAGCGCAGAAACGCCTTGTGCAGTTTGCGCATGCGGCTGGCGCGAACGGTTTCGACCATCTCCGAGGTTTGCGGATTGCGCGTCAGTTTCTTCAACGGATTGCGCTGCGTGTGGTACATCGCCGTGGCAATGGCCATCGGCGTTGGCAGAAAGGTCTGCACCTGATCGAGCCGGAAGTTTCGTTGCTTGAGCCACAAGGCCAGATTGAGCATGTCCTTATCCGTTGTTCCGGGGTGCGCGGCGATGAAATACGGAATCAGGTACTGCTCCTTGCCTGCTTCCTTCGAATACTTGTCGAACAACAGCTTGAACTGGTCGTAGGTGCCGATGCCCGGCTTCATCATGTGCGCCAGCGGCCCGTCTTCGGTATGTTCCGGCGCAATCTTCAGATAGCCGCCGACGTGATGCGTAACCAGTTCCTTGACATAGTCCGGCGAACGCAGGGCAAGATCGTAACGCAGGCCCGAGCTGACCAGCACCCGCTTCACGCCCTTGATGGCCCGTGCCTTGCGGTAGAGCTGGATAAGCGGCGCGTGGTCGGTATTCAGGTTCTCGCAGATGCCGGGGTATACGCAGGAAAGCAGACGGCATGAGGACTCGATTTTCGGATCCTTGCAGGCCAGCCGGTACATATTGGCCGTCGGTCCGCCCAGGTCGGAAATGGTTCCGGTAAACCCCGGCGCTTTGTCCCGGATCTCCTCGATCTCGCGCAATATTGACGCCTCGGATCGGCTCTGGATGATGCGCCCTTCGTGTTCGGTAATCGAACAGAACGTACAACCGCCAAAGCAACCGCGCATGATGTTGATCGAAAAACGGATCATCTCGAACGCCGGAATCTTCGCATCGCCATACGAAGGATGCGGTTTGCGCTGGAATGGCGCTGCAAACACCTCGTCCATCTCCAGCGTGGTCAGCGGCAGCGGCGGCGGATTGAGCCACACATCGCGTTCGCCATGCCCCTGAATCAGACAACGGGCGTTGCCCGGATTCGATTCGATGTGAAAGGTCCTCGACGCATGTGCGTATAGCACCGGGTCGTTCACCACCTGCTCGTAAGACGGCAGACGTATCGCCGTACGCGTCCGATCCAGCTTCGGCATCCGTGTATGCGAGTGGAATTGAATCACTTTGGCCGGTGGCGCTGTTGCTGCCTCTGTCTTCGAGGCACAGATTGCTTCATTGCCCTTGTCGGGTTCGAACGCATAGGGGTCGGCATGACGAATCAGCAGTCCGGGCGTATCGACTTCGCTTGAATCGATCTCCGACCAATCGCCAGCAGGCAGCCAGCCGCGCGGCACCATGAATGCCGTGCCGCGCAAATCGCGAATTTTAGCGATCTCCTCGCCTGCGGCCAGCCGGTGTGCCAGCGCCACGATGGCGCGCTCGGCGCTGCCGAAAATGAGCATATCGGCTTTCGAATCCGGCAGGACCGACCGCCGCACCTTGTCCGACCAGTAATCGTAATGTGCGATACGGCGCAAGCTGGCTTCGATCGAGCCGATCACCACTTTGGCTTCGGGAAAGGCTTCGCGGCAGCGCTGAGCATAGACCACCACGGCCCGGTCCGGCCGCTTGTTGGCTTCGGCATGCGGCGTGTAGGCGTCATCCGAGCGGATCTTCCGGTCCGAGGTATAGCGATTGACCATCGAATCCATATTGCCGGCAGTCACGCCATAGAACAGATTGGGCCTGCCCAAGGCCCTGAAGGCTTTCGCCGATAGCCAGTCCGGCTGGCTGATGATGCCGACGCGAAAGCCTTGTGCTTCAAGCAGGCGGCCGACCAGCGCCATGCCGAAACTCGGGTGATCGACGTAAGCGTCGCCTGTTACCAGGATGATGTCGCAGGAATCCCAGCCGAGCTCGTCCATCTCGGCGCGCGACATCGGCAAAAATGGAGCGATGCCAAAGCGCTTGGCCCAATGTTTGCGGTACGAGAAGAGGGGTTTCGGGACGCCGGCGGGCACGTCCGTCCTGGAGGAAGTCATAGGGGGCGCATTCTACAGGCACAGCGAGTGTGGCAAATACGGTAAATACGGCGATTTCAGGCTATGGGAGTGCGCTCGACGTTGAATGGTTCATTGCATGACGCCTGCCAGGAGGGCAACGACGGCGAATCGAACAAGCCCTGGCAAAATGCGAACCCGGCTTCAAAATGCGCTGCCGCCACCGCAGACAGCGGCGCGCCCAGTTCAAAACCTTCCCCGGCCAGACACAGGATGAAGGCGGGCGGCGGCGCCGCCGCATGTACTTTGACATACAAGCCGAGCAAGGCTTCCGGTGCTACGGCATGGGTGGTGTACCCGACGCCCCGCTCTCCACGGCCTCCCCACCCCACCCGAGCCGCAGAAAACGCAAATGGCGCCGCGGTTCCCTCGCCGGCATCGACAAACAGCACCAGCTCGCGGTCCTTGAGATCCAGCGTGTGCTCGATCTGCAGCTGGAATTCCTCGATGATTTCGACCGGCCCAACCTTTCCGGTACTCGCCAGCCAGTCCTGCAGACGGCGTGCCAGCAAGGGGCCCAGTGCATCGTCACCTCGGCTCTCGTTACCCAGAGCAAAGAGCAGAAACGGCTTTGGCGTCAATGGGCTCAATACCCGCCGTCGCCCGAGGTACAGCGGCGGTCAATCTCGCGCCCTTCGGCATCGAGCAGTGTCACGTGCAGCGGCATCTTGCCGAGCGCATGCGTCGCGCAGGAAAGGCAGGGATCGAAAGCACGAATCGCCACTTCGATATGATTGAGCAAACCTTCGGTCAGTTTGCGACCGCTCAGATAACGCTTGGCGACGCGCCGCACCGCTTCGTTCATCGGCTGATTGTTATGCGTGGTCGACACGATCAGATTGCACATGGCGACCAGATCGTCGTCATTTACCTGATAGTGGTGGAGTAGTGTCCCGCGCGGCGCCTCGATGACGCCGACGCCTTCGCGTCGATGCGGGCCGGAAACCATCAGGTCGGTTCCAGAAATGTCGTCATCATTGAGAAAATCCTTGATCGTCTCGGCGGCATGCAGCATCTCGATCATGCGCGCCCAATGGTAGGCCAGCGGAGCGTGGATCAGGCCTCCCTTGCCGTAATCGACGAAGACGCGGCGTTCGGCTTCGGCCAGCGGCGACGGGATGAAATCGCAGTTCTGTACGCGCGCCAGCGGCCCCACCTTGTACCAACCGGTCTCGGGGCCGAGCGCGGTCAGGAAGGGAAACTTCATGTAGCTCCACGGTTTGACCTCTTCGCGGATCAATTGCTGGTAGTTCTGGACATCGACACCATCGACGATGATCTGCCCGTCGGCGTCGCGCACGCGCAAGGTGCCATCGTAGAAGTCGAGTTCGCCTTTGGCGCCGACGATCGAAAGAATGTTCGAACGGAAGCTGCCGAATTCGTCATACAGCCCAGGGTCGGCATTATGCAGACGCCTGACCAGATGCACCGCGTCACGGCTCCAGGCGATGGTCTGGTCGACATCGGCCAGCAGGCCGTCGCGCTCGGCACGCGTGAGCGAACGATTGACGCCACCGGGAACTGCGCCGGTGCCATGGATGCGCTTGCCGGCGGTCAGGCGTATCACTTCCTGGCCAAACTTGCGCAACAGCACGCCCTGCTTCGCCACTTCGGGATAGGCCGCGGCAACGCCGACGATGTTGCGCTTGCCGACTTCGCTTTCGAAACCGAAGAGAAGATCGGGCGACGAAAGGTGGAAGAAATGCAGCGCGTGCGACTGCAGGATCTGGCCGTAATGCATCAGCCGACGCAGCTTGTCGGCCGCCGGCGTCAGGCGCGGCGCTCCAACGACATGATCGAGTGCCTTGGAGGCAGCCAGATGATGCGACACCGGACAGATACCGCACAGGCGCTGTACCATTACCGGCACTTCCCAGTAGGGACGGCCCTGGATGAATTTTTCAAAGCCGCGAAACTCGACGATATGCAGGCGGACTTGCTGCACGATGTCGTTCTCGTCGAGCAACAGCGTCACCTTGCCGTGTCCCTCAACCCTTGATACCGGGTCGATGGCCACGCGGCGCAGGGTGCTTGCATCGGCGGTAGCGGTTTCCAGTTCAAAGCTCATGATGATTCCATAGC
>WBZP01001951.1_pt1 | contig 24456 bp, 25 predicted proteins | sample 5204301 | NCBI WGS metagenome assembly WBZP01 (sample SAMN12412401, study PRJNA552823) | activated sludge metagenome | isolation source: activated sludge from nitrification reactor of wastewater treatment plant... | place: USA: Pennsylvania | collected 2017 | reverse complement strand
TGTGGATAGCTCGCCTGACGGCGACCTTCCCACATAACCACAACCCCGCCAAAAGCCAAACCTTTTTTGATTTCGGATTCAACGTCAAAACCGATCGCTCAGACTCATACCTGGATTGGAATGGACTCGAGACTGAAAACGCCGCGACCGCCGGCAGCCGCGGCTTGGCGCCAAACGCGTCAGCGGAATACCACAGTCTTGTTGCCATGAACCAGCACGCGATCTTCGAGGTGATAACGCAAGCCGCGCGCCAGCACGTTCTTTTCGATGTCCTTGCCGTAGCGCACCATGTCCTCGACCGAATCCGAGTGATCGATGCGAATCACGTCCTGTTCGATGATCGGGCCCTGATCGAGCGCTTCCGTCACGTAGTGGCAGGTCGCGCCGATCAGCTTGACGCCCCGCGTATACGCTTGATGGTAGGGCTTGGCGCCGACGAAGGAAGGCAGGAAGCTGTGGTGGATGTTGAGAATCCGCCCGGGGTAGGCCGCGCACATTTCAGGCGGAAGAATTTGCATGTAGCGCGCCAGGACCATGGTGTCGCCGTGCACTTCCGCAAACAGGCGCCGCACTTCCGCATAGGCCGCCGACTTGTTGTCGGCTGGCACGGGCACGTGATGGAAAGGGATGCCGTGCCACTCGACGAAGCCGCGGAAGGTTTCGTGATTGGAGATCACGCAGGCAATCTCGATATCGAGCTCCTTCGACTGCCAACGCGCCAACAGGTCGTAAAGGCAATGCTCTTGTTTCGAGACGAGGACCACGACGCGTTTGCGGACCGCCGAATCATTGATCCGCCAGTCCATCTGCAATTGCTCGGCCAGGGGCTGGAAGCGGAGGCGAAACTCGGCGAGGTGAAAGGGTAGCGACTCCGCCTTGACCTCGATGCGCATGAAGTAGCGGCCGTCCAGATCGTCGGCGTGGAACCTCGATTCGAGAATCCAGCCCTGGTGCTGCGCAATGAAACCTGTGACGCGGGAAATGATGCCCACCTGGTCCGGACAGGAAGCGGACAGCGTGTAAAAGCGCGCACCGTGCATATCTAAATGCCTTCCCCGCATCCCCTGCCCGACGCCTGGCGTGACACAGCAAGTCGGGTGCGCCAGCACGGCGCGGCAATGGGCGACACCCTGTCTGCGCGCACGGAACGGGATCGCCCGTGGTGACGCGGTGTGGCGCGCGACGGTCCTGTCGATCGCGCGTTCCATCCTGAGACGGCTCGGCGGCGGGCCCTCATAGGCACGCCGCCGCCTTGTCGATTTCCGCGCGCAGTTCAGAGTAGTTCATCGTCACGGGAAACTGCGGGAACTCGTCAATGACGTTCTGTGGCGGATGAAACAGGATGCCGGCGTGGGCCGCGCTCAGCATCGCCGTGTCGTTGTAGGAATCTCCCGCGGCGATGACCTTGAAACAAAGCTGGCGAAAGTGTTGCACGGCTTCCCTTTTCTGGTTCGGCATGCGCAGGTGGTAATTCACCACAAAGCCGGCCGCATCGACCTCGAGCCGATGGCAGAACAGCACAGGCATGTGCAACTGCGCCATCAGCGGCATGGCGAACTCGTAAAAGGTGTCCGACAGGATGATGACCTGATAGGCGCTACGCAAAGCGTCGAGAAAATCCCGGGCGCCGGCCAGCGGGCCCATTTCGGCAATCACCTTCTGGATGTCCGGCAAACCCAGTCTATGGTCCTTCAGCAGGGCCAGCCGGTACTTCATCAATCGGTCATAGTCCGGCTCGTCGCGTGTCGTGCGGGAAAGCTCCGGGATCCCGGTGCGCTTCGAAAACTCGATCCAGATCTCCGGAACGAGCACGCCTTCGAGGTCGAGACAGACGAGTTGCACAGATTTTCTCCCTGGGCCGGCGTCCCCCGGATGAGACTGCCCACCGAGCGCGGGTGACACGCCGCTCGACGCCAGCAAGCGCCGCAAAAAGCGCGATTTTACCTGTTTGCTTTCGCCGCGGCTCTTGGAGCGAGGCCCAAAGCGCACCGGAATCGGCACTCGGCCGGGATTCAGAGGCCAACAGCGCTCAGGTCGAGTTGCCGGTCCTTCATCGGCGGGCACCAGAAATAGGCGCCGGTGACCGGGCGCGTAAAGGTGAACAGGGCATCCGTTACGCCGTCCTCGGCGCCGATCATTCTGCCCAGCAAGGCTTCGAAGGCCGCGAAGGACTTGCCGAAGGCGACAAACACCAGACCGGCCGCGTGCTCGTCCGCCCAAGGCATCGAGCGCCGGAGGACGAAGGCCTCCGGATCGAAGCTCTCCTGGGCCGTTCGTTTGACATGCGCCGAGGGCGGTGCATCGTCAAGCTCCTCGTTGTCGCTCTTGCGGCGACCGATGGCATTGTCCTGCTCGGCGGGGGTCATGGCCTCGAAGCAGTCGAAATCATGAACCCACTGCTGAACCGCGACGAAACTCGCGCCATCGAGGCCGCTGCCTTGCCCCTGAACGGACGCGGCCGCAACGGCGGCCGCGTCCTTTGGATTTTCGGTTCCGTCCTCGTATCCGGTCAAATCGCGACCCGAGCCGTGGCGGAAAGCGTCGATGGTTTGGCACACCCGAAACGCAGGGGACAACGCCTTCTCGATCGCCCGCGAGCGAAGCATCAACTCGCCTCGATCGTCTTCGCGCAGCCAGCACCAAAGGGCCGCTGGAGTGGAGGCCACCTCGATACTCGCAGCGCCATCGCGGGGAAATCCGGTCAGCCCCGCGATGTCACGCCCGAGCGCCAGCACAAGGGACCGTCCGAGACCGACGACCACCCGATTCCCGTCGGCCAAGCCCTTAAGGGCGCCAAGCGCAGCGCCCAGATCGGATCCGGGAATGGCGGCCAGGCACAGATAGCGCGCGAGCGCCGGCACAGGGGCCAGTATGCCGGGTTGAATCTCAGGCATCACGCTTCCTTCTCAAAATCCGTCCGAGGACTGCGAAGCGCGGCTTCGCTCGAATACTCCAGCACCCAAATATAATTCGCAGTTTAGACCGAGTCCGGTGGCTTCGGTCCGCGCGGCGGTCTTGTCGTTTGGCTCTGATCGGTTTCTAATACCCGCATTTGCTGCTTTCACTTTCGGCGTTCGGCCTGCCCTGGAAGACGTGCCCGCATTAGAACTCCGCGACGCCTCGGATCTTTGAAACCCCACCACGCCTCGCTTTCGAGTCGTTCCAAAGGCATATCGCTGTGCAGTTGTTCGCTCTGGGTATAAATCATCATAGCGCCCCGCTGGCCGTGCGCGAGCAGGTGGCGTTTGACCCCTCTCACATGGGGCAGGCGCTGCACGACCTGCTGCGCAAGACGCCAGTGCGCGAGGCCGCGATCCTGTCGACCTGCAACCGTACGGAACTGTATTGCGCGGCCGATCAACCGCAGGCCGCCGCAGACTGGCTGGCGGAGTATCACACGCTGGCGCCACAGAAGATCCGTCCCTATCTCTACCAGCATCCGCAGCAGGCGGCGGTGCGTCACATGTTTCGCGTTGCAGCCGGTCTGGATTCGATGGTGCTGGGCGAACCGCAGATTCTTGGTCAGATGAAACAGGCGGCGCGCGCGGCCAAAGAGGCGGGAACGCTGGGCACGCTGCTGGGCAAGTTGTTTCAGCGCACCTTTGCGGTGGCCAAGGAAGTGCGTTCGACGACGGCGATTGGCGCCAACACGGTGTCGATGGCGGCCGCCGCCGTACATCTCTCGGCACGCATTTTCGACAGCGTCGCGGCGCAGCAGGTATTGTTCATCGGCGCCGGCGAGATGATTGAATTGTGCGCCGCCCATTTCGCCGCGCAACAGCCGAAGCGGCTGACCATCGCCAACCGCACGCTGGAGCGCGGCGCCGATCTGGCGGCGCGCTTTTCCGCGGACGCCATGCGCCTGGACCAACTTGGCGAGCGTTTGGCGGATTATGACATTGTTGTTTCGTGCACCGCCAGCTCGCTGCCCATCATCGGCCTCGGAATGGTCGAGCGGGCTTTGAAGGCGCGTCGTCACCGACCCATGGTCATGGTCGATCTGGCTGTGCCGCGAGACATCGAAGCCGAGGTCGCCAGGCTGGACGATGTGTTTCTGTACACGCTGGACGATCTCGGCCAGATCGTCGAATCCGGTCTTGAATCGCGGCAAGCCGCCGTGGTCGAAGCCGAGGCGATCATCAGCGACCGCGTCTCCGGATTTCTGCACTGGCTGGAGGCGCGCGACACGGTGCCGACCATCCGCGCGCTGCGGGACTCGGCGGAGCGCGCACGCCGCCACGAAGTGGAACATGCCTTGAAACTGCTGGCACGCGGCGACGATCCGGCCAGGGTGCTGGACGCACTTTCGCACGGCCTCACCAACAAGTTGCTGCATGCACCGACCGATGCGCTGAATCAGGCCGAAGGCGCGGAGCGCGCCGAGGTTTCGGCGCTTATCGCGCGCATCTACCGCCTCAATTCCGGAGAGTAGCCACATGCCGTGGCATCGACCGCCGGGGCGCAATTCCGTCCATCAGTGAGCAAGCGTCCTCTATTCGACTTGACTGGCTGGACGCTGGATGTCCTGCGCCGGATCTTGTATTGGGGAACGCGGACCCAGGTCTTCCCGGAAACACCCGAGGCGCTCAAGCTGCGCGCCGATCTTGCGGTTTGCTATGTGCTCCACGAACGCCATCTTTCCAACCTGCTGGTGCTCGATCAGGAGTGCCGCCGATTGGGCCTGCCGCCGGCATTGGGACCGCTGCGCGACGGCTCCTTTAGCGCCCGGCGATCCTTCTTCTTCCTGTTGCGCAATACGCGCGGCCGGTTGGTGCCCGATCCGCGCAATGATCATTCCGAGCTGCTCCAGTCGCTGGTCAGAACCGGCGTGGCGAACTCACGGTTCGACGTGCAATTGGTGCCGGTGACGATACTCTGGGGACGCGAACCCGGGAAGCAGGACTCGATTCTCAAGGCTCTGTTCGCCGAAACCTGGCAATCGGTCAGCACGTTTCGGCAATTGTTTGCCATGCTGATCCACGGCCGTCATACCGTGGTGCGCTTCAACCCGCCGGTCTCCCTGCGCGAACTGGTGAGCGGCAACGGCGACGAGGCCCACGCGCTGCGCAAGCTGGGACGGATTCTGCGGATACACTTCCGGCGCCAGCGCGAAATGGCGATCGGTCCCGACCTGTCGCATCGCCGCACGCAGTTGCGGGCCTTGCTGAACACGCGGTCGGTCCGCGAGGCGATCGAGGGCGAAGCGAAACGCAAGTCGATTTCCCTGCTCGCCGCGCAAGAGTCCGCCAGTGAATTCGCCCTCGAGATCGCGTCGGACTACAGTTATTCGGTGGTGCAGGCTTTCTCGCTGCTGCTGACCCTGGTCTGGAACAAGGTTTATGACGGCGTCGAGGTGCACAACTTCGAACGCGTCACGGCGGTGGCGCCGGGACACGGCATTGTCTATGTACCTTGCCACCGCAGCCATGTGGACTATCTGTTGCTCTCGTACATCATTTTCAACCGGGGCCTGGTGGTGCCGCACATCGCCGCAGGAGCGAACCTGAATCTGCCGCTGGTCGGCTCGCTGTTGAGGCGCTCGGGAGCCTTCTTCCTGCGCCGAAAGATCAAAGGGGAACCGCTCTACGCGGCCGTCTTTCTTGAATACGTGCACCTGATGATCAGTCGCGGTTTCCCGATCGAGTACTTCATCGAGGGCAGCCGCAGCCGCAGCGGGAGGATGTTGGCGCCCAAGGCCGGCATTCTCGCCATGACGGTGCAAAGTTTTGTGCGCAGCCGGTCCAGGCCGCTGGTTTTCGTGCCGGTATATATCGGCTACGAGAAGTTGATGGAGGGCAGCAGTTACCTGGCGGAACTGCACGGCAGACCCAAGCAATCCGAGTCGCTGTCCGGGCTGTTGAGTGCGACGCGCCTGCTGAAGCGCAACTTCGGCAAGGTATACGTGAATTTCGGTCCGCCGCTTGAATTGGCCGAGTTCCTTGACGCACAACACCCGCAATGGCGGGAGGACAGTGTTGATCCCCAGGCGCCCTGGTTGCGCCAGGCGGTGGCCGCAACCGCCACGGCGCTGGCACGCAGAATCAATGCATTGGCCGTGGTCAATCCGGTGAATCTGCTTGCGCTGACACTGCTGTCAACACCCAAGCACGTTGCCGACCAAAGCTCGTTGGGGAGACAGATCGAACATGTCCGATACCTGCTGACCGAAACATCCCATGCCGAGTCCGCCGTCGTCAGCGGCCTGCCGCCCGCCGCGGTGATCGATCATGTGCGCAGACTCGACCTGCTGGAAGACTGTCCACATCCTTTGGGCAACATGGTCCGGGCTTCGCAACAACAGGCCGCATTGCTGAGCTATTTCCGCAACAACGTACTGCACTTGCTGGCGCTTCCCGCGCTGCTGGCCTGCCTGGTCAGCCACAATCGCGTGCTGACGCACCAGCGGTCCGCGGAGGCGATCAAGGGCATTTACGGACTGCTGCGCGTCGAGCTGTTCCTGCACTGGGAAGCGGAAGAGATCGACGCCGCGATTGACCGTGCGGAAACCGCCCTGTGCCAGCGCGGGCTGATAATGTACGACCGGCCGACCGGGATGCTGAGCGCGCCACCGCCGAACAGCGAGGCCAGTCCGGAACTGCAGCAGCTGGGCGAGATCATCCGCCCCACGCTGGAGCGACAGTTCCTCACACTGGCGCTGCTGCAACATTACGGCAGCGGCCGGTTGACCCGCGCCCGTCTCGAAGAGTCGGCCCACTTGGTGGCACAGCGCATGGCCATGCTCTACGAATTGAATTCGGCGGACTTCTCCGAAAAACAGATGTTCGCCAATGTGATCCTCAATCTGATCGATGCCGGAATCCTGTGGGTCGACGCCACCGGCCTGCTCCAGTTCGACCAGCGGATAAGCGTTGCCGCGGCGCAGACGGAACTGCTGCTGGCCGCCGACGTGCGCCATACGATACAACGCGTCGCCCACGCGGCCTTTTCCACAGACGCCCAATCCGTGGCCTGCTAACGCCCTCGAAGCCCATCCCGTGAAGAAAAGCCTACTCGACAAACTGGAACGCCTGAGCGAGCGCCTCGCAGAAATCGATGGCCTGCTCGGTGCGGAGCAGGCCACCCGCGACATGGACAGCTATCGCAAACTCAGCCGCGAGCGTGCCGACATCATGCCCGTCGTGGAGCTATTCCTGGCTTATCGACGCGCCGGGGCCGACTTCGCCGGCGCGGCGGAGATGGTGAGCGATCCAGAAATGAAGGACCTGGCGCTTGCCGAACAGGAATCGGCGCGCCTTGAAATGCTGCGGCTTGAATTCGAATTGCAACGCGCCCTGCTGCCGAAAGACCCCAACGACGACAAGAACCTGTTCCTGGAGATCCGGGCCGGCACCGGCGGAGACGAATCCGCGCTGTTCGCTGCCAACCTGTTTCGCATGTACAGCCGTTATGCCGAACGCCAGCGCTGGAAGGTCGACGTCATTTCGCGCAGCGAATCCGATCTCGGCGGGTTCCGCGAGATCATCGCGCGCATCGAGGGCAACGGCGCCTACTCGAAGTTGAAGTTCGAGTCGGGCGGGCATCGCGTGCAGCGTGTCCCGGTGACCGAAACCCAGGGCCGCATCCACACCTCCGCCTGTACCGTGGCGGTACTGCCCGAAGCCGATGAACTGGTCGCCATCGAAATCAATCCGGCGGATCTGCGCATCGATACCTTCCGCGCCTCGGGCGCCGGCGGCCAGCACATCAACAAGACCGACTCGGCGGTGCGCATCACCCACCTTCCGACCGGCATCGTCGTCGAATGCCAGGACGACCGCTCGCAGCATCGCAACAAGGCGCAGGCCCTGTCGGTGCTGGCCGCTCGCATCAACGATGCCAAACAGAGCGCGCAGCAGCAGCGGATCGCCTCACAGCGCAAGTCCCTGATCGGTTCCGGCGATCGGTCCGAGCGCATCCGTACCTATAACTTTCCGCAGGGACGCGTTACCGACCATCGCATCAATCTGACGCTTTACAAGATCGAGGCGGTCATGGATGGTGATCTGGACGAACTGGTAGGCGCGTTGACGGCTGAATACCAGGCCGAGCTGCTGGCCGCATTGGCGGAATGACCACGGTGGCCGAGGCGCTTGCGGCGGCCCGGGCGAACCTGCCGCCGCACGAGGCGCGCCTGTTGCTGGGGCATGTGCTGCGCCGCGAAACGGCCTGGCTGCTCGCCCATGATGACGAAATACTGGACGAGGCGGCGCTGCAGGCCTTTGCGGCGCTGACGGCGCGTCGCGCCAGTGGGGAACCGGTCGCCTATCTGGTCGGAAAGCGCGAATTCTTCGGTCGCGAATTTGCCGTTGCGCCTGCGGTGCTGATTCCGCGCGCCGAGACAGAACTGCTGGTCGAGATCGTGCTGGCCAAGGTGTCCGGCGCAGACGCGGAAGATCGCGCGCTGGCGATTCTCGACCTGGGTACGGGCAGCGGCTGCATCGCCGTGACGCTGGCATTGGAAATCCCGCGCGCGCGGCTCTGTGCGGTTGATCTGGACGCGGCGGCGTTGGCGCTGGCGCGCGACAACGCGGATCGACATGGCGCGACGCTGCGCCTTGCGCAGAGCGACTGGTTCGCGGGATTGACCGGCGAACGCTTCGATTTGATCGTTGCCAATCCGCCCTACGTCGCCGCAGCAGATCCGCACCTCGCCGCGTCCGATCTGCGCCACGAACCGCGATCGGCGCTCGCCAGCGGCGCTGACGGACTGGATGCGCTACGTCGCATCGTGGCCGCCGCGCCGACGCATTTGGCGCCCGGCGGGCAGCTCTGGGTGGAGCACGGTTACGATCAGGCTGATGTGGTTCGCAAACTGCTCGCCGCCACGGGCTTCGTCGATATCGAGCAATATCGTGACCTCGCAGGCATCTTGCGGGTCAGCGGCGGACGCGCTGGCTGAGTGGCGCCGCAGAGAAGCGGAACTAGGCGGGGCCGACCATCCTGCAGCCGCCGCCGTTCGTAAAGGACCGGAGTTTTAGCGCAATCCCGCGATGTAGTCGGAGACTGCCTTGATTTCGGCGTCGGTCATCTTGATCGCGACCATGCGCATCATCTTGTTCGGGTCGTTGGCGCGGACACCCTCGCGGAAGCCTTTCAACTGGGCTTCCGTGTAGTCGGCAAACTGGCCGCCGATACGCGGAAACTGCGCCGGAATGCCGCTCCCGGTCGGACCATGACAGGCGGCGCAGGCCGGCAGCCCTTTGTTCTGATCGCCACCACGATAGAGTTTCTGCCCCAGTTCGATGGTCTCGCGATTCTTCGCCATTTCGCCTTTCTGGGTTTGTGCCGAGAAATAGGCTGCAAGGTCACGCATCTGGCCTTCGTCGTAGGCCGCAATCATGCCGTTCATGACGGCGCTGACGCGCTCGGGCGGTTTGCCGTCGGCCGCTTTGAAATTCTTCATCTGCTTGAACAGATATTCGGAATGCTGGCCCGCCAGTTTGGGATTGGCGGAAACCGGGCTATTACCATCAGCGCCATGACAGGCAACGCAAACGGTGGAGGCGACAGCCTGGCCACGCGTTGCATCGCCTTTGGCGACGGCGTGGGAGGTATCGGAGGCCTGGACGCCAAAAGCCGTCATGGTGCACAGCAGGGTAAGCAGGGGACGCATCATCGGGAACACTCCTCGGAAACACCGGGATTCGGAATTTGTAAACCTGATATTCTATCCCAGCTCCCCGGATTTCTCCACGCCCCGCCGCCATGGCAGGGTCTTCCCCGTGTCGCCCAATGTCTTTGTTTCGTCACGCCAGCTTCGAAATTTCCGTAGCCCAGCCCGGCGGTCTGCCGGCGCCGGAGGGTGCCGAAATCGCCTTCGCCGGCCGCTCCAACTCGGGAAAATCCAGCGCCATCAATACCCTGACAGGGCACACTCGGCTTGCCTTCGTTTCCAAGACGCCTGGCCGGACCCAGTTGATCAACCTGTTTCGCATGAAAAGCGGGGCCGCTTTGGTCGATTTGCCGGGTTATGGCTATGCACAGGTGCCTTGGGCGGTTCGCCTCCAGTGGCAGGGACTGCTGGAAAACTACCTGAGCGGTCGCCCGAACCTGGTCGGCTTGGTGCTGATCATGGATTCGCGCCGGCCCCTGACCGAACTCGACTGGAAAATGATTGGCTGGTTCGGCACGACGGGCCGTCCCATCCACTGCCTGTTGACCAAGTCTGACAAGCTGACGCGTCAGGAGCAAATCAGGACCTTGCGCGAAACACGCGCGGCGCTGGCGGATTTCGGCACTCAGGTCACGGCCCAGATGTTTTCCAGTCTGAAGAAGGTCGGCGTCGGCGAAGCGGAGCAGGTAATAGGAAACTGGCTGAATCGGCTTGCCACCCAAAGCGAATCCGACAGCGATTCGGGCGCACCCCATAAGGGAGCCCCAACGGGAACCGAAAGGACCGGCTCATAGGCGTCGAAACTGCGCCGCCAAAACAAAAGCCCTCGACCAAAGGGGAGGAGGTCGAGGGCAAAACACCTTGAAATGTTCAAGGCACCCGCTCAGGGAGGTGAAGCGGGAGACGGCGCGAACGGGCGTTCGCCACCATCTGTTGGTTATGATAAGACCTATGCGTTAAAGTTCAAGCAATTTTGAAAATATTCTTGAAGGTAAGGCAATGTTTCCATTAGGTGTATTTCCCGCGTCGCGGATGCGTCGCATGCGCCGCGACGCCTTCTCCCGGCGCCTGATGCGTGAGCACGAGCTCATGGCCGACGATTTGATCTATCCGGTATTTGTCCTGGAAGGCTCGGGGCGCACCGAAGCCGTGACCTCGATGCCGGGTGTCGAACGGGTATCGCTGGATCGCCTGCTGTCTGTTGCCGAAAAGGCGTTGATGCTAGGGATTCCGGCGCTGGCGCTGTTTCCGGTGGTCGATGGCAGCCGGAAAAGCCCGGGGGCCGAGGAAGCCTGGAACCCCGACGGTCTGGTTCCGACCGTCGTCTCGCGCCTGAAGCGAGAGTTCCCGGAACTCGGCATCATCACCGACGTCGCGCTCGACCCCTACACCAGTCACGGGCAGGACGGCCTGATCGACCCGGCCGACCCCGGCGCTTATGTGATGAATGACGAGACACTGGATGCCTTGGCGAAACAAGCGCTGTGCCACGCCCGCGCCGGGGCCGATGTCGTTGCCCCGTCGGACATGATGGACGGGCGCATCGGTCGCATACGGGTCGCGCTTGATGCCGAACGGCTGATCCACACGCGCATCCTGGCCTATTCGGCGAAATACGCTTCGGCGTTCTATGGCCCCTTCCGTGACGCCGTCGGCTCCGCGGGAAACCTGGGCAAGGGAAACAAATGCACTTATCAGATGGATCCCGCGAACAGCGATGAGGCACTGCGGGAAGTGGCCCTTGATCTCGCCGAAGGCGCCGACATGGTGATGGTAAAACCCGGCATGCCGTATCTCGACATCGTACGCCGGGTGAAAGAGGAGTTCGGCGCGCCGACTTATGCGTATCAGGTCAGCGGCGAATTTGCAATGCTCAAGGCGGCGGCTCGCAACGGCTGGCTGGACAATGACGCGGTGATGATGGAGTCGCTGCTCGCCTTCAAGCGTGCCGGCTGCGACGGCATCCTGAGCTATTTCGCGCTGGAGGCCGCGACGCTGCTGAAAAGCGCACGATGAGGCGACGCCGACACGCCGGCTCCAGGATGATTCACCGTGCCAGCAGCGGCCACTGCGCTGGCCAGCGCGCCAGCGGGTCATCCTTGAAGCCGCTCCTGACGAAGCGTTGCCAGCGCCCCGCCGTGTAGCAGACCAGCAGGTCGGCATGAGCGCCAAAATCGTGCTCGGCTGCCAGCGCTCCCTGCGCCGCGGCCACCTTCAGGCACTGCCTGAGCGTGGCTTCGACACGGTCCAGCAATTGGTTGATGCGTCCCTGCAAGCGCGGGTTCTCGTTGACCAGCGCGTCGCCGACCAGCACCCGAGTCAGCCCGCGGTTCTTCTGGGCAAAGCGCAGCAGCGAAGCCACGATCGCCTCCGCCTGTTTGAGACCTGATTCCTCGGCCGCCTCGATCTGGCTGATCACCGAAAATACCCCGTTCTCGATGAACTCGATCAAACCTTCGTACATCTGCGCCTTGCTGGCGAAGTGACGATAGAGCGCGGCCTCCGAGACGTGGAGCTGCCTGGCGAGCAAAGCGGTAGTTACCTTCTCAAACGCCGGTCGTTCGAGCATTTCGGCAATGGTTTCGAGGATCAGGAGCTTCCTCTTGCCAACCTTGGCGGCGCGGGTCTCATCCATGGCGGCTCACTTTGACTTGATCAGGGTGCCGACGCCCTTGTCGGTAAGAATTTCAAGGAGCAGGGCGTGCTCGACGCGGCCGTCGAGGATGTGCACGCTCTTTACGCCGCTCCTTGCGGCATCCAGCGCGGAACTGATCTTGGGCAGCATGCCCCCGGAGAGCGTGCCGTCCGCCACCATGTCATCGATCTGCTTGGGCGTGATGCCGGTCAGCAAGTTGCCGGCTTTGTCCAGCACGCCGGGCGTATTGGTCAGCAGCACCAGCTTCTCCGCCTTCAGCACTTCGGCGATCTTGCCAGCAACGACATCGGCATTGATGTTGTAGGTTTCGCCCTCGCTGCCGACGCCAATCGGGGCGATGACCGGAATGAACGCGCCGCTGTCGAGAAGAGCGATAAGGCTGGGGTCGATCGACACGATGTCGCCGACCTGACCGATGTCGATCAGATTCCCGGGTGCGGCCTGGTCTTCCACCATCAGTCTTCGGGCGCGAATGAAGTTGCCGTCCTTGCCGGTCAACCCGACGGCCTTGCCGCCATGCTGATTGATCAGATTGACGATCTCCTTGTTGACCTGCCCGCCGAGCACCATCTCGACCAGGTCCATGGTTTCGGCATCGGTCACGCGCATGCCCTGGACGAACTCTCCCTTCTTGCCCACGCGGGCCAGCAGGTTCTCGATCTGCGGGCCGCCACCATGCACCACCACCGGGTTCATGCCGACCAGCTTGAGCAGGACCACGTCGCGGGCAAAGCACTGCTTCAGATATTCGTCGGTCATGGCGTTGCCGCCGTACTTGACGACGATGGTGCGGCCATGAAAGCGTTTGATGTAGGGCAATGCCTCGGCCAGAATGCCTGCCCTGTTTGCGTGAGCGAGATTTTCCATCATGAGTTTAGACAAGAGCGAGTGATAACTTCGCCCATTCTACTGGCCTCGAAACCAAACGGCGAAAAGCGGCATTCCAAGTTCGGGTCGGGCCAGGCCGAGGGAATGCCGGCGTTATGCCGAAGTCAAGGTGGCGCGGTCTGCCACGACACGGGCGGACCAAGCTCGCCGCGGGATCGCGCCCGCGACGTCACGGCGCCTCTGCGGCGCCGATTGCTACTGGATCGTAATCCTGCGGGCCTGTGCCGCCGCCTTCTTGGGCAAGCCCAGTTCAAGGACGCCATCGCTGTATTTCGCGCTCACCCTGGCCTCGTCGATCTCCTGCGGCAACTGAAAGCTGCGCGAAACCTTGCCAACATAGCGCTCGCTGCGCAGCACCCGCTCGCCTTCCTTGAGGTCCTTTTCTTCGCGCCGCTCGGCACTGACCGAAACAACCGCGCCGTCGATGGCGACATGGATGTCGTCCTTTCTTACGCCGGGAATCTCGGCATGGACCAGATAGCCGTTCTCCTCTTCCTTGACGTCGATCTTCAGGACAGGAGCATCAGACTGCGAGGAAAAATCAACCGGACGGACGAAGAAGCCGCGAAAAAAATCATCGAAGGGGTCGCGACGGATCAAATTGCTCATTTCATTCTCCTTTCAGTAGGTGACCTCTCCCGGACGAGAGGGCTTGGCCACCACATGAGTCCCCACGGAGAAATTTCAAGATCTCTGACTTCGGCGTTTCCGCCAGCCGAGCGCCGGGAAATCTCGGCGCAGCAATGGCTGGGTGGCGCAGCCCGACCGAGCGCAAACCCGGTCCGCCCTACTGATTTGGCGCAGTGCTCCGGCCAAACCGGCGCGGCAATTCCAGGATGGCGTCGCGGTTGCTCCACGAAAAGCAAGCGTCCGCCGCAGCGCGCCATGGCAGCCAGCGATAGCCCAGATGTTCATCGGGTGCGATGGTCACGGCGCTGGTCCGGGGCAGGCAAAGGCTGAACACGTGCTCCGTGTTGTGCGTAACTCCGGGCGCGTAGCGATAGCGCCACTCGGCGAAAATCTCGTAGCGGACCGCCGCATGCCAGTCGATGAAATCCTCCGCGGCGGCCCCGATTCCGGTTTCTTCGCTCACTTCGCGGCGAGCCGTTTCGAGCAGCGACTCATCAGCTTCCTGACTTCCCGTGACAGATTGCCAGAAACCGGGGTGGCGGGCGCGTTCCAGCAGCAGAACCTCCAGCGCCGGGGTGTGAATCACCACCAGCACCGAGACGGGTCTCTTGTAGGTCATCCGCCAGGCTGGGCGATCGTCGGCAACCAGGCGATGCCGTCGGCCTGCATATCCACCAGGCACCAGAAAGGGACTCCCAGTTCACGCCACTCGTCGGCCGCCGACTGAAAGCTCCGCATCAGAGTCACGAAATCGCCTTCGGCGCGGCCATGGATGCCGTCACAATGATCGAGCAGGATCAGGTAGCCTTCGGCGGGGCGCCAGCCCATGTCGAGCAGGCAGTCGTTCAGCGCATCCCAGTTGTGGCCGAACCATTCGGGAAACCCCAGAGCGGCGCCGATCGCGGCCAGCATTTCCTCCTTGTTGCGGGCGCGCCCAAGATCGACGCGCTGTACCAGGCAACCGGCGGCGGTGGCTCCGGCGATCAGCGGCTCCGGATCGCCATGCGGCAAATGATGGACTCCCGCCCGGCGCGCATCGCCGAACAGGGCCTGGTAGTGGTCGGCCGCGCTCATCGCATGATCCTGCGGAAGCTCTGATAGTGATCGTCGGTGTAGTAGAACACGGCCGGCGGTTGCGCGCCGCTGATGATCCGGCGCGCGCCGCGGTCCCGGCGCCCGGGAGTAGCTACCGTGTATTCGCGATAATAGCCGCGTGCTTTCTGTGGCAGGCGCTTTTCAAGATTCTTGAACACGACCCCGTCGCGGCGATAGGGGTAGGGACCCCCGCGGTCGATCAACAGCAGCGTTTCGGTGGCTTCCGCCGGCAGCTCGGCGAGGCCGACCACGCCTGGGCCGTGCGAGTTCTCGCCAGCCACCGCCAATAGCGCGAAACTGACGCACAGCGAGGCGAAAATCGAGCGCAACATGCTCAGGGCTTGTCGATCTCGACCTGTGTTTCCACTTTTTGCCGTAGCCGGATGTGCAGCTCGCGCAGTTGTTTGTCATCGACAGCCGATGGCGCGTCGGTCAGCAGGCACTGCGCGCGCTGGGTCTTGGGGAAGGCGATCACGTCGCGGATCGACTCGGCGCCGGCCATCATGGTGACAATGCGGTCGAGGCCGAAGGCCAGGCCGCCATGCGGCGGCGCGCCGTACTTGAGAGCGTCGAGCAGGAAGCCGAACTTGGCCTGCTGCTCGTCGGGGCCAATGCCAAGCGCCTGGAACACCTTTTCCTGCACCTCGGCACGATGAATTCGCACCGAGCCGCCCCCCATTTCCCAACCGTTCAGCGCCAAGTCATAGGCCTTGGCCAGGCAAGCCCCGGGATCGGTCGCGAGCAGCGCCTCGTGGCCGTCCTTGGGACTGGTAAAGGGATGGTGGCAGGCCGACCAGCGCCGGTTTTCGGCGTCGTATTCGAACATCGGGAAGTCGACCACCCACAATGGCCGCCAGACCGAGCCGTCGACGTAGCCCTTCTCGTGTCCGAGCTTCTCGCGCAGGGCGCCAAGGGCGTCATTCACCACCGAGGTCTTGTCCGCACCGAAAAAGATCAGGTCGCCGGACCGGGCGCCGGTGCGCTCGAGAATGGCCTTCAGCGCCGCCTCGTGCAGATTCTTGACAATGGGGGACTGGAGGCCTTCCTCGTTGGGTTTCGAGGCGTCATTGACCTTGATGTAGGCCAGACCCCGTGCGCCATAGATCTTTACGAACTCGGTGTAGCCGTCGATCTCGCCGCGGGTAAGACTGGCGCCGCCCGGCACCCGCAGCGCGGCGACACGGCCACCCGAGGTCGCCGGTCCGCTGAACACCTTGAAGGCAACGTCGGCCACCGCATCGGTGACCTCGGTAAGTTCCAGCGTAACGCGCAAGTCGGGCTTGTCGGAGCCGTAGCGGCGCATGGCCTCGGCATGACTGATGCGGGGGAAGGGCTTGGGCAGGTCGACGCCCATCGCCTGCTGGAACACAGTGCGGATCATTTCCTCCATCAGGGCGGTAATTTCTTGCTCGCCCATGAACGAAGTCTCGATATCGACCTGGGTGAATTCCGGCTGACGGTCGGCGCGCAGGTCTTCGTCGCGGAAGCACTTGGTGATCTGGTAGTAGCGGTCGTAGCCGGCCACCATCAGCAGTTGCTTGAACAACTGCGGCGACTGGGGCAGCGCGAAAAACTGGCCGGGATGCACCCGCGAAGGCACCAGATAGTCGCGTGCGCCTTCCGGCGTCGACTTGGTCAGCATCGGCGTTTCGATGTCGATGAAACCGTGCTCGTCCAGAAAGCGGCGAAACGCCATCGCGACCTTGTAGCGCAACATCAGGTTCTTCTGCATCTGCGGGCGGCGCAGGTCGATGACACGATGCGTCAGGCGCACGTTTTCCGAGAGCTTGTCGTCGTCGAGTTGAAAGGGCGGTGTGACGGCCGCATTCAGCACCTCCAGCTCGTGGCAGAGAATTTCGATCTCGCCCGACGCCAGGTTGGGGTTCTCGGTGCCGGCCGGCCGTCGCCGCACCTTGCCGGTAACGCGCAGCACGAATTCATTGCGCACGTCCTCGGCGATCGCGAACATTTCCGGCCGATCGGGATCGCAGACAACCTGGGCCAAGCCCTCTCGGTCGCGCAGGTCGATGAAAATCACCCCGCCGTGGTCGCGACGGCGGTGGTTCCAGCCGCAAAGAGTGACGATCTGGTCGACGTGCGAAGCATTGACCTCGCCGCAGTAGTGGGTACGCATGAGATTTCCGGAGGGTTGTGGCGCCTGCGGCGCCGTTACTGGTTCTGGGCGCGCCCGCGCGGATTGCGCATGGGCGGGGCGACCACGCCCATCGAGACGATGTACTTCAGCGCCTCGTCGACGTTCATGTCGAGCTCGATGACATCCTTCTTCTTGACAAAGAAGAAGAAGCCGTTGACCGGGCTGGGCGTCGTCGGAATAAAGACGGCGACATGGTCCTCTGCCAGCATATCCGCCACATCGCGGGCCGGATGCCCAGTGTGAAAGGCGACCGACCACGCTTCGGGATGCGGGTAACGGACCAGCAGAACCTTGCGAAACGCCACTCCGCTGCCCGAAAACAGCGTGTCGCTGACCTGCTTGACGCTATAGTAAATCGACTTGACCACGGGAATACGGGCAAGCACCGCTTCCCAGAAGCGCACCAGCTTTTGGCCGACAATGTTCGCCGTCACCAATCCAGTGAGAAATACGACTATCACCGTCAGTAGCGCACCGATACCGGGTATGTAGAAGCCCAGCAGGTGTTCGGGGTTAATGGCCTGCGGCAGCAGCAACAGGGACTGATCCATCGAGCGAACGATCAGCGACAGCACCCATGCGGTGATCACCAACGGGATCCAGATCAGGAGCCCCGTTATGAAGTATTTCTTCAAGGCGGCTGGGGTCAAGTGTTGGCAGCGCAGCTACCCGTGCCGCCCTGGCACGGCGGCGGGTTGTCGCTCTTGGTGTCCGCCGGTTTGCAGCCTCCACCCTTGAAGTCGGTGGCATACCAGCCGCTGCCCTTGAGCTGGAAGCCCGGCGCGGTCAGTTGCTTGGCGAAATTTTCGGTCCTGCATTCGGGGCAGGTGGTCAACGGCGGCTCACTGACTTTCCGTATGACGTCCTTCTCAAAACCGCACTCGATGCAGCGATAGGCGTAAATCGGCATGGAATTCTCCGACGTTCTGGCAAAGCGTGGAATTATAGCCGATGCCCTTGGCTCGCCTTCCGCAAGAACACCGGCCCAAAGCCGAGTAGATGGGGCTACCCAGCCACAATTCAAGGCTTAGCCAACGGTGCCGAGATAGGCCTGGGTCAGTGACTTGCCCCAGACCAAGGCGATTGCGCCGGCCGCCGCGAGGTAGGGACCGAACGGAATCGGCACATTGCGGCCGTGGCGCGCAAATACCAGCAATGCGACGCCAACCGTCGCGCCGACGAAAGAAGAAAGCAGAATGATCAAGGGCAGCATTTGCCAGCCCAGCCAGGCGCCGAGCGCGGCCAGCAGCTTGAAATCGCCGTAGCCCATGCCTTCCTTGCCGGTGGTGAGCTTGAACGACCAATATACGGCCCACAGCGACAGATAGCCGGCCATGGCGCCAATCACCGCGCTCCTCAGATCCGTGTACACGCTGAAGGCGTTGAAGCTCAGGCCCGCCCACAGCAGCGGCAAGGTGATGTCGTCGGGCAAGAGCTGGGTATCGAAGTCGATGCCCGTCAGGGCGATCAGCGCCGAGATCAGGATCAGGGCGCCAAGACCCGCCGGAGTCAGGCCAAAGTGCCATGCGGCAAAGGCAAACAACAGTCCGGTGAGGGATTCGGTCAGCGGATAGCGCAGCGGAATCCGGGCGCCGCAGCCGCGGCAGCGTCCGTGTAGCAGCAGCCAGCTGACGACGGGAACATTCTCCAGCGCGGTGATCCAGTGGCCGCACTGCGGGCAACGCGAGCGCGGTCGGGCCAGCGACAGCGTTTCGTGGACCGGTGGCACTTCGCCTTTCAGCTCCGCGCACTGTGCCGCCCACTCCCGTTCCATCATGATCGGCAGGCGATGAATGACCACGTTGAGAAAGCTGCCGACAATCAGGCCGATCAATCCGGCGGCGACAACCAAGCCCGCCGGATCGACGAACGCGGTGACCATCCGCGCTGCTTAGCCGACCACCGAACCGAGCTTGAAGATCGGCAGGTACATCGCTACCACAAGGCCACCGATCAGCCCGCCGAGAAACACCATGATCATCGGCTCCATCAAACTGGCGAGCGCTTCGACGGCCTCGTCGACCTCGGCTTCGAAGAAATCCGCGGTCTTGCCCAGCATCGAATCGAGCTGGCCGGATTCCTCGCCGATCGCGACCATTTGCGTCACCATGGGCGGGAACACTTTGGAGTTTTCCATCGCCACCGTCAGGCTGGAACCGGTGCTGACCTCGTTCTGGATCTGCTGGGTCGCCATGGTGTAGACATAGTTTCCGGCCGCGCCACCCACAGAATCGAGGGCTTCGACCAGGGGTACGCCGGCGGCGAACATCGTGGACAAGGTGCGCGTCCAGCGCGCGATGGAGGATTTCCGGATCAAGTCGCCGAACACCGGCAATTTCAATGCATATTTGTCAACGGCGATCTGCAATTTCCGTGAACGCTTGAAGGCCTGGCCGATACCGTATATGGCCGCGTATATGCCACCGAAGATGAAATGCCAGTTGGCGGTGAAGAAGTCGGAAATCGCGATCACGATCAGTGTCGGAGCGGGCAGCTCGCCGCCGAAACTGGCGAACACGCCCTTGAACGCCGGCACCACAAAAATCATGATCACGGCGGTGATGATGAAGGCGACCACCAGGATCGCGATAGGGTAGAACATGGCGCCCTTGATCTTGGACTTGATCGCCTGAATCTTTTCCTTGTAGGTCGCCAGACGATCGAGCAGGGTGTCAAGAATGCCGGCCTGTTCCCCCGCTTCGACCAGATTGCAGAACAGGGCGTCGAAGTAAAGCGGGTATTTGCGAAAAGCCGAAGCAAGATTGGAACCGGTTTCGACATCCGCCTTGATGTCGAACAGCAGCTTGGCCAGCGCCGGATTGTTGGTGCCCTTGCCGACGATGTCGAAGCTCTGCAGCAGCGGCACGCCGGACTTGACCATGGTGGCCAGTTGGCGGGAAAAGAGCGTGATGTCCTTGTCGGAAACTTTACCCCCGGAAGCGGACTTCAGCTTCTTGAGCTTCGTGACATTGATGCCTTGCCTGCGCAACGCGGCATTCGCGGTCGCTTCGCTGGGGGCCCTGACGTCGCCCCGAACCGGTTTGCCTGCCTTGTTCTTGCCTTCCCAAGAATACGTGAATTCCTTTGGGGCATTCTTCGAGCCGTCCTTCTGCTGCGCCCTACCTGCTGTGGCCATCGGCTTCTCCCGCTTGAATTATTCCATTCTACGCCATAGGTATGCCGAGAGTATCACTCTCCGGCGGGGCGGTGAAGACGCACCATCTTTATCTTTCGGTCCTGTGTTTGGACGATCTCCATCGGCACACCACCCACTCGCACACCGACACCCACCTCAGGAATATCCTGCAAGTGCTCGACAATCAGTCCATTGAGGGTACGCGGTCCGTCGAGAGGAAGATCCAGACCCAGTCGGCGATTGACGTCGCGCAACGCGGCCGCGCCGTCGGCCAGTGCCGTACCGTCGCTGTCCCAGCCCAGCGGCTGGCTGACGTCGCCCTGGCTGGTAGTGAATTTGCCGACCAGTTCCTCGATGATGTCTTCGAGGGTGACCAGGCCTTCGATCTCGCCATACTCGTCAACCACCAATCCCAGGGTCTGGCGATTCTCGCGAAAGAATTGCAGCTGCGTATAGGCCAGCGTCGCCGCCGGAACGTAATACGGTTCGGCCAGGCAGGCGCGCAAGCCGGCATGATCGATCTCGCCGCCAAAGGCTTCCGACAGCAGGCGGCGATGATGCGCGACGCCCACCACGTTGCCGGGGTCGCCGTCGAAGACGATGACTCGCGTGTGGTAACTGGTCGCCAACTGGGCCTTGATTTCGGCGATCGGAGCGGCGATGTCGATGGCCTCGATTTCGCCCCGCGGCGTCATCAGGTCCTTGACGGTGACGTGTTCCAGTTCAAACAGGTTGAGCAGGATCGCGCGGTGCTGCGGCGGCACGAAGCGGCTCGCTTCGAGTACCACCGCGCGCAGTTCCTCGGCGGACATCCGCTGGTTGTCGTGCCCGGCCTTGGGTTGCAGGTGCAGCAATCGCAACAGCGCGCCGACGAACAGGTTGACGAACCAGATCACCGGATAGGCCACCCGCAGCAAGGGCGTCAAAATGTAGCTGATGCGCGGCGCAAGCCAATCGGGATAGTTCGCGCCGACGACCTTCGGACTGATCTCGGAGAACACCAGCAGGCAGAAGGTGACGAACAGCGTGCCCGCCTCCAGGGTCCATTTTTCGTGACCGAGAACCTGCAGCGCGATGTGGCCGGTGAGCATCGCGGCCGCGGCATTGATCAGGGTATTGCCCAGCAGAATCAGGCTGAGCAGCTTGTCAACACGGCTCAACAGCGCCTGCGTCAGGCGCGCACCGCGATGGCCGGAATCGGCCATGTGGCGCAGCTTGTGGCGGTTCGCCGCCATCATCGCCGTCTCCGCCATCGCGAAGAACCCGGACAAAATGAACAACACGGCGAGGGCCGTGAATTGGGCGGACAGCGGTATTTCGTCCATCAGCGACCGAGTATGACCTCAAGCACGAAGCGACTCCCGACATAGGCCAGCAGCAGCGCGACGAACCCGGCCAGCGTCCAGCGCAGCGCGACCCTGCCGCGCCAGCCGCGCCAGTGACGGCCGGCCAACAGCGCCGCGAAAATCACCCACGACAGGATCGCGAACACCGTCTTGTGGTTGAAGCTCAGCGCCTTGCCGAACAGGGTTTCGGAAAAAAATATCCCCGATACCAGCGTTAATGTCAGCAGGACAAAGGCAACATGGATCAGGCGGAACAGCAGCGCCTCCATGGTCAGCAGGGGCGGCAAGCCTGCCAGGAAGGGCGAGATCTGGCCGCGATGCAGGCTCTTTTCGGCGGTGGCCATCAGCAAGGCGTGCAGCGCGGCCAGCGTGAACAGGCTGTAGGCCAACATCGCCATCAGGAAATGCAGACGAAATGCCATCGATCCCGCGTTGGTCAAGACATGCGCTTCGGGGAACAGGGCGGGTAGCAGGGTCGCCACGGCCGCGGCCGGCAGCCCCAGAATCTGCAAGCCTTCCATTCGGGCATAGAAGCTCTCGATCCAGTACAGGGCAATCGCCAGCCAAAGCATTACGGAAAGCGCGATGGCAAAGCCGAAGCGCATGCCCACGCCGTCGAATATCGCCATGCGCAGGCTGACGCCATGCGCGACCAGCGCAACGAGCAACAGACCTCGCTCGCCAATCCTGGTTTCCGGCGCCGGCTGGTCCAGCGCCGGTCCGCGCCAGCGGATGCGCCAGAGATGTACTGCCAGGCCCGCGTAGAGGGCCGCGGCCAGCAGATGCATTAAGATTGCGGGCATCGGCGAAGTCTACACCAAGCCCTCTGCGTCTCTTACCCCCGAGCTTCCCTTCCATCCATGCTAGATAATCTCACCCAGCGCTTCGGGCGCGTCGTCAAGAGCCTGCGTGGCCAAGCCCGATTGACCGACGAAAACATCTCCGAAATGCTGCGCGAGGTGCGCATCGCGCTGCTTGAGGCAGACGTGGCCCTGCCGGTGGTCAAGGATTTCGTCGGCCGCGTCAAGGAAAAGGCGCTGGGACAGGAAGTCATCGGTTCACTGACTCCGGGCCAGGCGCTGGTCGGGGTTGTGCATCGCGAACTCACCGATCTGATGGGCGGCGCCAGTGTCGGCCTGAATCTCGCCACGCAACCGCCGGCAGTAATTCTGATGTCCGGCCTGCAGGGCGCAGGCAAGACCACCACCACCGCCAAGCTCGGCAAATGGCTGAAGGAACGGCAGAAGAAAAAGGTCCTGACGGTGAGCTGCGACGTCTATCGGCCCGCCGCGATAGAACAATTGAAGGCCGTGTCGGCCCAGGCCGGGATCGATTTCTTCGCCTCATCCACCGAGCAGAAGCCCGCCGACATTGCCTTCGCGGCACTCGATCACGCCAAGCGGCATTACTACGACGTGATCTTCGTCGACACCGCAGGACGTCTCGCCATCGACGAGGCGATGATGGCAGAGATCAAGGCCCTGCATGTGCTGCTGAAGCCCATAGAAACCCTGTTCGTGGTGGATGCCATGCTCGGCCAGGACGCGGTGAATACGGCCAAGGCCTTCAACGACGCACTGCCGCTGACTGGAATAATCCTGACCAAGCTCGACGGCGACTCGCGGGGCGGCGCGGCGCTGTCGGTACGCCATGTCACCGGCAAACCGATCAAGTTTGCCGGGGTCGGCGAAAAGCTTACCGGCCTGGAGGAGTTCCATCCCGAGCGCATGGCCTCGCGCATTCTCGGCATGGGCGACATCCTCGGTCTGGTGGAGGAAGCCCAGCGTGGCGTCGACCAGGACAAGGCGCAGGAATTCGTCAAGAAGATGAAATCCGGCAAGGGCTTCGATCTCAACGACTTCAAGGAACAGATCGGCCAGATGAAGAAAATGGGCGGCATGGCGGCGATGCTGGACAAGCTGCCCGCCCAGTTCAGTGCCATGGCGCAAAAAGCCGGCGGCGGCATGGAGGACAAGACCATACGGCGCCTGGAAGGCATCATCAATTCGATGACACCGGGGGAGCGCGGCAAGCCCGAGGTCATCAAGGCCAACCGCAAGCGCCGCATCGCGAGTGGCGCCGGGGTCTCGGTGCAGGAAGTCAATCGCTTGCTGAACCAGTTCGAGCAGACACAGAAGATGATGAAGCAGTTCTCCAAGGGGGGCATGGCGAAGATGATGAGAGGCATGAAAGGGATGCTGCCCGGCATCCGTTGATCCGCCCCTTACCCGTGGTCACACCTGCCCGCGCAGTGGAATTCCCGGCCCGCCGCGCCCTGTCGATCTTTGCCGGGCTTGGGAGAAACCTCGCGCTGCCGGAGAAATGACGCCTGGTCCGACGCCGACGACGCGATGCAACGCGGCGCCCGATGCCTGGATTTTGGCTTTCGGTCACTTGGAGCCTATTTCAGTAGGAATCATGCCCCGCGCCGTCGGGCGTTGGGATGCGATTCCTACTGAAACTAAGGCCCTTGGTAGAGGAGCTTGACCATGAACCTGCCGCAAGCGTCGGATGCCTGGGAACGTGGCGACCCGTATGAGCGGTATGTTGGCCGCTGGAGTCGCAAGGTGGCGCCATTGTTTCTGCGCTGGTTGGATGTCCCCGCCGATCGCCACTGGCTGGACATCGGCTGCGGGACGGGGGCGCTGTGTGCCGCGATTCTGGATGCCGGCGCACCGTCCTCGGTGACCGGGGTTGAGCCTTCCGCGGGGTTTCTTGAAACCGCAAGACGGCAGCTCGCGGGCCACGCCGCACTCCATCGCGGCACCGCCACGGCAATCCCCCTGGCGGATGCCTGCGTCGATGTGGCCGTTTCCGGCCTCGTGCTCAACTTCATCGAGGATCAACCTGCCGCCCTTGTGAGTGTGGTCACGTGATTTGATGGCGCGATGTTCGCGTTCGGTGATGGTCATTTGTGGGGCATGGAGAAAGCGCAAC
>WBZP01001950.1_pt1 | contig 24459 bp, 18 predicted proteins | sample 5204301 | NCBI WGS metagenome assembly WBZP01 (sample SAMN12412401, study PRJNA552823) | activated sludge metagenome | isolation source: activated sludge from nitrification reactor of wastewater treatment plant... | place: USA: Pennsylvania | collected 2017 | reverse complement strand
CCCTTCATGTTTTCACACAGTACCTGGAGTCCATTGGTGTACGCTCTGTGGAGATAGCCTCCCTTTTACTCAAGCCATCCAAATTGCAGCACGAAGTGAGTGCCCGTTTCCTTGGCTTTTCCATCCCCGATTTGTTTGTCATTGGCTATGGCCTGGACTATAATGAAGAGGCAAGGAATCTCGATGCCATTTATATCCTCAATCCTTCAGAAGTTTAATTAAGGTAGGGTTTGAATTGCATTCATCAAATATCAGGCATCAGCCTTCCCAATTGGCTACTTGTTATGGGATTGATGCTGATTTTTGAAACTGCCGCAGGTCAGGAGATTCCGATCCGACACTTTACCACCAAAGATGGACTACCATCCAACAATTGTTATCGGCTCATAGATGATGCAGACGGCAGGATTTGGGTATCTACCGATAAAGGCATTGTCAGATACAACGGGTATGAATTTGAGAGTATTTCAGAAAAGCTCAATTTTAAAATTAAAGACATCTACAATTGTTTTCCCGATGATTACGGGAGAATGTGGTTAGATACCAAAGACCAGCGAAAAAAGTTTATCTATAAAGACTCCCTTATTTGGGTTGACCCGCCAGGGAGCCCTTCCAGCAAAGAATGGTCACCTTTATACTACCCGGGGAGTGGATACTTTTTAACCCTTAAAAAAAGGGATCCATCGCAGAATCTCACCATTAATAAATATGGAACAAAAGAACGATATGACCTGCCGGTAGATGCCAGGGATTTGGTAATGCTGTTAAAGGAAAATCCGAAAAACATAAGCATCGTCACCTACAACAAAGGTGTATTTCTGTTTGACAAAACAACACATTCATACGATACGCTGGCTTTGTTTGAAAAAGGAGAAACCCATTCAAGTGATAATCACAACTTTTATCACCCCCGATATTTTGGTAAAGACCGGTACTGTTTTACTACACAGAAATATGTGTATATGGTCGAAAAAGATCGGGTTTACAAACTTTTTTCTGCCCTTGGGTTAAAAGGAGAAGAGATTATAGGCTTTGATGACGGATGGCTGGTGACACATGATGCTCTTTCGGGTGTATTCAGCAAGATATCTGTATTTGGTGTGCGGGAAGCAATACCACTGCCAGTAATGCCGGGAGAAGGCACCAATCTGGTAGTAGACCGGGAGGGTAATTGGTGGATCAGTTCCACCTATAGTGGCATCTTTTTTATTCCCCGAAAATCATTTAAAAGCAGACAATATTACCAGACCCAGGATGCAATGACAACCCCAAAAATAACCCACATAGGTTGGCTGGAAAAAAATGGTTTGTACCTGATCAACGACAACTTTCCATACTTTCTGTTGAAAAAAGACGGAAAACCGGAAAAGATCAGTCGGCACATGGCTGCTCACTTGTACAACCTGGAGGAAGATAAATACGGACAAATCATTACCGGTAATTTTTCCTTTTATTCAAAGTCTCCCCTTACAGTAAAGGGCAACGATAAAATCAAACCATTTACAGATTTAATCCGGTTGGGCAACTGGTATTTTTCCAGGCCTTACGTGATACCAAAGTCCAATCATATAAGATCTGGCAATAAAGGATATTACTCTTCCAAACAAGTATTCCGATTGAATGACACGACCTTCTTATTCGGAGGTTGTCTTTCGTTGTTAGAGGCTAAGACTCGAAAAGGAGAGATATTGGTTACCGATATTCAAAGCCCCAAAGAGTGTATTTATTCCATCATGAGGTTACAGGATGGCAAGATATTGTTAGGAACAACAAATGGCATATATACTTATGCCAACAAGAAAATGCAGGACAAATGGTACGATGAAAAAATAAATGGTTTTATCCGTTCCATGGTGCAAGATCAAAATGGCTTGGTTTGGCTCAGCAGTGATGAAAAAGGACTGATAAGCATTGAACCCAAAACGGGTGAAATGAATGTATATGCTTTGTTCAACAACCACATAATAAATAAACTATTTTACAATACTTTTGATCAAAGTATCTGGATCGCCTCCAGCAATGGTCTCTGGAAGGCCACACGCGATAACCAAAACCGGGTAGTATTCAAGAAATTCACTTATGCAGACGGCATCCATCCCAAGGATATAAATACGGTGTTTTGTAAAAAAGATTCTGTGTTTATTGGCTCTTCTGAAGGGTTGACGATCATGAAGGATCTTACTATGGACAAGGTCTGTATTCCTGAACTGGAGATATCCGGTATTTGGATCAATGGTAAAAAAACAACATTTCAAGCCCACTACGATCTAAGTTACTTTGAAAATTCAGTAACCATTCAGCTGACCAATTTTTCTTATGAAAGCCTTGGGGAGAACACCTATTATTACATCTTAAAAGGCACAGAAACGCCCACCAAAATGGCCACCAATGAAAGAACCATACAGCTAAACAATCTTGCGCCCGGCAACTATAAATTTCATGCCAAGGCTTTCAACCTGGACGGCGTGGCATCCAAAAATGAGGTGGCATTTAGTTTTAAAATCCATCCGGTGTTTTACAATACCCTTTGGTTTCGATTGAGTCTGGCTACTTTTTTAGCATTCATTCCCTTCCTGCTCTTTTACGTCTGGAATAAACGCAAATTGATGGCCAATGAAAGAGAACTGGCGCTGCAGAAAAAGATGGCAGAAATCAAGCTGGAAAGTCTGCAATCGCAGCTAAACAGTCATTTTATATTCAACTCTCTCAATGCGATCCAGAACTACATTTTTACCAACGAAGAAGTGAAAGCCAATGAATACCTAAGCAAATTCTCAAGGTTAATAAGGGGTTACCTGGAAGCATCCAAGAAACAGTTTATCGGGCTTTTCGAAGAAATAGAATTATTGCAACTTTATTTGTCATTGGAGTCGCTCAGATCGGGAGAACACTTTGAATATTCTATCTCTATTGATGATAATTTGGACAACACAGTACAAATTCCTTCCAACATTGTCCAGCCATTTGTAGAAAATGCGATAGAGCATGGGCTTAAAAATAAGGATACCAAAGGCTACCTGAAAATTACCTGGAGGGCGGAAGGCAAACTGTTGATATGTCAGGTAGAAGATGACGGCATTGGCAGGGAAATGGCATTGCAAAAGAAAAAAAATCACCTTAAAAAGCAATCTCTGGGCATAAAAATTATCCGGGAAAGGATCAATGCTATCCGGGAATTTGATCGGAGCGATATTGATGTGGACATCGTTGATTTGTATCCCGACAAAGTAGATAAAGGCACGCGGGTGACGATCAGAATGCCATTAAAAATTTCACTAAACCCCACCCAATAACCCTTATGCATTAATTTTAGCTTGCATTTTGTACTTTTAATTAGAAATTGAAAAAATGACGTGTGTAATCATTGACGATGAATCCAAGAGCAGAGAGACCATCGTCAACATTTTAAATAAATATTGTCCTGAAGTGGAAATCATCGGCCAAGGGCAGAATGTGGAGGAAGGATATTTGGCCATCACCACCTTGCGACCCGACTTTATTTTTCTGGATATACAGATGCCCGGAGGATCGGGTTTAAACTTATTGTCGTATTTTAAAGAAGCCGACTTCAAGGTCATATTTACCACAGCCTATAAGGACTATGCCATTGATGCCATTAAACACAACGCAGTGGATTATTTGCTCAAGCCCATTGCCATCAATGAAGTAATTGATGCTGTGGCTAAAATCAAATCATTAATCCAAAAAAAGCAGCAGGCTACTGCTGCCAATGCAAGGTTTTTACACCTCAACAGCAAGACCACCATTGATCTCATTCCGGTTGAAGCCATCGTTTACTGCGAAGCAGAATCCACATACACCAATATCTACCTCAATGACGGGTCCAAAAAAGTAATGTCCAAGACCATTAAGGATGTTGAAGAACAGCTGCCCCCGAACGACTTTTTTCGCGTACACAACTCCTTCATTGTCCAGAAAAGGTATATAAAACAGTATCTAAAGGGAGATGGTGGCTCAATCATTACCTCCTTCAACCACCACATCGACGTATCGAGACGGAATAAAAATGAGTTTATTGAGTGGTTGTCGTCCTGATTTTTACCACTTACACTGAAAAAACGACCACTTACCCATTCCTGACAGTCAATCACAAAACAATCATAATTCTGTCAGAAATATGTCATTTCTTTGCATCGTCTTGTTGGTTATGAAGGATTTATAAACCGAGAAAAGGCCACCAAGCTTCGAAAGACACACCTGAATGCTCTGAAAATTATAGGAAGTATCCTAAAATTAATAACATTATGCACCAGGTATAGTGTTATTTTTTTTGCGTCAATCTCCCGCAGAGGGGGTTTAGCATATTGTTTATTGCTATTTTTGATTCAGATATTCTGAAAATCATGGCAAAAAACGTACTTTATTTGGCATCCCTGCTTCTAAGTCTTACACTTACAGCACAGAACGTTGACTTTGAAAATTCAATTTTGGTTAAAGCCACGGTTGATGGGGATGCCCTTTTATTAGATTGGCCCAACACCGCCGGAGTATCCAGCTATTTCATCAAAAAAAGAGAAAAAGGACAAACCAATTACAAGCCATTGGTCAGTTTGCCCGGTACAGCTACTTCTTTCAGAGATACCAACGTGGTAAAAGGCAAGATTTACGAATACCATATTACCCGACAGAACAGCACCAGCAATGTAGCTGCTCCCATCTCAGCGGGCATAGAGGTAAGTCCTGTGCATTTTCGGGGTGGTGTTTTGATGGTGATTGAGACTTCGCTACACACATCACTCAGTGCAGAACTGGATCAATATGAATCGGATTTGTGGAACGAAGGCTGGACGGTATCCAGAATATGGGTGCATAGCCAGGCCACGGCTGACTCTGTGAAACAAGCCATCAAAGCTGAGGCGATGCTCAACAGTGACATGCGGGCTGTGGTACTGATTGGAAGGGTGCCTGTGCCTTATTCCGGTTACCTGGCACCCGATGGCCACACCCCTGATCACCTGGGTGCCTGGCCAGCCGATGTCTTTTATGGCGACCTCGATGGCACGTGGACAGACAATAGCGTCAATGTTACCGGGGCCAGCGGTACACGAAATGACAATATACCCGGAGATGGTAAATACGACAATTCCAGTCTGCCCGGGAAAGTAGAATTGGAAGTAGGCCGGATCGACCTCTCGGATCTTCCGGCCTTTGGCAAGACAGAAGTTGAGTTATTACAGCAGTATTTTGCCAAAAACCATGCCTTCAGATCGGGTGCACAACCCTATGTGAAAAGGGGGCTCATTCAAAACAATTTTGGCTCGTATGCAGAGGCATTCGGACAAAGCGGTCTCAACAATTTTGTCCGATTTTTTGGCAGAGACAGTGTCAAATACCTGCCTTATAAAACAACCTTGCAGCAAGATCAGTACTTATGCTCTTATGGCTGCGGTGCAGGGAACTACCAGGGAGCTTCAGGCATCGGATCTACTTCAGAACTGGTGAACGAAAATCACCAAACCATCTTTACCATGCTGTTTGGCTCGTACTTTGGCGACTGGCACAACACCAACAATTACCTTCGGGCAGCCCTGGCCTCCGGTCAGACCCTCACCAATTGTTGGGCTGGCAGGCCGGTATGGCACATCCATCACATGGCTGTGGGTGAGACGATTGGTTATGGAACCAAAATTTCGCAGAACAATTCTTCTGAATTTCCTGCAGGCAATGGTGCTACGGGTGTGCATGTGGCTTTGATGGGAGATCCTACCCTAACCCTGCTACCCTTCTCCGGTTTGGAAAATGTACAGGCTGAGGTAGCAAGAGATAGTGTAAAACTGCAATGGACAACTGCTGAAAAAAACACAGAGGGGTTCTTTCTTTATCGCAAGGCAAAGTCAGCCTTAAAATTTGAACTCATTGCTACCTTATCCTCCATCGACACTGCTTATACAGATGCCTGTTTGTTTACCGGTGCTTATTCTTACTTAATCCGGCCCTTTAGGACTGAAATCACGGGAAGCGGCAGTTTTGTGAATGTGGGAAGCGGACATCAACTAGCTGTTGAGGTCAGCTACAACAACTTGCCTGAAGTCAAATTAGATTATACCCTCGAATACGATTTGTTTCATTATAATACCGAAGTAATCAACGGTATGTTGACAAAAATTACTTCCAGGGAACTCAGTTTTGAAGGTGATAGCCTACCCAATTCTATCCTTTATGAAAAAGATGGAGATCACAAGCTCTGTTTTACTTTTGAAAATCAATGTGTGTCCAAAGACAGTTGCATTATCTTTACAACTACCACCAGCCTACCCGATCTTCAAGTTGATGTAGACGCTGCCCTTTGTCCGGATGAAAAAGGCAGAATACAGGTAAATGTAATTACGGAAAGGCTTCCATTTGAAATTAAATGGTCGCATGGTGGCAGCAATCTTGTACTTGAAAATCTGGATGCCGGTGAATACAGCTTTGTAGTGACCACGTCCAGCGGGCGCAAGGAAAGTTATGGTCCTTACAGCATTGAAATCCCAACCCCCTTTGACATTGAATATGAAATTAAACCTTGTGATGTGGCTATGGACAACGGCCAGATAATAATCTCAGATATCAAAGGAGGTACACCCCCATACGTGTTGGCCATAAACGGCAAAGAAATTACTTTGCCCGACACCCTAGGCGACCTTGCTCCGGGCGATTATTTTGTAGTTATCTACGATCAAAATAATTGTGCCTTTGACACGTTCATTTCCGTTTCGAGGCTGAGTCTCACCCAGGAATTCAATACGGTCAGTCCCATAATGTACATTGATGAAAATGGACAATGGCAGCTCAAAGCCGGAAACGAAGGTACAATAATAAGGGTCATCGATATAAGCGGGAAACTACTTTTCAATGGAGATTTTGAAACGGCTTCACAGTACATGCAGGGAGCTTCTGTGCCATCAGGCCTCTACCTGGTCAGCGCCATACATAAAGCGCAAAAACAAAATTTGCTTTTTTATAAATGGCATTAAGGTTAATAGCCGGCCGGCCATGCCGAATACCAGGGAGTGGCGGTGTATCTGTGCTTTTTTGATAAGCTGCCCTTTTCGATGGCTGCCAGCATCTTCAATTGCTGGGGTGAAAGCAACGACTTTATTTCATTGCCATTGCCAAGGGCACTGTTGATGCGTGTTGCCTGCATGGGTGTAAGCGGCAGATTGACATACACCGAATTTTTAAGGTAATAATGCAAATCCTTGTCAATCGAATAATTTTTTAGCGGCAACGATTTAATATCAGTGCCTGCTTTGATCTTGTGTCCTGATTTCTCATGTATGGCATCGGCATTACCCGACTTTCGGGCACTGGCCACGATCTTGTCTGCAGATGTTAGGTTTTGGTCAAAGACGACCTTTACAACTTCCTTGCCGTTGCTGTAACCGGGTTCTGTATAAACCACGCCGGGCTGTGAGCCGATGTTTTTTTCTCCCGCCCAAAAACAATACATCTCCAGGTACAATTCATCGGTATGGGCATTGAGTTCGGTTTCGAGTAGACTCAAATAGCCGGGGATTAGTCGATTGGTTTTTGTGAGGGCCGTATTGATGGCTTTCACCACCGATGCTGCCGAATATTGTCCACTGTGTCGTGGCAGGATATCTTTCCCTGTTTCATCGATGAAACGAAAAACCGGATTGTTCCATGCCGGTTCCTTGTACAGGTTCAGGACCTCAGCGTCGTGGCCGCCTTTGTTGTTGTAAATGGCCAGGGGAACGAAATAGGTTTGGATGGCTTCTACGATCAGTGGGTGACTGAGTACATCGTTGCCAAAGTTGCGACAAGTAGCGCAGCCGGGTACTTCCTGAAAGAGCAGAAAGATGGGCAATTTCTTTTGTGCTGCTTCCTTTTTTGCCTGGTCGAGATTACGCAACCACTTTACCTTGCCCAATTCTTCTACAGACTGCTGACCCATAGATATTTGGATCGAGAATAAAAGTATCAGATAAATAGACAGGAAACGCATGGTTGTTATTTTTTCCACTCAAATGTGCTGAGGATGGTCTCCATGTCTTTGCGAATAAAGTCGAGAACCGGTGCTGTAGAATCGGGGTTGACGGTAGCATTGAAATACAAAGAGCCCCTGAAAAAGTGGTGGGTCGAATCGGTTAGGAAAAACTGCACCGGAGAAGCCACCGGGCCGCTCACTTCAAAGAGGATGCCCCCTACTCCTTTCTTACCCTGGATGATGGATTCTTTCCTGGCGTTGGCCTTGATGTTGTGTTTACCGGTAATGGTAAAAGCATCGTTTACCAGTTCATCAAAGCGAGCGCGAGAGGTGATAGGATAATAGCTGCAATGCAGGCTGGATCCCAGCTGTGGGCTGTTGAGGTCAAACCAGCAGTCGTTCAGTGGTTTTTCTCCAAAGTAAAAAGAATCCTGTCGGTAATTGAGGTAGCTGGGATATTGAAAAGTAAACGGGCATATCGAATGGTTGAAGGTGGTATCTTTGCGCACAGGATATTCCACGTAAGGGAAGAGGCGCTGTTTGGGCATCTTACTTCCCTCTTCTCCACAGGCAATGAGAAACAATAAAGAAAACAGCAATACAAAACTTGCGAACGCCCTCATTGGTTTTGACTTTGGATGACTTTGATGTTTACTTTCTCAATTCTTCTGCTATTGGAAGATATTACTTTCAGTTGCAGTTCTTTGATCTGGATTTCTTTTTCCGGCTTGGGTATCATGCCCATGAGTTCGATGATGAGGCCTCCTACCGAATCGGCATTGCCCTTGATATCATCGAAGTAAGATGTTTTTTCACCCATGATGCGGCATACATCGTTGAGCAGTGCTTTGCCGTCAAAGATGTAATTGCCTTCGGAAAGTTTGATGTATTCAATGTCTTCATCATCGTCGAATTCATCTTTGATTTCTCCGATCACTTCTTCCATGATGTCTTCCAGGGTGACAATGCCAAGGGTACCGCCGAATTCGTCTACGACGATGGCCATGTGCAGTCGTTTGATCTGGAAATCGCGCAGCAGGTCGTCTATCTTTTTGGTCTCCGGAATGTAGAGCATGTTGGTGCGGATCAGTTCATTCCATTTGAAATCGGGTCCTTCGTTTGTGAGCCCGATGAGGTCTTTGACATAAAGAATGCCGAGGATCTTGTCAACATCTTCTTCGTAAACCGGTAGCCGCGAATAACCACTTTCTTTGACAATGTCGAGCAGCGAAGTAAAATCAATGTCTTTTTCCACCGCCACTACGTCCACTCTGGGTCTCATGACCTGGCGGGCCGACATATCACCAAATTTGACGATGCCCTTAAGCAATTCAGCTTCGTGGGGTTCTTCTTCGTTTTGACTTACGGTGAGTTCAATGGCGGCATCGAGGTCTTCTTTGCTGGTGCCTGTCTGGTAATTGCGGTTGGCGGCGATCCTTCTTTCAATGGTCTGTCCCCAGCGCACAAGAACGGCACTAACCGGCGTAAATAGGAAACCCAAAAAACTGATGGGGGTGGCCATGATTCTTGCCACTTTAAGGTTGTTGACATTGGCATATATTTTCGGCCCCACTTCCCCAAAGAGGAGGAGGATGAAAGTAACCAGGATTACCGTTATGAAAAAGTCGATGGCCGTAGCCAGCTGATCGGGAGAGAATAAACCCAAAAAGACATATTCATGCAGCCACCAGCCAATGGAGGTGAGGATTTGTTCGTTTAATATCTGATCCAGGATGATTTTGGAAACAATGACGATGGCAATGTTTACAAAATTGTTGCCTATGAGGATGGTAGCCAGCAGTTTTTTGGGGTGGCTTCTGAGCTGCACGATGCGTTGACCTATGGCGCCCTCTTCTTCTTCGATGGCACGCAGTCGGGAAGGCGTTAGTGAAAAAAACGCCACCTCACTGGCAGAGATCAGGCCGGAACAACAAATGAGCAGGATAAGAAGCAGAAAATAGGTAATAAAAACCCAGTCGAGCTGCAAAAAACCTACAAAAAACCCTAAAAGATTGGGAGGCTCAGTTTCCAAAATGGAGATTTTAGTTAAATAAATTTCCGTTCACGATTAAAACGGAAGATCGTCTGCCCCATCAATAGGAGCGCTGAAGTCGTGGCCGGAATGAGAGGTATCTCCGCCAAAGCCCGATTGACCGGGAAGAGGTGCGCCACCGCTGCCTTCCTGGCGCTCTCTCTTTTCAAGCGAACGAAGGGTAAGGGCTTCCACCTCGGTCACATAGCGGTCTACGCCATTGCTGTCTTTGTATTGGCGGGTTTTGAGTTTGCCTTCTACATAGACAAGACTGCCTTTTTTGAGTTCTTTTTCAGCGCGGTCTGCCAGGTTTCTCCAGGCGATTACCGTATGCCATTCGGTCTGGTTTTGCCAATTGCCATCCTTATCACGGTAAGATTCGTTGGTAGCCAAGGTAATTCTGGCTACAGAGCCACCGTTGTCAAAGTGCCTTACTTCGGGATCCTTGCCCAAATTTCCAATCAATGTAACCTTGTTTACCATCTCATTATGATTTTGAATGCTTTAGTCTGTTTTTTCTAAGGTAACTCAGCTCAATATGTTGTTTAGCACACCATGCAGTACCCGGGGAAATGCAAAGTTCGTCAATTTTCTGCTATCTACAAAAAAGATATGCTTATTCGAAATTTTTAATGTGTTTTTAGCGATTTTTATCGTATAAAATTTGGTATAAATCGACTGATGTGTCAAAATATGTGGTTTTTCCGGTTCAAAATAAGAATAATCGACGAGCGGGTCAAGTTCAAGGCCCATGTCATTCAGCCGGCTTGTGATTTCTTTTTTGGTCAGTTTTTTGGGCGTGGTGGTCTCCAATAGCGGAAACTGGTACAAGCCCTGCCAGATGTCTTTTTCTTTGCGTTGCTCGAGGAGGCAGGCTCCGGAAGGATCGACAACCACAAAAAAATGAAAGTACCGGTCGCGTTTGTTGATGGTCTTTACTTTGACCGGCAACAAAGATTGCAGGTCCTCCTTTTTCGCCACACAAAACGAAGCCACCGGACACGCATCACACTTTGGATTTTGGGGTGTGCATACCGTAGCCCCCAGATCCAGCATGGCCTGGTTGAAGTCGGTCGACTGTTTCGGAGGCAAAGTCCGGTTCAGCCAACCCATCATGGACTTTTGGGTAGCCGGCAGGTCGATGGCCTCCCGCATGCCCAGAAAGCGGGCCACCACCCTCTTGACATTGCCATCCAACACCGGATAAGGCAGGTTGTAAGCAAAACTCGCAATGGCTGCCGCCGTGTAGCTACCGATGCCCTTCAACGCCAAAATCTCCTCATAATTTTTGGGAAACACCCCTTTGTACTGATCCCTGATGAGCTGTGCCGTATGGTGCAGGTTACGCGCCCTGGAATAGTAGCCCAGACCCTCCCACATTTTGAGCACCTCATCCAACGGTGCATCCGCCAACTTTTTGACTGTGGGAAATTTTTTGATAAACCGCTCGTAGTACGGCAGTCCTTGCGCCACCCGAGTTTGCTGCAAGATGATCTCACTGATCCAGATTTTGTACGGATCGTGGGTAGCCTTCCATGGCAGATCGCGCTTTTCGGTTTCGAACCAGGTGAGTAGTTGTTGGGAGAAGGGGGAGAGCATGTGGTTTTTTATCCGCGAAGGTAGGGAAAATGGGTGAGCTGTGTTTGAAGGGGTATACCGATTTACCGATGTATGGATGTACTGATTTACCAATTTCGGACGTACTGATTTCGGATGTGCCGATTTACCAATTTACCAATGTATCGATTTACCAATTGAATTTCATGTAAGACTCGTTGTCCTATTACCCATTTGAATAAGAAAATTTAAAACCAGACATCACTCCTCCAGATGCAAATACATTGCAGGAGGCTGGCCATATATTCCCAGGAATTCAAGCATTATTTCTTGTGCAAATCCATAAACTTAGCCTGAAGGTCTTCGGAAAGGAGATCAAAATTTTTAACCGTAATTATTACAACTCCATTTTGTCCCTTTTCACCGTACTTGTCTTTGGCTACATCTCCCTTTAATACAGAAACTGATTCAATAGCATTGGGGTCAATTGACGCTAAGTCCAAATTCTCATTTTTGCTTGCGTCAAATTCCAACGATTTCTCGTTGACTTTCACCACATAATAGGGTTTATCCAGCTTTGATTTTATTTGAACATTTGTTGATTCCTTCTTAGTATGGTTGGTTTGCCCGAAACACAAGGTCAATCCAAAAGACAAAATTGTTATGAGGAAAATTTGTTTTGTTTTCATATTCAATTATTTTAAGTGTTAATTATATTATGTATCAAAGTTTGTTGCCAACGAATCTGTGATATGGATCGGACGATCTAAGGAAGTCTGATCTCATATCACATTTTTAACACAGTTAATTACTTGCTATTTCTCCTTGAAACCAAAGCAATCCTGTTATTTTCAGCCCTCTTTCAAGAGCACTTATTCGCATATTTTCTTTATTCATGAACATATCCACAGTAAAGAAATCCGGATCAGTATCTTCATTGATGAGCTTGACTTTCGCAATGTAACCTTGAGCGTTATTATCCAATTTGATTTCCTCGAAATCTATAACCTTTCCGATAAAGTCATAATAGGTCTGTCTTGGCAAATTTGAACTTGGCAAGTAAGAAACAAAGTCTTCACTAAATTTAACCTCTGTATCTTGATTAAATTCACTTTTGTCAACCACAAATGCTATTGCAGAAACATGAAGCTGAATTTCATTATTTGCTGTATACTTTGATTTATTTATTGCATAGTCAGTTGGAAAGAAATCAAACCCAAATGTATTCCTCCCTCCGCCTTTAATTTCAGCTTCACATTTTTTCATATGTTTCCACTCAATTATTTCTTTGGTTTTATATGGCATTACATAAGTGGTCCTTAAATACGGAAATGCTGATAAAACATTTTTTGTATCGGTAAGCACCCTAAGTTTTAAATTTGGATTATTTGCTATGGAAATGCTTTTGAGTTCGTGTGATTTCGTAGATAGTTCAGGTTTTTCATTCACAGACTTTACCAAAATCTCATTTATAAAATTTCTGCCATTCTCACTATTTAGTGAATTGAATCCTATCAGTCCTCCAATGTTGTCACCATGTGACCCATTGTCAGTTTCAGACATTTTTATGTCTTGATGAGTAGTATTTTCTACCTTCTTGCTTTTGTTAAATAAATTGAAAAATCCCATAATTATTGTGTATTTAATATTGTCAACGTTCGTTTGGCGGCTTGGCGAAGGTGGCGATTTTTACCACTAAAGTTCATTCGAAGCACGCACGTCAAATTTACGAAAAACTGTCATACGAAGCACTGAACCGCCACTTTTGCCAAAACGCTGTTAGGCGTATGTGCTTCTTTTCTCGTCAACTTGTTTTCGTAGTTCTGCTTTTAGTTCTGTCGGCAAGTCGTCCCAGTGTAAGTCAAGCAAAGCTCCTTGTAGTGAATACAAATAATAACAAACTGGAAATGTCTTGCCGGGATTTTGTCTGCATATATTTTGATACGCTTTTGCTGGTGTCATTTGAGCAAGGTCTGCAAGTGAAAAAACGCCTATTTCATTTAGACGTTTCTCAATTCTTGCCCCAATATTTTTTGCACCTTTTAAATTGTTTGAAAGTTGAGTTTTCATAACTATTTATCTTGCGGTGGTGAATATTTTACAATATCAATACCAATACCATTAGGGTCTTCAATGGCGAAATGCCTGTCACCCCAAGGTTCGTTTCGGATGTCAATTTTTATCGGCACGCCTTTCTTTTTAAGGTCGTTGTAGATGTTGTCCACATCATCTACTTCAATTGTCAGATACATTCCTTGTCCCAAAAAAGCTTTGTGAAAGAAAGGTTGCTGACTTGGATGATTGGGAAGCAAAAAACTGATTTCTGCTTCGTGGTTTGGGGTGTGCATTAAGAGGTAAAACTCATTTTCAAATGTTACCCCGAAACCTAAATTGTAGGTATAAAAAGCTTTGCTTTCTGCCAATTTTGTTGTGAGTACTCCTGCGTTTAATTTCATCTTGTTTTGATTTTTAATTGTTGAACTTGATTGTGAAAAAGCATTTGCGGTTAAGCAAGCTAATGTTAGAATTGTAAGTATTCGTTTCATCATTTTTTGTTTTGATTTACGATACAAAATTCTATCAAATCACAGTTCAAACATTGTATAAAACGGACATAATCATCTGCCAAACGCTTTGCTTGGCGTAACACCATAAAAATTCTTGAACTCTTTGATGAAATGAGCTTGGTCGTAATAGCCTGTATTAAAAAATAATTTGTTCTGTCGTAAACTTTGTGATGAAGGTTTGGCACGAAGAATATTTTGAAAACGAACCACTTTTGCAAAAGTCTTAGCTGTATCACCAATATAAAACTCAAAAAGTCTGCGAAGTTGTCTTTGACTTATACCTGTGTCCAAGTCCCGTTCAATATTTACAACACCAAACTCTTGAAGTATTTTTTCAATAGCACTGTAAAGTCTGCTGTCGTTGTCAAATGAGGTGTTTTCAACAAGATTGATAAAATAAGTGTCAAATGTAAATTGTATTTCTTCTGTTGTTAATTGATGATGAAAATTGTCCGCAATGAACGTTGAAACCTTAGGCACTATGTTACCTAATTGTTCAAAACGATTACTCAATTCAGAGGCATTAATTCTAAAAAGTTGCGGAAACATTGTCGGCAAGAAACGAACACCTATGTAATGAAACGTGTTGTCAAGCGGGAACTCTGTGAACTTTTTACAAAACCCCATTACAAAATTGTCTTTGGGATTGTTGATTTCAAAAAAGATGTCAATACAGCCGTCAGCTACCACACGATAAATAAATGGTTCAGTAAGTGGTGTAGATGTTTTGAGTTGCCAATAGCAATAAATAATGTCTTGCAGTCTGATGTCAGGCAAAAATTCTGAATAGGTTACGTTGCCAGCCGATTGTTTAACGGTCGGTTGAATTGGTTTGTAAAGTTGTCTTATGTCAGCTGTTATTTTCAATGTTTACGGTGTCTGTCAGCATTACGCCTAACGGTTTGGGGCTTGACGCAGTGGGGGATTAGAAGCACAAATGTTGAGTTTAACACAAATGCCAAATAGAAGTACAAATGTTGAATTTACAACTTCTGCCCCCATTGCGTTCAAACCCTTGTTATGCCCTAGTGCCTTTTCTCGTCTGTTCATTTCGATTACTTTTTGTTTGTCGTTGTGCGTTGGCTTGGAAGCTCTTTTGCATTTTTAGGGTTGGTTTGTGTGTTGGCAAAAATGCAAATGTGCTACCAAAAGCGTTGGCTTATGGCTTTATTTGTTGGATTTTTCGCAGTTGTAAGTTTTTTTGTCTGTAATAGCTTGCATTTTAATTGCTACTTCTATATTTCTATTTGTAATTTAAAACTTCATTCTTTGTATTCTTACTGCATTTAATATTGCTAATAATGCTACGCCTACATCTGCAAAAACGGCTTCCCACATTGTAGCTAAACCACCTGCACCAAGTATAAGTACAATTACTTTTACCGCAAATGCCAAAATGATATTTTGCCAAACAATTTTTTTGGTTTGTTTGCCTATATTTATTGCCATCGGTATTTTGCTCGGCATATCGTCTTGTATCACTACATCGGCTGTTTCAATAGTTGCATCGCTTCCTAAACCACCCATTGCAATTCCTACATCACTCAATGATACTACTGGTGCATCGTTTACGCCATCACCTACAAAACATACGGTTTCGTTTTTGGCTTTAAGTTCTTTTACTTTGTTTACTTTGTCTTCGGGTAATAAATCGCCAAAAGCGTTAATAATTCCTAGTTTATCAGCAACAAATTTTACGACTGTACTTTTATCACCACTTAGCATTGTTGTTTTTACATTCAATGCTTTGAGTTTGTCTATGGTAAGGTGTGCATCTAATTTGATACTATCTGCAATGGTTAGATAACCTACAAATTTTTCATTGTAAGCAATGGCTATTAAGGTGTAAACTATTGTAGTTGGGTCAATATCATAAGCAATATTGAATTTATCCATTAGCTTAAAATTGCCTACTAATAATTGTTTCCCGTTTACATTTGCCGTTAGTCCGTGTCCTGTTATTTCTTCAACATTTTCTAATTTAATATTGCTATCAACATTTCCTACATAGTTATGAATGGCTGTTGCAACTGGGTGGGTACTTTGACTTTCTAAAGCATTAACCATTTGAAGGATTTCATTTTTATTAAATTCAGGTTTTAATACTACTTCCTGCACCTTAAAAACACCTTCGGTCATTGTACCCGTTTTATCCATTACTACATTTTGTATGTTTGCAATAATGTCTAAAAAGTTACTGCCTTTAAATAAAATACCATTTTTAGAAGCTGCACCTATACCACCAAAATAACCTAATGGAATACTGATAACCAATGCACAAGGACAAGAGATAACCAAGAAAACTAAAGCTCTGTAAAGCCATTGACTAAAAATATAATTTTCTACAAAGAAGTAAGGTAGTACTGTAATGAGTAAAGCAAGAAGTACAACTATTGGTGTATATATTTTTGCGAATTTTCTAATAAATAATTCGGTTGGTGCTTTTTGTGCTGTGGCGTTTTGTACTAATTCTAAAATTTTACTCAACTTACTATCAGTGTATGCTGTTGTAACTTTTACTTGTGCTACTGTGTTTAGGTTTATCATTCCTGCTAATACCGTTTCGCCTTTGGCTTTGGTGTCTGGTTTGCTTTCGCCTGTAAGTGCTGCTGTGTTAAATGAAGCATTGTCGCTTAATAGTTCTCCATCTAATCCCAATTTTTCTCCTGCTTTAAGTTGAATAATATTACCTATTTGTACCGTTTCTGCTTTAATAGTTTTGGCTTGGTTGTTTTCTAAAATGGTTACTTCATCAGGTCGTTGGTCAAGTAATGTTTTAATATTGGCTTTGGCTCTTTTTACGGCTAATGTTTGAAATACTTCGCCTACTGCATAAAATAGCATTACAGCTACTGCTTCGGGATATTCGCCTATGGCAAATGCTCCAATAGTGGCAATACTCATTAATAAAAATTCTGAAAATACTTCTCCTTTGCCTATGCTCTGAATTGCTTCTTTCAATACTGGTAAGCCCACTGGTGCATAAGCTACTATATACCAAATAATACGAACCCAACCTCTAAACCAAGATTGAGGAAACCAATTATCAAAAGCAATAGCAATGAGTAACAAAACCAAACTTATTATGGCTGGTAAAAACATTTTGAAAGTACTATCGCTACCACTTGAATGGTCGTGTCCGTCATCGTCTGAATGTTCGCTATGCTTGGGTTCATCTGCTTCACAGCAACCTACTTCTTTATGTTCTTTTTTTAATTGCTTATTGGCAATAAGATTTATTTTTTCTTCTTGTGTGCAACAAAGTTGTTTGCCTTGTGCATCGTATTTATGAATGTGTTGCATAATATTATATTAATCTTCTTGTTTTTTGTTTGTAATTGATATAAACTTGACCGTGTTGCTTTTGTAAAAACTGTTCTTCTAACCTAATTTGAATTTGAATGACTATGTAAGTGGTAATCGTTAAGCAAAACATTAACGCATTTGGAATTACAAAAAATAAGCCCAATACACTTACAATCATTCCTAAAAAAATAGGATTTCTACTTATTGAAAAAATGCCTTTTGTAATTAATTCAGTTTTATTGATTTCATCTATACCAATACGCCAACTATCACTCATTTGATATTGAGCTATACATATCCAAACTAAAGAAATGTGAATTATTACAATACCTATAATTAGAATTAATGGATCTTCCAAATAAAGAATGGGACTTAGGTAATAATAAAGGCTTTGTGAAAATGAAAACAATAAGACTGTACCAAATAAAAGACAAATGAGTATTTTCATTATCAATCCAATATAATCGTGTGCATTATCAGCTTTGCCAAATGTAATTGGATTTATACCTGTTTTCTTATAGGTACGATAAGTTGGAATTAGAAATGCTACTGATAAATAAAGTAGTAAGTAAATAGGTAAATAAATTTTTAACCAATACATAATTTTATATTTTAATGTTCGTGTCCTCCTGTGTTTGATAATTTTGCATTGATAAAGAAAGCACCTTTTGATACTACTTTAGCATCCTTTGGTATTTCATTAATAAATGTAATAGAAGTATAACCCATATTAGAAACACCTTTTGCCACCTCTATTTTTTCAAAATTAGTGTGTTTTTTAGGTTCTGTTTCCTTGCCCTTTTCTGCTTTGCTATGGTCGTGTCCTTCTTCACCCTCTTTGTGGTGTTCTTCGGGTTCTTTGTTGGTAACTATAAAAATATAATATTTGCCATCGGCTTCTACAATTGCATCAGTTGGTACTGCTGGGGTTGTTACATTATTTAAGCTAACAATACCTGTAATATTCATACCATCTATTAACCCTGTTTTATTGCCTTTTACATTGCAATGTACTGGTATGGTTTTGCTGTCGTTTTCAAAGGCATTACCAATACTAAATACAATTGCATCGTTTTCAGTAGTGGGGTTGTTGGTTAGTGTAAAATGAATGGTTTGCCCAACTTTTAGCATCGGCAAATCTTTTTCAAATATATTCAAATCTAAATGTAAAGAGCCGTTATCTACAATTTCTGCTACTGGCGAAGACACATCTACATAGCTACCAATTTTAGCAAATACATTGCTTACAGTGCCACCTATAGGACTTGTAACCACTAAAGCAGATTGTAAATTACTGTTTGAAACATTGTTAGGATTGATACCCATTAATTGAATTTGCTGTTGTAATGAAGCTCTACGAGTTCTTAATGTTTTTAATTCAGCATCGGCACTTTGTAAGTTTTTCTTTGCTCCTGCATTTCCCTCGTTAAGTTCTTTTTGCCGTGCTAATTCTTGCTCTGCAAAAATAATTTTACTGGCTATGGTTAAATATTCTTCTTGTAATTGAATAAATTGTGGATTGGCAATAGTGGCTATTACTTGCCCTTTACGAACATAAGAACCAATTTGAACATTTAGGGATTTGATAACGCCACCATACAAAGAAGTGGCATTGCCTTTATTGTTGTTTGGTACTTTTAAGTTTCCATTGGCTTTTATGGTAGCTGTTAGTTCTTTCATTTCTACACTAACATAAGTAATGCCTACTGTTTTTATTTGTTCGTCTGTTAATGAAGCAATGGTACTTGGGGCTTCTTCGTGGTGTTCTTCAGTTTTGGCTTCGGTTTTTGTTTCGGTTGTGCCGTGATTATGGCCATCGCCCTCTTTGTGATTGTGGCAAGCTGTGAGTATCATAGATAGTATGACTACAGCACTTATTTTAATATTTATATTGAATGACATATTTTGAATTATTTATTTATTATTGAATTAATGTTTACTACTGTTTGATTGATTTGTTGAATGGCTTGCAAATATTTTAATTGTATATCCGTTGCTGTTTGCAAAGCATACAAATACTCTACATAACTTATATCTCCTGTACGGTAGCCTAATTGGGCTGCTTTAACAATTTCGTCTGCATTAGGTAGTGCTTGGGTTTTATAGTAATTGTATTGCTGTACATCTTGCTGGTATTGTGCTAAGGCATTTTGCAGTTGTGTATTCAGTAATTTGGTTTGATACTCTGCTTGTATTTGTAAACTTTGTTTTTGATATTCCAAGCTATTAATTTTTGCTTTGGTAGCTCCAAAAGTTAGTGGTATAGCAATTCCAATATTTACTACATTAAATCTATTACCTGAACCAAAGTATTTATCTACTCCATTTATAGTTTGTATGCCTATTAATGATTGATTGGAATATCCAATTTTGAAATCAGGTAAACCCTGTGCTTTTTCTACTTTTTTGGTTTGTTCTGCTATTTGCATATTTTGATAAATAGCTTGTAACATTGGGTGGTTTGCAATGGCATTGGTATCTATTAAACTATTTACTTGTAAAGGCGTATATGTATTATTTGAAGGAATTACAATACTATCTTTTATGCCTATTATAGTTTGTAAACTTTGATACGCATTTTGTAAATAAACTTGGTTTTGCTGTGCTAATAATTTTATCTCACCTTTTTTAGCTTCGGCAGTGCTAATTTCAATTTTCTTGGTATCACCTGTTTTGTATCGCAAATTTGCAACTCCTATAAACTCGTTGTATAAGCTATCTAAACTCAATAATTTTTGTTTGTTGTATTGTAAATATTCTATTTGATAATATAAACTACGAACCTGATTTTTGATTTCGTAAACAGTTAGTAGTTGTTGTATTTGCTTCGCTTTTACTTCGTCAATTATCAGTTCATTTTTTGCTCCAAACAAAGTAGGAAAAGGTATTGTTTGCGAAAGCTGAAAAGCATTGTCAAACTTAATGCTATTGTATTGCCCAAGCTGTGTATTAAAATCTAATTTGGGTAATTCATTGGCTGTTTTTTTCAAACTTTCAGTTGCTTGAATATCTATACCACTTGCCTTTATTGATTGGTTGCTTTGAATTGCCAAATTAATTGCTTCTTCTATTGTAAGTTGCTTAACAGTTTGAGCATTTGTATTTATAGCAAACATTAATAATAGTATTGTTGTTGCTGTTGTTATATGTTTCATTTTGGGTTTTCTCTTTAGTGAAATTTTGGTATTAAAAATGATATACAATAATGGTAATACAAATAGCGTAAGGAATGTGGCTGTTATTAAACCACCAATTACAACAGTGGCTAATGGCCTTTGTACTTCTGCACCTGCACTACTGCTTAATGCCATTGGTAAAAATCCTAAACTGGCTACTGTGGCTGTCATCAATACTGGTCGCAACCTAATTTTTGTACCCTCAATAACTCTATCTAAAATATTAGCCCATCCTTCTTTTTCTAATTGGTTGAATGTGCCTATTAAAACAATGCCATTTAATACTGCTACTCCAAACAAAGCAATAAATCCAATACCTGCACTAATGCTAAATGGCATACCACGAAGCAATAATGCAAATACGCCACCTATGGCACTCATTGGTATTGCAGTGAAAATTAAACTGGCTTGTTTGAAACTACGAAAAGTAAAATAGAGCAACATAAAAATGAGTAACAAAGAAACTGGGACGGCAATCATTAATCTTTTACTGGCTTGTTGTAGGTTTTCAAAAGTGCCTCCATAAGTAAAGTAATAACCTGAAGGTAGTTTTACTTGTGTGCTTAATTTTTGTTGTATTTCAGTAACAACACTTTGTACATCTCTATCTTTTACATTAAAGCCAATTACAATTCTTCGCTTACCTGCTTCACGGCTTATTTGTGCTGGACCTACTTTGAAATTGACATTGGCAACTTGTGAAAGTGGAATTTGATTGCCTGTACTGGTTGGTATCATTAAATTATTTACATCGTCAATACTGCTTCTGTAAGTGCTATCTAACCGAACTACTAAGTCAAATTTTCTTTCATTTTCAAAAACTACACCCGTACTCTTACCTGCAAATGCTATACTTACAATATCATTTACATCTTCTACGGATAAGCCATAATTTGCTAATCGCAATCTGTCGTAGGTTACATTTATTTGTGGTAAGCCGTTTACTCTTTCTACTTGTGGGGTTGTAGCACCTTGTACAGAGAGGATTACACTGTTTACCTTATTGGCATAGCTTGATAAGGTATCCATATTTTCACCAAATATTTTTACTGCTACATCTTGGCGAATGCCTGTCATTAGCTCATTAAAACGCATTTGAATAGGTTGATTTTTTTCAAAAAATATACCTGGTATGGCTTCCAACTTTTCCATAATTTCATCTGCTAATTCATTATATGATTTATCAGTTTTCCAATCCTTTTGTGGTTTTAGAATTATCATCATATCAGTAGCTTCGGGTGGCATAGGGTCGGTAGGCACTTCAGCACTTCCTGTTTTACCTACTACCATTTTCACCTCATCAAATTGCTTGATTATTCTTGAAGCCTGCATAGAAGTTTCAATACTTTGGCTCAACGAACTACCTTGTGGTAGAATACAATGAAAAGCAAAGTCGCCTTCGGCAAGAGTGGGAATAAATTCGCCTCCCATACGACTAAACACAATTAATGAAACAACGAACAATGCTACTGTGCCACCTACTAACCAATATTTTATTTGTATGGCTTTTTGTAATAAAGGTTGATAAATGCCTTGAAAAAAATCCATCATTTTATCGCTAAAATTCTTTTTGTGGCTTATCAACTTAGGTAAGAATAAAGCACACATCATAGGAATATAAGTAAGCGATAAAATTAATGCTCCAAAAATGGCAAAGCCCACCGTTTGAGCCATAGGGCGAAACATTTTGCCCTCTATACCTATTAATGTTAGAATTGGGATATATACAATTAGTATTATGATTTCTCCAAAAGCTGCACTACTACGAATTTTGGAAGCAGATACAAATACTTCTTCGTCCATTTCGGACTGAGTAAGTTTGTTAATTGATTTTCGTAATCCCAAATGGTGTAAAGTTGCTTCTACAATAATTACTGCTCCATCTACTATTAAACCAAAATCTATTGCACCCAAACTCATTAAATTAGCACTTACACCAAATACATTCATTAAGCCCAATGCAAAAAGCATAGACAAAGGAATGGCAGAAGCTACAATAAGTCCTGCTCTAAAATTGCCTAAAAAGAGAACTAAAACAAATATTACAATTAAAGCTCCTTCTATTAAATTTTTTTCTACTGTGCTTATGGCTCTTTTTACTAAATCGGTTCTGTCCAAATAAGGTTCTATTACAATATCATCAGGTAGTGATTTTTGAATAGTAGGTAGTTTCTCTTTTATACGATTTACCACTTCATTACTATTTTCTCCTTTTAGCATCATTACTACACCACCTACGGCATCTACTTCACCATTAAAGGTTAATGCTCCATAGCGTACGGCATTGCCAAAACGAACTTCGGCAACATCTTTTATAAATATGGGTACTGCTCCTATGTTTTTAACAGCGATATTTTGTACATCTTCTATTGAAGTAACCAAACCAATGCCACGAATGAAATAAGCATTTGGCTTTTTGTCAATGTATGCACCCCCTGTATTTTGATTGTTTTTTTCTAAGGCAGTAAATATATCTGGAATGCTTACACCCATTGCTTTTAGCCGATTTGGATTTACTGAAACTTCGTATTGTTTGAGTTCGCCACCAAAACTATTGACTTCGGCAATACCTGCTGTTCCATTTAATTGTCTTGCTACTATCCAATCTTGCATAGTACGCAAATCTTTGGCATTGTATTTATACTCACTCCCTTTTTTTGGGTGAATAATGTATTGATACACTTCGCCAAGCCCTGTGCTTACAGGTGCAAGCTCTGGTGTGCCTATTCCTTTGGGTATGTCTTCTTCGGCTTCCTTTATTTTTTCGTTTATAAGTTGCCTTGCAAAATATATATCTACTTCGTCTTTGAACACTACTGTAATAACCGATAATCCAAAACGAGAAATACTTCGGACTTCTTCAATATTGGGAATATTGGCTATACTTTGCTCAATAGGAAAAGTTACTAATTGCTCTACTTCCTGCCCTGCCAATGTAGGACAAGAAGTAAATATTTGTACCTGATTGTTGGTAATATCGGGTACGGCATCTATGGGTAGTTTGGTAGCACTCCAAACGCCCCAAATTATGAGTAACAAAGTCATTATACCAATGACTATTTTGTTTTTTATACTGAATTTTATTATTTGATCTAACACTTTTTTTAATTATTAATGGTTAATTGTTAATGATAAATTGCTAAACGCAATTACCAAAATGAAAAAACTCATTAATGATTAACGATACCATTTGCAGTATGCAAACAACTAAAAAGTAAATGAAGATTTACGACAAGATACTAATCGTTAATCACTAACAATTAGACATTATTTTAGGGGGTTGCCAAATAGAACCAAAGAAATTGGAAATGAAAGAGAAGTTACGGATAGTTACTTTTTCAGAGATATGAAAAACAGTTGGGTTTTTGATTTGAAAAGGCGCAAAATCTAATGCGATAACCGAGGCACTACAACAAGTACAAGTGCAAAAGGGTGTGCAATTATCGTCTTGGTCTTGGTGGTGGTCGTGGTTTTGGGTAAGTTCTATTTTGTTACTATTATCATTGCAATCATTATGTACATCGCTACAAGGTACTGCACTAAGTACCAAAATGTAGATAGCCATAAAAAATGCAAATATTTTCATTGGGGCAAAGATAGTATAAAAATTGAAAAATGTATCATTTTAAATATGGGTGGTGGGTGGGCTTGGTGCGTTGAGGGTAAAATTAAATGTGGTGCAAAAGCTTTGGCTTTGTGTGTTAGTTTGCACCTCTTTTAATTTTACGAAGCGTTGGCTTTTCTGTCATCGATTTTGTCTGTCTGTCAATGTTCGTAGGGTGTCTCTTGGCATTGGGCATAACGTTTGTGTTTGCGATGTGGCCGGCTTCCGAAGCCGTGCGTTGTCCCGCGAAACCAAACGTTGTTGTT